>ERZ1643247.56-NODE-56-length-157472-cov-21.351449_pt1 | contig 157472 bp, 132 predicted proteins | sample MGYA00579264_ERZ1643247 | MGnify/ENA primary metagenome ERZ1643247 (study PRJEB29033, sample SAMEA4952262) | chicken gut metagenome | biome: Broiler Chicken; feature: Gastrointestinal Tract; material: Caecum | place: Ireland | collected 2018 | study: Broiler... | reverse complement strand
CGGGATTCCATGTTATTTCAGCGGCGGAGCCGCTCCCGGTTCCGGCGTGACCGTCACCTATACCGGAGATTTTAACGGGCAAAACCTTGAGGGAATCACTCTTTTAGGCGTCACCGGAGAAATTCCCGAAAATATGAATGAGCGTGAGATCGGCTTTTCTGTTACAGGAGAAATCACCGCCTCCACGGCCAATACCATTACTCTACTGACCACCGACGGCATAAGCGTCACCTGCCGTACAGACGGAGCCGACAACACTTCCACCGGCGGACTGCTGACCGGAAGCTCTGTCAAGGTTACTTTCAATCCGGCGGATTCCAGAGAATCCAACATATATACCTGTCTGAAAATTGAGGACGCCTGAAATTTTCTATTTTTTAAGGAGGCAGACAAAAAGAGCGGAATCCGCCCCTTTGTCTGCCTCCTTAAAAACTTTTTTCTTCTTCCTTTTCTCAGTTCCGGCGGAATCTTTTTTCTATCTCTTCCTGGCCCTGCCTGATCCATTGTTTTACCTCCGGGGAATCTCCCAGAGTATCCAGAAAAGCCCTGTACTCTTCCTGAATTCCGGCGCCGTGCATTACCCGGTAGGCTCCGGCGTCGCTTCCCAGAGCTGCTTTTACTCCCTTGTCATAAGCCTTCTTCAGATTTTCCTCACCGCTTCTGATAATCGGCCTCAGCACCTCGTCCTGATATCTCCCGCAACCCAAAAGATTTCTTACTGTCACAAGAGTAGGAACCCAGACAGTATGGCTGTCTGCCAGCATGGAAAGCGTTTCATCATCCATATAATTTCCATGCTCCAGACTGTCCACTCCGGCTTCAACAGCGGCCCGGACTCCGCAGACGCCATTGGTGTGGCTCATCACGGCAAATCCTTCTTCGTGGGCAATATGTACCATTTCCCGTACTTCCGCTCCTTCCAGCGGTGCGCCTGTAATCTTTCCGTGATTTTCAAAATCAAGAAGTCCTGTTGTCATAATTTTTATAAAATCAGCGCCCTTTTTTTTTGCTTCCAGCACCAGCTGGTGAAATTCCTTCAGGCTGGAGAATCCTCTCCCCACAATTCCGCCGTAATGCCCCTCTTTATGTATCGCAAAAACGGGAGTGCGGTAATCAATTCCGTACTCCGGAGCAAGCTTTTTTGCCAGGGCCGATACCCCCCGCGCATCTCCGCCGTCCCTTACAAAAGAGACTCCCGCCTTCTGATAAGTCTCCAGGCACTTTCGCACAAGCTGTTCATCCGGCCCATGTTCGTGCCTTTTTACCGCTACCTGATAATTGATTCCGTCCATAATTACATGGGCATGGCATTCCCCGAACATTTTTTGTCACCTCATATATCTTTTGTCTTCCGTCTGATTTCTGAGTTTTTCTTCCTGAAAAGATTTTCCGCCAAAACCCGCAGCTCCGCCAGAGATATTTTACTGGCGGAAAAATCTCCGGATTTCTTCCTCTGTGGCTTTTACCGACCCCTGGGCAAAGAAGGGTTTTCCGCCTCCCCTTCCGTTCAGCGCCTGGTTCATTTCTCTTACAAACTGACGGAGATCCCCGTCTTTTTCGCCAATGGCATATTTATATGTTCCGTCTGGATTTTTGGAAAAGACCGCGCAGCACCCGGCACATTTCTGCATCACCGCGTCGGCCATCCTCCGCACGCCGTCCGCGTCAAGACCTTCGTGGAACAAAAGCACGCTTCCTGCTCCTTCCCATCTGTCCGCCTCTGTTCTGCACAGTTCCTGCTCCAGATGGAGAACCCGGCCCTTCAGCCGGTAGTTTTCCTCGCAGAGTCTGTCCACCGCCTGGAATGTCTCTTCTGTTTTCGCGGACAGTTTCACAGAAATCCGGCGGTTCTGTTCGTGAATCCTGTTCAGATAATCCAGCACTCTTTTTCCGCTGATCATCGTTACGCGGACACCCTCACGAAAGTTTTCCACTCCCAGGATCTTCACCATGCCGATCTCTCCTGTATGCGCAACATGGGTTCCGCAGCAGGCGCACAGATCCGCCCCTGGAAATTCCACCAGCCGTATCTTTCCTTCCAGCTCCTTTTTGCTTCTGTAAGGAAGGCTTTTCCGTTCCTCCTCCGAGGGATAGAAAATCTTCACTGCACTGTTTTCCCATATCTTTCTGTTTGTTTTTTCTTCTATCTCCGCAAGCTGATCCTTTGTGAGCACGCCGCTGAAATCGATTGTGATTACATCGCTTCCCATGTGAAATCCGACATTTTGATAACCGTAAGCCTGGTGAACAAGCCCGCTTACCATATGCTCGCCGGAATGCTGCTGCATCAGATCAAACCGCCTCTCCCAGTCGATCTGTCCTTCCACTGCCGTTCCAGGTTCCAGAGGCTTCTCTGTATAGTGGATCAGCTCCCCGCCTTCTTCCTGCACGTCTGTAACCGCTATGCCGTTCAGCGTTCCCAGGTCGCAGGGCTGTCCTCCTCCCTCCGGGTAAAAGGCGCTTTGATCCAGGAGGATCTTGTATCCTTTCTCCGCCTTCCTGCATTCCCGGACTTCTCCGTGGAATTCTCTTGTGTATACGTCTTCATAATATAGTCTTCTCGTCTCTGTCACTTTCAGCCGCCTTCTTTCTCCTGTAATCGATCGCAACCGCAGGTTCCGGCAGATCCTGTTATCCGGTTCGCCGAATCTCTGCTTATTTTTCAGTATAGCACAGCTTTTCCGCCATGAACAGATTTCATGAAATTTTCACCCTGAAACGCGGACAGCCTGATCCTTCAGGATGTTACAGTTCACACTCCAGGACAGACAAATGCGGCCCCTGAAAGAGCCGCATTTGTCTACCGAATATTTTATTCAAAAGAAAGGTTGTATTTCTCAATACTTACAGTTGCTTTTCCCTGTGCCGAGAAAGTGATCCCGTCTGCTTCCTGGGGAGTAAAATATGTAACCGTCGCCGTCTGGCTTCCGTCATTGACAAAGATTTCCAGACTGAACCGGTCCATAAGGCATCGGAGCGTCACTTCTCCGTTCAGAGGAGATACCTGGAATTCTCTTCTGTGTACAATATCATACATATAACCGCTGTGGCTTCTGTCAATACAGAGCGCCTCTTTTTTCGGATCATAGACCACAGAAGTGTAATATCCCTCCCCGCAGGCCACTTTCATCAGGAACTCTTCAAATTTTCCGTCAGCCTGAAGACGCACCGTCATATCCAGCACCCTTCCCCGGATTCCCTCCAGTGAAGTCTCCCCGGATATTTCCACCCGGTCGTAGCTGACCGGATCTCTGCGGTATGTTTCCAGCTCCCGGACTGGTTTCTGGATCAGTTTTCCCTCCCGGAAACTCAGCTCTCTCGGAACTGTAAGCTGTCCGAAATATTTCACACCCCGGGGAACAAATTTGGAATTACTCCATGCCTGCATCCAGGCTACCATCACCCTTCTGCCGTCCGGCGTTTCCATTGTCTGGGGAGCGTAAAAATCGATCCCGCTGTCAACAGGCTGCACGGCTTCTCTCCGGAATCTGTGCGTCTCTTTGTCATAGGTTCCCGAAATACATAGGGTACAGTGTCCCACATGATATTTCAGTCCCTGGGGCATCATTTCCATGGGGCTTACCGTCAGAAGATGCTTTCCGTCCAGCTCAAAGAAGTCCGGACACTCCCACATTCCTCCCAGCTCTTTTGTGCTGGAATCCAGAACATTGGCAAAATGCCAGTCAAATCCGTCCGCGCTTTCAAAAAGGAGGATCGAACTGTTTCCGTCCTCTGTGGCGTTGGCCGCCACCGCGTAGAATTTTCCATTTTCATCCCGCCAGATCTTCGGATCACGGAAATCCACAGGACTTCCTCCCTCAGGGAGGTCTTTCGCCGTCAGTACCGGATTCCCGCTGTACTTTTCATAATCCGTCCCGTCGCCAGTGGCAATGCACTGTGTCTGATAATGCAGTTCTTTTCCATCAGCGTCCATTACCTTTCCCACTCCGGTATACATGATAAGATGGCGTCCGTCGTTTATTTCCAGAGCGCTGCCGGAAAAACAGCCTGCATTGTCATAATCCTTATCCGGAGCCATAACTGCCGGGCGGTATTCCCAGGTAACCAGATCCTTGCTGACTGAATGTCCCCAGTGCATGGGCCCCCATTCGTTGGCATAAGGATAGTATTGATAAAACAGATGATATTCACCTTTGTAGAAGGAAAATCCATTGGGATCATTGATCCATCCGCGGCTTCCTGTCACATGGTAACAGGGCCGCTCCTCAGGACGTACCTCCTGTCTCTTTTCTCTTTCATAGTCTCTTGCCTGCTGTAAAAGTTTACTGATCATATGGTGATCCTGCCTTTCCATTACTCATTATTGCTTTTTCCGCCGGCCAGCATTCCCACAGTCACAATAAGCAGCCGGAAAAAGGCTTTCTCAGCGAATATCGGCCATATCAGCCTTTAATACCGGAAGACGCGATACCTTCCACATAGTATTTCTGCATGAAGATGAACATAATGATCATCGGTATCGCAGAAACGACCAGAGCTGCCATGATCGCGCTGTAATGAACCGGGTTTGTTCCAAAGAAGGACTGTACCGCAAGCTGGATCGTACGTTTGTCTTCGCCTGTCATAACCAGGAACGGCCACATAAAGTCGTTCCAGTGGGCTACAAAGTCAAGGATGAATACCGTAGCATATACGGTCTTGGAGATCGGAACCACAATTTTGAAAAAGGTTCCGGCCGGGCTGCATCCGTCGATTGCCGCCGCCTCGATAAGATCGTCCGGAATATCATAGAAGAACTGCCGGAACATGTAGATCGAGAAGCACTTCGCGATGAAAGGCACTACCAGGGCTGCCAGAGTGTTGACCCAGCCAAGCTGAGACATCTCGATATACAGCGGCAGCATGATCGCTTCCATAGGAAGAACCATCAGCGCAACGACCAGATTCAGGATCGCTCCCTTGCCTCTGAACTCGAATTTCGCCAGCGCGTAACCGCACATAGAGTTTACAAGAAGGTCAAAAACCAGGATCAGGGCAATATAAAGGAGTGTGTTTTTAAATACCTGGGGCAGGTTCAGTCTGGAGAACACTTCCGCATAGTTGTTCAGAGACGCCTGCACCGGCAGGAAGGTTGTAAGGGAATCCATATTGGCAAAAATCTCTGCCTCCGGCTTCAGAGAAGCGGAAATCATCCAGATCAGAGGGGAAACAAAGATGATGCCGATGATGATGTTCCCGAAATAAAACATAAATTTGCCGAATTTGGCTGAAAACTGCATTGATTTCGTCATGATCTCTCCCCCTCCCTTAATCCGTAGACGTGGTAATTTTCTTCATTGCCATGGACATACATACGACAATGACAAAGAATACCGCCGCGATCGAGCAGGCATAACCAAAGTTACCTCTCTGGAAGCCCTCTGAGTAAATGTAGTATACCAGAGTCTTAGTGGAGTTTTTCGGTCCGCCCTGTGTCATGATATAAGGCTGGGTGAAGAGCTTCATTGCCTGAATCATGGTGATCATGATAACATATTTAATGGTTCCCTTCAATCCCGGAAGGGTAATATAAAGGAACTGTTTGAATTTCGTAGCTCCGTCCACAGACGCGGCCTCGTACTGATCCCGGGGTATTCCCTGCAGGCCGGCCAGGAAGATCATCATCTGATATCCGGCGCCCTGCCATGCGGACATGAAAATGATCGAGTTCATGGCCGTATGCTCGTCATTCAGGAAGCTGATAGGATCAAGTCCCAGAGACGTCAGGATGGAGTTAAAAAGACCCGTGTTGGGGTTCGCGTTATAAAGCACGGACCACAGAACGGAGATAACTACCATGGAAGTAAGCTGCGGGCTGAAATACATGGTCCTGAAAACCGCCACGCCGCGGAACTTCTTGGATACAAGAAGGGCAAGCCCCAGAGCCAGGGCGCACTGGACAGGAACAACGATGACTGTAAAGTACACAGTATTTTTCAGCGCCTGCCAGAAGTTTTTGTCCTGGAAAAGTTCTATATAATTCTCAATACCGATAAATTTCATGGCGTCCGGGCGCATGATCTGATACTTAAATCCAGAAAAGTAAACCGTATAGATCATCGGCACTACCAGAAACGCGATCAGAAGGATCACCGCCGGGGCAACAAAGAAATACGCGGCAATTCTTTCGTCACGCTTTCTGCCAGTAAGTTTCTTTGCTTTCGTCTTAGCCATAACCTTTCCCCCTTTCAAACAAAGAGGCCGCACCGCCATGCGATGCGGCCAGATTTTATGACCTTTTTTTATTCAGCGTAGTAGGTCTCGTAATCATCTGTAAAGGTGTCGGAAACTGTGTCAAGTTCGGACTGGATATAGTCGTTATCCACTTCTCCTGTGCTGGCTGCGTCAGAGAAGATATTTGTCATCGCTTCTGCGTATGCAGAGGAGAATACTGCGTAGGAAGGAGTTCTCGGACGGGGAACTGCTGTGTTCTCAAGCTGCGCTTTGATCAGAGCCAGGTTTCCTTCCTGATAATCCGCCATAACTTCTTCGTCATAAGCAGAAGTACGTGTCGCCGGTTTTGCGATTGCCGCCGCATATGTAGCAACGTTTTCTGTGTTCATCAGCCACTGCAGGAACTGGCCCGCTGCGTCTACGTTCTCACAGTCTTTGCTGATTGCCGCCGCCCAGTCGCCGCAGGGAGAAACTGCTTCTTTAGTATCATCGTTTACAGGATAATATGTTACGCCCCAGTCGAAATCAGCGTTTGCCGTCAGTGTTGCGATCTCCCAGGAACCGCCCAGCATGGTAGCGCAGGCGCCGTTCAGGAACTCGTCTGTGATCGGTTCTACGTTTGCGTAGCCTTTTGCGATCATGTCGGCCAGGTATGCTGTTGTTTCTACAGCTTCTTCGCTGTTTACATAGCCGTCTGCCGTTGTACCGTCTTCGCTGATATAGTCTTTACCTGCGGAAATGTACATTGGCTCCAGCGCGTAGGGAAGCCCTTCGCCGTGGTCCATGATGATGTGAGCGCCTACATAATCGTCTGTAGTACATTTTTCTGCGATCTCGGCAAATTCGGACCAGGTGATCGGATTATCTACAGTACGGGAATCCAGGTCGTCCACGTCTACGCCGCATTCCTTCAGGTAGTCTTTATTATAGTAGAAGGCTACGGAAGACTCTGTTGCGCCGATAGCGTACAGGGAACCGTCGTATGTATTCTGTGCTACTGCTGAATCTACAAAATCTGAAAGATCCTCTTCTGAGAAATAATCATCCAGGGGAACCGTGATTCCGTTTGCCGCATAGTAGGAAACCTGCGGTCCGTCTACATAGAAGATATCCGGAAGATCGTTGGAAGTTACTGCCGTAGCGATCTTGTTGTCATATGCATAGGAATCGGAACGGTCAATGGCCTCACGGCTCACCTGAATGTCCGGGTTTGCTTCGTTCCATTCAGCGATCTTTTCTTCCCACCATGCTTCGATTGCCTCTGTATCCGTAGGACTCCAGATTGTCAGTTCCACCGGATCGTCCGCCATTACCGGAACTGTAGTAGCTGCTGTTGAAAGAGCAACTGTTACTGCCATTGCCATACTAATTGCTTTTTTCATGTTCTCTTCCTCCTTAAAAGATATCATTTCCACCGCGCGCCTGGAAATTTATAGAACCCGTTCCACATTACTCGAACCACTCCTGTTTTTTTAAAACTTCAGCGGTTCAAATATGGAGCCCGTTTCATATTGTGTCTATATCATAGTTTCATTTTTCATATTTGTCAATAGTATTTCGCAAAATTACCCTCCCCTATTGTAATTTTGTATATTTTTACAATTCTACCACACGTTTATTGTATATAATGCACAATTTTGAATTATCGCATTTCTGAAACCCTTATCACCATTTCTATTTTGTTTTGTGACTGTTTCTTTTTCATCAATAAACAAAATCCCACACATTTTCATTCTTATAAAATCCATCTTCTGTTTCCCCAATATTGATCTGTTTTCCCATTAAATCAGTTAAAAAAAGAGACAACTCAATAATTTAAGCCGTCTCTCCTTGCATATTATCTGAATATTTTCTCAATATTTCCCATCCAGTTCCACTGGAAGCGTACTTTGACCCTGGCGTAATTCTACAGATAAAATCTGTTTTTGTGGAACGGGTTCCTTTCCTTCGATCAACTTAATCATTGTATCCGCGCATGTTTCCGCCAGGAATTTAATATTCTGGCAGATACAGGTTACCTCCGGGTAGCAGAGCTTTGTAATGTCCATTCCGTCATAAGTGATCACCTTTAAATCCTCCGGAACACGCCGTCCCGCTTTCATGGCCAGATGCATATAGCAGAGCGCAGGCTCGTCGGCTGCAAACACTCCGTCGATCCCGTCACATTTGCGGATAGCTTCTTTTGCCGCGTCCCAGTAAGACTGATGGTCAAAAAGGTTCCACGCCATCATCATATCTACCACGTCCACTCCGTTTTCACTGAGCACGGCCTCAAAAACCGCATGGCGGTCATTGGCGGCCACGTTGGGAGCCACTCCCGTGATGTGAAGCACCTTTCTGCATTTATTTTTCAGCATCACTTCCGCCGCGATCTTTCCTCCGGATACATGGTCTGAGCCTACCATTGGAATACCCGGGCCGAATTCCTGATCCAGAGAGACAATTTTTCCCTTTCTTTTCAGGTATTCCTCCACATGCAGAGTATGAGAACCGGTTATGATCCCGTCCACCATGTTCCGGTCCAGCATATTCAGATAATCCATCTCGCGGCTGCTGTTTCCGATGGTGTTGCATACCATGGCCTTATATCCTTTTTTATAAAGGGCGATCTCCGTCTCTCTCACAAAAGAAGAAAAAAACGGATGATCCAGGTCAGGGACAAGAACTCCGATAAGCCCCGTCTTATTACGGAACAGATTGCGGGCCAGCTCATTAGGCGTATACTCCAGCTCGCTGATAGCCGTCTCTATTTTTTTTCTTGTATCCTCGGCCACATAGCCGTTTCCATTTAAAACTCTCGACACAGTTCCTACGCCTACTCCGGCTCTCTGTGCCACGTCTCTGATACTTGCCATACTTCTTCTCACCTGCCGCATCTCGGAGCGTCCCATGCTTCAGCCGGCAAAAGTACGCGCCGAAAGTACTTCTTTTTCTTCGATATACATCAGAAATTATAGCACACAGGACAATCCTTTACAATTAACAGGCTGTAAGAAAAATCCCTTTATTTTTCGTTACTCTTTCTTAAAATTCTTTTCAGATCATGAAGTGTTTTTTTCTTTTCCCGCGTTATAATATATGAGCGGGACACAAACCGGAAATGATCCGGCACGGCAATATCCGCCGGAAGGAAAGGGGCTGATCGTATTTCACAGGAAGAATATTTGAAATATCTGCTGGAACAGTATCAAAATCTCATCTATTCCATCTGTCTGAAATCTGTCGGCAATCCTTTCGATGCAGAAGATCTGACCCAGGAAGTATTTCTGTCCGCTTACAAAAATCTGTCCCGTTTCGACGGCACTTATGAAAAAGCCTGGTTAAGCAAAATCGCCGTCCGCAAATGTCTGGATTATCTGAAGGCGGCGGGACGGCGCTGCATTCCTACTGAGGATATGTATTTTTCTCAGATACCGGACAATTCTTCCTCACCGGAGGCCCTCTGTCTGAAGACGGATTCCGAACGGCAGGTATACGCATTGTGCCAGCAGCTCAAGAGCCCCTACAAAGAAGTTGCAACAGCACATTTTTGTATGCAGCTTTCTGTGACGGAAATTGCCCGGCGGATGCAGAAAAATCCGAAAACGATCCAAACCCAGCTTTACCGGTCCAAGGCAATGCTGAAAAAACTTCTGATCCCACCTGAAAATCCAAAGGAAAGGAGCGGTTGATATGCACATTCAGAAAAAAAGCATGGATATTTTTGAACAGAATGATAAAATGAGCACCAGTGAAATGATCGCTTTTCTGGAGCATCTGGAACAGTGTGATTTCTGTCTGGAGCAAATGCTTGAAGGGGAAGAAAACTCTGCTCCCACAGCAACCGCTCCCGCTTATCTCCGCGAAGAAATCCTTGAAAAAGCCGCTTCTTTCGATGCGCAGCCTTCAAAGATCATCCGTACTGCTTCACGCAGGACGCAGCTTTTTCATTACAGGCTCAGAACTGCCGCGGGGGTGGCTGCGGCGCTGGTCCTCCTGTTCCTTTCGGGCCATGTGGATTTTACTCCGCCCCGTCCTGTTCCGGCTGAGCAGACGGCGGATTTTTCATCCGGTAAGCAGGCATGGGAGCGCGGATCCGGTCTGGCTCATTTTTCCAGAGCGATCGGTTCGGGAATTTCCAGCGGTTCCGATAAAGTATCAGACTATCTGAGGAGTTTTCCAAATAAGATATTTAAAGGAGGAGAGTAAAATGACAAAGCAAAAACATGGATTCTTGTTATTCCTTGCGTCTCTGATCCCGGGAGCAGGGGAGATGTATATGGGATTTCGGAAGCAGGGCGTCAGCATCATGCTCCTTTTCTGGGGTGTTCTGGCTTTCGGCTCCATCACAGGCATCGGCTGGCTGATCTTTTTCCTTCCCATCCTGTGGCTTTACAGTTTTTTTAACGTACACAATCTGAAATCGCTGTCAGAAGATGACTTCTATTCCGTGGAGGATACATACATCCTTCATCTGGATCAGTTTATCGGAACTGACGGCGCCATTAAAAAGCACAGCACTGTCGCCGCCGTACTTCTGATCATATTCGGCGTTGCCATCCTGTGGAATAATGTGACGGATATCCTGTACTGGCTGTTCCCCGGCTTTCTGAGGGATTTTCTTTCCACCATCTTTTACCAGCTTCCGGGAACCGTTATTGCCATAGCAATCATCGCCGCCGGCGTTTATCTGCTCCGCAGCGGGAAACAGGAGACAGACGAGGAGCTGGCAAATGAAAACCAGGAAGAGCATTACTGGGAACCCTACCGGCCCTATCAGCAGCCGTCAGAACCTGACTCAGAAAAAAGCACCCCCCCTACGGAGACTTTCAGAACCCCCGGGACGGAGACAGCGGACGCAGCTTCTTTACAGCCATCCGCCGGGACATCTTCCCCTGCGGAAGCGTCTTCCGGACAGGAAATCCTTCCGGATGCCGGAGATTCTGAAAAGGCGGACTGACAGCCCTATAGCGTTTTAATTCCGCACCACATAAAAAGAGCTGATTTTCCTTGCAGATCCAAGGTATCTCAGCTCTTTTTCATTTATACCGGCCCTTAATGGACTATGATTCTCAGTCTTTTTCGCCTTCGTCTACAATCTCCCAATAGCCATTTTTGGGAGAACCATGCCTGACAAGAATGCCGCAGTCTTTTAATGTTTTAATATTACTCTCTATATTTCGGCCGGCGATACCAATCTTTTCCGCTAATTTAACCGCCGACAATCGGTTATCCTCTGAAAGCAACTTTACTATCTTTTTCTGGGTATCATTAAGACTTATTCCCCGTTCTTTTTCCAATATTTCTCCAATGCTTCTCCGATGTTTCTCCGATGTTTCTCCGATGCTTCTCCGATAGTTCTCCGATACTTTCGTTTCCACTCATCGTCGGCAATGAATTACGAAATAATTCCAACCGGAGAAGTCACTTCCAACCGGCCGTCATAAATAGCAACCTGAATACAGGATTCATCCAGCAGATTACGATGACAATGGGCATTGATTATCATCTCTCTAATCGCCTCTACTGGAAGCTCATATTTTTCCTTTCTCACTAATCCATCAATCGTTGCCCCAAGTCTTATATTTCTCAGTACAAACTCCACAGCATCTTCAATCTGTGTATAAATTGGTCCTGTAAATTCTCTTTTATCCAGGAACACTGCCCGGTCCGTTCCCTTAAAAACTGCACATTGAGTTTTAGAAAATGAAAAATAGTCAGATGTCAACAGCACATAAGCATTTGTTGCCAGATATTCTCCGTCACTCTGTTTTAAGATTTTCCAGTTAATAAGCTGTTCTTTTTTCACAGAACGATCTATCATCCCAGCCTTTTTCCGAAATGTTTCAATATCATAACAAAGTTTTTCTGTAGCTTCTTCCGAAACAAAATATCCCACACAAGTGAGCTCGTCCCATGAAATTCTTGCTCCTTCCATTTCCAGTTCTTTTATCTTCTCTGGAAATGCCAGCCTGGATGTACCTGCCACACGGATATACGTGCCATTTTCTTTTCCTTTTGATGCAAGGTAATACGGTCTGTTCTTCCCAGGTTCTATAGACACAATAATGATTGTTTTTCCGTCTACCGTCCGCGGTTCAATATCAGGGATGATCTGCGGCACACAGGAGTCTGAAACAGCATTGGCAATTCTATCCATCAATTGAAACAATATATCATTTTCCACACCTACAACCCGATGTGTTTTATCATCTATCCCTATAATCAGCTCTCCACCCTGCGTATTGGCAAAAGCTATAACGGTTTTCATATACTTTTCGCTTTTATCTGGCAAAGCGCTTTGTACTCTACATTTTTCGATTCACCGGAAAACAATGTATTCTTTACCATTCTTTCACACCTGCTCTTTCAATCTGATATCATAAACTGTGTCATTTATTCAACTTATCCCTGAATTTATCCGAATCGTTAACAATATTATACCGATTATCCGGCTTATAAACCACCTTTTTTCATTTTATATGTGTGGATTGCGCACCAAATGATATATTGAAATTAAAACAGGGGCTATCCAAAAACAGATAGCCCCATATTATAGCTTCCGCCGCAGTCTTTTATAAATTTTTTGTTACACGAAGTCTTGTCATTGCCCTGGCAAGAGCCATCTGATTCCGGTGATATTCCTGAATGCTCTGTTTCTGACGAAGCTGTTCTTCCGCCCGCTCCAGCGCCTCCTGTGCTCTTCGCACATCGATCTCCTCCGGACGTTCCACTGTAAGACAGAACAGCTTTGCACGATTGTTGATCATCTCTACAAATCCGGAACTTACCGCCACTGTTGTCCAGTTTCCTTCCGGATCCTGATAGCGCATCTCTCCCGGAACAATAGCGGAAATCGTATTGGCATGATGAGCAAGGAACGCCTTTTGTCCGTCCTCTACCGGAATCACCAGGGACCGGGCTCTTCCCGCATAGAAAAGCTTGTCGCTGGCGTAAATCTCCAGGCCGAATGTATTATCCATACGTTTCACTCCTTATTCTTCAAGGGTTTTCGCCTTTTCGATCACTTCGTCTATAGTTCCTACGTTAAAGAAAGCGTTCTCCGGATATTCGTCCATCTCTCCGTTAATGATCGCCTTAAATCCGCGGATCGTTTCCTTCAGAGGCACATATTTGCCGGGAATACCGGTAAAGTTCTCCGCCACATGGAAGGGCTGGGACAGAAATCTCTGGATCTTTCTCGCGCGATATACGGTGTTTTTATCTTCCTCTGAAAGCTCCTCCATACCAAGGATCGCAATAATATCCTGCAGTTCTTTATATTTCTGGAGGATCTCCTGCACACGGCGGGCAACTTCATAATGTTCTTCTCCCACCACGTCCGCTTCCAGAATACGGGAAGTAGATTCCAACGGATCCACAGCAGGATAGATACCCTGTTCCACGATCTTTCTGGACAGTACGGTAGTGGCGTCCAGATGAGCGAAAGTTGTGGCAGGCGCCGGGTCCGTAAGGTCATCGGCAGGCACATAAACCGCCTGTACGGAAGTAACGGATCCGGATTTTGTAGAAGCGATACGCTCCTGAAGCTCGCCCATTTCCGTAGCCAGCGTAGGCTGATAGCCTACTGCGGAAGGCATACGTCCCAGAAGAGCGGAAACTTCCGATCCGGCCTGCACAAAACGGAAAATATTGTCAATAAAGAGCAGCACGTCTCTGTGTTCCGTATCACGGAAATACTCCGCCATGGTAAGTCCTGTTTCCGCAACACGCATACGGGATCCCGGCGGCTCGTTCATCTGTCCGAACACCAGGGCCGTTTTTTCCAGAACGCCGGATTCTCTCATTTCTGTCCAGAGATCATTTCCTTCACGGGAACGTTCTCCTACACCTGTAAAGATGGAATATCCGCCGTGTTCTGTGGCAATATTCTGGATCAGCTCCTGGATCAGCACTGTCTTTCCTACTCCGGCTCCTCCGAAAAGACCGATCTTTCCGCCTTTTGCGTAAGGCGCCAGAAGGTCGATTACCTTAATTCCAGTTTCAAGGATTTCCACCGCCGGACTCTGATCTTCAAAACTGGGGGGATTTCTGTGAATAACCCAGTGTTCCTCCTGCTCAAGAGACTCTCCTCCGTCTACCGTTTCTCCCAGCACGTTAAAAAGTCTTCCAAGAGTGCAGTCTCCAACCGGAACTTTGATACCGCTTCCTGTAGCGGTTACTTCTCTGTCCCTCTGAAGTCCCTCGCTGGCGCTCAGCATAATGCAGCGCACTATGCGGTTTCCCAGATGCTGAGAAACTTCCATAACACATTTTTTTCCATTGTTTTCCACTTCAAGGGCTTCCTTGATGTCCGGCAGTTCGCCCTCTTCGAAAACAACATCCACAACAGGCCCCATGACCTGTACGATTTTACCTTTATTCATTCTTTCCTCCTCTTAGCGCGCCCGCCGCGTCATTCAGGCAGTTCCGGATATTATCCGAAACCGTCATTTTCTCTTCTGCGCTTTCGCTCCGCTGATAACCTCAGTGATTTCCTGAGTGATCGCCGCCTGACGGGCCCGGTTATACTGAATCGAAAGATCTGCCAGCATTTTTTTCGCGCTGTCCGTAGAGGACTGCATAGCTGTCATACGGGCGTTGTTTTCACTGGCATAGGCTTCTACCAGACAGCCGTAGATCACGCCTGTCAGATAACTGGGGATAATGGTATCCAGTACCGCATCTGCGGAAGGAAACATCTCGATTTCTTCCTGAAGAGTTCCCATGGGTATCTGGGAAGGGGTGAAATTTGTCTTTTTCAGAGGAAGAAGCTGCATATTCACAGGTTCCATTACCGCCGCATTCTGCATCTGCGTGTAGATAATGTGGATCTCATCCAGCTCTCTCTCCAGAAAAGCCCTTACGATCTCATCGCTGATCACCCTCGCCCGGTGCATGGTAGGCTTCTGTACCGTATACCGGAAGCTGCCGTCCATGTCCGCCTTCTTCCTGCTGTAATATTGGCGTCCCACCACTCCCAGTACATAGAGTTTATGATGTCCGGGGCCTTCCATAAATTCATCTGTCATCTTTGTAATATTATGATTATAAGCCCCCGCCATTCCTTTGTCCCCGGTGACCACAATGGTTCCTATCTTGCGCTCTTCCTGGGGAACAAGGTGGCGCACACTGAAAAACGGATGCTGGAGATCGGGCACATGGCGCAGGATCCTGGCGATCGCCGCCTGCATATTATAGAAATATGGTTCCGTATCCTCCAGAACTTTTTTTGCTTTCTTCATTTTGGAAGAGGAGATCATATACATGGCATTGGTGATCTTCATCGTGTCCTTGACACTTCTTATTCTGCTCTGTATTTCTCTTGCACTTGCCATAGGTCCCTCCTGCTTTTTTAATGAACCGCCTTGTCCGTGTCTGCCGCACGGCTGCTGAACTCGTCGGCCACCTGAAGGATCTTTTCACCCAGTTGGTCAGAGAGCTGCTTTGTCTCGTTGATTTCTCTCCCGATTTCAGGATATACATTGTCAAAATAAGCAAGCATATCCATCTGATACTGCTTGATCTTTTTCTTTTCCACATGTACCAGCTTCTTATGAGTAGCTGTCCAGAGTGTGATCACCTGCTCATGAAGCTTCAAAGGATTGCAGAGAGGCTGTTTTAAAAGCTCCATCAGACAGCTTCCGTAAACAAGCTGAGCCTTTGTGGCGTCGTCCAGATCTGAACTGAACTGGGTAAATACTTCCATTTCCCTGTACTGTGCCAGATCGATACGGATACTTCCGGAAGCCTTCTTCATGGCTTTTGTCTGTGCCGCGCCTCCTACTCGGGATACGGAAAGACCTACGTTTACCGCCGGACGCATACCTGCAAAGAACAGATCGCTTTCCAGGAAAATCTGTCCGTCTGTAATGGAGATCACATTGGTCGGAATATATGCCGACACATCTCCGGCCTGAGTCTCTATGATCGGAAGGGCGGTAATAGAGCCGCCGCCCGCCTCATCGCTCAGGCGGCTGGAGCGTTCCAGCAGTCTGGAATGGAGATAAAATACGTCTCCCGGATATGCCTCACGTCCCGGAGAACGCTCCAGAAGCAGGGAAAGGGCACGGTAGGCAACCGCATGCTTGGAAAGATCATCATATACGATCAGCACATCTTTGCCCCGGTACATAAAATATTCCGCCAGAGCTGTACCTGCATAAGGCACAATATACTGCAGCGGCGCGCAGTCGCTGGCTGTGGAAGAGAATACCGTTGTATATTCCATTGCTCCGTGTTTCTCCAAAGTGGAAACCACCTTGGCAACTGTGGAAGCCTTCTGTCCAACGGCAACATAAATACAGATCACGTCCTTGCCTTTCTGATTCAGGATCGCGTCAATGGCAAGAGAGGTTTTTCCTGTCTGCCTGTCTCCGATGATCAGCTCACGCTGGCCTCTTCCGATAGGAAACATGGAGTCGATAGAAAGAATCCCTGTCTCCAAGGGTACGCTGACTGATTTTCTGTCAATAATGCCGGGAGCCGGATACTCCACCGGTCTGTATTCGCTTTCTTTGATCTCGCCCCTGCCGTCGATAGGCGCTCCCAGGGCGTTTACAATTCTTCCGATAAATCCGTCGCCAACAGGAATTCCGGCCTGTTTTCCGGTTCTTGATACCTTTGTTCCTTCTCGGATTCCTGTATCGCTGCCGAAAAGAATGCAGCCCATACTGTTTGTACGGATATCCTGCACCATTCCTTTCAGCCCGTTTTCAAAAACAACAACTTCACCATACATGGCATGGTCGATTCCGTAGACTGTGGCAATCCCGTCTCCCACGGAAATGACAGTGCCAATCTCCTGGTTTTTGCTGATTTCATCGTAATTTTTTATTTCTTCTTTTAAAATGGAAATAATCTCATCTGGATTGATTGCACTCAACGCGTTCACCTCCGGGTCAATTTCTGTTCCAGTTTGCGGTAACGTCCCCGCAGACTCCAGTCATATTCCATTCCTCCTGCCTGGAGGATGAAACCGCCAATCAGACTTTTGTCCTCTGTGAGCTTTATATCCGCTTTCTGCGCATGAAACTCCCTGCACAGAAATCCCCGGATATTTTCAAGCTGTTCCTCCTTCGGAGGCGTTACATATCTGAGGACTGCCGTCAGGATTCTCTGCTGCTTTCTGCACAGTTCCTCATACTCGTCCAGGATTTCCTTTAAAATTCCTGCCTTATGGTGTCTGCAGACTGTCTTTACGAAGTTCCTGACCTCTTCCGGCAGCAGCCGGTCGATCACTCTTTCTTTCTCTTTAAAGGATATTAATGGATTTTTCAGCGCCTCCAGGAATTCCGGGGCTTTTCTCATCAGTTCCTTTGCCTCTTCCACAGAACTCTGGGGAACGGACAATTCATACAGGACTTCTGCGTAATTAACGGCCGCTGTTGTCATCGGGATCACCTGCTTTTTTTATAAATTGATCATATAAGGCCAGATCCTTTTCAGCTCCGCTTTCACTTTCCATGATCTTGGCTGCAGCTTCCATGGCCAGCTTTCCAATCTCGGACTGCATCTGCCGCATGGCGTTTTCTCTCTCGCTGCGGATATCTTCCCGGGCACTTGCCAGCATAGTTTCTGTGCGTTCCTCGGCCTCCCGAGCGATTCTGTCAGACTGAAGCTTCGCTTCCTGCCGCGCCTGTTCTACGATCTGGTAAGATTCCTCTTTTGCTGATTTCAAAGCGTCTTCATAATGCTGACGCAGTTCGTTGGCCTTATCCTCTGTTTCCTTGGCAGTCTGAAACTGCTGCTCTATCATAGCCTTTCTCTCATCCATTACCCGCATGATCGGTCCGAATAAAAATTTCTTCATGAGAAGATAGAGGATCAACAGGTTAATGATCGTAAAGACAAGATTCAGATTGATTTGGACCATTGTCTATACCTGCCTTTCTTATTCTGTCATAAATGATCAGCCAAGCATAACAACGATCAGAAGACCAACTACGAAACCGAAGATCGCGGTACCTTCGGCAAGAGCGCATCCAAGAAGAAGGTTCTTGCTGATCTTGCTTTCCGCTTCCGGCTGTCTTGCAATAGCCTCTACTGCCTTAGAAGTGGCAAGACCGATACCAATACCTGCTCCGATACCTGTTAAAGCTGCAATACCTGCTCCAATAGCGATTAAACTTGTCATGATTTTTTCCTCCTAAAAATAAATAAAAAATGAAAATTTCTCTGTCAGTCCATGGTCTCTCTCATGAACATGGATGTCAAAAATACAAAAATATACGCCTGTATGAATCCGTCGAAGAAGTCAAAATACAGACTGAACGGGACCGGAAGAACCGTAGGGCATACAAACTCTACCAGAGCCATAACCACAAAGCCTCCCAGGATGTTGCCGAAAAGCCGGAAGCAAAGAGCCGTGGGACGGATCAAAACCTCCATGATATTCATAGGCAGCATTACCGGTATAGGATCAAGGAAACTTTTGAAAAATCCTTTCAGTCCCTTTTTATGAATGCCGGAGTATTCAATAAGAAACATACTCATCACTGCCAGAGCAAGTGTGACATTCAGATCCTTCGTGGGCGGTTTCACACCGAAAATCCCTGAAATATTTGCTACTCCCAGATAAATCAGTACTGTCATCATATAGGGGATGTAGCGTTCTCCGTCTTCGCCGAGAAGGCCGCGGAAAAATTTACGAAGAAAATCAACGCCTGCTTCCAGAAGAAGCTGTTTTTTACCGGGGTTTTCAACTCTGAGATTCCGAACCAGGATCAGCGACAGCACCAGCAGCACCGCCATGATCACCCAGGTGACAACTACAGATTCAAAAACCGGAATTCCGTCGAAAACAGGAATGGTAAATACTGTCTGACAGTTTAGTTCTTCCTTCAGCGTTTCTGTTAAACTGTTCGTTTCACTCCCTCCCTTTCCTCAGTCCGTATGTTTGGTCAGACCGACTTATTTGATTTCTTTATTTTGCTCTTTGAACTGTCGAAAGTCAATATCGTACCTGACTATTTTCAACAAAAAAAGGCGTTTTTTTTGTGCAAAACGCCCATATCTTTTTTCTGTATTTAATCACTATTTTCTTTTTATTTTCCAATATTTGTTTTTTTGTTCAATAAATACATATTTAAGTTTCTATAAGATCAAGGGGCTAATCCTCGTATTTTCTGAGAGTTTTCTTAAGAAAATCCACATATTCCCGGCGTACTTTTTCCGGTCCGATGATCTCGGCTTCCGCCCCCAGTCCGGCCAGCCAGCCGTAAAACTGTCCGCTGACATGGATAGGCGCCTGCAGGATAAAATGACTGTCGTCGGACTGCAGGATCACCGCCTTCTGTCCGAAGCGGTCAAGGATCACCCCGATCAGGCTGTTGTCAAATTTTATTTTCAGGCTGATCTCCTTTCCTCCGAACATCCCAAAGGTACCGGAGGAAAATTTCCCCAGATCAAAATCTCGGAAGACAGCTTCCCCGCTGCGCTTCCTGCTCTCAATCTCCACCCGCCTCATCTTATCCACTCTGTAATGCTTGACCACTCCGCTGAGTTCATCCAGTCCCAACAGATAATAGTTTTCATTTTTCCACAGAAGTTTCCCGGGGCTGACTCTGTAGCGTTTTCCGTCCCGCTTCTGCACCAGCTTCTTGGAAATCGTCCATTCGCAGTACTGGAAACTGATCTGGCGGTTCCTGGCCACAGCGTCATAGATCGTCTCTATACTGGCGTAAATCTCCTCGTTGGCGGTTTTGATACCTGGCCGGACAATCACCTGGCTCTCCAGATTTCTGGCATGATAAATGCTGGTAAGACTCTCCAGCTTTTTCATAAGCCTTCTGGACTGTTCCTCCGTGATAAATTTCGATGACTGGACCGCGTCCATCAGAAATTTCAGCTCAGGCAGGCGGAACCTCCGGTCAGCCAGATAATACCCTGCCTTTTTCCCTCTTCTGCTGCGGATATCCATTCCGAATATGCGGAGCGTCTCGATATCGTCATAGACGGTTTTTCGCTCCACGCTGATTCCATAGCCTTCCATCTCCGTAATGATATCCCGCACAGGAACAGGATGTTCCGGGTCTGTCTTCTCCTGGAAAATTTTCATCAAAAACAATATTTTCAATTTCTGATTAAAGGATCTCGGCATGATCGTACTCCTTCTGCAATACTCCGGGATTATTTGTCCGTCAGTGAAGCCACTACTCCGCAGTAAAGAACTGCCGCCCCCAGGATCACCGCCACACTGTCCGCGGAGCGGAAATCAATCTTCAGAAGCATGGCTCCTATGATCAGCAGTTCTATGGTAACGACCGCTCCCAAAAGCATCGCCATAATACGGGAAAGCTTTTTTCTGCCTCTGGTGTGCTTCGGCTTTTCCCGCTCCGTATAATATCCTGTATCTGCCAGCACAATGATCTTATCGCTTCTGTATCCTCTCTGTCCGCTCCACATGCTTCATTCCTCCCCTTTTACCGAACATATTTTCCGAACATTTATTCCTTTCAGGATCATTATACCATAAGAAATGTCCAATAAAACGGGATGAATCAATTTTTATCGAATATTTGTTCGCAGAACATATATTCTTTTTTCTGTTTTACTGCTTTCCCGCCGGGATCACGATCTTTTCCACCTTCCAGGAGCCTTTGTCCACCGTCATCACAGCCATAGTAGGCTCCTGTCCAAACCGGCTTCTTCCGCAGCTTCCCGGATTCAGCCACAGGCGTCCATCGATCATCTGTTCAAAATATTTATGTGTATGGCCGAACACCACCACCTGAGCGCTGCCAAGATCCCAGGCTACATCTTTCTTATTATGAGTCATAAAAAACTCCACTCCCTCTATGGTAAAACGAAGGGTTTTTGCCAGTCCCCCCGCCCATTCCCGGTCATTGTTGCCGCGAACGGCATAAATGGATGCCAGAGGCCTGAGTTCGTCCAGGATCTCCGGCTTGTTGATATCTCCTCCGTGTAGAATGCAGTCGCAGGTTTTCAGTACCTCCATTACCTCAGGCCGCAGCAGACCGTGAGTATCTGAAATGATCCCCAGTTTTTTTGCCATGGAAATGTCCTCCTTTCTTAACTTAAGCGCATATTAAAAGTCCCGTTTAGTATTTGAAATCAAACTAAAGGGACTTATTTATTATTTTTCTATATCGGCACAGGGCAGCAATCCAAATTCTTCAAAAAGCCTTTTTTCATATTCTTCATCCGATGCGGCTTTTACAAGCTCCTCAATCCTTCCAAGCTGGGAGAGTTTCAGGATCAGGGTATTCATTTGCGCGGTCACCTCACTTCGCGCCTGCTCTTCTGCCTGCTCCTTCATACAGTCCATCTTATCTTTTATCATATCTTCCACTTTATCTTTCATCATTTCTTCCAGCTTATCTTTCATCATTTCTTCCATCATTTCTTCCAACGCATCGCACATACCGTTCACCTCCTCAAAATAAGCTTTATTCGCACGTACAATAATATCCATCACAGAGCGGTATAACGGATTCTTTTGTTTCCCGCGATAGTCCTTCAGAAGCTTTCGTACCGTTTCTCCGCTGCTTCCGTATCTGCCTTATAAAAACAAGCATAGCCATAAATCTTATAAAAATCATCAATACTCAAATAATCTTCTGGAGATTTATATTCTATCAGATTATATTTTCGGAATATCCGTCCTATATTTTTATGAATCGGATATTCTGCTTCTTTTTTAATGATCACTACATCTACTTCCATCGGTTTTGTGGAAAGCTGATGTTCATTCTCGAACATTAGGTTCGAGGCATTTTCCGCCAACTCAATCTGCACATCAGCATAAAATGCAGGATGCCATTGAAGAATCTGCTTTTGTCCTGATCCTTTTCCAGCAGCGGCAGCGCACTTTGTTTTATTCATAAAAACCTCTCCGGCATATCCTAAATGTCGTCGCACTTCACCGCGGTTATGTCAGGATACCTGAGAAGATACAGAATATCAAGAAAGGGCAGGCCACGTTACCTGCAAAATAAGATAAAACAGAAATGATCAGAACAAATAGAACAGCTTTTTCTTTTATAGTATCACGACCGAAAATAGTCCGCAAGAGCGAAAAATGAAAGGTTTTGTCGAATTTTGGCTCAAAAAATGATTGTGGAGCCCCGCACTAAACAATCTTAATGCTGTTTTTTGCTCCGGCATACTGGTCTTCCTCGCTGATCACCAGCTCCTCCACGATTTTCTGCATCTGTTTTCTTGAAATGATCACAGGCATTCCTCCCTTTTTCTGCCGCTGCCCCTTCATCTGTCCCGCCGCATCATCGGAAATATACCGTCACCACTACGTCTGTATGCAGGAGCCTTATCCAAATTCCTATTCCGTAATATAAGAATTATATAGGAGGATTCTTCCGGCATCAATGTTCCTCATAACAGTTTTTTCTTTTTTTTACTGTTTATCATACCAATTATTCAGAAAAATATGCAAATGAATCTCTAAAGAATATTTAATTTTTGTTTTTAAGAGGGATATAAGAGAGATAAAATAGACAGAGCGGCTCTGCCGTAAGATTCAGATATTCTTACGGCAGATATCGCTGAGACAGCACTTGTCGCAATGCGGCGCGGTTCTGGCAGTGCAGACATCTCTTCCATGATACACAAGGCGGTGACAGAAATCGCTGCCTTCTTCCGGAGGAATGATCTTCCACAAAGCCATTTCCACTTTCTTTGGTTCTTTGATATTATCCACCAGTCCGATCCTGTTGCTCAGCCGGATACAGTGTGTATCCGTTACGATGGCAGGTTTTCCGAACACGTCTCCCATGATCAGATTGGCGCTTTTTCTTCCCACTCCCGGAAGCTTCAAAAGCTCCTCAAAGGTTGTGGGGATATTATCATTATACTGTTCGTGAAGGATTCTCATACATGCGCTTATATCTCTCGCCTTGCTCTTTCCCAGCCCGCAGGGTTTTACAATAGCCTCGATATCTTCGGGCTTTGCTTTTGCCAGCGACTCTACATCCGGATATTTCGCATATAAATCCTCAACTACTACATTCACTCTCGCATCCGTACACTGAGCCGCAAGGCGTACGCTGACCAGAAGCTTCCAAGCCTGATCATAGTCCAGGGTGCATCCCGCGTCCGGATACTCTTCTTTCAATCTCCGGATAACCTCCAGAGCAAGTTCTTTTTTCGTCATTTTCTCATTCCTTTTCTCTTTTGTCCCCTTGTACATTGGCGCTGCTGTCCCTTTGTACATTAACGCTATGCCTGTCACTGGGCTGTTTTGCACACGTCCACCCACTCTTTATAGTGCGAATATTTTTCAAGCTCCGGAATCGTCAGTTCTATGGCGCTGTTGGAGCTCCCGCAGGCGGGGAAAACTGTCTCGAACCGTTTCAGGGATTCGTCCAGGTATACCTCCACACCCTCGTTTACCGCAAAGGGGCAGACGCCTCCTACCCCGTGTCCGATCAAAGGTTCCGCTTCCTCGTAGGCCAGCATCTTCGCTTTCTTTCCAAATTTATCTTTATATTTGCGGTTGTCGATCTTGGCGTCGCCTGCCGCCACGATCAGGATCACCTTATCGTCCAGATGAAACGAAAGCGTCTTGGCGATCCTGCATCCTTCGCAGTTAAGGGCCTTGGCCGCCAATTCCACTGTAGCGCTGGAAACATCAAACTCCTGGATCCGGTCCGCGATTCCTTCCTTTTCAAAAAAGTCCTTCACTCTCTCAACTGACATTTTTCCACTTCCTCTTTTTGTTTTCTGATTCTTTTCCACAGGAAAACTTTTTCTGTTCCGGTTTATTTTGTTCCGAAGATCCTGTCTCCTGCGTCTCCCAAACCGGGACAGATATAAGCGTCCTTATTTAATTCCCTGTCCACATGCCCTACATAGATCTGAACGTCCGGATGCGCTTTATGCAGGCGCTCCAGTCCCTCCGGAGCGGCAATGATAAACATACATTTAATATTTCTGCCTCCGTGCTGCTTGATAAAATCCACTGCAGCCACAGCAGATCCTCCTGTAGCAAGCATAGGATCTGTGACCACGATCAGTCTCTGGTCAATGGGATCCGGAAGCTTGCAGTAATATTCGTGGGGTTCATGGGTCTGGGGATCTCTGTAAAGGCCAATATGTCCGATCTTGGCAGACGGAACCAGGGTAGTGATCCCGTTTACCATTCCAAGCCCCGCCCGCAGCACCGGCACCACAGCCAGTTTTTTTCCGGATATCATCGGAGTCATACATTTTTCCAGAGGAGTCTCTACCTCCACGTCTTCCAGCGGCAGATCTCTCAGCGCTTCGTATCCCATCAGAACTGCGATTTCCTCCGTCAGTCTGCGAAATTCATTTGTTCCTGTATTTTTATTTCTCAGTATAGAAATTTTATGCTGGATCAAAGGGTGCTCCATAATATAAACATTGTCCATAGCAGCTTTTTATCCTTTCCTGATTAATTTCCACATTTGCATCGGGCGCGGTATTTACGCCAGACTGAACGCCTCGCCTGTTTCAAGATTATAGGTGTCCCGGCCGTTGCAGAACAGATTTCCATACACGCTGTCTGTTAAGCTGTCATTCACGCCGTTGGAATATTCATGTACCACTTCTCCGTCCGCATTGTACTGATATACCCGGTATTCCGGTGTTTCCCATCCGGTATTCTGCTGCTTCCCGCCGCTTTCTTCCGATGGGCTTTCTCTGCATACAAGCAGGCCATAAGGGGTAAAACGGTAAGGCACGTTCTCTCCAGCCTCTGTTTCCTTATTCTTTTTATCGTTTTTCAGATCGTAAGTATAAAACAGCCCGCTTCTGGTGAAAACCCAGAGAAGATCGTCTTTACAGTACCAGCATGTAATCTCCCTTGTTTCCCCGATCCGTTCCAAAAGCGCTTCCTGATTAAATTCCACACCGCCGGTATTGACGGGCATTGTGCTGTAATCTTCTTTCTGATTGTCAAAAGTTCTCCATTCATAAATGCTTCCGTCCCCGGAAAACCATACCCATCCGTCCCTGGGATTGCCTTCTTCGCAGAACGGCGCGTTCTCTGCCCCGACCTTGTCTATCTCATCGGCACACATCTGCTTAAACTCTTCCTCTGAATAAACCTTACCCTTCTCCAGGTCTATAACAACGGTAATCTCCTGATCTTCATTTTCGAGAGGAATATACTCCACCAGAGCATAATTGCTGCAGTAGACAGAGTCTTTCCAGTACATTCCGCTTCTTTCGCCCCCATATTCAAGACCGGATTTTATCTCGTCAGTGTCTTTGCAGTCCCGCATTTTCAGGACTTCTTCAGCCTCGCCGTTTTCCCTGACAACCTCCAGTACAAAATAAGTTCCGTATGTGTCGTCCTTTACTTTTGTCTCGCGAAGCGCGACTCCCTCTGGACCATGGGTATAGATTACAGATTCTCCCACCGGTTCATCTTCTCTTTCCCAAAGCGCATTTCCTTCAAAGAGAATGTTTCCGCTGCAGTCAGACACAAACCTGTCATACTCTCCGTTGACCATGAAGCTTCCGTCGCTTCCCAGCCCCAGTTCATAGCCGTCCCAGCCTTCCGGATTTCCCGGCATCCAGAACGCATGCAGCACTGTTCCGCTCCTGTCTGTCAGCAGATAAAGTTTAGGATCCGCACTTTCTTCACAGTACTGTACTCCTCCGCATGCAATCGTTGTCATCGCCTCTGCCAGCAGGGTCTCTGTCTCTTCCGCCCTGTCCTTGTTTGCGGCAATCCTTCCCATTATCGCCGCATACTCGTCGTCATTTGCGGCATCGGCCGCTTCCCCCTCCAGATTCTGGATCCGATCCTGGGCCGCCCCTGTCCGCGCATCATAAGACAGGCTTTTGGTCACAGTTTTATAAAAATCATTGTAGGTTCCATTGGACCGGATCAGGGCATAATCTCCATTGACCTCATAAACCTCAAATCCAAAGGGATAATCCGTAGTTGTATAATCCATCAGATAGGAATAAGCCGAGCCGGCGGCAAGGATCACGCCCTTCAGAGCCGTCTCCCGAACTTCTTCACTGGCAAGCGCCTCTCCTGCGATATGATCAACGATCGTAAATCCTGTAAAACTATCTGCGTTGGATGCGATATCCGCTGAGATTGCATCAGAAAGACCTGGGATTTCTTCGTTCAGATCTTCATACAAGTCACTGAACTGCCCTGCGATTTCATCCACGTTTTCCATATATTCAACATTTCTCTGCTGACAGTAAGCACGTACGGTTTCCTCAAAAGATGCGTACTCTTCCTCATACGCTGACTGATAGGCTTTCGTGTCCGCCCACTTTGCACTTTCCGGATCGTTCGTCCCAGGATCGTACGGTTCCTCGTAAGCAGCGTCTTCCTCATTTGCCGGTTCCTCGGCTGCCTCCTCGTTGGCAGGCTCCTCATAAGTTTCCTGACTTTCATACGTGTCCTCTGCGGGATCGCTGCCGTCGGCCGCCGCATCCGCGGCAGTAACCTGAGCCTGTTCCGGCGCAGGATCTTTTTCGGCAATACCTCTTCCAACGGCGGCAGCCACTATGACAACAGCGACAGCCGCAGCCCCTGCGATCAATTTTTTATCTGGTTTCTTTTTCCCGGAACCGCCGGTCTGCTTTTTTCCTCCCTTTGTCTGACCTACCGGTTTCCCGCATCTGGGGCAGAAGCGCATTCCGTCTTTGATTTCTTTTCCGCAATTTTTACAGTACATCCTTATTCTCCTCTACTCCCGTGTCTGCTTTATCTGTTTCAGTCTCCGCCGAGAACGCGGTTCCGCAGTAAACACAGAATATCGCGTCCGCGTCGTTGGATTTTCCACATTGTGAACAGATTTTTCCTGTTTCTTCTAATGGAGGCTGCTGCTCCTTAAGGCTGTCTTTTTCCTGCTGTCTGGCAAGCTGCATCTCCTCACGTGCCTGCCGGCGTTTTCTCTCTTCCTCCGCCTGCTGTATCTTCAGCTCCTGTATCTGCGTGGAAAGGCTTTGATTTTTATCCTGCAGCGAACGGATCTCTGCAAAAAGATCTTCATATTCCGTGTCGGTTTCATGGAGATGTTTCTCCACACATCGGCTTCCTGTCTCATTGATCAGTCTTCGGATCTCCGATTCATTCGTCCTGATCTCCCCGGCAAGCTTCCGTATGCTGGTCCCATAGGATATCTTTTCTGATATATCAACGGTAATTACTTCCTTCATTCTGTCAAACAGTCCCAATTTACTCTTCCTCCCTTTCTTCCGGATTCCTCTGCAGCCTCATTCTCCGACCTGCAGAAACCAGGTCAGCGTGTCGTTTCCGGCGCGCGGCTCACCTGCGCCGCCTTGATACTTATTATATCTGTCTGTAATCTTATTGTAAATACGAAGAGAGACGAAACTGTAAAAGCCGTTCTCCATTGGTTACTGTCCCCAGGCGGCTGCAGCCCGGAAAAAGGTATAAAAAAACAGAAAGAGCAAAAGCTCTTCCCGTTTCTTCTTTCCCCAGACCGCTCTTACGGAACCGGGTTCTCTCCGCGGACTCTTTCCGCCACTTTTCTTCTGTTGGGACGTTTTACCCGTCCCAGCAGCACCCGGAATTCGTCTATGTACATCAGAAGCGACATAGCCATGCAGACCGCGCCTGCGCCGATGAGAATATCCGCCGTAGCTCTTGGAATGCCGGGGCCTGCAAAAATGATGATGGCAACTGCGTAGCTTACCGCCGTGTTAAGCTTTCCATGCCACTGGGCGCTCCATTCTTCGCTTGTTTCTGTAAGGACTCTCCAGCCGGAAACAAGCATATAAGCTTCTTTTATCAGGAAAAATATCAACACTGGTTTTGCCAGTGTATAATGAAAACTCAGGCAGATCAGAATTGCTCCCTGCATCGCCTTATCCGCAACGGGATCCAATATCCGTCCCACACTGCTTTCCTGACGGAAAATCCTTGCGATCTTTCCATCCAGAAAGTCTGTGGCCGCAGCCGCGATCAGAAGAAGCGACAGCAGAGTTTTCTGGTCTTTTATCCCCTGTCTCTGGAAAATCCCAAGGAACAGTATCGCCATTGCCAGCCTTGCAATGCTTATGGCGTTGGGCAATGTAAAGATTTCCTTTCTGGTCAGTATCCGTCCGAGCTTCTCCTGGTTCATCGGGATGATCCTGTAAAATACCTGGTAGCAGATAATGTTCAGGATAAGAGCAGTAAGTACGTCCGCCACGCTGTGCTGCTTCAGGAACATGGTCGAAAGGATAATGGAAATCGTAAGGACCAGGACTCCTGCTGAAAAAATCTTATGCTTTCTGCACTGTCTGTTCTGGAGAAGGGCAACGCAGCTTGCCGTAGCGTTAAATACGTGCATGCTCGGGAAAATATTGGTGGGAGTGTCTATTTTGTACAGAAACTGTACCGCCTGGATGAAAAGGCCGTCTCCTGTAAGCTCCGGACGCAGGTTCTGTCCGTTTGGATACACATAGGACACGATCAGAAAAAGCGTCATTCCCACTCCCAATGTGCCGAGAAACTGGTAATATTCCTTATTGCTGCTGCACGCGAAAGTAAAATACAGAACCGAACCCAGCAGAAAAAAGTACCAGATCACATAAGGGATGATAAAATATTCGCAGAACGGGATTTTATCATCCACAAGGGAATGGATCAAATGCGTCTTTGCTCCGCTGCTCTCCATGAGCATAAAAGCGATCATATAAAATACGCCGTATGCCGGAATGATCCAGATATGTTTTGATTTTTTTAGCCAGTTCAAAGTTATCACCTTCTGAATAAACCGGTTTTCACCGGAAATTCCCTTCAAAAAAATTTGTCTGTCTGTTGCTAATAGTATACCTTATTATATTATTTAATCAATGCTCAAATTGCTGAAAATCACCGGTTTTACAAAAATTTCATATTTATTTTATACAGTTCTTATTTCCCTTACGGTACCGCCTTTTCCTGAGCTCTTTGGAAAGGTCTTCTATCTTTATAAACGAACCATTACAGGAATATGCTTCATTTCCGGAATGATTTTTTTCATCATGTCTTCCGTCCGGATCTTCAGGCTGGACGTATTGATGCAGGGATGGCATCCGATATAAGGTTCTTTCAATACATCCTCGTCGATCAGAAGCTGCACTTTCTGGTCTTTATCGTTCATAAGCCCCAGTACGCTTAGCGAACCCGGAGTGATATCCAGGAATTTTTCCATATATTCCGGTTTTACGAAAGAAAGTCTCGATGAATTGATCTGGGCGGAAATATCCTTTGTCTTAAATTTTTTGTCTCCGGGAAGCATCAGAAGATAGAAGCTGGTTTCCTGACGGTTGCATAAAAACAGATTTTTACAGATCGATATTTCCAGTGTCTTATCAATTTCCTGGCAGGCCTCTATTGTCATAGCCGCCTCATGATCCACTCTCTGGTATTCCACGCCCAGAGAATCAAGAAAATCATAGGTTCTGATCTCTTTTTCCAGTCTTCCTTCTGTGTTTTGCGGTCTTCCGTTATATAATTCCATTCTCTTTATCCTCCGAAAAAAGTATTTTATTTCTCAGGCCGTTTTCCCTCACATTATAGCATATGGTAATCTTTTTTGCAGCATATCGTTAATGTACAAGGGGCAACACGCTCCAATCCATGGAAAACAGAAAGGGAAGCGCCTCTTACGCTGCGCTTCCCTTTCTTCTGCTGCGGCCCTGCCGCATAGCCTGTTCAAATTCTCTCAGTTTCATTCTTGCTTCCGGACTCATGGCCTTCGGTACCTGGATCTGTATTGTCACGTACTGATCGCCCCGGACGGAAGCGTCCTGCATGGATACGATGCCCTTTCCTCTGAGACGGATCTTTCCGCCGGACTGTGTCCCCTCCGGGATCCTGCATACCACGTCTCCATACAGTGTGGAAACTTTGGCCTCTCCGCCGAACACTGCCGTCGTAAACGGGATCTGGGCCGTTGTGTACACATCCATGCCTTTTCTCTCATATCCTGCTTTTGGCGCTACATGTACTTTCAGAATCAGATCTCCCGACTGCGCTCCTCCGTATCCCGGCGCGCCTTTTCCTTTCAGACGGATACATTTGCCGTCGTCGATTCCAGCCGGAACATGGATCTGCAGTGTCTGAGTTCTTCCGGTTCCTTCCGGATCAGAAATCCTCAGCATCTTTTCGCATCCAAAAGCCGCTTCCTCAAAGCTGACCGTTACCTCTGACTGGAGATCGCTGCCCCGTCTCTGACGGCTTTCTCCATGGAATCCGCTTCCGTATCCGCTGTAAAAGTCTCCGTTCTGACCTTCAAATCCTCCGCTGTAATTGCCGCGGCTTCCCTGTCCGTGGAAGATATCTCCGAAAATGTCTCCGAAAATATCGTCCATATTTCCGTTCATGCCGCCGTTTTCAAAATGATATTCCCGGTAGGTTCCGCCGTTTCCTCCAAATCCGAATCCGCCGAATCCCTTGCCGAAACCGCCTCCCTGGTTCTTTCCGGCGTTTCCGCTGTAGGTACTGCCTCCAGCCGTTCCGTCAAAAGCCGCGAAGCCAAACTGATCGTATAATTTCTTCTTTTCTGTATCGCTGAGCACATTGTACGCTTCTGTAATTTCTTTAAATTTCTGTTCCGCCTGCTTATCTCCCGGGTTTGTATCCGGATGATATTTTTTCGCAAGTTTCCTGTATGCACGTTTGATTTCCTTTGCGTCGGCATTTCTTCCGACTCCAAGGACTTCATAATAATCTCTCTTAGCCATAATGCCACCTCCGGTTAAAACTCCGACCTGAATGCTGCTTTCCCGGAAACTGTGCCTCCGAAGTTTCGGAAACACACCCCCTCTTTTTCCGAACACTCTTCACAAAAAAGAGATGCCGGCAAGTTACCATCGCATCCCCTGTCTGTCTCATATGTTCTATATGTAATATAACACTCGTTTCCGTTGCTGTCAAGAGCAGGTTTCAAATTTTTTGCGGCAAATTTTCATTTTTGCAAAAAAAATAAAGGCGCCCGTCAGAAGGCGCCCGTTCTTTTATTCCGCAAAGGGAGATAATTCCAGACGTATGAAATATCCTCTGTCATGGCTGCAGACCGGACACTTTTCCGGAGCTTCCCGGGATTCGCAGATATAACCGCAGTTCAGACAGATCCATCCCTGAGCCGCGTCGGAAACATAAAGCTTGTTTTCTTCCAGCCACCCGGCGAATTTCCCAAAACGGTCTCCGTGGTATTTTTCAATTTCCGCGATGTTGTAAAAGGAGCGGGCCACCTTGTCAAAGCCTTCTTCCTTCGCTTTGTCTCCAAAACCTTTGTACACCACATCATGTTCTTCATATTCATTATGCTGCGCCATGCGCAAAAGCTCCGGAAGACTGTCTGTGATATCCACCGGATAACTTCCGTCCACATGGATCGTTTCCTTTGCCAGTTCCTTTAGATGATTATAAAAGATCTCCGCATGTTCTTTTTCCTGCTCCGCCGTGTACAGAAAAACCTGGGCCACAGCCGCCTGATTTTCTCTGCGGGCCTGGGCTGCGCCGAAAGTATAACGGTTTCTGGCCTGACTTTCTCCTGCAAAAGCTCTCATCAAATTTTCTTTCGTTTCACTGTTTCTGAAATCTACCGGCATATCTGCTCTCCTTTTCATTTATTCTCTATGACAGATTTCTGCCGCAGGATCGGCGGCAGTGTTCTTCGTTAGAAAAGTATTGGCAGATATGAAGATAAATATACCTGCCGCTGTCAAAAAAACAACGGCAGGCATCTTTCAGGCTTCCAGGATCACCGGCTTTCCATATGTTTTCATACGCTCCGCCTCTACAGTAACTGTGCTTCCGTCGATCAGGTTGGTATATTCGCCGTCCTTCAGGTCTACCTTAACCTTTGCGTCCTGACTTTTGAGCGCGAATACGCCTACCATTTTTCTTCCGTCCATTTCATAGACGCCGACCACAGTATCTGTAAGATCGTCTGCGTATAAGCGATAATCTCCATACGCCATGATCTCCTTTTTCTTGATTCCGGAAAGAGTCGTCAGTAAACCGCTGATATCCTTTCCTGTGTTCCATTCTACTTTGTCGATGTCAAAAAGGCTTGGGGTATGGTCATTTTCCGTTTCCTGGCCTCCGTAGATCAGTGCTGCCCCCTGCTGGAAAAACACAAAGGCCGTCCAGTTTATAAGATCGCTTTCATTGGGGACAGCCGCCTTTGCCCTTCTCTGATCATGGTTTTCCAGACACCGCATCTTCACATAATTGTCAGGATAAGTGATATGCTGCTGGTTTAAAATCTGTACGTACATATCCAGGCTGATCTTCCCTGCAAGATACTGGTCGCGGAAACTCCAGATATCATAATCGTATTCCATGTCAAAAGCCTGGTACATTTCTCCGTCGGACTGCCCTACCTGGCCCAGTCTGCGGTTGTCGCGGATAAATCCAGGTTCCACGCTCTCTGCCAGCCAGATGAATCCGGGCTTCACTTTTTCCACGGCTCTTCTGGCCTCCATCCAGAATTCCAGCGGCACAAGCGGAGCCACGTCGCAGCGGAAGCCGTCCGCCAGCTCTGCCCACTGGCACAGCGTCTCGATCTGATAATCCCAGAGATCTCTGTTCCGGTAGTCCAGGTCGATCACATCTCCCCAGTCTCCCGTTTTGTTGCCGAAAGAGCCGTCCGGCTTTTTGTAGAAAAACTCCGGCTTGTTTTCGCTGAGCCAGGAATCCGGCGAGGTATGATTATAAACAATGTCCATCATAAGCTTCATCCCTCTTTTATGGATCTCCTCCGCCAGATGTTCCAGATCCTCTCTGGTGCCGTATTCCGGGTTTACTCCTCTGTAGTCGGAGATCGCGTAAGGACAGCCCAGAGAGCCCTTTTTATTTTTCTTTCCAATAGGGTAAACCGGCATCAGCCAGACAATGTCCGTTCCCAGAGCCTTGATCCTGTCCAGATCCTTTTCCACTCCGGCAAAATTTCCCTCTGTGGAATGGTTTCTTACATATACTGAATAAATTACCTGATTTCTCAACATCTTTTTCGTTTCTTTTGCCATAATTTCCTCTTATTATTCTTTTTGTGTTGATTCCCGCGCTTCCAGTTTGCAGGAAAACACGCGGTGCTGATTCGCTTCTCCTTTATGGAGCATGGAAAACAAGATTTTCACCGCGTCTTCCGCCATCTCCTTCACCGGCTGCCGCATTGTGGTAATGGACGGATGATAGTACAGCGTCTCGTCCAGTCCGTCAAATCCTGCAAGTCCGCATTCTTCCGGTATCCGGATGCCGCTTTCCAGAAGCGCCCTTCCGGCGCCGATGGCAATAGAATCCGCCACAGCGTAGACACAGTCAAAATCAATTCCGGACTCTATCAGTTTCTTTCCCATCCGGTATCCATTGGCCATGCTGAACACATCCTCCGCCCAGTCCTGACTGTACCAGATCCGCTGTTCATCCACCTCGATTCGGTTTGCTTTCAATGCGTCTCTGTAACCGTTCAGGCGAAGTCTTCCCACGCTTTCGTCTCCTCTGCTGCCGCTGAAGATCACGATCTTTTTGTAGCCTTTGGAGCACAGATGATCCACCATCCGGTAGCTTTCCTGATAACTGTCCACGGAAACAGAAGAATAAAGATCCTTGGGGACTGTTTCATCCATATCCACCGTACACATCACAAAAGGCACAGGAACAGCTTTCAGGTCTTCCTCCGTCCTGTTATGGTTTCCTCCCAGAAAGATCAGTCCTTTCAGGCGCTTTTCCTTCACAAGCCTCAGGGCTTCACGGATCTCGTCGCCGGAAATACTGATGTATTCTATGTCGGAATCATAGTCGTACTGGGCGATTCCCTCTACCAGCACAGGCCGCATTTTGGCAAACAACTGATTGTCCGCCCCCTTGATCACCACTCCTATTGTCTTGGAGACGCTTTTCTTCAGATTCTGGGCGCTGTTGTTGGGAATGTAATGATTTTCCTCGATCACCTTCATGATCTTGCGCCGGGTTTCCGGATTAATGTCCGGATGATTGTTGATGGCTCTGGACACGGTGCTGACTGCCACATTACATCGTTTTGCTATATCCTTGATCGTAACTGATTCCATATACTTCATTCCTGTCTGTATGCTTTTTCTACTGTTTACACGACTTTTTTTCTCTATCTGAACAGATATATTTTATCAACTACAGGGTAAAAAAGCAACAATTAAGGAGATCTTCAAAAACGTCTCAGCCTTTTACAGCGCCTGCTACAACGCCTTCGATAATATACTTCTGGCAGATCATATAAAATATAACGATGGGAATAATGGAAAGTACCAGAGTAGCCATCATTGCTCCCATATCCACAGATCCATGTCCGCCCTTCAGATACTGAATGGCAATGGGAATGGTCTGATAATCGCTGTCCAGCACCAGCAGCGGAAGAAGATAGTCGTTCCAGATCCACATGGCTTCCAGGATCGCCACTGTAATGCAGGTCGGTTTCATGATCGGAAGAACGATCCGGAAATACGCCTGAATAGGATTGCATCCGTCGATCATGGCCGACTCCTCGATCTCCAGCGGAATGGACTGTACAAAGCCGGTGAACATAAACACGCAGAGTCCGGCGCCAAAGCCCAGATATACCAGCACCAGTCCGAGAGGAGTTGTCAGTCTCAGCATGTTGGCGATCTTTGACAAGGTAAACATTACCATCTGGAAGGGTACGATCATGGAAAAAACAAATCCGTAAAACATTACGGAAGAGATCACGCTTTTTACCCGGACGATATACCATGCGCACATGGAGGTGCAGAGCAGAAGCACCGCCACAGACAGTACCGTTACCAGGAGGCTCAGGCCGAACGCCCGGAAAAAGTCAGTTTTCTCAATACCGTTGACGTAGTTTTTCAGTCCCTCGAACATTTTTCCTGTTGGAAGTCCGAAGGGTTCCCGGCTGATATACGCTTTCCTCTTAAATGAGTTCAGCACTACCTCTATAATGGGAAAGATCCACAGGAGGCTGATCAGAGTAAAAAGTACCGTTAAAACTATATTTCCTTTTTTATTTTTTACCATTACTGCTGCACCTCCTTACTCTTTGTGGCGCGAAGCTGCAGAAGGGCGATAGCCGCCACGATCAGGAAGAATACCACCGCTTTCGCCTGTCCGATACCCTCGGTACCGGGCCTGTCATAAAACGTCTTATAAATATTCAGCGCCAGCATCTGTGTTTTGTTGGAGGGCGCTCCTGCCGTAAGCGCAAGGTTCTGGTCAAACAGCTTAAAGGAGTTTGTCAGCGTCAGGAACGTGCAGATGGTGATGGAGGACATCATCATCGGTATCTTCACCTTAAACAGAGTAGCCCACTTTGACGCTCCGTCGATCTGAGCCGCCTCGATCAGTTCTCCAGGAATATTCTGAAGGCCCGCCACATAAATGATCATCATATATCCGATGCTCTGCCAGTTCATCAGGATGATCATTCCCCAGAAGCCGTAGCTTGCGTCAAAGGTGATCGTTTTTCCGAAATAGCTCAGCACGCCGTTAATGATAAGCTGCCAGATGTATCCCAGGATAATTCCGCCGATCAGGTTCGGCATAAAAAATACGGTACGGAAAATGTTGGTTCCCTTGATCCCTCTGGTAAGCGCCAGGGCGATGACAAAGGCCAGCACATTGATAGTGATTACCGCGACGATGGTGAACAGTACTGTGAAGCCAAGGGCATGAAGAAAATCACCATCAGAAAAAATCTTTGTGTAGTTAGAAAATCCAATCCACTGTGCGTCCGTCACGGTTGTAAATTTACAGAATGAAAGATACACGCCCAAGATGAACGGAACCACAAATCCAACGATAAATGCGATTAAGGTAGGAAGGGCAAAGATTGGAAAATATCTTTTCATTGATCTGTTGTTCATTTTGTTTCCTCCCTTATTCTGGGACACCTGCGTCCTTGTGAGATCATTTGGACAGAGAGGATAAGGCCTCTTCTGCTCCCTCATCCTCTCTGTCCGGAACGCAGGTTACTCTTCCGCGTCCTCCTGAATGTTCTGTTTCTCTACGGCCCAGTTGTCAACAGCCGCTTCTACAACAGGCTCCCACTCGCCGGTTCCCTGCGCGTATTCCAGAAGCGCAGCTCCGAATTTATCTTTGTAGGACTGGTTCGGGATTGTATTGAAAGCCCAGGATACGGTTTCCTTGCCGGAGTTGGACCATTCCATAACCTGTGCGGCAAGAGGATTGCTGGGAACTTCGTCTTCGCTGAAGGTGTCGTACGGAGAAATCCATCCAAGTTTATTGATACAGAAATCTTTTCCGGTCTCGCTGTTAAACAGCCAGTGGATAAAGGCCAGAGTCGCTTCCTGGTCTTCCTCGGAAACCTGATTGTTGATACCAAGGTTTGCCTCGGAGCCAATGCAGAGTCCCTGGTTCTCTTCTCCGTCTACGCCGATATAGATCGGAAGGAAGCAGATATCGTCAGCGGAAAAGTCTTCATTGTTCTCTGCGATAGTCGTCCATGCCCAGTTTCCGTTCTGCACAAAAGCAACTTCTTCCAGCGCGAATTCCGCCATGGCGTTTTCAATAGTCATGCTGGAAAGCATTGCCGGCTCAGTGCAGGAATTATTGATGTACAGATCAAAGATCTGTTTGAAATTGTCCATATAGGTTCCGTCCAGAGTATCGGAATCATCTACGCCTTTGTCCTTGTACTCATAGTACAGAGGCATGTTGAACAGGTGGTTTGTCCATCTCCATTCCTCTCCCGGTGAGAACGAGGTGGAAGCAAAGGCTCCCAGGATTCCCAGATCGTCCGCCTTGGCCTAAATATCCTCCGCAACGGCCTTTAAAGTGTCAAAATTATTGATATCATCAATAGACTCGATCACCGCTCCGTCCATTGCGCAGTAGTCTTCGATGATTCTCTTATTGGTGATAACGCCGTATCCTTCAACAGTATAGGGAATAGAGAATACGCCGTCGTCGTCAGAAATAGCCAGGCTCTTGTCTGTCAGACTGTCGTACCACTCCGTATCGCTGAGATCCAGCGCGTAGGATTTCCAGCGTTCCAGAGCCACCTTACTTCCAATCTGGAACAGTGTAGGAGGTTCGTCCTTGGCGATCTCCGAACGGAGCATGTTCTCATATGTATTGGCTCCTGCAGTTACCACCTTCGCCTCGATTCCTGTCTCCTCAGTAAACGCCGGGATCAGCTCCTCCTCCAGGATCGTGCCGTCCTCAGGCTTCTGGTTCAGCCAGTAAACTTTACCTGTGATAGAGCTGTAGTCAAAGTCGTCTCCCGACTCTTCTCCGGCATATGCCGGAACTGCCATTGCGGAAACAGCCATCATAGCTGTCAGACCAATCGCCGCCCATTTTTTCGCTTTTTTCATCTCTCTTACCTTCCTTTCATTTTAGCTTTTCTTGTTTTGGAAACATTTCCGGTAATGTATCCGGTAACGTTTCCTGTTCGTGAAATAAACATAGTACATTCTGAAACAAATAGCACGATTTTTTCTTATCCAATTTTCAGATTCGTGATTTTTTAAGATTTTGATGTGATTTTTTTATATAGATTGCACAAATTCAGTTTTTGCAGAAATCAACAAAAGAAACGTTCAAAACTAAGATATGTTTTGCAGCTATACGGCGTCCAGGACTGCCTGCCCGGGAAAATCATGCAGCCATGATTTTCTCTTAAACAGTCCCGGAGCCTGCCTGCTGCTAAAAATAATCAGAAATATACGGGGTCTGCTGCTCGATAGCGTCCTCAAGCATGTCGATAGTCCACTCCGCCGCCTGGATACGGCCGATCTTTGCCAGATATTCCGGCCTTTTGTATCCCATAAGCATGGTGGTCATAGTCTGAATACTGATCTTGTCCTCACAGGGTTCCATGATCCGTCTGGCCTGCCCGTGTCCGTCTCTGGAGATTGTCAGAAGGAAACTGCCCTGGTTACATTCCATTACCGGATCCATCAGGGTAAACTTCCACTCTCTGTCCAGAACGCTTGGCCGGAATGGGTAATCCTCCACAAAAGCTTCGAAATCCACGATTCTTCCCATAAAATAGGGCGAGATCACCTCTTTTATGCTTGCATCCTCCAGCAGAAAGGCAAGGGGCTCGTCCGTATAGGTATCGCCCTCCACCTGGTCGATCATGGAGAAGTGCGCGCTGACAAAATTCCAGAGCCCTGTCCTTGCGTCCTCATTGTTGAAGATCATATCTTTTATGTGAAAAACGTCGTTCGCGATCCAGTAGATCACATAGCCGTCCGGCTCGTTTTTTTCGTTGTAATAAATCGCCGCCATCACATCGTCGGAGTCCCACAGCCAGTATTCGTTCCAGGCAAGATCGTCCCTTAAGACCGCTCCGTGAGTATGCATGGCATACCGCTCATAAGTCTCTTTCAGTTCCGCGCTGTCCGTTTTTACACGGCGAACATCTCCCGGAACCTGTCTGTTTTTCGGAAGCTGATAGTCCTTTATTTCATAGGATATTTTATCAGAGATAATTTCCCAGCCTTTCCGGCGGTAATAGGGGATAGAATAGGGATAAAGATAACAGATATGCTGGCCTTTTTTCTTCATGTTCTTTAAGGCCTGCTCCAGAAGCTTGTGCATCAGTCCCATATTGGAGTATTCCGGGTAAGTGCCTACTCCGGTCAGTCCTCCCATGGCGTATGTTTTTCCGAAAATACGCACTTTCATGGGATAAACCGCCACCTGGGATACAAGAGTATCGCCGTCGAACCATCCGATCACATCGGCCTTTTCCATGGTAGGGAATTTGGCCCGGATGATCTCCCGCTCCTGCCATCCGATAGAACTCAGCTCCTGCTCTGTCACCTGAAACACATACCGGAGAAGAGCGTTGTACTGTTCCATATATTCGCTGCCTACTGTTTTTATTTTCAGATTCTTTTTATTCATTCTAAACTTCCTTTGATCATTCAATGCGCAAAAACTATTCTCAGATGCCTGTACTGTAAAACCTCCGCTTTTCTCCGGAAAAGAACAGGCCCCATCCTCAAGATGAGAGATGGGACCCGGGGTTATTCCCTTTTTGATTATAATTCCGGCTCGATCAGTCCGTAGGTATTTCCCTTCCGTTTGTAAACAACGTTTACCTGATCTGTCTCGGCATTACAGAATACGAAGAAATTATGTCCCAGGAGCTCCATCTGTACGCAGGCGTCTTCCGGATACATGGGTTTAATGTCAAATTTCTTTGTACGGATGATCTTAACCTCTTCATCCTCATCATAGTCCTTATCCAGATATTCCTTCTGGAAATTTCCGGCGGACTGTTTTCTGTCTACGATCTTGTTTTTGTATTTCCGAAGCTGACGCTCAATAACCTCTTCTACCAGGTCGATGGACACGTACATGTCGTTGCTGACCTGCTCAGACCGGATGATACTTCCCTTCACAGGAATCGTAACCTCGATCTTCTGTCTTTCTTTTTCCACACTTAAAGTTACTACAACTTCGGTGTCAGGAGTGAAATAACGTTCCAGCTTTCCAAGCTTGTCTTCAACGGCTGTTCTGAGCCCTTCTGAAACTGTGATGTTCTTTCCGCTAATAATAAATTTCATACTTCCATCCCCTTTGCTGTTTATTTTGGGTCTTGCTGAATTTATAAACAGGCGTATCTGTAAATCTGACCGCTGCTGCTTATATGTTCATTATATCACATGGCTGTGAATTTTAACAACACTTTACATTTTTTTTATAATCTTTCTGACCTTTTCACTGCCGGCCTGTCACGCACATCTGCAGGCTGCTGTCAGCCGGAAATTCTCCTTCTCTTTCACTGGTAAGAAGTTCTTTTCCGCCCGGGTCTGTCACACAGTAAAGTCCCAGCCCGCTGCCCGCCGGAGCGTCGCTTGTGATCTCAAGCTGGTAGGTTTTTCCGCTTTCCACCTTTACCGGATCCTTCAGGAAAGAATAGAGAGCCGTATTTTCTTTCAGCCCGTAAGTATCTCCTTCGCTTTCATATACCGCCTTATCAGAGCCCTTTTCGCGGATCACTACTTTCAGGCTGTGAAGCGTGTCAGAAGAGCCTGTTTCCGTATAAACCCGGATCTTGATATCTGAAAGAGTGCTTCCGTCTGCTGTAAACTCCTGGACAATGGGGCTTCCGTCCTCCAGCATGACTACGTTCTCCATCTCCATATTCTGACGGCTATTGTCATAAAAGATCACTTTTCCCTGGAGAACTCCTGCCGCGCAGACAAGAGCCGGAACCATAAAAGCCGCTGTTCCGAACAAAAACGCCGCCCGCATCTGCCAGATCAGGCCGCCTGCGATCTTCGTTCCCTTTCTGCTGTGATAGCGGGGATGTCCGAACACCACATAAAGAACAAGCACGATCCACATGGCGGTGCAGAGAAGCTCCTGGTCGTGAAAACGGTAAAGATCCCACATACGGACGGCAAAGTTTCTGTCCTTCAGCACATATTTCAGGATACCGCCGTTCAGGACTCTTTCATCCACCATACTCTGGCTGCTGAAAATATACATGGCAAGCATAAAGATATTTGTGATCATCAGCATCAGATTTCCGTTTTCGCTGATGAAGATATTCAGCACCAGAAACGGCGCCATAAGAAGGATCCACTGAGGATTCCAGGTGGAAAATCCAAAGATGGAAAAGCTGACGGCAACGCAGAAAAACACCGCCCAGGAGACAAGGGACTCCTGATCCTGCGCCTTTTTCTGGTACGCCCATACCAGTACAAAGGCAGCCACCGCCGCCATCAGATTAATACCGCTGAAAAATCCTACGGAAAAAGATTTCTGCACATACTCCAGAGCGCCGAAGCCGAACACATTCCTGCGGAAAGCTTCCGATCCAAGGTTCGGGACGATCTCCACAAGAAGAGGCAGCGCCATCACCACGGTATATTTCAAAAGGTTCCGTATTTTTTTTTCTTTCAGAAGGATCAGCGCCAGAAAATAAAGAACCGCATGATATTTGAAAGTGGCGGCTATTCCGAACATCAGCGCCGTTTTCCACAGTTTTCCTCTAAGATAAAGCCAGAATCCCAGAACAATGAAAAATACGGTAAAAATATCGTACTGGCTGAAGATAAACTGGCTGAACACCCCCATGGGGAAGATCAGAAAAGCGAATTTGCACAGCAGGGATTTTTTTTCTCCGAATCCCATTTCTTTTCCGATCCGGTACATAAGCTGGGCTGTAGCAAAATACAGGATCACCGGAAGCAGCTTATACCACATAATATTTACAAAGCTGTTGGTAAGGATCTGCTCCGGCACATGACCTGTAAGGTACAGAGGGAGATTCCACACCGCATAGGCAATAAAGGTGCTGGGAAGATAATTTGCCCAGTATCCTCCGGACTGCTCATAGCTTGCCTGGTAAAAATCAGTAAAATGCTCATACATCAGAAAAGAACGGTTCCCCGTAAGCTTTACGTCTGAATGAGCGCAGGTTATAAATAAAAAGGCAAGGATCAGAATAGAAAGGATCCAGTCCAGGCGGCAAAGCTCATTCCCGCTGAAAAACCTCATTCCCTTCCACTCTGTCCTCAGTCCCGCAAAAAAACCGGGAGATTTTGTCATTGTTTTCTTCTTCATTTTTCCGCTCCTGTCGTTTATCCCCGGGCTCCTGAAAAAGCGTCTTCCTTTTCTCCCGGGGCTTTTCCCGTCTTATCCGGCTCCTCTACAGAAGCCGTTTCCGCCGCGCTTTTCGCCGCCTCTGTGTACTGCTTAAGCAGCATTCCAAGCGCCGCCAGCGTTTCCGGTGTGATCTTTCCTGCTTCTTCTTCCTTTGGCAAAACGCCGGAAACCGCTCTTCCCTGACGGTCGTAGGCTCTGGCGGCCTTCATATCTTCCAGAAGCTTCTGCACATCCTCTTCAATCTCTTTGTCCTCTTCAAAGTTCAGCCGCTCCTCTTCCACTACAAGGGGCCTGTCCAGCACTCTTGTATTGATGCTCAGCACATACTCTCCAAGGAAACCGATAAAGAAAAGCTGCAGCGCTCCCAGGAAAAACACTCCGATCACCATAGGCGCAACCCCGGCTGAAAAACGGTCCCAGTACATCAGCTTCAGCACCAGATATACAAGACCTGCCAGAAAGCTTAATCCGCCGATCATGAAACCTGCGAAGGTTGCCAGCCGCATCACAACCTTGGAGTAGGAGGTAATACCGATCATGGCGTAGTCATAGAGGCTGTAAAAATTGTTTTTGCTCTTTCCTGCCCGGCGCTTCGGCTGGGTATAGGGCACCGCCTTGTAGTCGAATCCCAGCTCCGCGATGATCCCTCTTAAATAAGGCATGGAATCATGAAGATCCCGCACCACATCCACAAATTTTTTGTCGTAAAGCCCGAAGCCTGTAAACTGCTCGATATGGTCGATATCCGTAATCTTCCGGATCATCTTGTAATACACGCCGCGAAGCCAGTACATCCGCTTCTTTTCCTGACTGGCGTTTTTTACCCCGATGACGATTTTGTGTCCCTTTTCCCATTCTCTCACAAAAACGGGTATCATCTCTACCGGGTCCTGAAAATCCGCGCACATACGCACCACGCAGTCGCCGTACGCCTGCTTCATTCCATAAACCGGCGAACGGGCCTGCCCGAAGTTCCTTGCGTTAAAGATCGCCTTGATCCTTTTGTTTTCTCCACAGAGCCCCCGCAGCAAAGCCTGGGTGTTGTCTCTGGAGTGATTGTCGATGAACAGGATCTCATAATCATAATTGCTGAGATCCCTCTCCATCACCTCCACAATGGCTTTTGCCAGAGGAACCACGTTGGCCTCCTCGTTGTAGGTGGGAATCACCACTGAAATCTTCTTTTTCATCTTTTTATCATTCTCCTGTAAACTGCCTGTATCTTTTTGTAAATCCCCCTGCGCAGTCCGCAGAGATATTTTCTTTATCTTTTATCATATGGCTGAGCATTTTTCTTCTGCTCTCCGCCCTGTCCTTTCAGCCACGCGATCGTCTCCCGGATCCCCTGCTCAAAGGTGTGCTCCGGCACAAATCCCGTATCCTCTGTGAGACTTTTAATATCCGCGCAGAGATTCATGACGGCTCCCGGGGGATACGGCTTCGCCCCGATTCCGGGCGCTTCTGCATTCGTAAGCCGCGCCATTTCCTCAATATATTCCTTCAGCGGTCTTGCCTGACCGCTTCCAACACAGTAAACCGCGCCGTTCCGTCCTTTTTCACCGATCAGATAATAGGCCCGTCCGGCGTCTTTGCTGTAAAGATAATCCCATCGCTGCATGGCCGGGGTAAATTCCGTAGACTCCCCGGCAAGCATCCTGCGAAGGCCGGAAGCGATCATTGTTGTTTCTTTCTCATAGATTCCATAAACGCTGAAGATCCTGGGCCAGATACATTCCATTCCCAGTTCCCTGCAGAGCATCCGGGCAAGCTGTCCCGCCGCCAGCTTGCTGGCGCCGTAGGGAGTGGTGGGATTCACCGGACTGTCCGGAGATATTTTATCCACATCCATGGGGCCGTATTCCGCCTGGGAGCCTGCTCCGATAAAGCGTCCGCACCCAAGAGCTTCCGCCGCCCGCACCGCCTGAAGGGTGTAAAAAATATTCCGGCTCTGAAGCTCTGTGCTTTTGTTCCGGCTTTCTCCCGTATTTCCCCATGCAATATGATAAAAGGTATCGCATTTTTCCGGAATCTTCTCCGGCAGACAGTGCAGATTCTCAAGGTCACAGTCCACCAGATGAAGTTTCGGACAGGAAGGCAGACGGCTCTGCTTTCCGGAAGACGCCCGGACAACTGCGTATACTTCTGTGTCATGTTTCATACATTCTTCAATAAGAGCCCCGCCGATCATACTGGTGGCTCCTGTAACAACGATACGTTTCATTTCTTTTCCTCGGATTTTAAATTTTTCATTTATACCCGGCTCTCTCACGGCTTAAGTTTTTCTCCGCTGCGGCAGAGATTCACCTTCCGCTCCGGGAGATCCGCATATTCTCTTCCATTTCCTCCTGAGAAAGGAAGGGATACATATCCTCCAGAGGAGCGGACACCATCCTGCCGTCGGGAAGCTTTTTGGAGGAAGTCTTCGGTTCTGTTTTCTGATATTTTGTCACAAACACCTGGCAGATAAAAGCGCCTTCCTGCTTTAAGACCTCCCGGATCGTTTCCGGCAGCTCCTCTGCGCTGTGGATCTCCCGATAGGGAAATCCGTAAGCAGGCGCCAGCTTTCCCAGGTCCGGAAAGCTCAGGTCACCGCTTTCCTCCCCTACGCCTACCAGAGGTTCGCCGAAATAACTCTGCTGTGTCTGGCGGATAGAATGATATCCCTGGTTGTTTATCACAAAAAGCTTTACCGGAAGTCTGTTCTGCCGGATAGTCTGAAGCTCCTGAATATTCATCTGCAGACTTCCCTCTCCGGTGACGCAGACTATCGGCTTTTTCCCGGAGGCAATGCACACCCCCTCCGCTCCCGGAAGACAGAAGCCCATAGCTGCCGTGTTGGGATTTGTGATAAAACGCTGGCCTTTTTTTACCCGGAAAGCCTGGCTTCCCGCCACCCGGGAGGTTCCTACGCTGACAAGAAGATTCTGGTTTTCCTCCATTGCCTTTGAAAGCTCCTCATAGAAGGCATAAATATTGGTGCAGCCCTCTTCTATTGTCTCATAATGCTTCGCCGTCACCACCGGATATTTTTCTTTCCAGAGGCGGCACTGTTCTCTCCATTTTTCTCCCCGGAACAAAGGATGCTCCCGGTCCGCGCCTCTCTCTCCGGCAGCTTTCAAAAGACCGCGGATAAGCTTTCCCGCATCTCCGCATACCGGAAGACTTACGTGAAGGCTGGGTTTTTTCAGCTCGTTTTCATCGATATCATTTAAGATCGTATAGCTTTCTCTGGCCCAGTCCTGAAACTGGAAGCCTGTCTGGACGAATCCCTGTCTGTTTCCGATAGACAGTAAAAGATCACTGTTCTGAAGGGCAAAGTTTCCCGGCCTAGTTCCGGTGCTGCCGCTTCGTCCCACAAAATAGGGATGATCCGATTCTATAGCGTCCACGCTGCTCATTCCCGTGATCACAGGCACTCCCAGCACGTCTGCCAGACGGTGAAAATCTTCTATCGCGCCGGAAAGCCGGACGCCGTTTCCCGGAAAAAGCACCGGGCGGCTGCTTTCCACAATCTTATCCAGAATTTTTTTAATTGTCTCTTCCGGAATCTCCGCTGGAATCTGCTCCGGATTTTCCGCCGGGTCGTACCCTTTCAGCTCTTCCGTTTCTATTATGGCTCCCTGCACATCCAGAGGGATATCCAGCCACACCGGGCCCGGTCTTCCGTGGGAGGCCAGATAAAGAGCCTTTTCCAGATGATAGCGGATCTCTTCCGGACGGATCACCATTACGGCGTATTTTGTCAGAGGCGTGATCACCGGAACGATATCGCATTCCTGAACGCCCATACTGCGAAGAGGAAGCCCGGAAGAAGGAACCGTGGTGGCATATCTTGCCTGTCCGGAAAAGACGATCATGGGGATGGAATCCATCCAGCCGCCAAGAACGCCGGTAATGGCGTTTGTGGCTCCCGGTCCGGTGGTAACGCAGACCGCAGCCATATGGTTGTCCACTCTGGCGTAAGCCTCCGCCGCCATGGCGCAGGCCTGTTCATGATGCTGGTAGGTGCAGTGAAGCCCCGGATGATGTCCAAAGGCGTCGTTCATATGCATGGCTCCCCCTCCGGTGACGGTAAACACGTCCCGGATTCCCCATTTCACTATATAATCCGCAATATAATCTGATACTTTCTGTTTCATTTTCTTTTCCTTACTCTGTTCTTTGCCGCTGGCGGATATCCTCCGTTTCCGGCAGCCTTCTCTTTATTTACTTATTCCGGCTTTGCATTTGTCCGGAACAATCGCTCTCAATTTGCCGCTGTCCGGACGCTTACATATAGTCCGGGCATTTCTGTTCGCATACCATCCGCTTGCCGGAGGCCTCGATGGGGATTTCGTCCACATAGGTGACGTCGATCTGCGCTTCTTCCCCAAGATACTTCCGGTAGGAAGCCACCACCGCCGTCTCGTCTACTCTGTCGCGGTCGGCGTTGAGAAGAAGCTCGTACCGTTTCTTCTCCCACTGGATGCATTTCGCCTGATGGACAACCCCCTCCAGATTGATAAGCACGTTCATAAACACATGGATGGACAAAGGTTCTCCCTTGCAGTTGTACATCATAGAACCTCTGCGGCCGTAGATTTCCGTAAAATATCCGTGTATCCTTCCCTTTTCGTCTATGATCTCCTGATAAATCCCCGTATCTCCGGTATCATAGCGGATCATAGGAAAGGCTTTATTGTAAAAATCCGTCACTACAATGCGTCCCAGTTCTCCCGGCTTTACAGGCTCATCGGAATCCAGACGCAGCATTTCAATATAAAAATTATAAAGATCTACCGTATATCTGTCCTCTTCCCCTACCTGGCAGGCAAGAAAACCGTTTTCATTATTTCCATAGGAGCGCACCGGAGAAAATCCGAAGATCTCTTTTACCAGATCGTAGGTGGGCTGGGGAAGGGCTTCTCCCATGGCAAAGACCATCTCCACATCCCATTTTGTGATATCCACATTTTTCCTTTTCAGATAATTGGCCAGCACGATCAGGGCGCTGGAATAGATCACAAGAACCTGTATTTTTTCCCGGCGGATCTTCTCGCAGATGGCCGCAAGAGCCTCGTCCCCCATGTTGGAAATGTCGATCATGATCAGATTGTTCTTAAAGGATTTCCACTTGGAGATCACGTTTTTTCCGGGAATCCAGACACGGAACTCTCCTCTTTTCATTCCCATGCGGAAGCCGTTCAGCTCCATAAAAGAAATAAAGTTCATGTTGACACGGTTCATTTTGTCGCCATCGCAGAGTACTGTAAAAGGCGCCCCTGTAGATCCGCTGGTGCTTAAGCGGAACAGACTGTCCTTTTTTTCCTGAAACGTATCGCAGAGGATCCTGTCCTTATTCTGGTTATATTCCATCTTCGTCATAACAGGATATCGGGTGATATCCTCCACGCCTTTCAGCTCCCGGTAATATTCCGAGTGCTTTCCCGCATAATCCAGAAGAGCGCCGATACGGCGGTCTACATATTCCTTTGTCACGCCCTCTACGATCTCGCGTTTATTCACTTTTTTTATTTTATCCAGCTTTCCGCCCTGGAGCATATCCAGAGTTACAAAAGCCGTCCTTCTTAAAATTTCGCCTGCCTGCATATTTCCTTCCCTTCTGTTCTATACTTTCCCTTTTGTTTCACAAACAAAATATCTCTTTTCTATCCTAACCTGCCATCCGGTGTCCTCCCGCCAGTTTCTCAACTATGCTCTTCCGTTCCCGTGTTTTCGCATTTCTGTCTCCCGGACTTCCAGACGCCCAGCAGGATCACCGCCGCCACCCGGACCGCGTTTGCGATCAGCACCGCGTATGCAAATCCCATAATACCGCTGTTATTTGTGAAAATCAATACAAGTGCTGTGATCAGGGCCAAATGCAGGATCTGAAGGATAAGCTGCCATTTTTCCTCTGTAAAAGTCAGCGCCACAATAAAAAGATACGCGGACAAAACGCCGAGGATCTGGCTGAGGTTTACAACTGTCATCATAGGCTTTACCGATTCAAAAAGATCACGGTAAAACAGCCATACAAAAAGGGGCGTCCCGATCTGGGATCCGATAAAGAACACAAAGCTCACACCCAGTCCGATTCCTGTAAACATCAGGAACTGTTTTCTTCCCATTCTCTCCTGCCGCCTTGTCAGATAGGAAATAATGATGGTATTGACAGGAGCCACCAGAAGAACAAGTGTCTTTCCGATCAATGAGGCGACATAATACTGCGTTACCGCCATATGCCCGATCAGGTGCTCCAGCGCAAGACGGTCGATATTCAGGGTCAGATTCGTGATCAGATAGGAAAATACAAGAAAACCTCCCCGCTGCAGCGCCTTCCCAAACCACCGGCTTTTCCGGAAGAAACCGCGGAAAACCGTTCCTGTAGCCGCCAGATAGATCAACGAAGCCGCCTCTCCTGTCAGAAATACAAGGAACCAGTTTTTTGTAAGAAAATACAGCCCGAATCCTGCTACATATCCGGCGGTGAGAACGGCATAATAGTAGAAATACTTCCTATAGTTCAGATTCAGACGGTATTCTACATCTCCGTAATACCGGAAGATCGTTGTCATCAGCAGCAGGATCGTCCAAAAGACTACCATTCCTGAAGTCATGGACTCTTTTGCCACTGCGAGAGAAACCAGGGTCCCGATCCCGCCGAAGCCAAGAAGAAGAATGTTGTAATCCCCGTTTGTCACCTGAAAATCTCTGCGCACAACAAGACGGCTGGTGTTCAGCGCCTGTCCCACAGAAGGACAGAGAATCGCCACCAGCCCCATAAGATACAGCAGCTCCCCAAGCTGGCCGCTTCCCATGAACCGGTTCAGCAGAGGATAGATCAAGATCTGCAGAACTCCGTTCATAAGAAGGGCGCCGCCTATGGTGTAAGCTGTATTTGATACAATTCTTTTCTGTTTCTCTTTTGAAGCCAAAGAGCTTCCTCCTTCTGTCTTTGTTCCGGTTTATTCTGTCTGTGCAGTCTGTTCTTTTCGAGGTTCCGCTTTCTTTGCAGCATATTTCCCGCAGCGGTTCTCAAAGGATTTCCGTTTTCCTGAATTCAGAACAGGAATCTCCTCCACATACTCCACTGTGATCTCTGCGTCTTCGCCAAAATAAGGCTGTATAAAATCAAGAATGGCTTTCTCGTCGATCTCTTCCTGGTCTCCGTTCAGCCAGAGCGTATATTTTTTTACATCTTCCTGGATAAAACGGTACTGATCGATCCCTTTTGCCATGGAAAGACCGTTGAGCAGGACAAAAGGCGACACGATCCTTCCCTTTGTGTCATAGATCATGTCTCCCCGGCGTCCGTACAGCTCTTTCAGATACAGTTTGAATCTTCCGTTTTTCTCCTTCTGTTCCGCCACAGCCAGATCGCCGTTGTCGTAACGGATCAGAGGGATCGCGTAGTTGTAAAGATCCGTAATGACGATCCTTCCCAGCTCTCCCGGCTCCGCCGGCTCGTCGCTGTCCAGCTTCAAAATCTCATAGTAATAGCTTTCCGAATCGATATAGTAGCTTTCGTCCTCTTCCCTCTGAAGGCCCATGATGCCGTTTTCCTCATTGGAATACCAGGAGCGCACTGTACAGCGGAACTGTTTCTCCAGCTTTCTCCTGACCTCGCTGGGCATACTTTCCGAAATCGGAAGAATGGATCTTACACAGAAATCCTTTGTGTCGATCTGGTATTTTTCAATATAACGGCTGATCTCTCCCAGAGCGGCGGAATAGCCGATGAGACATTTTACTTTTTTCTTTTTTATAATGGATACCATTTCGCCCAGAGCCTCATCGTCCAGGTTGGAGCAGTCCATCATGATCAGATTTTCCGCTATCCTGGCAAGACGGCTCTTTTTTGCGTGGTCGCCCACCCACATCCGGATAAAAGCGTCCTTCATGCCGATATAATAGCCGCCTGCCGCTCCCAGAAAAATACTGGCCGCTGTGTTGTGAAGAATTTTATTTTTATTCTGGATCATGGCAAAGGGCGTTCCTGTGGAACCACTGGTATACATGACGCGGTTGTCCGAAGCGTTTTTGTACACACTGGACTGGCATTCCTCGTAATGACTTCGGTAGGCGTCCTTATTCATCACAGGCATTTTCTCCAGCGGGGTGTCTTCTGGAAAATCTTTATAAAATTCTGTGGTCCTCACTGCATGGGCGATCAGCTTCCTGATCTTTTCCTCTGTTTTTGCCACAGAGGTTCCTCTTTTATAACTTTCCCGGATCTCCTGATAATATTTGCGCACTTTTCCGCCCTTCAGACGGTCAACCGCCCAAAAGCCATACCAGCGCAGCTTTTCATCCAACACCATTTCTTTTCCTCCGTTATCTCCTTCCGGCTTCCCGGATCACTTTTGCCATATAATCGATCTTTTCGTCCGTCATTCCCGGGTATACGCCTACCCAGAAGGTGTCTCTCATGATACGGTCCGTATTTTCCAGCGTTCCGATGATACGATAGCCTTTGCCGGACGCCCGCATCTGGTCGAAGCAGGGATGCTTTGTAAGATTTCCGGCAAAAAGCATTCTTGTCTGGATACCTTTGCTCTCGATATAGGGAACAATCTCATTTCTGTCCGCACCTTCCCGGCAGGTCAGAAGGAAGCCGAACCAGCTTGGATCAGAACCGGGACATGGCTCCGGAAGGATAAATCTGTCCTCCATTCCTTCCAGCCCTTTTCTCAGGCGTGCAAAATTATGACGTCTCCGCTGCACAAAGCCGGGGAATTTCTCAAGCTGGGCGCAGCCTACGGCTGCCTGCATATCTGTGGCCTTGAGATTATATCCGAAATGAGAATAAACATATTTATGATCATAGCCCAAAGGCAGTTCTCCATACTGCCTGTCAAAACGGTGTCCGCAGAGATTGTCCTTTCCTGACGGACAGATACAGTCCCGTCCCCAGTCGCGGAAGGAACGGACGATCCTGTGGAGCAGAGGATCATCCGTATAAACGGCTCCGCCCTCGCCCATCGTCATATGGTGCGGCGGATAAAAGCTGGAAGTTCCGATATCGCCGATAGTTCCGGTAAGTTTTTTCTCTCCGTTGATTTCATACTGAGAGCCCAGAGCGTCGCAGTTGTCCTCGATCAGCCAGAGCCCATGTTTTCTGCAGAAATCTCTCACGGCCTTCAGATCAAAGGGATTTCCCAGCGTATGGGCGATCATCACAGCCTTTGTCTTTGGGGAAAGCGCTTCTTCCAGGCGGGTTACATCAATATTGTACTGAGGGATCGTCACATCCACAAAAACAGGAACCGCTCCGTACTGGATCACCGGAGCCACTGTCGTGGGGAAGCCTGCCGCCACTGTGATCACCTCGTCTCCCGGCAGCACCTGGCGTTCCTTCAGAAGGGGAGAGGTCAGCGCCATAAACGCCAGAAGATTGGCTGAGGAACCGGAATTTACCAGGGAACAGAAACGGATCCCCAGGTATTCCGCAAATTTTTTCTCAAACTGATCCGCGTATCTTCCCGCTGTCAGCCAGAATTCCAGGGCGGAATCCACCAGGTTCATCATCTCCTGGGAATCGTATACTCTGGAGGCATAGGGAATACGGTCCCCCTCCTCAAAAGGTTTCTGCTGATTGTGATATTTTTTGCAGTAGCCGTCCACCATTTCCAGGATCTGGGCTTTTGCCTGCTGTTCTGTCATATTATCAAACATAAAAGTTCTCCTTTGTTCTTTCATCTTCTAAAGTCATAAACGGATACATCATTTTATCATTTTATCATTTCCCCATTTCCATAAACTCCTGGATCTGGCGGTCCATCACCAGATTGACGTTCTCTCCGGCCTGCCATGCTTTCGTCCATTCCACCGTTTTTTCAACGGCCTCCCGGATTCCCCACACAGGCTTCCAGCCGAAGACCTGTCTTAAACGGGAGCAGTCCAGCTTCAGAAAGTTTGCCTCGTGGGGGCCGCCTGCGAAATGGTTTTCCCAGGTCTGTCCTTCGCCCCATGAGCGGCAGAAAAGCTCCACCAGTTCTCCGGTTGTCACGCAGTCCTCATCTCCCGGTCCCACGTTATAATATCCGGCAAATTTACCATCCTCATATTGCGCGGCGGCGATCATCAGATAGGCATACAGAGGCTCCAGCACATGCTGAAAGGGTCTGACGGAATGAGGATTCCGCACAGGAACAGGTTTTCCCTCCAGAGCAGCGCGGATACAGTCGGGAATGATCCTGTCCGCGGCAAAGTCCCCTCCTCCGATGACATTGCCTGCTCTCGCCGTGGAAATAGCCGTCCTGCCGTCTGCAAAGAAGGAGTTTTTATAACTGTGGGTCACCAGCTCGGAACAGGACTTGCTGTTGGAATAAGGATCGAATCCGTCCAGGGGGTCTGTTTCCCTGTATCCCCACTCCCATTCCCGGTTCTGATAAACCTTATCTGTAGTCACATTCAAAAAAGATTTCACAGAATCCGTAAGGCGGACGCATTCCAGCACGTTTACCGTTCCCATTACATTCGTCTCATAGGTATATACCGGGCTTTTGTAGGATTCCCGTACAATAGGCTGGGCGGCCAGATGAAGAACGATCTCCGGCTCTGTCTCCGCAAAGACAGCTTTCAGCTTCTCCAGATCCCGGATATCGCCGGTCACAGAGCGTATCTGGCTTCCCATATCCGCAAGGGAAAAAAGCGATGGCTCCGTAGGCGGCTCCAAAGCGTATCCAGTCACCTGCGCCCCTGCTCCCAGAAGCAGACGGCAGAGCCATGTGCCCTTAAAACCTGTATGTCCTGTCACCAGAACCTTTTTTCCTTTATAAAATGTGAGATCAAATTTGTCCATATATTTTCTATTCTCCTGTCATAGAACACAGCTCCTGCCTTTATATACAGATATTCCCCATGTTCTCATAATTATAAACATTATACTCTCCTTTACGCCGGCAGGCAAGAAAAAGCCGGCAGCTCCGGGAAATTTCCGTGCTGCCGGCAGTTTTTCTTTACTTATTCCTGATATATATAAAGAAACAAAACAAACTTTTCCTCTTTCGTTTCTATTTTCATCTCCCCTCCATACTTTTTCACACATTTTTCAATGCTTCTAAGTCCGTATCCATGGGCGCGGGAATCCGTCTTTGTCGTCCGAATCCTCCACAGCCGGATTCCGGATAATTCCCCCTGTATTTTTTCCACAGGTTCTTTACTGGCGTCTTTCCCGGAGGAAGAACATGGATTTTCTACCCGCAGCACGAACATCCCTTTTGCAAGCCTGGTCTGAAGCTGCACATACCGTTCCGGCTCAGGAACAAGTTCCGCCGCCTCCGCCGCATTATCCAGAGCGTTTCCAAAAATAGCGCAGATGTCCGGCTTCTCTATAAAAAGTGTTTCTGGGATATCTGCTTTCACATGAAAAAGGATATTTTTCCGCTCCATAACAGAGGCTTTAGCTGAAAGAACGATATTCACCGTCTCATCGGCACAGTAGCGCATTGTTCTGTACGCGGCAGGTTTTCCAGAAGTTTTTTCACATATGCGTTCTTTTCTTCTGCCGGAAGAGACAGGATTGTCTGAAGGTGGTTGGAAAGATCGTGCTTCATCCTTCTGATCTCAAAATTCTGTTCCTCCACAGCTTTATAGTACGTTTTGTTCATCTCAAGCAGCGTCTGCGACTCCTCGAGTTCATTCTGGCGGGCCAGAACAGCCGTGGTTCCCAAAAGTCCGGCAAAGGAAAAAAGCGCCAGAAAAAGGAGCATCAGATTCTGTAAGTCGTTTCCGGTCTGATCGTTTCGGGACAGCAGCACCAGAGAAAACACAATTCCCACAGGAGCGGCGGTAAGGAGCAGAAGTATATTCCACAGCGGGCGTGAAAGTTCAAAATCGCTTTTCGGGGCAAAATGCCGCGCGCAGCCGCAAAGCGTCATTCCCGCCAGAAGCCTCAGCCCGGACTGCGCCGGATAAAAGGTGGAAAATCCATAGTCGATCAGAGCGTTATAGGTAAATACAGTTCCTGCAATGATCAATCCCATTACCCCTCTCTTGTGCCTGCTGCCCCTGCAGCAAAACCAGACTGCCGCCATGAAAAAAAGAAGAGTGGGCGGCAGGTTCTCCATATCCGCCAGTAAAATAACCATTTCACCGATCAGCGCGCAGGCGGCAGCCAGAAACAAACGGGCAGAACGGGTATTTTTCACTTCGAGGAAGCATTCTGTTGTTTTATAAAGCAAGAATATCATCGCCGCTGTCTGAAACAGGAAAACTGTCCATTTCACAGCCGGAGCACGCCAGAAAAATCCTGCGGCACAGAGATTGCAGAAAAATAAAGACGGACTTCTCATCATCATTCCTCCAGTACCGATCTGGCAAGAGCGGCCAGCGCGTCCGCCTTCATGTTTCTGCTGACAGGCAGAAGAATTCCTTCCACCTCCACTTCATTCTTTCCAATCCGTTCCACTTTCCGGACATTTACAAGATATCTCTGATGGATACGCACAAAGTTCTTTCCTGCAATCGTCTGGATCTCATCCAGCTTTCCATAAAACGGATACTCTTTTTCCCTGGTAACTGCCGATACCTTTCTTCTGTCGCTGTAAAAATACAGGATCCTGCCGAAAGGCAGACGGTAGGCCCCGTCCATATTTTTGAAAATAAAAGTTTTTTCCCGGTTTTTCTCCATGATTCTCCTGACCCTTTCCAGGATCCGCTTCAGCCTTTCCGGTTCCGCAGGCTTCAGCACATAATCCAGCGCGTCCGCCTCATATCCGTCGAAAACATAATCTTTATGCCCTGTCACAAAAACAATAAGAATCTCTTCATCAAAAGTACGGATATATCTGGCTGTTTCCATGCCGTTTGGTTCTTTCATCTCAACGTCCAGAAACAGAAGGTCGATCTCCCCGGGATGTTTTTTCAGCCAGCTTGCCGCGTTCTTTCCGGACACAAACTCGTACACGATCTCTTCCCGGCCTTCTCTTAAAACTTTCTCCAGGGCGAACCGAAGCCCGTCTCTGGCTTCAGCCTCATCGTCGCAGATTCCGATTCTGATCATATGATATACTGTCCTCCTTCTTCTTTCCGCATACAAAAGCGGATAAAAATCGCGTATAGCTTTGGACTTCCCGCCCGGAAGCCTTCTTTGTATTCTCATTATACGCAGCCCGCAGCGAAACATCAATTTTCCGCTGCGCTATTCTTTACAATTTCCATACCGGATTTTACATTTTTCGCACAGCCGTTCCAGATTTTACAAAAAAGCGTCCCTTCGTGACATGTCCTGTTCCGCCTCCGTTTTTTTCTGCTATCCTGTTTTTAACGCCAATATGCAAGGGGCAACACTTCCCCTCAGCGTCAGTGTGCAAAGAGCAAGAAAGGAGGCCGTTTATGCTTTATGTAAAAAATCTGAAAAAATCATATACGGTGGGAAAAAACATTTATCCTGTGCTGAAGGGAGTCAGCCTTTCCGTGGCAAAAGGAGAATTTGCCGCGGTAATGGGGCCTTCCGGCTCCGGAAAAAGCACTCTTTTAAACTGTATCTCCTGTTATATTCCTTTTGACGAAGGCCATATTGCCCTTGGAGGCCAGGAGCTGAAAGGACTGGATGAAGCCGGACTTGCCAAGGTACGAAATGAAAAGCTGGGCTTTGTCTTTCAGGACTTTATGCTTTTAGACGGGCTTACCATAAGAGAAAATATTCTTGTTCCAAGAATCATACAGGGAAAAGCAGACAGATCTGCAGAGGCTCTGGCCGACCGTCTTCTCCGGCTTTTCGGCATCACACATATTGCGGGAAAATATCCTGCGGAGGTATCCGGAGGCGAGAGGCAGCGCACCGCCGTTGCCCGCAGTCTTATCAACCGCCCTCTGATGATCCTGGCGGACGAGCCCACCGGAAATCTGGACAGCCGTTCCAGCCGTACGGTGATCGAATCCTTTGAGAATGCCAGGAATCAGATGGGTGCCACCATCTTCATGGTAACTCACGACAGCTTCTCCGCCTCTTTTTGCGATAAGGTAATTCTTTTAAAAGACGGACGTATTTACCGGCAGCTCAGTAATCCCGGAAACCAGAAGCAGTTTCATAACATCCTGCTGGACGCTGTAGGTGAGATGAGTCAGGACGAAGACGAGACGGAAACGATCCGGTGATTCTCTATAGTTCCGAAGTCTGTATCTTACAATCATCCTGTAAATTTAATGGCCGCCGCATCCGGCGGAGAAACGGAGTATTTTATGAATATACCAGTCTTAGAAAGGAAACTGCGGAAAGCTGACAAAAAACAGGCAGTACTCTACCTGTTCTGCAATTTTATCTCTCTTATGCTGATCACCGCCTACTCAGCCATCATGTTTTCCTCCACTGTCCAGAATATTTTTCCGGAGGGAGGGGACAGCCGCCGTCAGATGTATATGATCTTTGTGCTGGCTCTTACCGGGTGTCTTGTCTTTACCGTATACGCTTCCTCCCTGTTTTTCCGCAGAAAATCAAGGCAGTTGGGAATCCTCATGGCTCTTGGCGCTTCCAGGAAACGCCTTGCGCCGGGACTTTTCCTTGAAGTCCTGATTTTAAGCTGCTCCTCCTCGCTGCTGGGAATCCTGGCAGGCGTTCCCGCCGTCATACTTCTCTGGAAATTTTTCCGTACCTTTCTGACAGACAGTGCGGAAATGGTACTTGTCCTTGACTTCCGTTTTCTGCTCGTCCCGGCCGGAATGTTCCTGACCGCTGCGGTCTCCGTGAGCGCTCTTGCTTTTCTGTATCTTAGAAAAACGAATATTATCGACGTAGTGCAGGAAGAACACAAAAACGAGCCTGTAAAAGAACCCGGCCGGTGGTGCGGTTTCGCCGGAATCCTGATCCTCATCGGCGGCGCTGTCCTGGGATATTATCACTCCGCCATCTACGAAGCGGTTTTTCACAGATATTCTCCCGGCTGGATGAACGTTTCCTACCTGCCTGTTTTTATCGGACTATATATGATCATGCTCCATACGGTGGTACACGGATGGGGTTCCCGCAGGAAACATCCCTACAAAAATATCATTGCCAGAAGTATGATGAAATTTCAGGGAAAGCAGACGGTCAACAGCCTGATCGTCTGTACTGTACTCATCGCCGGAGGCTGCTTTGCCATGTTTTACCTTCCTGTTCTCTACACCTCTTCCTTTCTGGACGCCAAAAGCCAGCAGTACGATTACTCCTTTCATTACCGGGCGGATCAGACGCTTCCCAATCAGAAAGAGATCGCCGATACCGCTGCCGGTTATGACGTTTCCCTGAAAGACTGGACGGAAGGCTCCTATATCACTCTGGCTCTGGACGGCAGAAAAGAGATCGAGGGAGAGGACGGCGCGATCCATCTGGAATATCACAGAATGCTGGCAGAAGGAAAAATTCTCTCTGAAAGCACCTTTAACCGCATTACCGGACAGAACGCCGACGTCCCCCGTGGAAGCTTTTCCGCCATATCCAATGATGAAGAAACAGCTACCTACTGGGTGACCTCCAGGGATTCTGTCTTTACCAATCCGGAAACACGCCGGGAGCTGTCGCTGAAATTTCATGGTTTTCTTCATTTCTCCCTGCTTACGGATCAGATTGGCTATTATGTCATGGACGACGACGATTATGCCGTCATTTCTCATGGGATCACACCTTACTGGAGCGGCAGTCTGGTATTCTTTAACGTGGACGGAAAAGACAGCTATCCCTTTGCAAGCCGCCTGTACCATATGCTCATTGCTTCCTTTGACAAAGACTGTCTGACCTCTGTTTATTATAACCGCGTCAAAGAACTGACTGATTCCTCGAAAAGCGCAGATTCCGGCGCCGGCGGTTCTCAGGAGTTTTTAAAAAACGATATGTCCGGCCTCAGTCCGGACGCTGCCGATTTCCGCCTTTACTGGACCTATATGCCGAAATTCCGCATCCTGACCGCCAGTGACTTTATGCAGACATTCTCGGTCTTTCTCATGACTTTTCTTTTTATCTGTATCATCTGTCTCACCGCCGCTATGGTAATCGCCTATACGCGGTGCCAGACCATCGCCATTAACAACCGCTATGTTTTTGACGATCTGAAACGGCTGGGCGCGTCGCCTGCTTTTCTCAGAAAAGAGGCGCGGCTGCAGTGCGGAAATGTGTTTAAAATACCCGTCATTACAGGCATGAGCGCCATGTCCCTGCTATACGGAATGATACTTTTCGCCAACGACAACAGGTTCAGCAGATCCGAAATCCTTGGATTTCTTTTGTGTATGGCTGTCATGGCGGTGATCGCCGCTTTCTTTTACGGCATTTACGTCCATACGCTGCGGATTGTCTGTATGGAATTAGAAATCCCGGAATCAAGGACGTTTTGATGGATTATCCCGGCAAAAAGAGCAGGCTGCAAAAAAGAGTTTTATCTCTTCATGCACCTGCTCTGTAATATTTTTCATCAATCTCTACATATTCCTGCAGCATCTCTGCTAAAAGTCCAAGGTCATGCGTCTTCTTTATCATAACGCCTTTTGAAATAAGAACGCCTTTCAGCAGATCCTCATTTTTCATATAAGAGCACACCCTCCTGTTTCACAACCTTTTCAAGAGTATTTTCCTTCGCCCTTATATCAAAAGAGGATTCATATCCTACCACAATATCTACCGGACGTTTCCTGATTCCACGGAGCGATTTATATGCTTTCTGGGACAGCTTGATCTTATTTCCGGCATCATCCGGTACTACAACATAAAAATCATAGTCGCTGTCCTCGTTATAGGTATCTTTTGCAAAGGAACCAAACCGACTTGCTTTTTTCTGCTCACATTTAGTATCACAAAACCGTCTGCTCATCCAGTGACTCTATGAAAGCTAATGCGGTTTTCCCGCCCCTGCTTCACAAATACATATCTGCTGTCATCGGAAAGTTTTCCACAATAACTCAGGCCAAGGCCCTGAAAATCCCGGAGTTTTTCCACATCTTCCACCTGATTCTCCGCCATAAACCGGACCATCTCTCCCCGGGCCATTTTCGCAAAAGTACCTTTCTGCTTTACCTTTCCCTCTGTCAGCTCCCCGAATTCCACTGTAATAAACCGATCCTCCGGGGACAAATATTTTTCCACCGCTTTCGCATACTCTTTTGAGGCAAGATTGACAATAGTTCTGTCTCCGTCTTTTGTCAGTTCCCGATACAGGCTGTCTCCCCAGAAATCATACAGATCCTTTTTGCCGTTTACAGAAAGCTTTGCCTGCATTTCCAGCCGGTAGGGCGTCACTCCGTCAAAAGGCTTCAGGACGCCGTAAAAACCGGACAGTATCCTCAGATGTTCTTCTATGTACTGCAAAGCGGTTTCTGAAAATACCGCCGGAGCCATATGCTGGTACTGCAGACCCTCGTAGGAAAGGACGGCGGGAGTCAGCCCCCGTTCCAGATCCATGGACTGAAAGCGTCTGTAATTCAACTGTGCAAGCTTGTCGTTACATTTCCATACCGCCTTTGCCTCCGCCTGGGAAAGCTCCCGCACCGCCTGCATCAGTACCCTTGTTTTATCCAGAAATACAGGTATCCCCGGCGCTGCGGGGAAATCTGTATCCGTATTCATTTTTTTCGCAGGAGAAATTATGATCTTCATAATCCTGTCCCTTCTTTCCCTCCTTTCATCCTGGCAGCATCAGATCTCCGGACTGCCTTTTTTATTTCCTCCTTAATTTTCATCCTCCGAAAGCTCCGCCAGCATCTGCGCCGGATTATCCGCGGCTTTTACTTTGCCGAAGGCTTTTACGATCACACCCTCTTCGTCGATCAGGTAGGTGGTGCGCACAACGCCCATGGTCTTTTTGCCGTACATATTCTTTTCCTTCCAGACATCGTATGCCTGGATACAGTTCAGCTCTGTATCAGACAAAAGCGTAAAAGGCAGGCTGTATTTTTCCTCGAATTTCTTATGGGAGGCTACGCTGTCCTTACTGACTCCCAATACCACCGCACCTTTTTCCATAAACTGAGGATACAGCTCCCCAAAGCCGCATGCCTGCTTTGTGCAGCCCGGAGTGTTGTCTCTGGGATAAAAATACAGGATCACCTTTTTCCCTCTGTACTCTTCCAGTGTGTGCATTGTTCCGTTCTGATCCGGCAGTTCAAAAGCCGGCGCCTTTGTTCCTACTTCCAGCATGATCTTCATTCTCCTTTCAAACTCTGCTGTTTTTTCGTTGTTCCAGTTTCTTCTTTACTGTAGGATATCTCTCCATATCCGTATGAGGAATAAACTTCGCCGCCTGCATGCGGACAATAAAATCCGGCATGGAAGCAAACTGAACGCTGTATACATTTTCTCTCAGATACTCAATATCCTCCATGCGGCTCCTGTCAAGAAGCAGCGTCCTGGCCCCGTCAAGAGACGCGTTGCTGAGAGCGGAATATCTCTCCATAGGCACATCCGGAAAAATCCCCACCGTAATGGCCGATTCCAGATTTCCATGGGCGCAGAACGCGCCGGACAGATAATAATGCCCGATGTCTTCCTCCGTACATCCGGCGCTTTCCAGAAGACAGTCCAGCATGGTATGAGCCGCCGCCTTAGTGTCTATATACTGGCGGATATCTGTCTGGGAAAAATAAAGGGGGATCCCTTCTTCTGACTCTTCCTCCAGCGCATAGACGGCGCCGTACTCTCCCTCTTCTTCCAGATACCTGATCCTGGTAGAAGCCTCCGGAACCAGATTCCCGGCAATGTCCACCCAGCCGTTCAGTCTCATCTGCGCCAGAAGGTCGATGATTCCGGAGCCGCAGATCCCAACCGGCTTTTTGCCGCCAATGGTAGTAAACATCAGTTTTTCTCCCTCAATGCGTACAGTGTCGATGGCGCCCGGGCAGGCCCTTATTCCGTAACGGCTGATATCTCCCTCCAGGGCGGGACCGGCCGCCCCCGCTCCGGCAAGCAGCCATTCTCTGTTTCCGATCACCAGCTCTCCGTTTGTTCCAATGTCGAAAAACAGTCCTACCTGGTCTTTTTTATAGAAATCCATCAGAAGAAGACCGCTGACAATATCGCCTCCTACATAGTTGGATATCCCCGGCATAAAAAACACCTCGCCGAAAAAATCCAGTCCCAGATCCTTTCCCCGGAAAAATCCCGGTTCTGTTGTCACAGGGGCGTAGGGCGAAGAAAATACTGTCCATGCGTCCAGTTCCAGGAGAAAATGCACCATCGTTGTATTTCCTGAGACCACCATAACAGGACATTCCTTTGTCCGGATACCTGTTTTCTCCGCCAGTTTTTCAAGAAGGCTGCAAAAAGTCTTTGCCGTGACACGGCGGAGCTCTCTCTTATTCTCCCGGCTTTCCATACCGTAGGTGATCCGTGTAAGAATATCCGCTCCGCAGGCTGTCTGTCCGTTTATCTCGCTTTCCTGGGCCAGCACTTTTCCGCTGTTCATGTCCACCGCCTGCATAACGATCGTTGTGGAACCGTAATCTACAGCCAGCCCGTAATGACGGTCTGTTCTGTCGCCTTTTTCCACAGAAACTACAAGGTTTTCCCCGCCTTCATGGACAAGGGTCGCCGTGATCTTCCATCCGGCGTCCCTGCAGAGAGGATAAAGCTCTCTGAGAGCCTTAAGTGATAAGCGAACATTTCTGTATCCCTTTTCCTCCAGTCCCCGGATAATTCTTATCTGATCGCTGGCATGCTCCTCTTCTGTGGGAGCGTCCAGGCAGAGATAAACCTTCTCGCTGAGTCCCTGGATGTTGATTGTCTCCATATCGTTTCCTTTCCTGTTCTGTCTTATGATGCCTGTGGGCCGTTCCATGCCGCGCAGTACCCGGCTGACGCCTGACGCCCCACAATCTTATTCTATATGATCCCGGCAGCCTGGTCTTCACAAAGAATTTCCAGAATGTTGTCAAAGGATAGCTCTGCACCGTCCTCCAGGACAAATTTTCTCCTGTATTCGTCAATCTTTTTCAGCCTGCCTCTGACCTCCATGTAAGAGCCTCCTGTTTTTCTTTCATCCGCCTGAAAACAGGTAAGGACCACAAATGGACGCTCTTTTATTTTTTCCCGCAGAAAGCGGACGGCCCTATCAAGCTTTTCCAGCCTTTCCTCATCAGGAGCCTTCTTCTTCTCCGTGTATCTCGCCGCTTCCCTTACAGCCTCCCCGTAGCCTGTCAGCGCGGCAAAAGGGGCAAACTGAGCCGCTCTGTCCCTGACCGGCATGGGAGGATGCTTTGTTGACACATGATGAGGCAGGTCCATGATCTTTTCATAACGGCTGGTATCTCCGAAATAATTCTTCATTTTTTCTCCCCTTTACGCTCTGTGGCCGCCAATCTGCCGGTTACGTTCTCTTGCCGTGGCGCCCTCTTCAAAATTCATTCCCTTTAAAACTGCATTTTTCCCGAATTTCTTTTTAATATCCAGAACCGCCTCCTGCATCCTTCTCTCTCTTTGCAGTCGTTCTTCCTCTTTCTTCTTCTCCTTTTCTCTGGCCTCGTAATCTGTAAACAGTTCAAGCTGTTCAAAATTCTCTTTTTCTCTCGCCAGGTCTTCGCTCACCACTCTGCCTGCGGTAACGGAGATCCTCCTGACCAGAAGATTTTTGTCTGTGATTTCATCGTAAAGTTTCTGAACGGCACTTATGAGCAGTTCCGAAGAAGACGTCTGTCTGTCCAGATTGACGGTACCGTGGGCGTGTCTGGGGATTTTCCGTCCATAACGGTCAACGGTGACTTCCCCTTTATAATTCTTCCGCCGGACGGGATCCGTCAGATTTTCAATGTCATACCCTATAGTCAGAGTCATCTGGTCTGTCACAAGCCTTTTCTCCACCAGATCCAGCGCCAGAAGGTCCGTCATTTCACAGACCACAAGTCTGGCCTTTTCACAGGTGTAGGCGCACTGCAGCACCTGGCCGGAGCCCACGCTGTTGTTTTCCGGACGGTATGCCTTGATATCCGCTATCGTACAGGGCTCCCAGCCCCAGGCATGATCGATGAGAAGCTCCGCGTTCACTCCGAAAAGCTTATACAAAAGCTCCTCGTTATAGTATTCCCCCGGCTTTCCCAGAGAACAGGCGGCAATATCTCCCATAGTGAAGATCCCATGAGCCTTCAGCTTCCTCGCATATCCTTTTCCCACACGCCAGAAATCCGTCAGGGGCTGATGAGCCCAGAGAAGCTTCCGGTAAGACTTTTCGTCCAGCTTTGCGATCCTCACTCCGTGTTCGTCCGGAGGAATATGCTTCGCCACAATGTCCATAGCGGCTTTGCAGAGATACAGGTTCGTGCCGATTCCCGCAGCGGCAGTGATCCCCGTGTTCTGAAGAACATCCAGGATCATTTTCCGCGCCAGCTCTTCCGCCGTCATCTGATACGTTTTCAGATAATGGGTGGCGTCGATAAATACCTCGTCAATAGAATATACGTGAATATCTTCCGGCGCAATATATTTCAGATAAATTTCGTAGATTCTGGTGCTGTATTCCATATAGAAGGCCATTCTGGGCGGAGCCGCAATGTAAGTCAGCTCCAGCTCCGGATACTTTTTCAGCTCCTGATCAAAATACGAGGCTCCCGAGAACTTCCCTCCCGGCGCGTACCGTCTTCTCCGCGCGTTGATCTCTCTGACCTTCTCTTCCACCTCAAAAAGCCTCGGCCTTCCCGAGATCCCATATGCCTTCAAAGAGGGTGAGACCGCAAGGCAGATGGTTTTTTCCGTACGGCTTCTGTCCGCTACCACAAGGTTCGCCGTCATAGGGTCAAGACCTCTTTCACGGCATTCTACAGACGCATAAAAAGATTTCAGATCAATGGCAATATAACTTCGGCGCTCCTGTTCCATGACGGTCCACCTCCATTTTTTCTTATTATACACCAGAACATCCGTTTGTACAATCGTCTTATTTTTCCTCTATATTTATCAGCACAGATACCTCAAAATATTCTTCCGAATAACAGAAACTGATTTCTCCTTTATATTTTTCCACTATATGTTTCACGCTTTCTATTCCCCAGCCATGCCTTTCTTTATCTTTTTTGCTTGTCAGGAACCTCTGTTCCTTTGTTTTTGGCTGATGTTTACAGGCATTTCTCACTTTTAAAAAGAACATGGAATTAATATTTTTCAGTATCACCTTTATTTTTCTTTTTTCTGTCCTGCACTGCTGCGCCGCTTCTATCGCATTATCCAGAAGATTACTGAACATCACTACAAAATCCGCGTCGTCCATCGGGATCGTCTCCGCCTGACACTCCATTTCCAGCTTTATAAAAAGGTCGTCCATCTGCTGCTTTTTAATGCTTAAAATAAAGTCAATATTCTGTATACCTGTCCATCTGCATCTTCCGGCTTCGTTTATATTGGTCTGATAACTGTCTACGATCTTTTGAGCGCGCGGAATGTCTCCGTTTTCCAGGCACTCCTTAAGATACATCAACATATGTTTTTCATCATGTACCACGCATCTGTATCTTTCATATGTCTTCTTCATTTCCCGGTACTGCCTCTCTATTATCTCGTTCCTCATGTCCAACAGTTTTCTTTCCGCAAGATTTGTCTTTGTTACGAATCTTATATATATCACCAGCATACAGGACGCCATGATTCCGGTAATCGTCAACGCTGCGGCAAAATTATTTGTCTCAACTTTTCCTATCCCGAATTTTACTATTATTGATAATATCAGCCATTCGGCCGCCGTAAATGAAAACAGCACTCTTTTGTGATCCTCCAGTACAGAAGCAACCGCTTTTTTCAAAGGCATATATCTGTTTATTAAGATCAGTCCTATACAGAGCGCCAGCAGATAGAATACTTCCGGATATGTATGGCTTCTCGGCCAGTAAAAAAAATCTTCCAGTCTTCTGTTTTCAAAAATTCCCGCATAGGTAATGTATATATTTTTCAACATTCCCAGATTGGTGGAAAAGAAAAACTGCCACAAATATGCCTGCACAAAAGAGCATCTGTAAAATGCCCATAAGAAAAAAGGCGGAAAAAGATTCCCCACCAGAGACGCATTATAAGATTGATATGAATCCCAAAACTGACATGTCACGCACAGGCTCATTCCTGTAAACAAAAGACACCGGATAAAACCAGATTCCATTTGGCCCAGTTGCTTTCTGACCATTCTGTAAATCACGTAAGCAGCAGCAACCGCAATGTGAACCGCCATAAGACCGCCGATATATTTCTCTTTATCACTGATCCCCCAATAAAAGTTTGGGAACGAATAGGCGCATAATGTGATCCAAAAAAACACCAGCCACTCGCTGAGTCTGTGCCTTTTTTCCATTTTCTCTCTTTTCGGAAATGCCTGCCCGAAAATCCATATCCCGATCCCTGTCTCCAGAAATGCCGCAAAACCGTACAACAGCTTGATCCCCATATTTTTTACCCCCAGAAATCCAGGATTTCCTTTTTTACTTTTCCGATTCTGGCCGTTCCCACAGGAACGGCGGCGCCGTCCCGCATGATAAGGTCGCAGCCTTTTATCTGCATCACATGCCGGATATTTACTGCATAGCTTTTCTCTACTGGAAGAAATTCTTTCCCATCCAGTTCCTGCAGGATACCGATCAAAGTTTTCCTCAGCTTTGTTATACCGCCCCGATGTACCAGATCCACATATTTTCCGTCTTTTTTCAGATAGTAAATATCGGAATAAGGAATTTTATCTATCTCTCCTCTCTTCTCAACCATGTAACAGCGTTTTTCTTTTTCCAGTATTTTCGGAAGAAGACTGTCTAACGCCTGGAGGAGCTTTTCTCCCAGATTAGATTTTGGAATATACCGATAAGTGTTTACCTCATATGCTTCCACTGCATAATCTATATAATTCGTCACAAATATGATCGCCGGATCCGGATACAGTTTTCTTATTTCTCTCGCTGCCTCCAGACCGTTCTTAAACGGCATTTTTACATCTAATATATACAGATCGCAGACCTCTTCTTTCAGTCCCATGAGAAACCACTCTACATTCATGTGAACGGCGATATCATAAGGTATTCTTTGTCCAGCAAAATACTGCTTTATAATTTCTGTTTCCTTTTTTATGCAGTCTTCTTCATCCTCAACGATGGCAATCCTTATCATACCTGTCTGCCCTCCCCTGCCGGTCAAACGATTTTGACGCGTTTTTTCTACAACACAGGTATTATAGCATATAATTTTTTCATCTTTGTTACAATTTTCGACATTTTAGAACAGGCAAAAGCAATTCAAAGAGTCCCTGCTTATTTTTAACGTCAATGTACAAAGGGAAAGACTGTTGTTTCCAACCTTCTTTCCCTTAAAAAATCACTTAAAAACTATTCCACGCTGTTTTCAGAAGAGCTGTCGTTGCTGCCGCTGTCATCCTGCGTCTCTTCGCCGGATCCATCCAGGCTTCCTCCGCTTTCCTCCGCCTGATCTTCCTGTACCATGGCCGCTCCATCTGCACCATAGCAGTTGCCTTCTGCATCATACCATAATCCGTCGTCGCCGCGGCTTATTTCTATGCTTCTTCCATATCCGTCGTCTATTACCTTTATATTACTTCCGGGAATATTCGCCGGCGAAAAATAATAAGTTTCCCCATTTTCGTTCGTAATACTTCCCCGCTCAATCGCATTGTCTACATCCTCAAAAGTACCGTAATAAACGCCGCTTTCGTCATACCAGTTCTTGTCTTCTGCCGCTCTGATAATACGTTCGTTCCCATTCTCATCATATACTGCGCACTGATTAAATCCCTGGAATGGGATCTCAGTCTTGTCCTCTCCGTTTCCATCGGAAGAATCCTCGTCACCTGCGTTTTCCTCTTTTTCAAAACTGTTTTGAGCGTCTGCATCAGAATCTCCGGTATCCTCTTTCTCATATGAACTTCCAGAGTTCCCGTTTTCTTCCTCTTCGTCAGACAGATCCGGAAGCTCCAGATAGTCGGCGTTCACATATCCGTCCTCATTATCAAAATTCACTTTCACCCAGTCCTGTTCCAGATTTCCGGTGATCCATATTTCTGTGTCGGAAGGGATCACGTCCAGGATCTTACCGGACATGGAATCTTTTTCCCGGAAATTTACTTCTGTGACAGTATAAGCAGGCGCGCCCGGATTTTTTGTCTTTACATTTTTGCAGATTTCCTCTACCTCTTCGGACATTTCTTTCCACTGGTTCAGGATTGTTTCGTCCTTCTGGTATCCGTGAAGATCTCCCGGAACGGTTATATAGTAAATCCCTTTTTCGCCGCTTCCCACCAGATAATAGTTCGGCAGGTTCTCCGCGAAATCATAGTCGGCGCTGCAATGAATGGTAAACAACGCCCCGCATCCAGTCTCGCCGTCCTTCTTTCCCGCTTCCAGGGAATCTTTATGATAAAATGTAATACTGCCTTTTTCAACTCCTGTAACGATTTTCCCCTCCCAGTCCTCCGGAATGGAAAGCTGTAATTCCTCAAAAGTATACAGAGTATTGCCGTTCTGCTGCTTTTGTGTATACTGCCATTTCTCTTCCGGCTGCTCTTTGGCAAAAACAGGTACACTCGCCGTCAGGCTGCCGCAAATCAGCATGATCCCCAGTTTCATCAGATACTTTCTCTTCATGTCCCATCGTCCTTTCCTGTTTTTTTGCTTTCCAACTGGTTCAGCGGGAACAGGAGAATACCTGCCGCTTTCCCAGACCGATAAAGCTGTCGGTTTTATCATATCATCTCTAAGAAAAAATGACGCTTATGGGGCATAATCCAGGACAAACTGTCCTTTAAAAATATTTTTCTTCTACTTCTATATGATACAGCAGTTTTTCATTGCAGCAATACGGCCCGCGCCATCGCCGCTGTTTTCCTCATGTATTGCAGCTCAGTTCAGGATGAATTTCCGGACAATCTCCGCCAGCCCGTCATGGTTATTGTCATGCTCCGTCACATAATCTCCATGCTCTGCCACTCCCGGAAAAGCGTTGCGCATCACAGCTCCTACATGAGCTGTCTCAAGCATTTCCACATCGTTTTCCGCGTCTCCGGCAGCCACAGAATTTTCCAGAGGTACATCCAGAAATCTGCACATCCACTGGACCGCAAAGCCCTTGGAAATTCCCTCCGGCACGATCTCAAGATAGGCGTCATTGGAAAAGAAACTTCTGACAGTCCCCGTCAGAGGGTCTACCGTCTCTCTCTGAAATTTCTCGATCTTCGGACGGTCGTCAAAGCTGATAGCCAGGATCTTATAGGGATCCATAGGAAACGCGGCGTCCAGATTTTCCACAACCCGGTACTGCATCTCCGTACCCCGGACGTATTTCCTGATCTCCATGGAGTCCTTTAAGACAAGCACCTCTTTGTCCGAATAGGACTGGATATGTAATCCTCTGTTCACGGCGTCCTGAAAAATCCTCTTCGCCAGCTCTCTTGGCAGCGTTTTTCCAAAGATCGTTTTCTGATGAAAAGGATCGTAGATCTGTCCGCCGTTAAACGCGATGATATAGCAGCCTTCCTTTACAAGCCCTGCTCTCTCGGCAATGATCAGCCCGCTGGCAAGGGGACGCCCGGTGCTTATCACCACTTTATGGCCCGCTTCCAGAGCCTGGTTGATGGCCTCCTGGTTTCCCTGTGTGATCTCTTTTTTATCGTTGAGCAGTGTTCCGTCAAGATCTGTAAATAAAATTCTTGTATTTTCTGCCATAATTATATCTTCCTCACTTCTTCCAGTATCCTGTCCGCAAATTTACAGTGGCCTTTCTCTGAAAAATGTACGCCGTCAAAAAGTACCGGAATTTCCCATTTTCCTGTATCTGTAAATTTAATTCCCAGCCTTTGCGCAGCTTTCTGATATTCCTGTCCCATTTTTTCCGATTCCCGGCAAATCCGCTCTTCTTCCACCCAGGCCCCCCGCTTCATGCAGGGCGGAGAAATCAGCCAGAGACGAAGGAGTCCACTTTTTACCGCCTCTGTCTCACCCAGCTTACACAGAAAATTTTCCATTCTCATCGCCGCATCCTCTGCTGTAAATCCTGGTTCCTGAAGGAGATCGTTAGTTCCCAGCATAACCATCATCCACACAGGCGGCTCTTCCCTTCCCCAGTTTTCCACCTGTTCACAGGCAAAACGGATCTGGGATGATGTGTGGGGAATCCCCCTCCCGTTTATGCCATGATTCCTGATATTCCAGTCTGTACGATCTTCAAGAATTCCCGTCCAGCGGATATTTTTCTCATACCTGCCGCCTGCGAAAGAACGGGGATCGTATCCATAAGTATTGGAGTCTCCATAACAGATAATCGTACCGGACATAACTGTTCTCCTTTCTTTCCGAAGAATCCTTTCCCGGGGTTCCGAAATCCTAAGCGTACAGGGGGCTGCTTCATATAAATTCCCTGCCTCGGATCTTCAGCTCTTCTCTCCTTTTCCGGTAGTCCGGAAGCTCCTTTTCCACCACTGCCCAAAAGCTCGGCGAATGATTCATCTCTTTCCGGTGAGCCAGCTCATGCACCACCACGTAATCAAGAAGCTCCGGCGGCATCAGCACCAGTTTCCAGTTAAAGTTCAGGTTCCCTTTCTGGCTGCAGCTTCCCCAGCGTGTTTTCTGTTCCCGGATAGTGATCCGTCCATAGCTCACGCCCATCCGCGCGGCAAAATATGCCGTCCGGCGGGGAATGATCTCTTTTGCCTTCTGAAATCCTTCCTGCCGTTCTTCCCCGGTGATCCTGCGGGCATTTTCTCTCTGCCGCGAAATTCTCTGTTTCTGTTTTTCCACCCATTCCCAGTGATCCGCTGCAAAAGTTTCAATCCGGCGCTCCGCTATCCGAAGCGGCGCGCGCACAATTACGCTCCCATCCGCTTTTACCTGCATCGCGAGGCTCTTTCTGTTGGAACGGATCAGCTCATATTCGAGTTTTCTTTCCTGCTCTTTTTTCATTTTTTCCATAAATTCTCATTGTTCGTATACAGGGATACGGTACGGCTGTAAAAATCCGGCTTTTCTCTGTCTTCTACTCCCATATCTTCCACGGCGCGTTTCCCGACTGCCACAGGGCTTCCAGGAGATTTTTTTCTCTCAGAGTATCCATGCACTGCCAGAATCCTTTATGGCGGTAAGCGTTCAACTGTCCCCGACGGGCCGCCTCCATCAGAGGAGCCTGTTCAAAAACTGTGTCGTCTCCCTCGATAAGATCCATGATCTCCGGTTCCAGTACCATAAATCCGGCGTTGATCCAGCCACCGTCCTCTTTTTTCTTTTCTTTAAAGTTGGTGATCGTTCCGTCCTCCGTGATATCCAGGATCCCAAAACGTCCTCCCGGCTGCGCCGCTGTGATCGTCGCCATCTTTCCGTGAGATCTGTGATACTCCAGAAGCTCCCGCAGGTTCACATCCGCCACTCCGTCTCCGTAAGTCAGCATAAAGGTGTCTCCGTCCAGATACTCCTGCACCCGCTTGATTCGGCCTCCTGTCATTGTCTTCAGCCCTGTGTCCACAAGCGTTACCTTCCAGGGCTCCAGTACGTTGTTATGGACGATCATTTTATTTTCCTGGGTAAAATCAAAGGTAATATTGCTGTTGTGAAGATAATAATCCGCGAACCATTCCTTGATCACATGCTGCTTGTAGCCGCAGCAGATTACAAACTCATGAAATCCATAGCTGGAATACATTTTCATAATGTGCCACAAAATAGGCTTTTCACCTATTTCGATCATGGGCTTCGGTTTCAGATGACTCTCCTCGCTGATCCTGGTCCCAAATCCTCCCGCCAAAATAACAACCTTCATATGTTCTCTCCATTCAAAAAAAATACTTATAAACAAAAATAGGACAGCGCTGTGCAAAAAAGCATAACGCTATCCTATATTGTAATATAAATATTTCCAGTGTACAATACCGTGCGGACTTTATTGTGCCGCCTTCTCCGCCTTTTTCTTCTTAGTGTCCTCCCACAGCTTATCTGCTACAGGCGCCCACTCCTGGGCGTAATGAACACATTTTCCGCAGAGATGCTCCGCAGTCTCCGGAGACTGAAGGTCTGTGGAATGCGCCCCTGTTTCCTTCACAAGCTTCTGAAGGATCTCCGGGTTCTCCAGCATCGGGCAGGGCCGGAGCATATTTTCGTTAAAGGGCTGATTGTCATGGTAGGCCATAAACAGAGGCTGTTTCAGGATCTCCAGGATCGTGTTTTCCCTGATGTTTCCATTTGAATAATGGATGAACACACAGGGCTCCGCGTCTCCGTTGGCGTTGATGTGGAAATAATTTCTTCCTCCGGCGATGCATCCGCCTACAAATTCTCCGTCGTTCTGGAAGTCCATGGTAAAGATTCCCGGGCCGTGTTCCATGTTGCGGATCTCTCTTACCCTGTCATGCATATACACTCTCTGCTCCATAGAAGGCAGAAGCTCCACGGAAGCGTCGTTTCCAACGGGCATGTAGTGGAAATACAGAGAATAACGGCATCCCTTTTCCACAAGCATGTCTATAAATTCGTCGCTGGTAACGCTCTCTATATTCTGGCTTGTATAGCAGATGGACGTTCCGAACACCAGGCCGTGTTCCTTCAGAAGATCCATGGCGTGCATTACTTTTCCGTAAACGCCCTCGCCCCGGCGAAGGTCGTTGACCTCCGGTTTTCCCTCCAGGCTCAACGCCAGGAAAAGATTTCCTGCTTCCTGCATCTGCGCGCACAGCTCCTCGTCTACCAGAGTACCGTTTGTATATGCCAGGAAAACACAGTCGTTATGCTTTTTGCAGAGCTTAATGATATCTTTTTTCCTTACCATGGGCTCGCCTCCGGTAAGCATATAGAAATAAACGCCAAGTTCTTTGCCCTGGGTGATCACAGAATCCATCTCGTCAAGGGTAAGATTCAGTTTATTTCCATATTCCGCAGCCCAGCATCCTGTGCAGTGAAGGTTGCAGGCGCTGGTAGGATCCATCAGGATGATCCACGGAATATTACAGTTATGGATCTTTCTCATTTCCCGGATCGTTTTTGTTCCATGATAAAAAGCCTCATAGCCCAGGTTCAGAATAGTGGTCCTTAAGACATTGGGGTGAAGCTCCTTCACCATTTTTGTCACATACCGGTTCAGAGTACATTCCGGATCTCCAGCCACTTTGCGGAGATAATCCCAGTTTACTCCCAGATCAAACTCTCCCATATATTTCTGAGCGGTATCTACAATATTCAAAAAAGCCTGCTCCGGATTTTTCTTTACCTGCCCCAGAGCCAGATCTATCACTCCTGAAAATACTTTTCTGCCTGCCGCATGCGTCAACTTACTCATCTGTATCTCCTCCTTGCTGTATCTTCCGCCGCTTTGGGTATTCTCTGTTCCTTTCATTTTTATCTGTTAGTTTTTTCACAATTTACATTATAATTATATACAAAAATCTTCTTTTTTCTATATCCAAAAATAGGACAGTGGTAATTTTTTTGCCACTGTCCATAATTTGTCCAAATTTTACCGGCCGTATTGTTACCTTGCATACTGACGCTACATTTCTGCCAACTGCCGCAGCGTGATTTCTCCGGTTCCCTGTATCATGGCTGAAAGCATACGGATGATTTCTTCCGGATCCTGCTTCATTCCGTTTTTCACCCAGGCGTAGATAATTCCCTCCAGAGCATAGGCATAAAAATCAACGGCAAATTTCTGTTTTTTCTGAGAGATCACAAAATCAGCCTTTTCCCTCTCTACGATATGATTCACCAGAAGAGCCGCGTGTTTATGTACGAACTGCAGCAGATTGTCCTTCTGAAAAAACATATAGGTTTCCACCACAAATTTCTCATTTTCCAGAATGTACTGGAACAGCCGTCTCAGCCCCTCCTGCCAGGTAACAGGAGCTCCATCTCCTATGATGTACTGTTCTGCTTCGTTTACGTATATCCATTCGATCAGATCGTAGATATCGCGGAAATGGTAATAAAAGGTATGTCTGTTGATCTCACATTCCCGGGTGATATCGGTGACGGTGATCTTCGAGAGAGGCTTTTTCTCCAAAAGCTTTTTCAGGGCCGCCGCCAGCGCCGTCCTTGTCATTTTTGTCATTCTCTGTTCCCAATCCTCTTTAATAAATCAAAAGGTATGACTCCCCCAAAAAGATCCAGGGCACTTCCTACCGTTACGTCCAGTCTCCCTTTTCCCGCTTTTTCGAGAAGGCGGATATCCTCCATGCTTCCCACTCCTCCGGCATAAGTCACCGGTCTTTCCTCGTATCCGGAAAGCATCTCCGCCAGCTCTTTTTCAATTCCGGAAGCTTTTCCTTCCACATCGACGGCATGGATCAGGAACTCATCACAGTGGCTCCCCAGTTCCCGCATCGTTTCCAGCGTCACTGGAACGTCTGTAAATTTCTGCCAGCGGTCTGTGACAATATAATATCCGCCCTCTTTTTTCCGGCAGCTCAGATCAAGTACCAGACGCTCTCTCCCAACTGCCTGTTCCATCTTTTCTAGGTTTTCCCACGAGAGCTGGCCGTCCCGGAATACATAAGAGGTAACGATCACATGACTGGCTCCGGCGTCAAGATATTCCGCAGCATTTTCCGGGCGGACCCCTCCTCCGAGCTGAAGGCCTCCCGGATATGCGGCAAGGGCTTTCACCGCCTGTTCCCTGGTAGCCTCATAATAAGGAGAGGAGGCGCTGTTCAAAAGGATCACATGCCCCCCGGAAAGCCCCTCGTCACGGTAGAGAGCCGCGTAAAAAGCGGCGTCCTGGCCGGATACAAAGTTCTCTCTTGCCCGGTCCCCGTCGTCATGCAGGCTTCCTCCCACGATCTGTTTTACTTTACCGTTATGTATATCGATACATGGCCGAAATTTCATTTTCCATCCTCATCATTCCGTTTTTTCTTTTGGACAGGCGGGCACCTCCAGGCTCTGTTCCGGATGCGCCCGCCGTCTGTTTTTTTGATGTTTCAAATTTTATCTTCCTTCAGCGGCGTTTCCCACAGCGTCGCCTACGTCTTCCACTGCGTCTCCTACTCCGTCGCCCAGGTCTTTCACGCTGTCGCCCAGTTCTCCGGACACGGTTCCGTCGTTGTCTGTGTCGTTATCTGTTCCATTTTCTGTATCCTCCGCAGTATCGTCTTCTCCTGCAGTGTTTTCCTCCTGTCCCGTTTCCGCGCCGTTTTCTTCCTTGGCGTTTTCCTTATCCGCTTCTGTTGTATCGTCAGCGGTATTATCGTTCATTGTATCATCCTTTTTATCTGCGTCCTTATTGTCCGTATTATTTTCCGCAGCGGTTCCGGATTCGTCGGCATTGTTATTTGTCTCCTCTCCGCAGGCTGTCAGCGCGCATAAAGACAGCACGAGCAAAGTTCCCATAAGGACTGTTCTGATTTTTTTCATCCTTTTAATCTCCTTTTTCCTTTGATGTACTTATAATATGTACATTTTCCAGAATTCTATTCTGAATAAGGGCACTTTCTGGAGAGAACTTTTCCGTAAAACAAAGGAACACCCGTCATATCCTTTCCTCGTTGACAGGTGTTCCGGCAAATTCGATATTTTTTTGTTATCCGTTGATCACGTCGCTCATGTCATAGCGTCCGGCAGGCTTTCCCGCCAGATATTTGGCGGCTTCCAAAGCGCCTTTTCCAAATACTGCCTTGGAATATGCCGTATGCTTGAACTCGATCACTTCATCCGGACCTGCGAAGATCACTTCATGTTCCCCTACGATGGTTCCGCCCCGGACTGCGGAAATTCCAATCTCGCTGTCGGTCCGCTTCTCGCGCTTCTGGCTGCGGTCAAATACATATTCATACTTGCCGCCCATAGCCTCGTTCAGACTGTCCGCCAGAGCAAGGGCGGTTCCGCTGGGCGCGTCAACCTTCAGACGGTGATGACGCTCCACGATCTCCATATCAAAGCCAGCCGCTGCAAGCACCTTTGCGGCGTCCTGGATCAGCTTCAGCAAAGTGTTGATGCCAAGAGACATATTGGCTGATTTCAGAACAGCGGTCTTTTTCGCCGTTTCCTCCACCCTGGCAAGCTGCTCTTCGCTGAGGCCCGTAGTGCACAGAACTACAGGGAGACCTTTTTCTCCGCAGTAATCCAGAAGGGCGTCCACTGCCTTTGCCGATGAAAAATCAATAACGACGTCCACATTCTCCTGACAGGCACGAATGTCCGTATATACAGGATAACTGGTGTTTCCTTTATCTGCGATATCCACTCCGGCTACGATCTCCACTTCCGGATCACTGGCAGCCAGACCCGAAATCACCTGTCCCATATGGCCGCAGCAGCCGTACATCAAAATTTTTACCATTAGTCTCTCCTCCGTATCCTATGCCAGTTTAATCCCAAAGTCTTTCATGGCTTTTGCCAGGATTTCTTTGTTGCTGTCCTCCATCTCGGTGAGAGGCATACGGAGCGGCCCTACGTTCATTCCCATAAGGTTCAGAGCGGCCTTTGCCGGAATCGGATTCACTTCACAGAACAGAGCGCTGATCAGCGGGATCGCGTCGATCTGGATCTTAGCCGCGCCCCTGATATCTCCATCCAGGAATTTCATGACCATATCATGAGTTTCCTTCGGAGCAACATTGGAAAGTACGGAAATAACGCCAATGCCTCCCAGAGACAGGATCGGCAGAGTCTGGTCGTCGTTTCCGGAATATAATTCAAGGTCTTCGCCTGCAAGAGCCACCGTCTTGGCGATCTGGGAAAGATCTCCGCTGGCAGCCTTTACGCCTACGATATTTTTTACATTTTTTACCAGAGCGGCTACGGTAGCCGGCTGGATGTTGCAGCCCGTACGGCTGGGAACATTGTACATGATGATCGGCGTATCCGGCACTGCATTGGCAATAGCCGTATAATGAGCGATCAGCCCTTTCTGTGTAGCCTTATTATAATAAGGAGTTACGACCAGCAGAGCGTCCGCCCCGTAAGAGGCGGCTTCCTTTGACATCATGATCGCCGTTTCCGTACAGTTGGAACCTGTACCTGCAATGACAGGAATACGTTTGGCAACTTTATCGATCGCGTACTTGATCGTTTTCAGATGCTCTCCATGTGTCATAGTAGACGATTCTCCGGTGGTCCCGCAGATGATAATGGCATCTGTGCTGTTGGCGATCTGAAATTCAATCAGTTCTCCAAGCTTGTCGTAGTTCACACTTCCGTCCTCATACATAGGGGTTACGATCGCAACGCCTGCGCCTTTAAAAACTGCCATTTAATCTCCTCCTTTATTCTTCTGTGATATTGTTTGCTTCATCGGGGTCTGTTTCGTTTATGACTTCTGTAGTCAGCCGCGTCACGGAATCCACATAGGGCTTCAGCGCCTCCGGCATGGTCCAGCCAGTCATAATGATATGCATATTCTCATCCTTCTGTCTGAGGATATCCGCGACTACATCTGTGGATACAATCCCCTGCTCCATCAGTCCCAGGATCTCGTCAAGCACCAGAAGATCACATTCCTGGGTCACGACGACTTTTCTGGCAAAATTAAGACCGTTTAGAATATTGGAACGCTCTTCTGCCTTTTCCTCCTCCGACAACTGTTCATAACAGCAGTCCCGCTTTTCAAAACGGAAGATCTTGATATCCAGTTGATCCAGCTCTTCCAGAAAATCCATGGAGCGGCGTTCCTTGCCTTTCAGAAACTGGATAATGATAACGCTCTTTCCATCCGCCGCCGCCCGCAGGCTCTGGCCCAGCGCCAGAGTTGTCTTCCCTTTGGCTTTTCCACAGTACACTTCTGTTAATTCTTTTTTCATAACAATTCCTCTTATCGTTGATGAAACTGCACTTTAATTAATGCATTTATCTTACCTCAAAATGTATAAAATTGCAAGACCTGATGATTTTATCGAACCCGGAATGCTCTTTGTCAGGAAACGGCCAAAGTTCATTTGATTACAGTTAACACCTGACCGCCGCACACATGCGCACTCGTTTTATTCGATATATTCCAGCTTGCTGACAGATACTTCATATGCCGTACGCTTTTCAGTCTGATTTTCTCCGATTTTTTTCATATATTCCCTGCTTTGAATACGTCCCCAGATCAGAACGTGTCCGCCCACGGCAAAAGCCGACGCATACCGTGCGTTTCGGCCCCAGCAAATGCAGGGTATGTAATCAGACTTTCCATAGGGGCGGTTCACAGCCATCAGAAGATCCGCGATCTCTCTTCCCAGCGGCGTTTTCCGGTAAACAGGCGGTTTACAGATATATCCGTCAAGAAAGATCTGATTCACCGGAACAGAATCGTCCTCCTCCTCTACGAATTTCAGTTCTCTGGCAAAGACGGAAAGCACCAGCCGGTTGTGCTTTTCCTCATGGCGGTTATAGGAACGGAATTGTCCGTGGATTTCAATATATTCCCCCACATAATCCTGCGTTACATCCAGAAGCCTTTCGGATACCATCACCGGAATACGGTCCTCGGAATCACTGAGGCGCTTCACAAGAAGCTCCATTGTATAGAAGCCCTCGCCAAACACCTGATGACTGAAGGTAAAGCCTGTATCAATTTTCCCCACGATTGATACCTGATTGTTTTCAATAATTTTGTCTGCCATAATACAGTTCTCCTTCCTCTTTGGGTATTTTGTCTATACTAAACTATGTACAGGGGCAGAACTTTAGAACCAAAAATAAGAAAAATTTTTTTGAACGCCTTGTATTCTGCGAAAAATATGTTAAACTGGAATGTCGTACTATGAAGAAAACACATTAATATAGAAGAAAAAAGAAAGGATTTCGATTTTTATGAATATCAGACGAGAAGATGTACGCAACGTGGCTATCATCGCCCACGTTGACCACGGAAAAACAACTCTGGTTGACCAGCTTCTGAAGCAGAGCGGCGTTTTCCGCGAAAACCAGGAGGTCCAGGAGCGCGTTATGGACTCCAACGATATTGAGCGGGAACGTGGAATTACGATTCTGTCCAAAAACACCGCCGTTCACTACAAAGGCGTTAAAATCAATATCATTGACACCCCCGGACACGCAGACTTCGGCGGCGAGGTGGAACGTGTGCTGAAAATGGTAGACGGCGTGATCCTTCTTGTAGACGCTTTTGAGGGCGCTATGCCTCAGACAAAGTTTGTGCTGAAAAAAGCGCTCGAGCTGGATCTTCATGTGATCGTCTGCATCAACAAGATCGACCGTCCGGAGGCCCGTCCTGACGAAGTGATCGATGAAGTTCTGGAACTCCTTATGGATCTGGAAGCGTCTGACGAACAGCTTGACTGTCCGTTCCTCTACGCTTCTGCAAAGGCAGGACACGCTGTCCTTGATCTTAAAGATACTCCTGAAAACATGGCGCCGCTGTTTGAAACGATTCTGAAATATATTCCCGCCCCGGAGGGCGATCCGGACGCAGATACACAGGTGCTTATCAGCACCATTGATTACAACGAATATGTGGGAAGAATCGGAGTCGGAAAAGTGGAAAACGGCAAAATTTCCGTAAACCAGGAACTGACACTTTTAAACCATCACGATCTTGACAAGCGCCAGAAGGTAAAGATCAGCAAGCTTTATGAATTCGACGGTTTAAACAAAGTAGAGGTAAAGGAAGCTTCCGTAGGTTCCATCGTGGCGATTTCCGGTATTGCGGACATCCATATCGGAGACACCCTCTGCGGCGGCGACAATCCGGAGGCTATTCCTTTCCAGAAAATCTCCGAGCCCACAATTTCCATGAACTTTATGGTAAACGACAGTCCTCTTGCCGGACAGGAAGGAAAATATATCACTTCCCGTCATCTCCGCGACCGTCTCTACCGGGAACTGAATACGGACGTAAGTCTCCGGGTGGAAGACACAGACTCTACCGAGTGCTTTAAGGTTTCCGGCCGCGGCGAACTTCATCTGTCTGTCCTTATTGAAAATATGCGCCGGGAAGGTTACGAATTTGCGGTCAGCAAGCCGGAGGTTCTGTACCACTTCGACGAACGCGGCAAGAAAATGGAGCCTATGGAAATTGCCTATGTGGATGTTCCGGAAGAATTTTCCGGCACTGTCATCCAGAAATTAAGCGAACGTAAAGGAGAGCTTCAGGGAATGAGTACTGCCAGCGACGGTTCCGTCCGTCTGGAATTTCATATTCCTTCCCGTGGTCTTATCGGATTCCGCAACGATTTCCTGACCTCCACGAAGGGAACCGGTATCCTGAATACCATGTTTGACGGCTATTCTCCCTACAAGGGTGATTTCCAGTACCGTAAGCAGGGCTCTCTGATCGCTTTTGAGGCGGGAGAGGCCGTCACCTACGGTCTGTTCTCCGCTCAGGAACGCGGCACTCTTTTCATCGGCCCCGGCGAAAAAGTCTACAGCGGTATGGTCATCGGCCAAAACGGAAAGGCCGAGGATATTGAGCTGAACGTATGTAAAACGAAGCATCTTACCAACACCCGCTCCTCCTCTGCGGACGAAGCCCTGAAGCTGACTCCTCCAAAAGTATTAAGTCTGGAGCAGGCCATCGAGTTCATCGACCAGGACGAGCTTCTGGAAATAACGCCAAAAAGTCTCCGCATCCGTAAGAGGATATTGGATTCCAGAGAAAGGAAGAGGGCGGCGTTTAAGAAGTGAGGGATATGAGGGGGACCATCTCGAAGTTGCGAAGCCCGAAGGTCCCCCTCATACTCCCCCTCCTTGGGCACGCAGGATAATTCCTGGCTGTGGTATGGGGAGGGAAATTTCTGATTCTGTATGGGTTCTAAGTTTCTAATAGTTCATAGTTTTTCCTGGCAGTTGATAGATTTGGAATTAAATTTTAGATAGGATTCTGATAAAATTTTCAGAAGTTCGCAGAAAGCCCCAGGATGGGGCTGTATTCTCTCGGTCTTTCCGGATGAAAGAATCTTTAAGCATGGAATAGATAATTGACGATAAAACGCTGTAAGATTACAAAAGCCTACAGCGTTTTGTTTTTCATATTTTTTCAAACTATAATTGTTTGACCTCACCCAACCGATATTTCTACATGTTTGCCGCTGAAAGCAACGCCGTATTTGTATATTGTGGCTATGCCTTCTGTGCGCATTTCTGTATCATATCTTTTGTCATCGATCTGCTGAAGCGCAGTTTGTGACAGTTTTTTTAGTTTTTCTTCCGGGCAGTTTTTTTCGGCTTTCAGTTCGATGAGGATTCCCGGAAGATTTTTCTTTACCGGTTTTAGCTGAATATCATATCTTCCGTCTCCGGACTCTCTGTTTGACGACACGAAATACTCTCCAAGCAGAGCGCACAACCCCAGCATAAAGCCATGATAGAAATTTTCTCCGGCTGTATCAAACGAACTTACAGACTGTGTCAGCAATGTCTGGATCAGTGTTTTCAGTTTTCTATTATTCCCGGAAAAAACCGCTTCCTGTATGGAAACTGCGGTAGATTGCGGAATCAGGTTATCCAACTGTTGCAGGATCTCTTTATGATAAACAAATGAAATCTCTTTGTTTGGCAGAGCGACCTCACACATAAAATCACCGTTAAAAGAGGTTGTGGCTCTAACTACCTTCAGGTATCCTGCAACCAGAAGAAAACTATAGATCGTAGACGGGTTATTTTTAATCTGAGGATAAATAACGCCTGTATCAATGTAGGTAATAAATGTTTCTCCGTTCACCAGAGAAGTCAGTCTTTCATAAATTTCGGCATTTGCCTGTGAAATGATCTCGCCGATAATATCATTACTCCCCGTTGACTGCCAGAAAGCTCTCGGCTCACATTCATTGTTAAAATAATTGATAACCGACCATGGATTAAAGATGTCAGTTTTGCCGAAACGGTATCCGTCATACCATTCGCAGATTTCTCCGTATTTATCCGATGCTCCGTAATATTCCGCCATTTCTTTTACTTCTTCTGACGTAAAACCAAAATAGGAACTGTATTTATTGTCCAGCACAGAGTTGATCGTAAGATTATTCAGGCCGCTGAAAATACTTTCTTTTGCCACACAGAGGATGCCTGTAAGAAAGCCGAAGGAAAGATGTTTATTGTCTTTCAGTCCTCCGGAAAACAGGTTCCGCATGAAAAGGATCACTTTGTCATAATATCCTCTCATATATCCCTGTTGGATCGGAATATCATATTCGTCAATGATAATGATCGGCGCAATGCCGTAATGCCGGTGCAGCATTCGGGATAAATTAAGAAGCGCGGCGGAAAGTTCCACCTCGTTTACTTCGCCCGAAAGCAGCCTGTCAAAAATTTTCTTATCGTATTCATCACACCTGTCACTTGTTCTCAGTTCGCTGTGCCGGTGTGTTTCTTTTGAAAAAACGTCTTTAATAGCGTCAAAAGTCTCTTCCCATGTGTTGAACTTGATATCTTTAAATGTAATAAAAATAACCGGATATTTTCCCTGATATTCCCGGTATTTCTTTCCGCAGGCCCATATTTTTTTGTCCCGGAAATAAACAGAAGTATTTTCCTCTGTTTTTTCAAAAAAAGTACGCAGCATATCCATGTTCAGAGTCTTTCCGAAACGCCGGGGACGGGTAAACAGTGAAACCATAGGGCGTTCATCGATAAAATCCCTGATCATCATTGTTTTGTCAATGTAATAATATTCTGTGGAAGCCAGCCGGTAATCAGAAATCCCCACCGGAAGCGGCAGGCCGGAGGGGCGGATTTTCTCTGGCGATATACCAGGCTTCATACGGTTATCCGACGGTTTTTCCGCATCAGCCGGAATCATCCACATCCGTCCCTTTTTCTGCACTCCGGCAATCCTTCCCTGACTGCAAAGATAAGCAACCCGGCGTTCACTTATATTCCAGCGAATTGACACTTCTTTTACCGACATGATCCCTGACATATGGCACCTCTCCTTCTTATTAAGCCTCCGGCGTTGGTATATAGTTTCTGATCTTATTATATCTGCATAAAAGAATAATAGCAACGCATTATAGAACAATAGCATCTTATTTTGAGTATTATTCTAAATATCATTCTGTATATTATTCTGTAATCTTTATACAAAAGATGAATTACGTCGGATAATCTTCCGGTCGCACATTTATGATATTTGGAATTTATGCTGAACATGCAGAAAAAAGCCCTTTCCTGCAAAAAACACATATGGCGTTCCTCCAGAAAAGGACGGTATATTTCAAAATAAAATAGCGTCAGTACACAAGGGAACGACTCATTCCGCTTACATACTAACGCCATATGATTTAAAAACAATTTTTAATTATTCCGCGTCACGCTTTCTTCCACTTCCGCATGGTATAAATATAATACGGAACCAGCGGGATCAGGGCGAAGAGCCATGCCGCCGGGTCGGAGAGGCAGACTCCCACAAAGCTGGTCCGGCCTGCCACAAGAAGAACAATGCCTGCTCTTGCTATCAGCTCAAAAACACCTCCCAGCATGGGCACAAGTCCGTATCCCAGGCCCTGCAGGGTATTCCGGTAAAGAAAGATACTTCCCAGGAAGGGATAGCACCAGAACACTGTGCGGAAATACATGACGGCAACATCGATCACCTCTGTTTCAGAGGGGCTTACAAACATCCACATCATATATTTTCCGGCCGCAAGCACAAGGATCATGGCAAACACACTGTAAACAATGATCATAATCTGCGTACAGTGTACGCCCTGCTTCACTCTGTCCAGTTTTCCGGCGCCCCGGTTCTGGCCCACATAAGTGGCAATAGTTGCGCCAAATGCGGAAAATACAGTAGCAATGATATTCTGGAGCTTTCCTGCCGCCGCAAATCCCGCCATATAAATTTCACCGTACACATTTACCGCGCCCTGTACAATAATGGTTCCGATAGCAGTGATGGAAAACTGGAGCGCCATGGGGATACCGAGGGCAAGAAGTCTTCCCCAGGATTGAAAAGATATCCTGAAGTCTTCCTTTTTCAGATGAAGGATCGGATATTTTTTTACTATGTAGATAAAGCACAGCAGCGCTGAGATCGCCTGGGCAATTACTGTGGCGTAAGCGCAGCCGTCCACTCCCATTCCGCCATACACGATAAACACAATATCCAGCACCACATTGATCGCCGCTGATATGATCAGGAAATACAGCGGTGATCTGGAATCTCCCAGAGCCCTGAGAAATGCAGCCAGGGCATTATAGGCCGCCGTAACGATCAGCCCGGCATAAATGATCCCCATATAGGCCGTTACGTCCGGCATAATGTCCTCTGAAAAATTCATCAGCCTGAGGATGGGAACATTGGCCGTCAGAAATCCCACTGTCATCAGGACGGACAATATGAGGGAAAGATAAACTGACATTGCCACATAATGACGCATCCTGTCATATTTCTTCGCACCGAACCATTGTGATACCAGAATGGCGAATCCGCTGCTCATCCCATTCATCCAGCCTGTAACAAAAAACATCAGCGAGCCTGTGCTGCCGATTGCCGCCAGCGCCTGTACTCCCAGAAACTGGCCGGCCACAATAGAATCCGCCACATTATAAAACTGCTGAAACACATTTCCCAGAAACATGGGAATCATAAACTGTATGATCAGTTTTGACGGTTTTCCCACCGTCATGTCATGCATAGTGCCCTTGCTAACTTCTGTACTCCCGCTCATAGTCTCCCCTTTTCCGCTGCCACAGACAGCTTTCTGGCTGTCCGTTTCACTTTTTACTCATATCTGAAATACTGTCCCATATTCAGATTACCGGATTTATTATACTGTTTTCTTACCGCTTTTCAAGTAAAATTTTTCATCATTTCCGGCATAAAATATGTGCATTATAACATCTGTATTGTGGCGGGCACGACGGAACGCTTTCTTATTTTAACCCCCGACATGCAGGAAGGAGACAATCCTGCAGAATCCGGGCTTTTTTAAACCGAAATTCTCTGCTGGCTTGTCTCCTTCTTTTCACAGGGTCAGTGTACAGAAGCAGTACGCTCCTTCAGTTTTTACTGGAAATCAATAATATCCGTCCACCGTCTCAGGAATTCTTTTTCCTCAGGCACGTTCTTGGTGAGCTGGGCGGCAGCCGCGATGGGAAGCCACTTCTGCACATACTGCTTCGCGGTGTCGCTCTTTTTGCAGAAGATATCCAGATACAGATCCGCCGTCTTCTGATCCTTCAGGGCGAATTCCAGATAAGTGATGGCGGCGTCGCCGCTTGCATTCCCCTGCGTCGCGTGAGCCCAGTCCACGATTTTCATAGAACCGTCTTCTTTCACGATCACATTGCTGGGGTTAAAATCTCCGTGGCAGAGCTTCGTGTGATCCGGCATAGAATCCAGACGGGTCATCAGCTCGTAACGGGTGGTGGCGTCAAGCTCATCTTTAAGGCTTGTGATCTTGCGGGCGAATTTATCCTTCTGCAGCGTCAGGCGGGGAGCCTTCTTCTCATGCATGGCAAGCTGCAGATCCACGAACTGCTCCATGTAGGTCTCCAGGTTCTCCGGATGCTCTTTCATCAGCTCCTCAAGAGTTTTTCCCTCCACGAATTCAATGACAACAGCCCACTCTCCGTCGATCTCCGTCACTTCCAGGACCTTCGGGATGTCCAGGCCGCTTTCTTCTACGCGGGCCTGGCAGAGAGCCTCGTTGAACACATTCGCCTTGCCGTGATCCTTCGTAAACACCTTGATGATACGGTCGCCGTCTTTATAAACAACTTTATAGGGACGTGTCAGAAATACTTTCTTGTTCTTCAGATTCATAATGTATACCCTCCCTTTCTCCTTATCTGGACTCTTTTCCATAGTAAGCTGTAAGATAGATCTCCTTCAGCTCGGACATCAGCGGATATCTGGGGTTGGCTCCTGTGCACTGGTCGTTAAACGCCTGCTCGGTCATCTCGTCCAGAGTCTCCAGGAAATATTTCTCGTCTACGCCGTAGTCTCTGATGGTCGGTTTGATCTCGATCGCTTTTTTCAGTTCCTCAAGTTTCTCAAGAAGCTTCTCGAATACTTCCTGGTCGTCTTTGCCGGTAAGTCCTACGAAGCGTCCGATCTCCGCGTACCGCGCCAGCGCGTGGGGATACTGATACTGGGGGAATGTTCCCATCTTCGTGGGTACCTCGGCACTATTATACCGCATTACCTCAGTCAGCACCAGAGCGTTTGCGATTCCGTGGGGCAGATGATGGAAAGCGCCCAGCTTGTGAGCCAGTGAATGGTTCACTCCAAGGAAGGCGTTGGCGAAAGCCATACCCGCCATGCAGGAAGCATTAGCCATATGATCTCTTGCCTCCACATCGTTTCCGTCTTTATACGCGCGGGGCAGATAGTCGAACACCAGCTTGATCGCCTTCAGGGCAAGGCTGTCTGTGTAATCGGAAGCCATGATGGAGACATAAGCCTCGATGGCGTGGGTCATAACGTCGATACCGGAGGCGCAGGTAAGTCCTTTTGGCGCGCTCATCATATTGTCGGTATCCACGATCGCCATGTTCGGCATCAGCTCGTAGTCCGCCAGCGGCCATTTGATTCCGGTTTCCTTGTCTGTGATGATGGCGAAAGGCGTCACCTCGGAGCCTGTTCCGGAGGATGTGGGAATTGCCACGAAATACGCTTTTTTACCCATCTTCGGGAAGGTATAGATTCTCTTGCGGATATCCATGAAGTCCATTGCCATATCGTCAAAATCCGCGTCCGGATTCTCATAAAGCACCCACATAACCTTCGCCGCGTCCATGGCGGAACCGCCGCCCAGAGCGATAATGCAGTCCGGCTCAAAGGAGCGCATTGCCTCTGCTCCGGCCTTCGCGGAGGCAAGAGAGGGATCCGGCTCCACATCATAGAAGCAGGTATGAACGATTCCCATCTCATTCAGTTTATCTTCAATTCCCTTTGTATATCCGTTCTTGTAGAGGAAGGAGTCTGTCACAATGAAGCAGCGCTTCTTGCCCATCACTATACCAAGCTCGTCCAGCGCAACCGGCATACAGCCTTTCTTGAAGTAAACTTTTTCCGGGGTTCTCATCCAGAGCATGTTCTCTCTCCTTTCCGCAACGGTCTTAATATTGATCAGATGTTTCACTCCTACGTTCTCGGAAACAGAGTTGCCGCCCCAGGAACCGCAGCCCAGAGTCAGGGAGGGAGCCAGTTTGAAGTTATAAAGGTCTCCGATACCGCCGTGGGAGGACGGGGTATTTACCAGGATACGGCAGGTCTTCATCGCCGCCGCGTGCTTCGCCATCTTCTCTTTTTCATTTGTATTGATATACAGAGAGGAGGTGTGTCCGTAACCGCCGTCTGCCACAAGCTGTTCCGCTTTTGCAAGAGCCTCGTCGAAAGTCTTCGCCTTATACATGGCAAGTACGGGAGAAAGTTTCTCATGGGCGAACTCTTCGCTGATATCCACAGATTCCACTTCACCGATCAGGATCTTGGTATTTTCCGGAACTTTCACGCCTGCCATCTCCGCGATGGTCGTTGCTTTCTGTCCTACGATCTTCGCGTTCAGGGCGCCGTTGATGATAATGGTCTTTCTTACCTTATCAAGTTCGTCTCCCTTCAGGAAATAGCATCCTCTGTACTGGAACTCGTCTTTCACCGCCTGATATACGCTCTCCAGGACAGTCACAGACTGCTCGGAAGCACAGATCATGCCGTTGTCAAAGGTCTTGGAATGGATGATGGAATTAACCGCCAGACGGATATCCGCCGTATCGTCGATGATAACAGGAGTATTTCCCGCGCCTACGCCCAGGGCCGGTTTACCGGAGGAATAAGCTGCCTTCACCATTCCCGGACCGCCTGTCGCCAGAATAATATCGGCGTCTCTCATAACAAGATTGGTCAGCTCCAGGCTGGGGACGTCGATCCATCCGATGATCCCTTCCGGCGCTCCCGCCTTCACTGCCGCTTCCAGGACAAGCTTCGCCGCCGCAATAGTACAGCCTTTCGCGCGAGGATGAGGACTGATGATAATGGCGTTCCTTGTCTTCAGGGCCAGAAGAGTCTTGAAGATCGCAGTGGATGTGGGGTTCGTGGTCGGGATGACTGCCGCGATCAGGCCGATCGGCTCCGCGATCTTCTTGATCCCGTAAACCGGATCCTCCTCGATAACGCCGCAGGTCTTCGTGTTTTTGTAGGCATTGTAAATATACTCGGAAGCATAGTGGTTCTTGATCACCTTGTCTTCCACAACGCCCATGCCTGTCTCTTCCACAGCCATCTTCGCAAGAGGAATACGGGCTTTGTCCGCCGCGGTCGCGGCAGCCTTGAAGATTTTGTCCACCTGTTCCTGGGTATAGGCGGCAAAAAGTTTCTGGGCTTCTTTCATTGCGGCCATCTTTGCTTCCAGCGCTTCCGCGTTATCGATCACAGCCGGAATGTTTGTCTCTTTCTTTGCCATTGGGAATCCTCCTTTTTGTTAAATCATTAACGTTAATTTTTTGTCAATCTCTATGATGTCATTATATTAGATTGTTAATTATTTGTCAATATGTACTTTATAAAAATTATTACCAAAACACACTTTTATATCCATCATTTTTTCGTCATATTGACCATTTCGTGATATGATCCGCAAAAAATCTTCGCTTAAAATTGCTTCCACAGATTCTTTCTCTTAAATGTCCCTTTTTCCTGCTGCCATGAAATATCATTCATATTTTCTCTCCTGCCCGCATATGATAATGGATAGGCCACTGGAAAATTCTGTGGATTTATCCAAAATCTTACATAATCTTTCTTTTTATTTATTATAAGGAGCGTATAGTAATGAACAGTTATATGGCAGTCACAAACAATCAGAGATTTATATACCGAAGAATCGAGGATGAAAATTTAAAGTTGAAAAAGAAAGAACAATTAAAAAACCTGCTGGTAGACAGCGAGTTCAGCATGAAAGGAAATTGCGCCATCAGCCTGCTTTTGACAAAGCTTGACATCATCAATACGATTCTGCTCATGAAGGCCGGACGAAATGTGATCCAGCATAAAACCGGACGGCTGAAGGAATATGAAAGTGTGTGTAAAAAACTGGAAAAGAAGGGACTGGATTTTGATTTCCATGTCGCTTTGGAAAAGATAAACGATCTGATCGGAGTACGGGCAGTCTGCGCCTATGTAGACGACATTTACCATGTGGCCGACCTTTTGGAGAAGCAAAAAGATATCCGGATCATCAAAAAGAAAGATTATATCCGGGAACCAAAAAAATCCGGCTACCAGAGTCTTCATCTGATACTGGAAGTAGCCATCGCCTTTCAGAACGAAACACAGTGGATAAAGATCGAACTGCAACTCCGCACCGCCGCCATGGACTACTGGGCCAGCCTGGATCACCAGCTCCGGTATAAGCGGGGAAGAAAAGAAGCCCAGTTGATAGATGAGGAACTCCAGCAGTGCGCCGCCGTCATCAGCAGCCTTGACCAGAAAATGCTGAAGATACGGAAAAAGATCGACAAAATCTAAGGGAGAACAATCTTTAAAGAGAAAATTTCATTTTAAATACCATTTGGGCCTTTCTGTAAAAAGGCGATAGAAAAGGCGCGCTCTTACGCAGGGATATTCCGGATGAAACATCCATGCGTAAGAGCGCGCCCGTATCCATTTTAAAGCTCTTGATTCCTCACCGGAGTACAGAGGCATGCTGCTACTTCAGTCCGTATTCTTCCGCAAGCTTACGAAATTCCGGCAGAGAATTAACAATCGTCTCATGGGAAACGCAGTATGCAAGTCTCACATAACCCGGGCAGGCAAAGGAACTTCCCGGAACCATGAGAATATTATATTTCTTTCCAGCCTCGCAGAACTCTTTTTCATCAGGAACCGGAGATTTTACAAAAAGGTAAAAGGCTCCTTCCGGTTTGATGCACTGGAAACCACATTCTTTCAGCCCGTTGTACAGCGCCAGACGGTTCCTGTCGTAAGCGGCCACATCCACCTCTGCGTCCACGCATCTCTGAATGACCTTCTGCATAAGCGACGGAGCGTTGACGCTTCCAAGTATACGGTTGGCAATGGTGGCGGCGGTAATGACTGTTTCGCTGTCCTCCAGCTCGTCGGGAATCACCAGGTATCCGATACGCTCTCCCGGAAGAGACAGAGACTTACTGTAGGAGTATCCTACAACTGTATTTTTGTAATATTTTGTCAGCCATGGAACCTTCACTCCGTCATAGGCAAGTTCCCGGTAAGGCTCGTCGGAAATCAGATAGATCACATTCTGAAATTCCTTCTGCTTTTTTTCCAGAACCGCTGCAAGAGCTTTGATCGTTTCTTCAGAATATACCACGCCCGTTGGATTGTGAGGCGTGTTTACAATTACCGCCCTTGTTCTGGCGGTGATTTTTTCCTCCAGTTCTTTCAGATTAGGCTGAAAGGTTTCTGTATCAGGAGAGATTTCCACAAGGCAGCCGTCGTAATTGCGTACATAAGCTCCGTATTCCAGAAAATACGGCGCAAATACGATCACCTCTTCTCCCGGATTCAGGATCGTTTTCAGAATCACATTGAGTCCGCTTGCCGCCCCTACTGTCATGATCAGATTTTTCGCAGAAAAGGCGGTTCCAAAGCGGCGGTTCAGCGACTGGGCGATAGTCTCGCGGACGTCCTCAAATCCCGCGTTGCTCATATAGCCGTGAAGTACTACAGGATCTTCTGTGTTTACAAGATCTATGATCGCCTCCCGCACGCAGTCCGGAGCCGGGACGCTGGGATTTCCCAGACTGAAATCATAAACCTTATCGGCGCCGTATTTCTGTCTTAAACGATTGCCTTCCTCAAACATCATACGGATTGCCGAGTTATTCTGTACAAATGGTTTCATCTTTTCTGCTATCATAATCTCATGCTCCTATCTTTTTTTCTTTTTTGAATGTCCTAATGCAATCCAGCCTGTAAGCAGCAGCATTATGATTCCCACGATTATCCACGGGATAAAATACGTCATTCCCTTTGGACGGAACATATCGTAGTATCCCTTCAGATAGATAATCGCTACGATCACCGGGATCACCCACAGCATATACAGCCTGATACCTGCCGGAAATTTTGCTCCCTCTCCGGTATTCGCCTCTTTGATAAAGTTCTTCCATCCCCAGCCCTTCTTTGACACACAGAAAAGGACAAAGATCACGGAACCAAGGGGAAGGATATTATTGGAGACAATGAAATCCTCCAGATCCATAATGGTCGTTCCTTCGCCCAGGATCTGAACTCCCGCCCAGGGGCCGAATCCCAGCACCGCCGGCAGAGAAAGGATAATTACCAGCAGGATGTTTACAATAACTGCTTTTTTTCTTTCCCAGCCCCACAGTTCCATCGCAAAAGCCAGAATATTTTCAAATACCGCGATTACTGTGGACAGCGCCGCAAAGGACATAAACAGGAAAAACAGCGCTCCCCAGATTCTGCCTCCCATCATCTGGTTAAATACATTGGGAAGAGTGATAAAGATCAGGCTTGGACCTGCTCCCGGCTCTACTCCGAAGGAAAAACAGGCAGGAATAATAATCATGCCGGCCATCAATGCCACAAAGGTGTCAAGAATCAGGATATGAATACTTTCCCCTGCAAGACTTCTGTCTTTTTCCATGTAGCTTCCGAAAATTTCCATTGCGCCGATACCGATGCTCAGTGTAAAGAACGACTGGGACATGGCTCCGAACACCACATTGCCGATTCCGGCTTTTTTCATATTGTCAAAATTCGGCACAAGATAGAACTTCACGCCCTCCATTGCGCCGTCCAGAGTCAGCGAATGAACCGCCAGGATCACGATCAGCGCCAGAAGGCAGAGCATCATAACTTTTGTGATCCTCTCCACACCCTTCTGAAGTCCCAGCGAACAGATTCCGAAGGACAAAAGGACAGCAACGATCATCCAGACCGTCATTGTTCCGGTAGACTGCTGAAAATCTGTAAAGTACTGCGTTACCTGGCCGGAATCAGCTCCTTCAAGCTTTCCCGCCGCCATAACATAACAATAATACATCATCCAGCCGGCCACCATAGTGTAGAACATCATCAGCATATAATTGCCGATCATGCCCATCCATTTGTATTTATGGAAATTGGCTCCTGCCGGCTCCAGTGTGTCCATAGCCTTAGCCGCGCTCTTACGGCTGGCGCGGCCAACCGCAAACTCGCTGACCAGGATCGGCAGTCCCATAACGACAAGGAATACCAGATAGATCAGCACAAAAGCCGCGCCGCCGTACTGTCCGGTCATATAAGGAAATTTCCACACATTTCCCAGGCCGATGGCGCAGCCTGCCGAGACAAGGATAAATCCAAGTCTCGAACCAAACTTTTCTCTTTCTTTCAATGACTTCCTCTCCTAAAAATTAGTCCTACTAATTATAACACACCCGCCTGTAATTGTGAAGAAAAAACGGCGCTGCCATCAGGCCGCGCCGCTTAAATCAAGAGTGATATATGTAGTTGCTGTACTGGGGATCGTCTATATTGGAGGCGTCTATCCACGCCGGATCCAGAAGGACTGTTTTCTCCGGTTCTTCCGCTTTTTCCCCATCAGTCTCTGTCACCTGGACAGCAGCCATGATCGTCTGATACCCCATATCATACGGATCCTGGGAAACAATTCCCAGCTCTGTACCGTCCCGCAGGGCCTCCTGCTGTTTCGTAGTCGCATCCACTCCGATAAACGCAGGCTGTTCTCCGTCCTTTTCCAGTTCCAGATACAGATCTGATGTATCCGCATTGGTACAGAAAACTCCCGCCACATCCGTATGGGTTTCCATGGCTTCCTCCATGGCGCCTTTCATGTCCTCCACCTGATCCATATAAATAACATCCGCGATCTCTATTTCCGGATACTGGGACAACGCCTTTTCAAAGCCGCTGACACGCTTCTGTGCGCTTTCTGTCTTTTCCTGGGCGGAAAACACAAGCACTTTTCCTTTTTCTCCCAGCGCTTCCGCCATTTTCTCGCCTGCCATCTCTCCTACATATTCATTGTCTGTAGCCCGGAACGCAGTAACAAGCTGATTTTCGCTGACATTGGAGTCAAAAGCGATCACCGGAATCCCGTTCTCCGCCGCTGACTCAAGCTGCGCCTGCAGCGAGTCCATATCGCTGGCTGAAAGACAGAGTACCGTAGGATTTTCTGCGATAACCGCATCCAGCGTATTTACCTGCGCTTCCACATTCAATTCGTCGTCCGGTCCCTCGAAGGTCATCGTCACCTTGTCATCAGACTCAAATCCATAAGCCGTATTAATATCTTTTACCGCGTCTTCCATCCCCTGACGGATCAGATCCCAGAATTCACCGGATACGTTTTTACTCACTACCGCGATTCTGCTCCCCGCCTGCACCGGGATAGATGTATCAATCCGGGCAGCCCTTTCTTCTTCCGGATTTTCCTCTGCTGTCCCGCCTTCTGCCTGCACATCCGCAACAAATGTTTCAAAGCCGCCATTAACAAGCCCTCCTGCCGTCAGAACTGCTGCCGCCAGAAGAACCACAGCAACTGCTGCTTTCCTCATCGCCTTCTCCTCTTTTCCTTAACATATATTTCATACAAATGTGCTTCTTTTTTTACATTATACACATTTTCTAATCCCCGTCCAGAGATTTCATAGTTTTTTCATTTTTTATGGCCCATATTTTACAGAGAAGGCGGATTTTCACTTTCCGCAGTTCGTTTCTATGGCAAAGCCCTCAAAAGCGTTTCCTCTGGGAACTGTCTGAAACTCCATTTTTTTCCCTGAACCCGGATGGCGAAAGCTCAGCTTAGCAGCGCATAATCCCAGAGAAAAACCGGAGCTGTCCTGCGGATAATATTTTTTATCGCCCAGAAGAGGAGCTCCCGCATGAGACAACTGTACCCGTATCTGATGGTGTCTTCCTGTATCCAGACGTATCTGGATGAGACAGCGTATTCCTGTGTCTGTTCTTTGATCAGACAGTGTTTCCAAGACGCAATAGGACAGTCTGGCCTTTTTGGCGCCTTTTGTTCCCGGCAGCGTAACTGCCGAGGTATTATTTCTGCCGTCTTTTTTTAAATAGTCCTCCAATGCCCCCTCTTTTGGGGCAGGCTCTCTGTCGGAAACTGCCAGATAGATCTTTTCTATTTCATTTTTCTCCATCTGTCTGTTCAGTCCGGCGGCGCTTTGGCTGCTTTTGGCAAATACCAGGATCCCCTCCACCGGCTGGTCCAGTCTGCTTATGATTCCCAGATAAGGAATTTCATTTGGATTTTTCTGCGCCATATAATTTTTCAGCGCGCTTTCCATGTCCATTGTCCCGATCCGCGCGTTTTGGACCGCCAGACCGGCCGGCTTGTGGCACACGATTATTTCCTTGTCTTCATACAGGATCGTATTTCGTATATCTGTTTTCCACATAAAAAAGCTCTCCTTTTCTTTATTGGAGAGTATAGCGTAAAAGAGAGTCTATGACAAGAACGACGGCCATCACTTTTTACTATACTTCAAAAATGATGACCGTCTTAACAATCTTCACTATTCAATTTTGGTTGTCCTCTTATTTTATTCGGGTTTTCAGTTTCTTAATTGGATTTCTTATATACATCCTGTATACTTTTTCCAATTCTCTTTATTCAGTTTTCTGTATCATATATTTCTATATGTTTACATATCTTATTTTATTTCCTGCTCATAAACGATATGATGAAGTATCATTCGGTTTATTTAGAAAGTTTATAGATTTAAAATTATAATTTACGGATTATAATTTTTATTTTCTTATTAACATCTATTGTGAGAAGATGTTCTTCTGATGCAAAGCTTCAATTCATATCTTCTTTTCACCGCCTACGCTGCGGTATTCCGAAAATACCTTTCAGGTAAATCTTTCTGTTTTGCCAATTAATGACTTTTCAATTCTCAGATATGGATTTCAAAGTATTTTATTCTTCCTCCCGCTTCTCTGGAACTCTTCTTCCTGACGAAGCACCCGGTGAAAATACTTCTTCAATAAATGTTTCTTCACACATTTTTGAAGGTCTTTGTATCAGGTTCGTGATAGTTATTCAATATGAGAAATCGATTCTATATACCTATGATACGTTTTCTGAAATCAGTCATTTCCTTTTTGAAGTCCTGTTCACCAAGTTGTATCTTCAAGTTCTTTTTACCGAAACTTATATCTTTCAGCTCTTTCCTTTTGATGACGCTTTTCAGATTGACATCTGATAAATGTATCCCTTTTGAAATTCGCTTTCAGATTACGAAACGGATCAGGTTCTCTCAGATTTTCTTCTTTTCTAAATGACTGTTCAGTTATTCTTTACAGTTATCCATGTATCAGGTCTTTCTTGCAGGAAATCCGATTCCTATCACTGCCTCATATTGATGGATGTAATACTACTTTCCCAATGGACTCACCCTGGCCTTTCCACTTATTTCATCCTTTTCATGTAGCATTTATATACTATGAATTGAATGATTTTCTTTTGTATTTCTCTTGTTTTCTTTTGATGAGTATATAATAGCACCGGGCTTTTTATTTGTCAACACTTTTTTATTATTTTTTCAATATTTTTATTATACTATATTTATATTTTCGTTTTAATCTGTTATTTATTTTATATTTCACATTATTTTTAGATAATTTGTTAAATTTCTAAAATAAGAAATTATAGAGAAATAGGAGTAAAATCATAAAGTTTATTTCCTGACTTTTAAAAAGCGGCAGGCTCCCCAAAGAACCTGCCGCAGTATCCTTTTACCGTCTGCTTCTGTTATAGTTGATCAGACATCCCTGTAAAATGATTTCCCTTTCGTCATCTGTCAGTTCGCCCAGCGTCACATGGAACTCCTTCAAACCTTCCGGTTTTACCACATATCCTGTAATATCTGCGGCTTTTTCCGCAACGGCTTTCCGGATCTCCGGGAACAGGAGATAATCCCCGTTCTGGAACGGAAGCTCACCTTCCGGAATTACAAACGGAAGCATTCCCCAGTTGATCAGATTGGAACGGTAACGCTTTGTCGCATACTCATGGGCGATATTGGCCCATCCGCCAAGCACTTTCTGACAGGAGGCCGCCTGTTCGCGGGCGGAACCGTCTCCGGGCTTCACTGCAAAAATCGTGCTTCCTACGCCGAGATTTCCCTTTCCGATCTCCGGAAAGCGGCTGTTCACCGTCTCCATTACTTCTTTCAGCTCCGGAACAGCCTCTACAGGACAGGAGCCCTCCTGAATAGCCTTCTGGGCTTTCTGGATCTCCTTTGCTCTTCCCACATAGGCGGGATCCTTTCTCGACAGAGTAAATTCCGCCAGTCCCAGAGGATTGGAACGGTAAGAGGAAGTTTCTCCGGAGGGGATCAGCTCGTCTGTGGTCGTTACCGGATCATGGATCTCGGAAACCACCTTCAGGATCAGATTTTCAGCCAGTTCCGGCATCGCCGGCCAGTCCTTGATATTCGGGCCGAAATGTATCTCCACTGAAGGATCGGCAACTCCCTTGCTGTCAAAGATACGGTTTTCATAAATCGTTTTGTCGAAGAAGTACTTCTGGTTTGTATAATCTCCCGTATATGTTTCCGCTGAAGTCAGGAATCCTTTGTTCGCCGCTGTAGCCGCGATAGACCTTGCGTCCATCAGAGCGACGGAAGAAATCTGGCCGTTCTGGATCTTGGAACCTTCACGGTTGGGGAAGTTTCTCGTAGTATGACGGATACTGAACGCATTATTGGCCGGAGTATCGCCTGCTCCGAAGCAGGGGCCGCAGAATGCTGTCTTGACAACAGCTCCCGTTTTTAGCAGATCCGCCAGAACGCCGTTCTTTGCCAGTTCCATATAGATCGGCGTACTTGCCGGATAAACGCTTAATGTAAATGCGTCGGAACCAATGCCTGAGCCGCGCAGAATATCGGCAGCGGCGCAGATATTTTCAAATCCGCCGCCTGCGCAGCCGGCGATGATTCCCTGTTCTACATAAAGTTTTCCATCAACGATCTTATCCCTCAGACTGAATTCAACTTTCCCGTCCAGACTTACCAGAGCCTTCTTCTCAACATCCGCAAGGATATCTTCCAGATTCTCGTTCAGCTCGTCAATGGTATATGTATTGCTGGGATGGAACGGCATTGCGATCATAGGCTTGATCTCGCTTAGATCCACTTCTACGCAGCCGTCGTAATAAGCAATATCTCCGGGCTGAAGCTTTCTGTACGCTTCTTTCCTTCCATGTATCTCATAGAATTCTTCAATTTTATCATCTGTCTGCCAGATAGAGGAAAGGCAGGTGGTCTCCGTAGTCATTACGTCGATTCCGATACGGAAGTCCGCGCTTAATCCCGCTACGCCTGGTCCCACAAATTCCATAACTTTATTCTTCACATAACCGTTTGCGAAAACTTTCCCGATGATCGCCAGGGCAACATCCTGAGGACCTACTCCCGGACGCGGTTCCCCTTTCAGATAAACGGCTACCACTCCCGGCATATTAATATCATAAGTCTGCGACAGAAGCTGCTTTACCAGCTCTCCACCGCCCTCTCCCATTGCCATGGTTCCCAGGGCGCCATAACGGGTATGGCTGTCGGAACCCAGAATCATTTTTCCGCTTTCAGCCAGCATTTCACGGGCGTACTGATGAATGACCGCCTGATGAGGAGGAACATATACGCCGCCGTACTTCTTCGCGCAGGTAAGTCCAAACATATGATCGTCTTCATTAATCGTTCCGCCTACCGCACAGAGAGAATTGTGGCAGTTTGTCAGCACATAGGGCACCGGAAACTTTTCCAGGCCGGAAGCTCTGGCAGTCTGAATGATTCCCACAAAGGTGATATCGTGAGAGGTCAGCTTGTCAAATTTTATCTGAAGCTTCTCCATATTTCCGGATGTATTATGAGACTCCAGAATATGATAGGCAATCGTATTTTTCTTCGCCTCTTCTTTAGAAACAGGCTGGGACATCTGTCCTTCTTCTACGATATCACGGCCGTTTACTAGATAAACTCCGCTGTCGTACAACTTCATAATGATTCCTCCATTCACTGTTCATTTCATTTTTTACATCTGAAAACGCCTCTGTTCTCCACAGCAGGCGCTCGTTTTCAGCTACATGCCACTTTATTATAGTAGATTTCTAAAGAATCCGCAATGGGATATCTGTATTTGGGGAAAAAACCTCCCAGCCATGTATCAAATCCGCAAAGATACTCTTTACTTCTCCTGCGATTCTGTATATACTTAGCGTTAATATACAAGGGAACAATGCAGTCCTTTGTACATTAACGATAGCATAAGGAGGAAACTGCCATGTTCCGTTTATGGGGAAAGATATGGAAACACAACCGTCTGGTAAAAGATACCGTCATCTGCGACGATTCTGACGACACAAGAACACATAAGGTATTCCGCTGTCTGGAAGAGATCTGTTATCAGTTTGACCTGGAAAATCCCATCTGGCTTGACAGCTCCATTGCTGATTTCCGCCGTCATTCCAGAACGAGATTTTCACAGGACAGTTTTATAGAACATATTGATTTCGATTACCTGGAAATACAGGTTATCGAAGAGGACTGAGGCTGGATTTTTATTCCAGCTTTCTTTTTACAATGGAAAGATAATCTTTATTCCGCGCCTTTTTCCGCGGGACAAAAAGTGAGATCACGCCCTTTTTTCCTTTTCCTCGGGCATAGAAAAATCCGATCACGGCAAATACGACAGCGCCGATAAAGTTCACAAAAAGGTCTTTCATCGTATCCAGAAGACCAATGTCCAGGTAGCCGCCAAGTCCCAGCGCCTGCTTTGTTCCATCGCTGTGAACCACGATCACATCTGCAATATCCCGTATGGATACCGGATGATTTCCCCCTGCCTGGTCCAGCATGACGCTGCTGACCGCATGGATGATGGTATCCTTCTGCATATCCAGCCTTAAGAACTGATCCATAGCACATTCAAAGAATTCCCAGATGACGCCTACCGTCATGGAAAAACAAAACGCCACCAATGCCAGAAAGAACGGAGAAAGCTCAAAAGTCAGTCTCTCATCGTTATTCAAAAGCAGCACAAGCGAAAAGCCTATGGCGGCGCAGAGAAATCCGTTCAGTGTATGCAGGATCGTGTCCCATCCGGGAATCATGATATAAAACGCATTGATCTCTCCCAGTATCTCCGCGGCAAAAATAAAACACAGAATTGCGATTTCCAGTCCTGTAGGAATCTCTATCCGAAGCTTCACCTGTATCCAGCTTGGAATGTACAGTAAAAGCAATGTGAGAATGCTGAGAAAAAGTCCTTCATAGTTGTGTAGGAACGCCTGACGCACCAGGCAGACGATCACCAGGAAACGTAAGATCGAAAACACGATAAAAGAGCTTCTGTGTTCTTTCAGTTCCATTTGGACCGCCCGCCGGAATTCTTCTCTGTGCAGCTTTCCTTCTTTTCTTTTGTTCTTCATTTCTGTCAACCTCCGCGATCACCGCTCTGATATATCTATGACGTTGGAATCAAAAGCCTTTCTCTGCGATTCTACACAGTATCGCATATCGTAGGATATACCGTCCTGTCCTCCAGCAGATAACTTTCCTAAACATTATATGATCCATTTTTTTACCACTGGTATATGCTTCATCACCGAAACAGCGGCAAGGCTTAACGCAAATATTGCCAGCACTGTCAGCGGCACTGCGATCACTGTATTCTGCATCATCATACTGTCAATTCCCAGTCTGTGCAGAACGTCCCGGAAAAACGCATGGATCAGATAAATGCCGAAGGTACAGCTTCCCAGATAACATATCGTCTTTTCCTGTCTTTCACTCCACCGGATCTTTCCCAGTACGTTCTTAAAGAACAGAAATACTGCGGAACTCCAGCAGAAAGCCGCCAGCGTATAGTTGTCGTAAAACGCCTGCACAGGCTGATCCAGCTTCAGGGATCTCCACTGGCAGAGAGCGATCCCCAGAAGGATCATCACTGGCCCGAGAATATACACTGCCCGCTCCGCTTTGCCGGGCAGACCATATTCGTACAGATAATGTCCCAACACAAAATAGCCTGCAAAGTCTGTCACAAGCGTGGGCTGCACTGTATTGAGCAGTACTTTTATATGCTCCATCCAAGGCAGAGGAAAAATAGTGATCGTATATACCGCGATCTTAAAGACCAGGAACAAAAGGATCATATATCCTTCCCACTGTTTTCCCCGGGGACTGTTTACAATCTCCCATATCAGCGGAGTCAGGATCATCAGACCTATCAGCATAGGCAGATACCACAAATGAAAATAAGCGTCGCTGAAATAGACAAGCAGCTTTTTCAGAAAACGGGCGCTTCCCACTGGCGCGCTCCCTGTTATCATTATCCGGTATACTCCGTAAAACAACTGCCAGAACACGTAAGCCGCAGCTACCGGAAGGATGTTCTTCTCCCACAGCTTTTTCAGGCTCCATGTGCGCTTTTTGTCCAGATACAGGGCGCCGCTGATCATAATGAAGCAGGGCACCGCAAACCGGGTAAATCCATGGTAAAAGTTCGATACTTTCCAGGTAAACGTATCTATGGGAATATCCCGGAAATGCTGCGATCCCGCATGAAGCATGATAACAGCGACACAGGCAGCGACACGCAGCAGCTCGATCCAGATAATTCTCTTTTTTCCCATATCAGTAAACCCTGTTTCTGTCCTTTCCGGCAAGAAACGCCTTTATATTTTCCGCCACCTCATCCCGGCAGCGTGTTCTTGTCTCCACCGGAGCCCAGGCCATATGAGGGGTGATTATAAGCTTTTTGCTGTCCTGGATCTTAAGAAGAGGATTATCCGGAGCCATGGGCTCCTCTTTTAATACGTCGAGAGCCGCTCCCGCGATCTCATTTTCCACAAGAGCTGTATACAGATCCTCCTCATTTACGATAGGTCCTCTGGCAACATTGACCAGCACCGCCGTTTTTTTCATTTTCCGGAGAGCGTCCAGGTTGATCAGATTCTCTGTATATCTGTTCAGCGGAGCATGAATGGATATAATATCCGATTCTTCCAGCAGAGTATCAAAATCCGTCTGTTTCCAGTTTTGTTCCGGAAAATCGTACTTTGTCCCCGAAGCGGAATAACAGAGAATACGGCAGCCGAATGTTTCTGCGATCCGGGCAACCTTCCGGCCAATGGCTCCCATTCCTATAATCCCCCATGTTTTTCCCTCCAGCTCATAAAACTTTTCCGCATAGTGAGAAAACGTACTGCTGCGGGAATATTCCCCGGACTTTATATAATCGTCATAGTAGCGCAGCTTTTCCCACACATAAAGAAGGAGGGCAAACGTATGCTGCGCCACCGCTCCCGTGGAATATCCGGCCACATTGCAGGCCCGGATCCCTCTGGACACCAGGTAGTCTCCGTCAAGATTATTAATGCCAGTGGCAGTAAGGCAGATCAGTTTCAGCTTCTCCGCCTGTTCCAGTGTTGCCGCGCACATAGGCAGTTTATTGGCTATGATAATGTCCACATTCCTGACACGTTCCGGCATTTCTTCCGGGGATGTTTTCGGATAAAAAGCCACTTCTCCCAGCTCATAAAAAGGAGAAAAATCCATATCCGCTCCCAGACTGCTGCCTTCCAGAATAGCTATTTTCACCGGTTTCTCCTGCACTTTTTTCTCATCAGATCTGTTCATAAACTTCTCCTTTGCAATCTACAAATTCTGTCTCCGCCTCAGTAAGATCCAAAATCATCCGAAGCTTCCGGCCTAGCATCATGATTTTTGATTCAGTATAGCAAAAACTTCTCCTTTCTACAAGAAGGATTGAGAAGAAAAGAGGAGCTGTCTCCGCAACTCCCCTTCCCGTTTATTCTATACAACCTGCTTCCACTTTTTTTACTGAATCAATATCTCCTGTATGTTACACGGCTGCTTAATCCTTTTCCCCGGAAGAGCCGTTTATATGACGTATATTTTGCTCTTGGCATCTTAATAACAGCTCTGCTGTAGATACCTCTGAAGGCTCTTGTTCCCACACTTCTGATATATCTTGATTTGATGGTAATTCCCTTCAGTTTTTTGTCTCCATAAAATGCATATTTACCTATCACCTTTACTCTGCTTCCAAGAGCAATATACTGAAGGTTCGTACATCCCTGAAACGCATAATGACATATAGTGGTTACATTATTACCGACGATTACTTTTTTTAGTCTCCGGCAGTTCCTGAAAGCACGAAGATAAATGGTTGTCACTTTAAAATTCACCCCACCGATCTTCGCTGTGGCAGGAATAGTAACTCCTGTATAGTAACGGCTCTTGGGCGCGATGAGAGCAAGGGTGCCTGTACCGTTTATATTGGCGTTAGTGATTCTATATTTAAATGCTCCTACCGTATAAACCCGGCCCACTGCAGTGGTGATCGCATAGCTTTTTCTTACTGTACCCGTATAATTCCCCTTGCCTGTAACTATCGCTGTCGCAGTACCGATATTCACATTTCCGGAATAGGCAACTGTATAATGTGTTCCGTTTTTTAGAACAGCCGAACCTTTTTTCACCGTAACTCCAGGTTTAAATGCGTTCCCATTATAGTAATACCGTGTGGCGGAAAGCGCAATGGAACAACTAGTCAATGAAGCACGGTTAATTGTAAAACTCTTTTTGGCTGTTCCGCTGTAATTACCTTTTCCCGCAACAATTACTGCTGCAGTTCCTGCATTGATGTTATTACTGTAAGAAACCGTATAGTCTGTACCGTTTTTCAGGATCGTGGAACCGCGTTTCACCGTAACTCCCGGCCGCCGCGCTGAACCGGTATAAGTACATCCGGTAAAGGACAGGAAAATGCTACTGTCAGATACCGGAGCCGTTTTGATAGTAAAATCTAACGAAACCTTCCCCTGAACTCTCCCTTTTCCGGTAACCGTCACCGTGGCAGTCCCCACATTTGTATTGTTGGAGTAGGAAACATCATAATCTGTTCCCTGAATCAGAGTTTCCCGGTTGCTCTTCACTGTAACCCCAGGTTTCTGCGGATCTCCGCTGTAGGTGAATGATGTCCCGGAAAGAGCCAGCGTACAGGAGGCAAGATCTACAGGTCTTTGCAGCACAGAAACCACCTTGTCACCCTGTCCATCCCCGTTGCTGTCTTCCATCAGGGCCGTGGAACCATCCCCGGAAATACTTTCTCCTAAAATATATTCTTTCACCGGATCCAGTCCGTCTGCAGACAACTCATTCCCTGTATCTACAGGAACATACTCGTATTCATCCCTGTTCAAAGTCTCCTGACTCACACTGAGATCTGTGATACCAGTAAGTTTCACTAAAGAATTTGACTGAAAAATCTTCAGAACAGTTCCTGACTGAGCCGTTCCCATAAATGTTACAACCTTTTTCGCCGTCCCTGAATAGGTGCTGAATGAGGTCTCCACAGAAGAAGAACTTCCCGCCAGTATCTGTACGGCATTCTCAATTTCGTTTCCTGCCGATATAGTAATATCGCAGTTTTCGTCTGCTGTTGCCGTAACGGCATAATCGCCGGAGGCAAGGGTCAATTTCACATTGGAGGGAACATTATTAAACTTATATGAATCTGCTCCTTTCAGCCAGTATGCTTTTATAATTGATGCCGCAGAACCGTCTGATCCACTGGGTTCAAGTTCGATCAGAGAGCCGTTCTCCAGCCATGCGCCGGGGTCTGGTTCTGCATTTTCGTCTTGTGCATCAACTATCAAAAGACTGCCTTCACCATCCATAATACGCGGTGCGGTCAGATTCAGATTGCTGGTTGCCTGACTGCCTACAACACTGAATTCACCGCTGCCATAAGTCATAGTTGCTCCCAGCGTATAATATGTATGCCCCAGCTCCAGGTCCTCCCTATTCTCCGACACATTGCCGCTTACATTTCCCCAGATTCCGCTGCCGGTATCATACTCCCAGGAAGTATAATTCTCTGCGTTTCCCCTGAAATATATATATCTTTCCTGTCCCGGCCAATTAGGATCATAAATCTTAATCTTTGCCTGCTCTTCTGATTCAATTTCGTAATCAAGCGCCAGCACCGAATGTCCTTCTATCGCTTTTCCACTGCCGTTTCGTTTAACCAGCTTTAAAATTACCGGATTATGTCCTTCCAGATAGGCCTCCACCGCAATCAGCATATTATTAAAAGACTCCTCTGGAAGCGCATATCCATAGCCATGAATGTTGGAGTAAGCCTCAAATGCTTGAGCGTACATCACTGCATCCTTTACTGCAGAATTAAAAGATAGCGAAGTCACTTCCGACAATCTGCCCACTCCAAGCTCTGCACAGGTGGGGGAATCAGAAAACCAGGAATTAATTATGGACAGGCACATGCCAAAGCAGACACCCTCAATCCGTATCCCCAATAATTTCGTATATTCCTCTGCCTGAGCTTTTGTCAGATAACGTTCATAATATTGGGAAGTTCCCAAAACAATTCCGGGATTGGAAAATCCCCAGCAATCTCCTATCAGAGGAAGATTGGGAACACTCATTTCTATCTCATTCTCTTCACTGTAATAAGGAACTGCTTCTCCATCCCTTCCCTGTGTATATGCTGCGACATCTATTATATAGTTCTTTCCTCTCTCAAGATTTTCCAGTTTTATGTTTATCAGTTCTGAACTGTTCTCTGTAACCGGAACATCCTGAATTATCACATCTTTTAAACTGTCACTGGGATAATAACGAATCTCATATCCGTCAGCCTCTTCCCGCGGCGCCCAGTAAACGTCAGCCCATCCCACATGATGCTCTGACTGAAGCTGCTCCACTGTTCTGGGAAGAATAATAAAAGATATCTCCGCTTCACCCACATAGTCTCCGCACCCTGTCACTTTTATGAGTGCTTTCCCCGGCTTAATGTTATTTTCATAAGTAATAGTATAATCTGTTCCATAAACCAGTATTTCTCCATTCCCGTGATCTGCAATAAGAGTAATCTTTGGTTCTATTTCTGAGCCGGTATAAACAAAGGCGTCCTCCGCTTTTATTATACGGCAGGAGCGAATATCATTTGCTTCTACAATTTCAAAATCAACAGAAGCGCTTCCATAATCCCCGTTTCCCGTGACAGTGACTGTCGCTGTTCCAACTTCAATATTATTACTATAGGATACATTATAATCTGCGCCTTCTGTAAGAACTTTGCCTTCACAGGTAGCTGTCACCTCTGGTTTGATTTGTTCCCCCGTATATATATAAACTTCATTATCCAAAGACACCTCTATGGCTTTTACATTCCACCGGAAATTACCTCCGCCCCAGGAAGATGTTATTCCAGCCCAGGTAGGATTATCTGGTGGAAAATATCCATTTGCTGTTACGTCTACAAATGGAGTTCCAATGCTTGGTTTATTTCCCTCAAAAACAATGTTATTTAAAGAAGAACAGCGACTAAAGGCATCCGATGATATGACTTCGACATTGGCGGGAATGATAATACTTTCCAATGCATAACACTGATTAAATGCATATGCGCCAATAATAGTCACCATTTCCGGTATTTCTATTTCTTTTAATGAAAAATTAAGATTAAATGCCCCATCTCCAATCACCGTAACACTATCTGGAATATCAATCCTTTCTAATGCACAGGCCGCAAACATCTCATCCGGAATTTCAGTGATTCCTTCAGGCAGTTTTACCTCCCTTAAAGATTTGCAGGTATTAAATATACTTTCTCCAAGACTTTTTACACTCGATGGTATTTCAGCTTTTATTAACCCCGATGATTGAAATGCTGCATTTCCTATGGTTATTACACTGGAGGGAATATAAGCCTCTTCCAACCCCTGACAATTTTCAAAAGCCAGATCTCCTATATCAGTAACTCCATACGGCAAATTTATCTGTTTTAACTTTTTACAATCTCGAAACGCCCAGTCTCCTATACTTCTGATTCCTTTAGAAAAATTTACCTTTTCTAAATTTTGGCAGTCCCAAAACGCTTTGTTTCCTATTGTTGTAACACTGGATGGAATATTGATTTCCCCTAAAGAAATACAATAGTTAAATGTTTCTTCTTCAATGGCTGTAAGCCCTAAAGGTAAATTGATCTGCTGCAGTTGCTGACATGAATCAAATGCCCCCGCTCCTATTGTTTTCAAACCTGATGGAAGACTGACCTGTATTAGTCGGTTGCACTCTCTAAATACTGATACACCAATACCTGTTATTCCTTCATTTATAATAATTTTTTTAACCGTTCTATAATTCACATTGTCCCGCCAATTATTAGACACTGTTCCTGTTCCGCTTATAGTTAATGTTCCTTCACTATCCAACGTCCATGTCACATTCTCTCCACTGGTACCACTGTCTACAATATCCGCATTTGTATTTGTATCAGACGGCATAGAAAGAACCTGGTTTTCCTCTATTCCGTCAGACCATTCTTCCTGAGCTGTCTGGCCGGAAAAATTTTCACCGTCAGAGCTGTTTCCTGCTTCTTCCGGAACAGTAGTTTTTTCGAGTTCCTCAACATCTGTAGTTTCTTCATTTTCTCCGATTTCTTCTATTGTAATTTCCGGATTCGTATTTTCTGAATTTTCTGTTTCTACGTCCGTGTCCATCTGCAATGGATTTTCCGCCATATTGCTAACTGATTCATTTCCATTCTGAACAGTTGTTTCACTGATTTGTTCACCACTCTGATTTTCAGCAGAACCTGTCACAGTCGTCTCTGATGAGAACGCCCCCTCTTCTAAAGGCACATCATTCCAGTCATCTGCCGACTCTACAGACTGTACGCTACCATCACTAAATAAATCTGCTGCCATTACAGAAGATGTTCCAGAAAAAATACTTGTAATGACCATAACTGCAGCCATCAAACCTGCTGTACTTTTCTTTTTCATTATATCGCCTCCTATACTGTAGATCTGAAATTAAGAAAACTTCTAAGTTCAATTTTACAGTTTCAGTAAGGTAATGTCACCTATTTTTTTATTTATATTGACTTTGTTCTTTCGTGTTAGTATAGTATACACATGATATTCGAGTGCAGCATCTCGTTCTGTTTTGCAGGGTAATTAACTGAATAAAGACTCATTTTTCAAGGAGGAAATGCCATGTTTCGTGAAATGCGCAGAAAAAAACAACTGCTTTCGCAAAAGGAATGTGAAGCCATATTGACAGAGGAAACTTCCGGAGTCCTTGCCCTGGCCGGAGACGATGACTATCCCTACGCGGTTCCCATCAGCTATGTATATGACGGAGGAAAAATATTTTTTCACAGCGCAAAGTCAGGGCACAAGCTGGACGCCATCCGCAGAAATCCCAAAGCTTCTTTCTGTGTCATCAGCCAGGATCTTATCGTTCCGGAAGAATATACCACTTACTTTCGAAGCGTAATTGCTTTCGGAAGAATACGTGTCCTGGAAGAAGACAGTGAAAAAAGGGACGCTATTGAAAAACTGGCCGCAAAATACTCTCCCGGTGAAACTGCTGAAGATCGCACACAGGCCATTGAACGGGAATGGAAGCCGCTGTGTATGCTGGAAATGACAATCGATCATCTCACCGGAAAAGAAGCTATTGAACTGGTCCGGAAAAAGAAGCAGGATTCCCTGTAAAAGCGAAAATTTCTTCCGCCGGACTTTTGTACAGCAAAGCTGCCGCCTCGCCCGGAAATATCCGGACAGGCGGCAGCTTCTTGTTATTTATAAAATGATGATCTCTTTTCAGGCAGTCCCTGTTTTTATACTTGATCAGTCCATAAATTCCCGTATGATCTCCCGCATGATCTCTTCTTCCTCTGGACTGAGCATCTTGCTGAAATGACTTCCTGTAGCCGCAGTCTGGCGAATGCTGGCCGTAATGTGCTCCACCATTTCCTCCCGCAGCGCCGGATCTGTTTTCCGTGACGAAGCCGCCGGAGTAAACTTACGCGCCGCAGGGGGATCCTCATTCCTGGTCTTCGCCTGCTGGATATAATCCGCCAGAGAATTCATCACCAGTTCTTCCCTGTAAGTAAAATCAAGGGCCTGCCTCAAAAGAAGCAGGACAATGGGAACAGCCGTCCCCACATAGAGATACTGCAGAGGAAGCCCTGCGCTCTGCTCTGTCCTGGAGTTAAAGAACAAAGCCAGTCCCAGGCAGCCTACCGCCAGAAGAGAAGGAAGCCACACCAGCAGATTCATCCTGCCCAGAAGCCTGTCTCTTGTTCTCCAGAGATTCAGCCATTTCTCCTTAAGATTTACCGCCGCTTTTGTTTTTCTCATAGCTCTTCTGTAGGCAAGATGTTCCGCAAGCATCCCTACTGCTCCCGCTGTTCCCAGAACAGCCATCAGATAGAGCAGTATGTGCAGCTCCATAACTTTTTCCAGCATGATCCCCTCCTTGATTCCGTTGCTGACTTATCAGTTGAAAATGAATGCTCCCTCCGGTCGCGCTCATTTTCCTGCTGATAAGTCAGATTATACGCTATAGAGAGGGCTGGGAAAAGAAAAATCGTTCGTCAAATTCATACATATTTCGCCTCGCCGTCAAATGAAAGGCCGTTGTCTTTTGCCTTCAGAATGTATATCCTGGATTCAAAATCCGTACAGAGGGCGCTTCCTGCCGGAAGCTCTCCCGCGCTGCCGTCCGTAGTGATCAGGCCGTAATTCATCAGCTCGTCGCCATAATTTTCCGTCCCGTTATAAATGTTTTCATAAAGAAGATCAGGATTTAATCCCTGAAGACGCACGCGGCTGTAAGGCTGATTTGAACCGTTCAGCACACGATAATAACCTACCAGGGCTGTTTTCTGGTCCTCGCTGACCGTCATCCACACTGTCTCGTTTCCTTCAAAGGGACTTTTTATTCTGTAGAAGGTTCCAAACTGCAGCAGCTCTCTGTATTCCTTCATAAAAACGATCTGCTTTTTCACCTCTTCCAGTTCTTCCTCCGGCAGACGGTTCAGATCCAGCTCGTACCCAAAGGTTCCGAAACAGGCCACATTCGCCCTGGTATGAAGAGGCGTGGTGCGGAATACCTGATGATTCGGCACTACAGACACATGGCTTCCGATGCTGCTTACAGGATAGCACATGGAAGTTCCATACTGGATCTTCAGCCGCTCTACGGCGTCGGAATCGTCGCTGGCCCACCCCTGGGGCGCATAATAAAGCAGACCCGGATCAAACCGTCCCCCTCCGCTTGCGCAGGATTCAAAGAGAACCTGTGGAAATTTCTTTGTCAGACGGTCGTAAAGATCGTACACCCCAAGGATATAACGGTGGAATACCTCTCCCTGTCTGTCCGGCGGAAGCGCGGCGCTGTAACATTCTGTAATGCTGCGGTTCATATCCCATTTGATATACGAGATCCTGGATCCGGAAAGAATTTTTTCCATCATTGCGTAAATACAGTCCACGACTTCTTTTCTTGAAAAATCAAGGACGTACTGATACCTTCCGTGAGATGTGTTTCTTCCCGGCGTCTGCAGGATCCAGTCCGGATGCTCCCGGTACAGATCTGAATCTTTATTGACCATCTCCGGCTCAAACCAGAGGCCGAATTTCATTCCAAGAGCTTCTATCTTTTCAGAAAGCCCCCTGATACCCTCCGGCAGACGCTCCCTGTTTGCGTACCAGTCCCCCAGTCCTGCGTGCTCTCCGTTTCTTTTCCCAAACCATCCGTCGTCCAGCACAAAAAGCTCCACTCCGCACTCCCGGGCTTTTTCCGCAATCTTCAAAAGCTTTTCTTCTGTAAAATTAAAGTAAGTGGCTTCCCAGTTATTAATAAGGATCGGTCTGGGACGGTCTCTCCAGAAGCCCCTTGCCAGTCTCCTTCCATAGAGACGGTGAAAGGTCTGGCTCATGCCGTTCAGCCCTTTGTCAGAATATACTGCAACTGCCTCGGGAGTCTGAAACTCTTCTCCCGGCTCCAGCTTCCAGTCAAATCCATCCGGATGGATTCCTGCGGTCACACGGGTAACGTCATGGGTGTCCACTTCCGCCTGTATCCGGAAATTCCCGCTGTAGATCAGGCTGATGCCGATCACCTCTCCGGCTCCCTCTGTGGCATTTGAACGTTTCAGCGCTACAAAAGGATTCTGTTCATGGGAGGAGTTTCCCCGCCTGCTGTCCACAGCGGTGATCCCCTGCTCCAGGATCCGTTTTTTTACATAGCGCTCCCTGGCCCACGCGCCGGAAAGCTGCATCCATATGTAATCCTTATCGGGAAGATCAAGATTCAGGCTCATGGCGGTAAGCAGGTGCAGATTCTCCGATCCTTCGTTGCGCAGACAGGCGCTTCTGGCAACCGCCGCCTCACTGGCAAAAATAGTGTACAGAAGTTCCAGCCGGCAGCCTGTAAGCCCGTCACGCAAAAAGATTTTCAGCGTTTTGGCTTCTTCTCCTGATTCCGTATATGTGGCCGGAAGTCCCTTAAGCTCCGGCTTCCCTTCTGTTATCTCGTATCCTTCATACCGGAAATCCGTGATACGGCTTCCGTTTTCCTGCAGGATCTCTACTGCGGGATGGCGGTAATCAGTGCTTCCATACACCGGATATTCCTGGCGGATATGCTCCAGAGAAAAAGTCCGGTCGTTTTCAAACACATAAGAAGTCATCGGACGCCCATACTTTTCCACAAGATAAGAAAAATCCGCTTTGTCATGGATCTTCTTTCCAAAGTAAAGCTGCCCCATATGTCCGTTTTCCAAAACGCACATCAGATAACTGATCTTGTCATTGTACAGATGAAAAGTTTTTGTCTCTTCATGGAAAATGATCTCTGTCATATGTGTCTCTCCTTTTCAAAGAAATTTTTACAATAAAGTATTCTTCCTCTTTCTCCGCCGATATTCTTCTTTCCTGTATTCTCAAGTCCTGTCAGTTTCAAAAGATCACCGGAACACCTGATATTTTTCCGATCACCTGTTCTCCCGAAAGCCCCGGCAGCATCAGATCCAGAAGGACTAGATCCGGTTTCTGCCGTTCAAACAGCAACAGGGCCTCTGTGCCCGAATAGGCACGGAGAACCCTGTATCCCTCCTGCGACAAAGCTTTTTCCAGCATATCTCCAATATAAAGGTCATCATCTACCACTGCAACCGTATACATAGCTGTACTCCTTTATCAGCCGTATTGTCTTCTTATACGTTAACACTGCATTTCTTCCAGCGCTTTTACTACCTCCTCGAACTTCATAAAGTGGGAGGCTTTTACCAGGACAGTATCTCCCTTTTGAACATAACGGCTCAGATTTTTCAGAAGGCTCTCCCTGGTTTCCTCATAAAACACAGGGAATTCCGGATTTTTCTCACGGGCTGCCTCCGCTATATGCCGGGCGAGGCTGCCGGCGCACACACAGGCGTCGATGCCGCAGGACGCGGCGTGAGCGCCCACTTCTCTGTGAAGAGCCGCCTCATTTTCGCCCAGCTCTCCCATATCTCCCAGAATCGCTACCCGCCGTCCCGCTCCGTCATGAAGTACGTCAAGGGACGCCTTCATAGACATGGGATTGGCGTTATAGCAGTCGTCCACGATCAGAAGGCTGTCTGTCTCTATCATATGGAACCGGCCGCTGATAGACTCCAGGCTCTCGATCCCCTTTTTGATCTCATCCAGGGTCAGACCGTAAATCCTTCCTACCGCCGCTGCCGCCAGAGCGTTGTAGATCGTATGGATTCCGGGCATGGGAACAAGTACGGCAAAATCTTCCTCTCCCAGGTGGATCCTGCAGGATACGCCCTTCAGTCCCCGGCTGACGATCTCATCCGCATAAACGTCACGGTTTTTGTCCAGTCCGAAAAATACCGGGCGGATTCCTTTATATTCCTCAATAGTACTCAGCTTATCGTCGTCGCCGTTCAGCACAATATGGCCTTCCGGCTTTAAATACTGAAAAATTTCTGTTTTCGCCTTCAGCACTCCGTCACGGTCTCCCAGATTTTCCAGATGGCAGGTGCCTATATTAGTGATCACACAGGTCTGCGGCTTCGCGATCTTCGCCAGCCGTGTCATCTCTCCAAAATCACTGATCCCCATTTCCAGAACTGCGATCTCATCTTCCTCACGCAGACGGAAAACGGTCAGCGGCAGTCCCAGCTCATTATTAAAATTTCCCTGGGTTTTCAGTGTCCTGTACTTTTCTTTCAGAACAGAAGCGATCACTTCCTTGGTGCTGGTCTTTCCCACGCTTCCGGTGATCCCCACCACAGGGATCTGAAGCTGTTCCAGATAAAACTCCGCAATATCCTTCACGGCCTGAAGGGAAGATTCCACCTGGATATAGGGGAATTCCGCACCCTCCAGCTCCCTCTCCGAAACAGAAGCCAGAGCGCCCTTTGCCATCACATCCGGAATAAATCTGTGGGCGTCCACCCGTTCTCCTACGATCGCCACAAAAAGAGCTCCCTCTTCCGCCTTCCGGCTGTCGGTGATAATGGAAGCCGCCTCCTGATCCAGAACATCTTCCGGGCCATGGTAAACGCCTTTACACACCTTTACTATATTTCTTAAAGTCAGATTTTTCATAACGAAATCCTCAGCAGTTATTTATACTAAAATTTTCCCGAACTGACAGGACAATAATGGCCTGCCAATATGCAGACTCATCTTTACCGGTACTTCTTCATCGATACCCGGATCAGTTCCTCACATAAGGACGGATAATCCATACCCAGCACCGCCGCCTCCTGGGGGATCAGACTGGTGGGGGTCATTCCCGGAAGGGTATTCGCCTCCAGACAGTAGATCTTCTCGTCTTCCGTCACGATAAAATCAAGACGGGCGTAGCTCTCCAGGCCCAGCGCATGATACCCCTGCACCGCATAATTCTGAAGCCGTTTCGTCAGCTCGTCGGAAATGGGCGCCGGGCATGTCTCTTTTACCGCTCCCGGTTTATACTTATTCTCATAGTCGTAGAAGCCCTGGCATGGAACGATCTGAACCACCGGATACGCCTGTCCGTCCACAACGGCGACAGTATATTCCGTGCCCTGGATAAACTCCTCCACAACCACCTCTTCTTCATAGGCAAATGCTTCATCCAGAGCTTTTTCATATTCTTCCTGATCCTTCACAATATAAACGCCGATGCTTGAACCTCCGCAGCAGGTCTTTACCACTGCCGGAAACGACAGTCCCAGCTTAGACAGGTTTCTTTCTCTCTGCGCCGCTTTCATTGTCACTCCGCCCGGCACCGGCACGCCTTTCATCTGGAACATCCATTTTGTGACTCCCTTATCCATAGCCATTGCGCTGCTGAGATAACCGGTGCCGGTATAACGGATCCCCATAAGGTCAAAAGCGGCCTGTACTCTTCCATCCTCGCCGTTGGCGCCGTGAAGTCCCAGGAAAACAATATCCGCTCTGCGGCACAGCTCCATCACATTTGGCCCGAAGAACTCTTTCCGTTCCTCTTTCAGCTTTTCAATCCCGGCATTAAAGCTTTTTATATATGCCGCCGCCGCGTCCACATCATATTCCTCGGGAAAAGGATCTTCCCAGTCCACCTCTTCCAGTCCGCAGAAAACGTCCACCAGTACTGCCTGATGGCCCTTTGCCCGCAGCCCGGTGCAGATTCCTGTTCCGGATACAATGGAAACATCCCTTTCTGTACTTGTTCCTCCTGCCAAAACAACAATTTTCATTTTCTTCTCTCCCTGAAAACGGGATTCCTTTCTTTGTCTCTTTCAAAATTTTATTTATAAATAACGATGGGCATGTCTTCCGTCACATTCTGGAAAACAAGCGCCGCCTGGTCTGAAGGAACCACCACGTTTCCTTCTGTTCCGCCCCAGCTGCTGAAGTCTGATCCAAGCCCCGGATCCTCGTATCCTCCCGTAAGGTCTCCTGTAAAATTCATCTCCGGATCATCCTGGATTCCCAGACCGCCGCCAAAAGAGATCCGGTAATTCACTGTTTTGCCGTTTACTTCAGCCGACGTGTCCATTCCCTGTACAGTATATACGCCTGCAGGCGTTCCGCTGCTGGAAATAATTCCTGTGTCTGCCGCCGGAGTTCCGTTCTGATATACCACCAGGCGATGATTGGGAAGGTCCACTTCCACATAGGTATATCCGATATCATTCGTATCACGGCTCATAGCCTTCTGGCTGTATTCCGGTTCCCGTACCTGCGTCTTTTTCTCAGCGACTGCCTGATACAATGCTTCCGTTTCTTTTTCCTGATCGATCACCCAGCCGTAGTCGCCTCCGGAAACAATGACTTCCCTGTTGTCATACGTCTCAAAGGTCCGTGAACTTCCCACTGTGTCATATTTTTCTCCAAGGGATGCCACATATGCGGAAATCTTTTCTTTGTCCAGCATCAGATCTCCGTTTTCATCTCTGGTAAGCCACCCGCAGATCACACTGCGGTCCACTGTCTCTTTTCTGTCGCTGAAGTCATAAGTGATCACCACATCTGTCAGCTCATTCATCTGTTCACAATCCCGGACAAGACGTTCATCGTCTTCATAAACCTGAGGATTGTCATAACATCCGTCTTCCTCCAGATTGACCGCCGGATCTCCTGTTGTCACCGCCTTTACGATTTCTTCCTCAAGGCGTTCCCTGTTGACCTGAGTGCCGACAGTCTCCGGTATGATCTCAAACTTTTCTCCAGTGTCCTCAATCCTTGCGTCCACCGGCGCTATATTGTCCTTCATACAGTTAAGGCTGCGGATCTTCTGCTCCAGGAGCTCCTGATCATAGGATACGGAGGACGGGACTTTATATGTTTTATGCTGTCCGAATGACAAAAACCACAGAAAGCGGTTCTGACTGTGCAGAAGCTCTCCGACGCTTCCGTCTGAAGTATATTTCAGTCCTATCTCGTCCGCGGCAATGCTTTCCTGTCCGTTTCCCCGGGTCTGTACCGCCAGCACATATGCTTCCGTCTCCTGTTCCAGCAGTTTTTCCGTCCCGGCCTGATCCATATAGGAACAGTTAAAGCCGTTCACGAAAGAACCCGGGAGGAAATATTCAGAAAAATAATACACTCCAAATCCATAGGCAGCCGCAGTAAGCAGTAGCAGCAGCAGAATCACTCCGATCAATACTTTTCTGCCTGTGTTCATTTTCGTTTCTTTTTCCGCCATAGAACCTCCCTGTCCGGATCACTTCCGCAACGGCTTTTGACCTGTTTTCTTATATTTTACTCTGTCATATCCAGGTTTTTTATGCTTCCAGCAGTTTTTCCACACTGGCCAGCTTTACGCAGACCACAAACACCTTAGCCGCCTCTTCCAGTTCTTTCAGATCCGGATAAGTAGGCGCAATACGGATGTTGGAGTCTTTCGGATCTTTGCCATATGGATAGGTAGCTCCTGCTCCCGTCATGACAACGCCCGCTTCTTTTGCCTTGGCTACGATAGCCTTCGCGCATCCTTCCATGGATTCAAAGGAAATAAAGTATCCTCCCTTTGGTTTTGTCCACTCTCCGATTCCGAGGCCTCCAAGCTCTCTGGTCAGGATATCGTCTACCATCTGGAATTTCGGACGGATCAGAGCCGCGTGTTTTCTCATGTGTTCATGTACGCCCTCCAGATCCTTGAAGAATCTTACATGACGAAGCTGATTCAGTTTGTCATGGCCGATGGTCTGGATCTGCATGTATTTGCGGAAATCATCCAGGTTTGCCTTGGACGCAGCCACTGCGGCGATACCGGAACCCGGAAAACTGATCTTGGAAGTAGAAGTAAATTTATATACAATGTCCGGATTTCCTGCTTTTGCGCACTCATCCAGGATTTCCAGAAGGAAGTCCTGATCGTCATCATAAAGATGATGTACACTGTATGCATTATCCCAGTAAATACGGAAATCAGGAGCCGCCGGTTTCAGGCGGGCAAAGCGTTTCACCGTCTCCTCAGAGTAGGTATAGCCCTGAGGATTGGAATACTTCGGAACACACCAGATTCCTTTCACAGAGGCGTCTTCTCTTACCAGTTTCTCCACCATATCCATATCCGGACCTTCCGGAGTCATAGGCACGTTGACCATTTCAATTCCGAAAAATTCTGTGATCTTAAAGTGACGGTCATATCCCGGAACAGGACAGAGGAATTTCACTTTATCCAGTTTGCACCAGGGCGTATTTCCCATAACGCCATGTGTCATGGACCGGGCTACTGTGTCAAACATAACGTTCAGACTGGAGTTTCCGAAAATGATGATATTATCCGGATCAACTTCGGAGATCGCTCCAAGAAGGCGCTTTGCTTCCGGTATTCCGTCCGGCACGCCGTAATTGCGGCAGTCCACTCCGGTTTCGCACTTCAGATCCGCTCCATCTGCAAGAACGTCCATCATTCCCATAGACAGATCAAGCTGGTCGGCGCCCGGTTTTCCGCGGGACATATCCAGGGAAAGCCCCTGAGCCTTGATATCCGCGAACTGCTGATCCAGTTCTTTTTTCAGTTCCAATAACTGTTCTCTGCTCATTTCACTGTATTTCTGCATACTCGTCCTCCTCGTGCCGCATCTGATGTACCGGGCTTTGCCAGTCCTGTATCCGATCACCGCCAGATTGGACCCAGGCGCCATAATACGTCAGTCCGACCTATAATATCTTCACTTTTTGCTGCTTTACTCTATCTTGTCTATTTTAGTATGCTAAAGTCCTGATTGTCAAGACCCGGAAGACAATGCAAAAGTTTTTTCTTGCAGATTTTCTCTGATTACCATATACTGAAATGGAGAAATGCTTTGTCATTTTCAATAAAACGAAGAGGTTATAAATCTATGTGGACTGCAGATAACTGGAAAGAATATGAAGTGATCGACACATCCTCCGGCGAAAAACTGGAACGCTGGGGAAAGTATATACTGGTGCGTCCGGATCCTCAGGTGATCTGGGATACGCCTAAGACCGACCGGCGCTGGAAAAACCGCAACGCCCATTATCACCGCAGTAAAAAAGGGGGCGGTGAATGGGAGTTTTTTGATCTTCCCCAGCAGTGGGAAATCCATTACAGAGATCTTACCTTTCGTCTGAAACCCTTCAGCTTTAAACATACGGGACTGTTTCCGGAGCAGGCGGTGAACTGGGACTGGTTCCGTGAGAAGATCAAAAATGCCGGACGCCCTGTGAAAGTGCTGAATCTTTTCGCTTACACCGGAGGCGCCACTCTGGCCGCAGCAGCAGCCGGGGCAAGCGTTACCCATGTGGACGCTTCCAAGGGTATGGTCACCTGGGCCAAGGAAAACGCCGCTGCTTCCGGTCTGCAGAACGCGCCTATCCGCTGGCTTGTGGACGACTGCGTAAAATTTGTGGAAAGAGAAATCCGCAGAGGCAATCACTATGACGCTATAGTCATGGATCCGCCTTCCTACGGAAGAGGACCCAAAGGAGAAATCTGGAAGATCGAGGACGCTATTCATCCGCTGATCCGGCTGTGTACTAAGATTCTCAGCCCAAAGCCCCTGTTTTTCCTGATCAACTCCTATACCACCGGCCTGGCTCCCGCGGTACTGACATACATGCTGTCTATAGAAATGAAAAAGTTTCCGGGTAAGGTTGACTCTCAGGAGATCGGCCTTCCGGTCACCAACAGCGGCCTGGTTCTTCCATGCGGCGCTTCCGGCAGATGGGAAGCCCTGTAAGACCGGTCTTTCGATACCGTTAATAGAGAGGGGGATATATAATATGAATAATCTGGCATCCTTAAAAAACATGGATCCCAAAATTGAAATGAAGCGCTATGGCTGCGCCGTCATCGCCGCTGTGATCTGCGCGGTGAACATCAACACTTTTGTCAACACCGGAGGTCTGATCCCCGGCGGGTTTAACGGACTGACACTGCTTCTTCAGAATATTTTCCGGGAATTCGCAGGTCTGGAGGTTCCGTACACTGTCATTAACATCACTTTGAACGCCATTCCTGTTTTTATCGGCCTTCGATTTATCGGGCTTAAATTTACCATGAGCTCCTGCGTCGTCATCATCCTGTCCAGTATTCTTACGGACCTGATACCGGCGCAGCCCATTACCTACGATCCGCTGCTGATCAGTATTTTCGGCGGTCTGATCAACGGTGTCGTGATCACGCTCTGTCTTATCGGCAATACCAGTACGGGAGGAACGGATTTTATCGCTATCTATTTCTCCGAAAAGAACGGCCGCGACATCTGGAATTATATTTTCTGCGGGAACGCAGTACTTCTTGTCATCGCCGGACTGCTCTTCGGCTGGGACAAAGCCCTGTATTCCATTATTTTCCAGTTCACCTCCACTCAGGTAGTGCAGATGCTCCATCAGCGTTATAAAAAGCATACGCTTTTTATCGTTACCAGGCATCCTGAAGAGGTCTATGAAGAGATTTCCCAGCTTTCCCATCACTCCGCCACACGGCTGGACGGAACGGGATGTTATTCAAGAGACGCTACTTCTATGATCTACTCCGTAGTATCCCGGGAGGAAGCAAAGCTTCTGGTCAAAAAGGTTATGGAAGTAGACCCTGACGCTTTTGTAAACATTATCAAAACAGATTTTATTAACGGAAGATTTTATCACAAGACAGATTATTGATTTTTTGCAAAATATCAGAATATCTTCTCCAAACCTCTTGAATTGTACAGTTTATTAAGATTATAATAAGGGTACAAAAGGAGCGTGATATTCATGAAGGAGAAGGAAAATTATGACAGCGGAGATGCCTACACCTGCACTCCGGAGTATAACCGCAGCGCCTGCGGCGACTGTCTCTGTGCTACCTGCTACGAGCAGGAATTCTGCGACCGGTGCCGTACCTGCGAAAACCAGTCCCGGAAAAAGACTTCCTGTTTCAGCTATGAAGGCGCTTACAATTACTAAAACGCAAAAAAAGAGATTATCAGATCTTTTCCGATAGTCTCTTTTTTTACTCTTTTAGCCGGCAGGCGTCATTCCTTTTTTCCATCTTTCGGCAGGATCACCGTAAATTCACTGCCCTTTCCTACCTCGCTTACAAGGCCGGTGCTTCCTCCCAGGAAAGTAACGCCATGCTTCACAATGGACAGTCCAAGCCCTGTTCCTCCGATTTCTCTGGAATGGCTCTTGTCTACCCGGTAGAAGCGTTCGAACACCCGGTTGATATCTTCCCGGGGAATACCGATCCCGTTGTCTTTCACAACGATCCGGACATTTTCTTCCTCTTCGGTGATATGAATGCTCATGGTGCCGTCGTCCTTATTATATTTGATCCCGTTGTCACAGAGATTATAAAGGATCTCCTCCAGGATAGGCCGGACAGTACGGCACATGGTCTTGTGTCCCTCAATGAACAGATGCACGTTCTTCTTCAGGGCAATGTCCTTGAGATTTCCGCATACTTCCTTTGCCACCTGGTACACGTCTATGTTTTCCCACTCGTAAGGATTCGCTCCCTCATCCAACTGCGAGATCTTGATCGTATCCTCTACAAGCTGTATGAGCCTCTGGGCTTCTTTGTAGATTCTTCCGGCAAACCCTTTGATATCTTCTTCTTTTACCAGGCCCCCCTGGATGATTTCCGCATAGCCGGAAATAGAGGTAAGAGGCGTTTTCAGTTCGTGAGATACATTGGCGGAGAATTCTCTTCTCAGATTTTCTCTCTGGACTTTTTCCGTCTCATTCATCAGCACAAGCACCGCGCCTACGGTTTTTCCGTCTCTTGATACCGGGTTGGCGATCAGATGTATGAATTCGCTGTCAATGCGGAGAAGAACGCTTCCATGTTCTCCCTCAAGAACTCTTTCTATCAGCTTCCGGAAGTCCTCTGTTCTGTCCAGGGAATAAACACTTTCACCGATCTTCGGCTCCCAGACCTGAAACATCTTCCACACACTGGAGTTTCCTGAGAGGATCATCGTATAAGCGTCTATTACCAGAAGCCCTTCCTGCATGTTTTCTGTGATGATCCGGAATTCCTCCTGGTTCCGCCTGGCCTCTTCAAGCTGGTTTCTGATCTGTCCGCTCTGCTTGTGGATCTTGCTGAGAAGAGGCGCTACCTCTTCATAAACATCATTGTCCGCAGGATGTTCCAGATCCAGCGAGTTAATAGGCTCTACAATATGAGAAGCGATTTTGGAGGCGAAAATTCCCGATAAGATGATCAGGATCACAAGGATTCCCAGGGTGGGAGGAATAAGCTGGAGCGTCAAAGTCAGCACAGAATCCTGCGTGCTGGATACCCTGAGCACGGAATTGTCGCTGAGGCGCACCGCATAATAGAGTGTCCTCTCGGACAGCGTATCCGACATGCGTTCCGCCTGCCCGAATCCTGTCTCCTCCGCTTCCAGAAATTCTTCTCTGTCTTTATGGTTTTCCATGTTCTCTTCATCAGCCATACTGTCATAGAGAACATTTCCATTTTCGTCAATATAAGTGATCCGGGAGTCCTGCTCATCAATCTGCTCCAGATACTGTTCTCCCTCCATTTCAACGCCATAAGACAGATATTCCGCCTCTTTTTTCAGTTCCCCGTTGATCTGTTCTCCAAAATACTGATACAAAACGCCCAGCACACAGGCCATCCCGAAAATAAGGACGATTACAGACGCCAGTATGCTGGACTTAAATATTTTCTTTGTCAACCTTAGTTTCCTCCAAGTTGATGTTCATTGTTTCTGTGAACACCGGTAATGGAATATTCTACCCATTCCGCAATGTTCACCGCGTGGTCTCCGATACGCTCCATGTATTTTGCGGCCATCAGAAGATCCAGACCGACTTTCACATCCATATTATTATGGATCAGGCTGGCAAGCTCTTCCTTTATTTTGTTAAAAGCTTCGTCAACTTTATCGTCATCGGAAATCACTTTTCTGCAGAGATTGATGTCTGATTTTACAAAGGAATCCACACTTTCCGTTACCATGTGTACGGTCTGTTCCACCATCTTTTTGATCTCGTCCGGTATCTTGGCGCAGTTTTTGTCAATAAATCTTGAGAGATCCGCAATGTCCGCCGCCTGATCTCCGATACGTTCCATATCGGAAATCATCCGCAGCGCCGCTGAGATTTCCCTTAAATCTCCCGCCACCGGCTGCTGGTGGAGAAGTAGACGCATACAGAGCGTTTCTATTTCTCTTTCCTTTGCGTCGATTTCCTTATCTGTATCAAATACTTCCTTAACGCAGTCCTCTCCTTCAATGGTTTTGGCGGAGAGTGTGATCACCTTTTCACAGAGACTTCCCATCGTGATCATCTGTACATGAAGCTCTTCCAACTGACGTTCAAAACGTGTCGCCATATCAACCAAACCTCCCTGTAATATAATCTTCTGTCCGCTTATCTGAAGGCATGGAGAATAACGTATCTGTATCGTTAAATTCTACCACTTCTCCCAGTAAAAAGAAAGCTGTTTTATCGGAAATACGGGTTGCCTGCTGCATATTATGCGTAACAATAACAATCGTATAGTCTTTCTTCAGTTCCAGGGCAAGCTCCTCGATCTTCGATGTAGAGATCGGGTCAAGAGCAGATGTGGGCTCGTCCATCAGAAGTACCTCCGGCTGTACTGCCAGCGCTCTGGCGATGCAGAGTCTCTGCTGCTGGCCGCCGGACATACCCAGCGCGCTTTTTTTCAGACGGTCTTTCACTTCATCCCAGATCGCCGCGTCGCGGAGAGATTTTTCCACAATATCGTCAAGCTTTGCTCTGGAACGGATGCCGTGTGTTCTCGGTCCGTAGGCAATATTATCGTAAATACTCATCGGAAACGGATTAGGCTTCTGAAATACCATACCTACCCTTTTTCTCAGCATATTCACATCCATGTCTCCATAGATATCTTCGCCGTCCAACTCTACTTTTCCGGTGATCACGCAGCCTTCCACAAGATCATTCATTCTGTTCAGTGATTTCAGCAAAGTGGATTTTCCGCAGCCGCTGGGTCCAATAAAAGCCGTGATCTCTTTTTCCGGAATATGCATATTGATATTCTTTAATGCGTGAAACGTGCCGTAATGCAGATTCATATCTTCAATTGAAAGCTTAATCTTATCGCTCATTTTTCTTTATCCTTTCGCAATTCGTTTAGCTACCATACTGGACAGCCCGTTGATGATCAGTACAAAAATCAGGATTACAACTGCCGTAGCCGACGCCTGGTTCATATGAAGGCCCTCGCTGGAAAGTACATACATATGAAGGGCAAGCGTACGTCCGGAACCCATCAGATTCGGAACCTGCGCCACCGTACCGGAGGTATACAGAAGAGCCGCCGTCTCTCCGATGATACGGCCAATGGCAAGGATAATTCCGGCCAGGATACCAGGTACTGCCGAAGGAAGCACAATAGTAAAAATCGTACGGAGCTTTCCTGCTCCCAGTCCGAAGCTTGCTTCCCTGTAGGAATCCGGAACAGCCTTCAGAGCCTCCTCAGAGGTTCTCATGATCAATGGAAGCACCATGATCACCAGGGTAAAAGCGCCGGCCAGAAGGGACATTCCCCAGTGGAGCGCTGTTACAAAGAACAGCATACCGAACAGACCAAAAACAATGGATGGGATACCCGAAAGTGTCTCTGCTGTGATACGAATCAGCTTTACAAGCTTATTTCCCTTTTTTGCGTACTCTACAAGATAGATCGCCGCAAAAATACCCAGAGGCGCCGCGATGATAAGCGACATAAACGTCATTATAAACGTATTGATCAGAGAGGGCATCAGCGATACGTTCTCTGAGTTGTATTCCAGACTGAAAAGACTCGGCGTCAGATAGGGAATACCTTTTACCAGAATATATACGACCAGGAAAATCAGAACAGCAAATGTCACCACAGCCGCAATTCCGGTCAGAAGCGCCAGGATTCCTGATCCCGGATGACGCAGATATGAGCGCAGGTGTTCTGATACGGAAGTCGTGTTTCTTTTTTTCGTTTCCGCCTGCGAATTCACCGCCGCAAGATTAGTTTGCATTTTCAGCCCTCCTATTCAGTAGTGAAAGACATAAGTTAATGATCAGGATAAATACAAACAGCACCACGCCGGTTGCGATCAGCGCTTCTCTGTGAAGCCCTGTTGCATATCCCATCTCTGTAACAATATTGGCCGTCATAGTACGGAGTCCTTTCAGAATTCCTTCCGGCATTCTCGCCTGATTTCCGGCAACCATGATAACTGCCATGGTTTCTCCGATAGCACGGCCGATTCCGAGCACGACCGCAGCCAGGATACCTGATTTTGCCGCAGGAAGGATCACACAGAAAATACTGCGCTCTTTTGTTGCTCCCAGCGCCAGCGAGCCCTCGTAATAGCTTTCCGGCACACTTCTGAGAGCGGACTCTGTAGGCCCGATGATCGTAGGCAGGATCATGATCGCCAGAAGCAGAGAAGCCGCCAGCCAGCTTGTTCCCGTTCCTCCGAATACATCGCGGATCAGCGGAACCATAAGCACCAGTCCGAAGAAACCATATACAATAGAAGGAACTCCCGCCATCAACTCGATTCCGGACTTTAACGGACGGTAGATTTTTTTCGGACAGTAACGTGCCATAAATACAGAAGTAAACAGCGCAATGGGAACTCCTACCAGGATCGCCCCTCCTGTTACATAGATACTTGCCACGATCATTGGAAAGATTCCATATATATCATTGGACGGTCTCCATTCCGTTCCGAACAGGAACTTTAACGGTCCTATTTTTCCGATTGCCGGAATACCGCTGGCAAACAGAAACAGGCAGATCAGAAATACTGCCAGGATAGATACGCAGGCGGCAACCATAAAAACAATCCTCATACCTTGTTCTTTAAATTTATTCATGGATAAACGACTTCCTCTCTTCTTATCCGCCAGTACACCGAAAAACAAACCTTCTGTATCTTCACCATGCCGTGAACCGGCAGCTTTACATAAACACAGTCGTTTCTTTTTCGCTGTACTGGCACTCACCTGTAATTGTTTTACATGAGAATAGCGTTAGTGCATAAGGACTAACGCTATCCATGCATGTTTGGCGTTTTACTCTGCCAGATCTTCCCACTCTGTTGTCTCGCCTGTGAAAATAGCTTTTACCTGATCGCTTGTAAGATCTTCAACTTCGTTGGTTGTATTTACGATAACTGCGATTCCGTCAGTTGCGATCACAGTAGGAGTAAGTCCCTGCTCTGTCTCTTCATCTTTCAGTTCACGGGAAGCCATACCGATGTCGCAGATGCCGTCTGCTACAGAAGTAACGCCGGTAGTGGAGTCGCTTGTCTGTACCTCAACAGTAACCTTGTCCTGAGCTGCCTCATATCCCTCTTTCAGTTTTTCCATAACCGGTGATACGGAAGAAGATCCTGCTACAACAACCTTTCCTTCTGCATCGCCTGCTGCATATGTCTCGCCCTCTGTTTCAGCCTTGATGTATCCGTTGTCCTCAACAATCTGCTGTCCGTCAGCGCTCATGATGTAGTTGATGAAATCCTGTGCCGCATCGCTTACTTTCTCGCCTGTTACGATGTTGAACGGACGGGATACCTTGTATGTTCCGTCAGCCACTGCCTCTGCGGATGCCTCTGCTCCGTCGATCTTTACAGCCTTAACAGTGTCGTTCAGAGAACCAAGAGAAATATATCCGATTGCGTTCTCATCACCTGCAACTGTCGTCATCATAACGGAGGTGCTGTTTGTGATGCTGGCATCTGTTGTTGTCATATCTACTTTCTCGCCGTCTTTTTCTTCTTCAATGCCGAACAGTTCGATGAATGCTCCTCTTGTACCGGAACCGTCCTCACGGGAGATTACATTAATCGTTCCGCTTGCTGCGCTTACTACAGATGCGAAAGCTGTTGTTCCGATAAGTGCTGCTGTTAAAATACCTACAATTTTTTTCTTCATAATTAGTCTCCTCTTCTTTTATTTCTTTATTTGGTTGTTTTCCTTATTGACATGTGTCATTTTATATTTGGAACGTAAAATTCAAAAGTCTGCTCCTGTAAAATCTTTGTAAAAAAAATCTTGTTTTTGACACTGCGTCATACTTCTGCCCAACAAAAAACGCAGGGCAAAATGCTCTGCGTTTTTCGGTATGGTCTGTATTATCTTTGTCTCATAATAAAAAAATTCTGTTCAGGATTTTGATAACATGTCCCTTTTTTAAAATTCATACTTTCGTATCTCGCAGTTTTTCACTCCAAAGGCCGCATATTCTTCATTTGTCATCTCATAAAAATAAGAATTGACTACTCTTGCAATTCCGTTGTGCGCTACAAGAATATACGTCTTCCTGTCTGCCTCCTCTTTGATCTCATCCAGCAGATTATAAATCCTCTGAGCCAGACGCAGCATAGATTCTCCGCCCTCATATCCGGATATAAACTGTCTTTTGGCCTCCTGAAATTCCTTGCCGTCTCTCGGGGTAGACTCATATTTTCCAAAATTCTGTTCAATAAGCCTTGGTTCCACTTTAGCAGGAATCCCTGTAATTTCTGAAATATGCTTCGCCGTGTCCGCTGCCCGCATTAATGGAGAATAAAGGATTTCGTCTGCTTTGATACCCTGACGCAATATTTCTTCTCCCAACTCGATCGCCTGCTGATGGCCTTTCTCTGTAAGGGCGATATCTGTAGCACCGCATATTTTGTTCTCTACATTCCATATCGTCTGTCCATGGCGGACAAAATATAAATATCCCATATTCGCTCCTCATTTTTCATTTTCAGTCATATTAGATTTTCTGGCTGTGCCTCGTAAATTATAACACAGACAGAGGTTTTTTTCAGCACTAACCATCCTTCCAGGTCTCTGGCATCAATGTTTGCCGGCCGGACTTATATACGCTATAATACAATCAGAGTTAGTATATAAGAAGACGATACTTGTAAACTAACGTCGTTGACAGAAAGGAGACTTACATGAAAAAAGAAAATTTTACCATTTTACCGGCGCTGCTTCTCAGCGTATCCTGTATCTTCACCGGCATTCCTGTTCAGGCGCAGGAAAACGCTGACACCCAATTGACAGAAGCATCAGCTTTTGCCGCTTCCCTTCCGGATTACAGCCTTGAAGAAAACTGGGCTTACTGCGAAACAGAGGATACGGAAAAAGAAGCGGATGTGTTTTTTATCTGCCCTACCGTTTACGGCGGTACAGAGGATAATTTCAACATGGAAATGGACGATGAAGAAAGCCGCGAAAGCTTCCTCGGAGCTACAAACATGGAAAAAGGCATTTACGATGAAAACAGCCGTTTCTTCGCGCCTTATTACCGTCAGGCAGGACTGAACGCCTATGAGCTTTCCGAGGAGGAAAGGGAACCGTATCTTGCTTCTGCCTATGAAGATATTTCCGCAGCATTCGATTATTATATGGAAGAATACAATGAAGGGCGCCCTATTATCCTGGCAGGATTTTCCCAGGGCGGAGATCTCTGTATCCGTCTTTTGAAAGACAAATTTGATGACGAGGAACTTAACGATCAGCTTGTCGCCTGCTATGCCATCGGCTGGCGAGTAACGGAAGAAGAACTGGAAGAATATCCCCAGTTAAAATTTGCTCAGGGCGAGGACGATACCGGCGTGATCATTGCATTTAACAGTGAATCAGAGGATGTAACCTCTTCTCTTATCATCCCTGAAGGAACGAAAACGCTCTGCATCAATCCTCTGAACTGGAAGACGGACGAAACTCCTGCTGACAAAAGTCTTAACAAAGGCGCCTGCTTTACAGATTACAGCGGGGAGATCACAGAGGAGATCCCGGAACTCACAGGTGCTTATATCGATCCGGTACGCGGTGCTCTAAAAGTCACTGATGTAACCCCGGAAGAATACCCTGCGTCTTTAAGTATTTTCGAGGATGGAGTTTATCATCTCTATGATTATCAGTTCTTCTACCGCAATCTTCAGGAAAATGTAAACGTAAGAACAGAAGCCTATCTGAATGCAGATAATCTTAAAACAGAAAAACCCCGGAAGCCTTTCGGCTCCGGGGTAATCTTATGCTTGGACACAATGTACCTGAGGTACATATTCTATAATTATGATTAAGATATTATTCGATAACGGAAGCAACACGGCCTGATCCTACAGTACGTCCGCCTTCACGGATAGCGAAGGTAAGACCCTGGCTCATAGCGATCGGGTGGATCAGCTCAATTGTCATTTCGATGTTATCTCCAGGCATGCACATTTCTGTTCCTTCCGGAAGAGTGATCACACCTGTAACGTCAGTTGTTCTGAAGTAGAACTGCGGACGATAGTTGTTGAAGAACGGTGTATGACGGCCACCTTCATCTTTTGTCAGAACGTATACCTGAGCTGTGAATTTTGTATGGCAGGTAATAGTTCCCGGTTTAGCAAGAACCTGTCCTCTTTCGATTTCGTTTCTCTGAACACCACGAAGAAGAGCACCGATGTTGTCACCAGCCTGAGCTTCGTCAAGCAGTTTACGGAACATTTCGATACCAGTTACAACAACTTTACGTGTTTCTTCTTTGATACCAACGATTTCTACTTCTTCAGATACGTGAAGAACACCAGCCTCTACTCTACCAGTAGCAACTGTACCACGTCCTGTGATGGAGAATACGTCCTCTACAGGCATTACGAACGGTTTGTCAGTGTCACGCTGCGGATCCGGAATGTAGCTGTCAACAGCATCCATAAGTTCCATGATCTTGTCGCCCCACTCGCTGCTCGGATCTTCCAGAGCTTTCAGAGCGGATCCCTGGATAACCGGAATGTCATCTCCCGGGAAGTCATACTCGGAAAGAAGCTCACGGATTTCCATTTCTACCAGCTCAAGCAGCTCCTCATCGTCAACCATATCACATTTGTTCATGAATACAACGATGTAAGGAACGCCTACCTGACGGGAAAGAAGGATATGCTCTTTTGTCTGAGCCATAACACCGTCTGTAGCAGCAACAACAAGGATTGCGCCGTCCATCTGAGCAGCACCGGTGATCATGTTCTTAACGTAGTCGGCATGTCCTGGGCAGTCAACGTGTGCGTAATGTCTCTTTTCAGTCTCATACTCAACGTGTGCAGTAGAGATTGTGATACCACGCTCTCTTTCTTCCGGAGCTTTATCGATGTTCTCGAAATCTGTAGCTGTGTTACCAGCAACTCTTTCAGACAGAACTTTTGTAATTGCAGCAGTTAAAGTTGTTTTACCATGGTCAACGTGTCCAATGGTACCAATGTTACAATGCGGTTTTGTTCTTTCAAACTTAGCCTTTGCCATTTTAAAATGTCCTCCTTAAAACTTGGCTCTTTCTTTCAGAGCATTTTTTCAAATTAAACCTGCTATCCTTGATTATATTGCAAACCTTAGATATTTGCAAGCTTTTTATTATTCATAAACCAATCAGTTCCGTTTCCCGGAAACAGCTCTGTTAAGATCTCTCTCCGGGAACGGTTTTGATTTTTATTTATCAGATCAGTCCTTCTTGGACAGGATCTTTTCCTGTACGTTCTTCGGAACCGGCTCATATTTCTCAAAGAACATGGAGTAGTTACCACGTCCCTGAGTTCTGGAACGAAGGTCTGTTGCATATCCGAACATTTCGGAAAGCGGAACATATCCACGGATCATCTTTCCTCCGCCGATGTCGTCCATACCTTCGATACGTCCGCGGCGGGAGTTGATATCACCGATAACGTCACCCATGTAATCTTCCGGTGTTGTAACTTCCACTCTCATGATCGGCTCAAGAAGGATCGGAGCCGCTTTCTGCATTGCATCCTTGAATGCAAGAGAACCTGCGATGTGGAATGCCATTTCGGAAGAGTCGACTTCGTGGTAGGAACCGTCGTATACATTTGCATGTACACCTACTACCGGATATCCGCCAAGGATACCAGCCTTCATAGCTTCCTCGATACCTTCGCCGACTGCCGGGATGTATTCCTTCGGAATAGCACCGCCCACAACAGTGGATTCAAACTTGTACAGTTCCTCACCGTTAGCGTCCATAGGCTCGAATTTAACTTTACAGTGACCATACTGTCCACGTCCACCGGACTGTTTTGCGTACTTGCTGTCCACATCCACAGCCTTGGTGATGGTTTCTTTGTAAGCAACCTGAGGAGCGCCTACGTTAGCCTCTACCTTGAATTCACGAAGCAGACGGTCAACGATGATCTCCAGATGAAGCTCACCCATACCTGCGATAATGGTCTGTCCTGTTTCCTGGTTTGTATGAGCACGGAAAGTCGGGTCTTCTTCTGCAAGTTTTGCAAGAGCTTCGCCCAGTTTGCCCTGGCCGGCTTTTGTCTTAGGCTCGATCGCGAGCTCGATAACCGGTTCCGGGAATTCCATGGACTCAAGGATTACCGGATGCTGCTCATCGCAGATCGTATCACCTGTTGTAGTGAATTTAAAGCCGATGGCTGCAGCGATATCACCGGAGTAAACCTTATCCAGCTCCATACGCTTGTTCGCGTGCATCTGAAGAATACGTCCTACACGTTCCTTCTTATCTTTTGTAGCGTTCAGTACATAGGAACCGGAGTTCATTGTACCGGAATACACACGGAAATATGCAAGTTTTCCAACGAACGGGTCTGTCATGATCTTGAATGCAAGAGCTGCGAAAGGCTCTTCGTCGGAAGAATGTCTTACGATCGGGTTTCCTTCCAGATCCACACCTTCGATAGGCGGAATATCTGTAGGAGCAGGCATGTACTCGATAACTGCGTCCAGAAGCTTCTGAACACCCTTGTTTCTGTATGCGCTTCCGCAGCAAACCGGAACAGCGGCACACTCACAGGTAGCTTTACGAAGAACAGCCTTCATTCTGTCAACGCTGGGTTCTTCACCTTCCAGATATTCCATCATCAGATCGTCGTCCAGCTCGCAGATCTTCTCAACAAGCTCTGTATGATACAGTTCTGCGTCTTCCTTCATATCTTCCGGAATATCTACAATGGAGATGTCCTCGCCCTTGTCGTCATTGTAAATATAAGCTTTCATCTCAAACAGGTCGATGATTCCCTTGAATTCATCTTCCTTGCCGATGGGGAGCTGCAGGCAGATCGCATTCTTGCCCAGACGGGTCTTGATCTGATCTACAGCGTTATAGAAGTTTGCACCCAGGATATCCATCTTGTTGATGAACGCCATACGGGGTACATTGTAAGTGTCAGCCTGACGCCATACATTTTCGGACTGAGGCTCAACGCCGCCCTTTGCACAGAACACGCCTACAGCGCCGTCCAGTACACGAAGAGAACGCTCAACCTCTACGGTAAAGTCTACGTGTCCTGGTGTATCAATGATGTTGATACGATGCTCCAGAGCACCCGGCTTTGCCTTGCAGTTTTCCTGCAGTGTCCAGTGACAGGTGGTAGCTGCGGAAGTAATAGTAATACCTCTCTCCTGCTCCTGCTCCATCCAGTCCATGGTTGCGGTACCTTCATGGGTATCGCCGATTTTATAGTTGACACCTGTATAATAAAGAATACGTTCTGTAAGAGTTGTCTTACCCGCATCGATATGAGCCATAATACCAATGTTTCTGGTTCTCTCAAGCGGATACTCTCTGCCTTGTTTTCCAGCCAATTGGATTTCCTCCTTGATTAGAAACGATAGTGAGCAAATGCTTTATTTGCTTCAGCCATCTTGTGCATATCTTCTTTCTTCTTAACAGATGCGCCTGTGTTGTTCATTGCATCCAGAAGCTCGTTTGCAAGTCTCTCCTCCATTGTCTTCTCGCCTCTTTTACGAGAATAGGCGGTGAGCCAGCGAAGAGCCAGTGCCTGACGTCTGTCTGCTCTTACCTCGATAGGTACCTGGTAAGTAGCACCACCGATACGTCTTGCTTTTACTTCCAGAAGAGGCATGATGTTGTTCATTGCTTCTTCGAATACTTCGATTGCTGGCTTGCCAGCTTTTTCTTCTACTCTGGCGAATGCACCGTATACAATTTTCTGAGCGACGCCCTTCTTACCATCTAACATAATGTTGTTGATAAGCTTGGTAACCACTTTGTTATTGTACACCGGATCGGCCAGAACGTCTCTTTTCTGAGTATGTCCTTTACGTGGCACGTTACTTCCCTCCTTAATCATTTTGATTATATCATCGGTACTCACTTCAAAAACTAAGGTGTTCGCACTGGTAAAGTCCTATATTTAACCCGCAACCGGCAGGGTATATGGAATACCGTACAAAATTTATAGCTCATGGTGAATTCGATTGATTTGAGTCGCCCCTGCTGCCTTGAGCAGAAATCAGGAACTCTTCTCAAACACGAAGTGTTTGAGATTGAATCCTTTATTTCTTCTCTGCTTCCCAGCAGTACGGGAACCTTCTCAATCGCTTCGCGATCGAGATTGAATCCCTCTATTTTTTCTCTGCCTTTCAGCAGTACGGGAACCTTCTCAAACACTTCGTGTTCGAGAAGTATCAATAATTTTGCTTACAGCAAAATTATTTCTTCTTCGGTCTCTTAGCGCCGTATTTGGAGCGGGCCTGTTTTCTGTTGGCTACGCCTGCAGTATCCAGTGTACCTCTGATGATATGATATCTGGTACCCGGCAGGTCCTTAACTCTTCCTCCACGGATCAGAACAACGCTGTGCTCCTGAAGGTTGTGACCCTCTCCTGGAATATAGCTTGTTACCTCGATGCCGTTGGAAAGACGAACTCTGGCGATCTTTCTAAGAGCAGAGTTAGGTTTCTTAGGGGTAGCAGTCTTAACTGCTGTACAAACGCCACGTTTCTGCGGTGCAGACTGTTCTACTGCTTTCTTTCTTAAAGAGTTGAATGTTCTCTGCAGAGCCGGTGCTGTAGATTTCTTTACAGCTGTCTGACGTCCTTTTCTTACTAACTGGTTGAATGTTGGCATTCCATTTCACCTCCCGATTCATTTCTCCGTGATCCTCCACGGGGTTTTGCGGTTGCTATTGTCAAATTTCTGCGCACAAAAAAAACTGCATTTTCACTGCACGCTTGCTCATTATATCCTCTAAAAATCCGGCTGTCAAGGCATTTTACAGGAAATTTACAGGATTTTACGCAAAAACAGCTTCCGACTCTCCTGTCAGAAGCTGTTCTGGATTTTTATGAAGGGATTTCCTGCCGGTCATGTCTCCTCATTTCTGGATTCCTCATAAGACATTTCCCAGATATCGGCAAACACTGCCAGGGGACAATCTGTCAGGAGGCACATCAAAAGGAAGCATTCGTAGGGATTGACGATATAGATTTCACTCATTCCGCATTTATGCAGGATCTGCTGGATCTCATTAAGAAAATAGCGGTATCTGTTGTAGGGATCCTCATCCTGCATTTCCTGTGAGACAATAAAAAATACCAGAGTGATCAGGTCAAAGCGTTCCACCGGAAGCTTATGATTCATAATACTGTTGATTCGCTGTCTGCTGAAACGTTTCTGGCTGAAATGCCGGGCAAGGATAGAAGCCGACATTTTTTTCAGATTTCCCATCTTATTTACAGGAATTCCGCTGCAGATCACTTTTTCCACATCCGAATCCGAAATATCCGAAACTTTCCACACTTTATCACGGCCCTTTTCCTCCTCGTCCTTCTGGTACATGGCCGCGATGATCTCCTTTGTTCTGGTCAGAAGCCGTACAAATTCCTGAAACGCCTGGCTTTTTTCCGACATGGGGTCGTCTCTTCCCGCCTTCAGATATGCCAGATACTGAAAAAGCTTTTCCTCCGTATCAAGGCACAGTCCTCCGGAATATACCCGCACAGCCTCCGTATAATTCTCATCCGGCTTCAGTTCGCTGTATATCCGCTTGAATTCCTCTGCTTTATGATAGCCAAGATGTTTAAAATAGCAGTACCAGTAGATCACTTCATCCGGATTGTGAAAATCAAAATCCTGTTCCCGCAGCACACGGGTCAGAAAGTCGGATACGTCATCCGCGCTCATGCGCAGCCCGAATCCCAGCAGAAAAACTGTTTCCCGCTTCACAGACGCCTGAGAAAGCCAGTTATTTACCAGTGATGTCAGTTTTGTGGAAGTGGGATTCATAGACTTGGGAGTACAGGTTTCGTGAAAAGACTCAACTACAATATCCCGGTATATATCCTGTGTCACTTCTGCATAAGGCTCCTCAATGCCGGCTCTTTCGTAAATATATCTTTTCAGATGATCGCCGAAAGAAACCAGTTCCATTTCTTTATAAAGGTAATGAAAGATCACATCTGCGTCTTCATCCTCAAATCCGTCGAGACTCACTACCTGACGGAATCTCTGAGCCGCCTTTCTTGTAAATTCAAAATCCTTCACTGAATCGAAAGCTACCGTCTGTTCAAAGTCCAGATCCTGCATCCGGTTATTCATGCCGCATCACCCCCGTATTTCCTATGCAGTTTTTCAAGCATCCTCCGGAGACAGTTTCCCTCTCTTTCTTTGATCTCGCACAGAATAAGGGTAGCATTATCTCTTCCTCCTTTTTTCAGCGCGCGGTCAAGAAGAATGCGCACCGTCTCCTCAACAGTCACCTCTCTTGCAAGGATATCCGCGATCTCGCCGTCCGCCAGCATATCCGTGATCCCATCGGAACAGACCAGATAACGGATTCCTGCCGCGCTTTCTTCCCGGACAATGGACGGTTCCAGTTTCATGCTCTCCTCCGGGATTCCGACAAATTGGATCAGAGGGGCTTTTCCAAACATCATGCCTCCCAAAACATGATCTCTTGAAATCTGCCGGAACTGTCCGTTCCTTGCCTGATAGATCCTGCTGTCTCCCAGGTTGCAGCCAAAAACCCCTTCCCTGCCAAAAGCAAGAAGAGCTGCCGTCGTTCCCATGCTCTGGATCCTGTTTTCCCTGCTGTATCCGCATACGGCTCGGTTCATCTCCGCGCAGGCTTCCTCCAGGAAACTGCAAGGGTCTTCTCTGAGTTTTCTCTTGTTTTTACGGTAAAATTCTCCGCAGGACTGCGCCGCCAGATAGGAGGCTACTTCCCCGCAGCTTTCTCCGCCCATGCCGTCGAAAACAGCCAAAAGCGGAAGGTCAGACTGCGGAACGCATCCTGTCCGTATATGATCTATTCCCTGGTGTTCTTCCGCGAGAGTCTCTCCGCAGCACCAGAAATTATCTTCATTGTTGTTGCGAACCTTTCCCATATGGCACGCATACGCATATTCAATCTGATACGCCATCGTTTATCCTCTCTTATCTTTCTTCCGTACCCCCGACGCCCAGCTCTTCTTCAAATTCTACTGCCCGACTCCAGTATTTCTCGCCGCGGTTTACATATTCTTCATTGTCTGTCTCCTTGTCATGACAGCGGTTTTCATCGTCAATCCACCGGATCAGACTTCCGTCGTCATAATAGTAAAGATCAACCTTCTGCTCCCCCTCGGCAAGCTCAGGAATGCAGTTATGGTCCGCCCAGATATAGGCAAAAAACAGTTCTCCGTTCCAATAATAATATTCTTCATAATATCCGTCCTCAGAGAGAGCCGGATAAACCAGGACTTTCATCAGTTGTCCCTCCTGATTGAGATAACTTATTTTTCCTTCTTCCTCCGAGCCGATCCAGTTATAATTATTCAGATTTTCAGTGATCTCTGTAGCCTGATCCTGTATTTTTTCGAGAGTATCCTGAAGCTGCTTGTCTTCCGCCGACTGCATCGTCTCGGTTACAGACTGTTTCAGTCTCTGAAGTTCAGCATTCTCCCTCACCAGCCAGATAAACACACCGACGATCACACATACGGCCACAAACATGACGATCACTGCCGCTATCAAAGGATCAAACGAGGCTTTTCTTCTTCTCTTTACAGCTCTTGACAGGCTGCGCCCTGTTTTTCGGCGGTGGACTGTCTGATTTTGTTTTTCCGGGGACGGCCTTTCTGTTTTTCGTACGACTACTGTTCCTCCGGGCTCCGGTTTCCCGTAGGAAGCCTTCTTTCCCTCAGTTCTTTTGTGCTCTCCGTTCCTGGGTTCCTGAAGTCTCTTCTGTCCGGCTTTTTTCCTGCTGTTCTCTTCTTTTTTGTATTTCAAAGCTTCCAGTGCTTCTCTGAATTCCCCTGCCGTCCGGTACCGTTCCTCCCGGTCGTAGGCGCAGGCTTTCAGGATCACTCCGGCAAAATCTTCTCCCGCGTCTACAGGAGGAGGCAACGCTTCCCCGGACATTCTTCTCGTAAGAGCGTTTTCCTTGTCCCGATAGGTAATGAGCTGCTTTTCCAGATTGATAAAAGGAATGCGGTTATGATTTCTCAGCTTATACAGAACGATTCCCAGCGAATAGATATCCACCCTGCTGTCATATGCCTCTCCTTTATACATTTCCGGAGCCATGTAGGAAAAGGTTCCTTTTTTGGAGAGACCTGTGGCGCTGCGGTCCAGCTCCCTGGCAATGCCGAAATCGCCCAGCTTAAACTCTCCGAATCTGGATACAAAGATATTTTCCGGTTTGATGTCACGGTGTATGATGTTCTGTTTCTGACAGTATTCCAAAGCCTTGCAGAGGTCGATGCCCAGATGAATAACTTCTTCCTCTGTCAACGCTTTTCCGGCGCAGTAGTCAAGAAAACTCGTAAGATATTCCATACGGATGTAGATATCCCATCCGATATCGTCCAGATACTCTACTACTTTATAGTCTTCTACCGCCACAACATGAGAATTTCCTCTGAAGTATTCCATGGTGCTGACTTCCTGTATGCAGTCCTTCACAAGGCTGTAAAAATATTCCTTTACAGATTTCTCGTCAGGAGTTTCTGAACGGACGCTGCTTAATTCTCCCTGGGTGGACGGTATTGTGATCACTTTTATAGCTGAATAGAATGTTTTTCCCTGTTCTGTGCGCCGCGCTTTATATACTTTTCCAAATGAGCCTTCGCCGATTTTTTCAACGATCTCCCATTCCGGCCACATAGAAACCGGTAGCTGTTTCTCCATTCCGAACTCCCCCCCTTTGCCCTTTTGTCTTTTCCTGCTCTCCTCTTGTTTGAGTGCCCTCATTATATCACGGTGTTTTCGCTCTGTCTGTATTTTTCGATTTTCTTCCAGAATTTTTCACACAATCTTAATAATTAATAATAAAAAGAAAGCCGCAGACATGCGCCTGCTGGCTTTCTCTCAGTATCTCTTTATTCTTCTGTAGAATCTGTTTCGTCTTCAGAAAAATCCTCTTCTGTATCTTCCGTGATCTCCTCTTCAGGCTCTTCCGGAAGCTCTTCTTCTACCGGCACTATGTCGTCGTCCTCGGCAATCTCCTCAGCATAATCTGTATTTTCCGGCATGCCGGTATCCAGCTTAATGTCTCCGTAATGCTTCAGACCTGTTCCGGCAGGAATCAGCTTACCGATGATAACATTCTCTTTCAGGCCGACCAGATGATCCACCTTTCCTTTAATAGCAGCCTCTGTCAGGACTTTGGTAGTTTCCTGGAAGGAAGCGGCGGACAGGAAGGAATCCGTTGCCAGAGAAGCTTTGGTAATACCAAGCATTACCTGTTTTCCTTCAGCCGGAGTCTTTCCTTCTTTTTCCAGTCTCTCGTTTACTTCTTCAAATTCCAGAACGTCAACCAGAGTGCCCGGCAGGAAATCACTGTCTCCATTTTCTTCTACACGGATCTTCTTCAGCATCTGGCGTACCAGCACCTCGATATGTTTATCGCTGATATCCACACCCTGAAGACGGTATACACGCTGAACCTCACGGAGCATGTAGTCCTGAGCCGCGCGGACGCCTTTGATTCTCAGGATATCATGAGGATTTACGCTACCTTCTGTCAGCTCATCGCCGGCTTCAAGAACCTGACCGTCTGTGATCTTGATGCGGGATCCGTACGGGATCAGATAGGTCTTGGAGGTTCCGTCCTCCGGATTGGTAACGATGATCTCACGTTTTTTCTTTGTATCATTGATCACAGCCACACCCGGGATCTCTGTGATGATGGCAAGACCCTTTGGTTTACGCGCCTCGAAAAGCTCCTCCACACGAGGAAGACCCTGTGTGATATCGCCGCCGGCAACACCGCCGGTATGGAAAGTACGCATGGTAAGCTGTGTACCGGGCTCTCCGATGGACTGAGCCGCGATAATACCGACAGACTCGCCGACCTGTACAGGTTCTCCTGTAGCCATGTTAGCGCCATAACACTTCGCGCAGACACCCACTTTGCATTTACAGGTCAGGATCGTACGGATCTTCACCTGGTCAATAGGACCGCCCTCTGCGTTGACTCCCTCTTTCATGATACGGGCAGCACGTTTCGGCGTGATCATATGGTTTGCCTTTACAAGAACCTCTCCGTCTTTATTGGTGATGGTCTCGCAGGCGAATCTTCCTGTAATACGCTCCTGAAGGCTTTCAATCTCTTCTTTGCCGTCCATGAAGCCTTTTACATACATACCGGAAATCTCGTCTCTGTTCTCGCAGCAGTCTGTCTCGCGGACGATCAGCTCCTGAGAAACATCGACCATTCGTCTGGTCAGATAACCGGAGTCTGCTGTACGGAGAGCTGTATCGGAAAGACCTTTACGAGCTCCGTGAGCGGACATGAAGTATTCCAGTACGTCCAGACCTTCACGGAAGTTGGACTTGATAGGAAGCTCGATGGTATGGCCGGTGGTATCCGCCATCAGGCCTCGCATGCCGGCAAGCTGTTTGATCTGCTTATCGGAACCACGGGCTCCGGAGTCCGCCATCATGAAGATGTTGTTATATTTATCAAGACCTGTCAGAAGAGCTTTCGTCAGCTCGTCGTCTGTCTTCTTCCAGGTTTCCACAACTTCTTTGTACCGCTCTTCTTCGGTGATCAGACCACGCTTGTAGTTCTTGGTGATCTTGTCTACGATATTCTGAGCGTTCTGGATCATCTCAGGCTTCTGCGGCGGCACTGTCATATCGGAAATAGATACTGTCATCGCAGCCCGGGTAGAATACTTGTATCCGGTGGACTTGATCGCGTCCAGCACCTCGGCGGTCTTTGTTGCGCCGTGGGTATTGATGACTTTTTCCAGGATCTGTTTTAACTGTTTCTTTCCTACCAGGAAATCCACTTCCAGAAGCAGCTCGTTGCCCGGAATGCTTCTGTCTACGAATCCAAGATCCTGAGGCAGGATCTCATTGAAGAGGAAACGTCCCAGAGTAGACTCTACATTTCCTACCAGCTTCGTGCCGTCAGGCATAGTCTTGGTGCAGCGCACTTTGATCTTTGACTGCAGAGTGATCACTTTATTTTCATAAGCAAGAATGGCTTCATTTACGCTTCTGAAGAATTTTCCTTCTCCCGGATTTCCCGGTCTTTCCTGCGTCAGATAATAGATGCCAAGCACCATATCCTGAGAAGGAACGGCCACAGGACCGCCGTCGGAAGGTTTCAGAAGGTTATTCGGCGACAGCAGCAGGAAACGGCACTCTGCCTGAGCCTCCACAGAAAGCGGAAGATGTACTGCCATCTGGTCGCCGTCGAAGTCCGCATTGAACGCTGTACAAACAAGCGGATGAAGCTTGATCGCCTTTCCTTCTACCAGGATAGGCTCAAACGCCTGGATTCCAAGACGGTGAAGAGTAGGGGCGCGGTTCAGCATAACCGGATGCTCTTTAATAACGTCTTCAAGAACGTCCCACACTTCAGGCTGAAGCTTCTCTACCATTTTCTTCGCGTTTTTGATGTTATGAGAAGTTCCGTTTGCAACCAGTTCCTTCATAACAAAAGGTTTAAACAGCTCGATAGCCATCTCTTTCGGAAGGCCGCACTGATAAATCTTCAGCTCCGGTCCGACTACGATAACGGAACGTCCGGAATAATCCACACGTTTTCCAAGAAGGTTCTGACGGAAACGTCCGGATTTACCTTTCAGCATATCGGAAAGGGATTTCAGCGCTCTGTTTCCGGGACCTGTTACCGGACGGCCGCGGCGGCCGTTATCGATCAGAGCGTCTACCGCTTCCTGGAGCATACGTTTCTCATTGCGGACAATGATATCCGGAGCGCCCAGCTCCAGAAGTCTTTTCAGACGGTTGTTTCTGTTGATGATTCTTCTGTACAGGTCGTTCAGGTCGGAAGTAGCGAAACGTCCGCCGTCAAGCTGTACCATAGGACGGAGATCCGGCGGGATGACCGGGATCGCTGTAAGGATCATCCATTCCGGACGGTTTCCGGATTCGCGGAAAGATTCTACCACTTCCAGACGTTTGATGATTCTTGCCCGTTTCTGGCCTGTAGCGTCCGCAAGTTCTTTTTTCAGCTCCTCCGCGTCTTTCTCCAGATCAATGGCCTGGAGCAGTTCCATAATGGACTCAGCTCCCATGCCTACACGGAATCCGCTGCCATATGCTTCGCGGGCATCCTGATATTCCTTTTCTGTAAGGATCTGTTTGTACTGAAGTCCGGAGTCAGCCGGATCCAGTACAATATAGTTTGCAAAATATAAAACCTTTTCCAATGTTCTCGGAGACAGATCCAGGATCAGTCCCATTCTGGAAGGAATCCCCTTAAAGTACCAGATATGAGAAACAGGAGCAGCCAGTTCGATATGGCCCATACGTTCTCTTCTGACAGATGATTTCGTTACCTCTACGCCGCATCTGTCGCATACAACGCCTTTATAGCGGATTTTCTTATACTTTCCGCAATGGCACTCCCAGTCTTTGCTGGGCCCGAAGATTCTTTCACAGAAAAGTCCGTCCTTTTCCGGCTTCAGAGTACGGTAGTTAATGGTCTCCGGCTTGGTGACCTCGCCTCTTGACCACTCTCTGATCTTCTCAGGGGACGCCAGTCCGATCTTAATGGCATCGAAAGTCATTGGCTGATATGATTCATTGGTATTGGTTGTTTCTGCCATGTATTCTTTTCCCCTTTCTATTCTTCATCATCACCAAGAGTTTCATCGAACTCCAGGAAATCGTCATCCTCTTCATCGTCGTCTTCTTCCACATCAACAAGCTCTTCTCCCTCGAATTCCTGCTGTGTATATCCATGACGGCCAAAAGATTCCTCTTCTCTTGAATGTCTGTCTCCCTCGATCACGGAACGCAGATCCGTATCTCCGTAATCTACAGTCTCCATGATCTCTACTTCTGTATTGTCGTCTCTCAGGACTTTGACGTCAAGGCCCAGGGACTGAAGTTCTTTCAGAAGAACCTTGAAGGACTCCGGAATACCCGGCTCCGGAATATTATCGCCTTTGATGATCGCTTCATAGGTCTTGACACGTCCGACAACATCGTCCGACTTCACTGTCAGGATCTCCTGCAGTGTATAGGAAGCGCCGTACGCCTCCAGCGCCCAAACCTCCATCTCTCCGAAACGCTGTCCGCCGAACTGGGCTTTTCCTCCCAGAGGCTGCTGCGTTACCAGGGAATATGGGCCGGTGGAACGCGCATGGATCTTATCGTCAACCAGATGATGCAGCTTAAGATAATGCATGTGTCCGATCGTAACCGGGCTGTCGAAATACTCTCCGGTACGTCCATCGCGGAGACGCACTTTACCGTCTCTGGAAATGGGCACACCCTTCCAAAGCTCTCTGTGAGCCTTATTTTCATCCAGATACTGCATAACATCGGGAGCGAGAACATCCTGATATTTCGCACGGAATTCCTCAAAGTCCTCAGTGTTTACATAGTCATTTGCCAGTTCCAGAGTATCCTGGATATCTTCCTCATTCGCTCCGTCGAATACAGGCGTAGCCACATTGAAGCCGAGAGCTTTCGCCGCAAGGCTCAGATGGATCTCCAGCACCTGTCCGATATTCATACGGGACGGCACGCCCAGAGGGTTCAGCACGATATCCAGCGGACGGCCGTTAGGCAGGAAGGGCATATCCTCTACAGGAAGCACGCGGGAAACGACACCCTTATTTCCGTGACGGCCTGCCATTTTATCTCCTACGGAGATCTTACGTTTCTGAGCGATATAAATACGCACAGACTGGTTCACACCTGGAGAAAGCTCGTCTCCGTTCTCTCTGGTGAATACCTTTGCGTCTACGATAATTCCATATTCTCCGTGAGGAACTTTAAGGGAAGTATCCCTTACTTCTCTTGCCTTCTCGCCGAAGATCGCACGAAGCAGTCTTTCCTCTGCGGTAAGCTCTGTCTCACCTTTTGGTGTTACTTTACCTACCAGAATGTCTCCGGCGCGAACTTCTGCGCCGATACGGATGATGCCGCGCTCGTCCAGATCCTTGAGAGCGTCATCGCCTACGCCCGGAACGTCTCTTGTGATCTCTTCCGGCCCCAGCTTTGTATCTCTGGCTTCTGCCTCGTACTCCTCCATGTGGATAGATGTATATACGTCATCCTGGACAAGTTTTTCACTTAAAAGGACAGCGTCCTCGTAGTTATAACCTTCCCAGGTCATAAATCCGATCAGCGGGTTCTTGCCCAGCGCCAGTTCTCCGTTGGAAGTGGACGGACCGTCGGCAATGACCTGTCCGGCCTCTACATGCTCGCCCTGGAAAACGATGGGCCGCTGGTTATAGCAGTTGCTCTGGTTGCTTCTGAGGAACTTGGTTAGATGATAATCGTCCTTTGTTCCGTCATCATTTTTGATGCTGATATCTGTAGACGTAGAGCGGAGCACTGTACCGGACTTTTTCGCGACTACGCACACGCCGGAGTCTACCGCTGTCTTTGTTTCCATACCGGTTCCGACTACAGGAGCTTCCGTGGTCAGAAGAGGCACCGCCTGACGCTGCATGTTGGATCCCATCAGCGCACGGTTGGCGTCGTCGTTCTGAAGGAAAGGAATCAGAGCTGTCGCCACAGAGAACACCATCTTAGGAGATACGTCCATGTAATCGAACATGTTCTTTTCATACTCCTGAGTCTCCTCACGGAAACGGCCGGATACGTTTTTGTGGACAAAATGTCCTTCTGCATCCAGGGGCTCATTCGCCTGGGCCACATGATAATTGTCTTCCTCATCAGCCGTCATATAGACAACCTCGTCCGTTACAACCGGATTGTTCGGATCTGTCTTGTCGATCTTGCGGTACGGAGCCTCAATGAAACCGTACTGATTGATTCTCGCATAAGACGCCAGAGAGTTGATCAGACCGATGTTCGGACCTTCAGGCGTCTCGATCGGGCACATACGTCCGTAATGAGAATAATGAACGTCTCGCACCTCAAATCCGGCTCTGTCTCGGGACAGACCGCCGGGTCCCAGGGCGGAGAGACGTCTTTTGTGCGTCAGCTCACCCAGAGGGTTGTTCTGATCCATAAACTGTGACAGCTGAGAAGAACCGAAAAATTCCTTCACTGCCGCAGTTACAGGTTTTATATTGATCAGGGACTGTGGAGAAATATTCTCCGTGTCCTGTGTAGTCATACGTTCACGCACGACTCTTTCCAGTCTGGAAAGACCGATACGGTACTGGTTCTGAAGAAGTTCGCCTACGGAACGGATACGGCGGTTGCCCAGATGGTCAATATCATCGTCGTTTCCGAGGCCGTATTCCAGGTGCATATTGTAGTTGATGGAAGCAAGAATGTCTTCCTTTGTGATATGCTTTGGAATCAGATCGTGGATATCACGTTTAATAGCGGCTTTGATATCTTCCAGATTATCATTTTCTTCCAGAATTTTTTCCAGGACCGGGTAATATACTAACTCTGTAACACCAAGAGTTTTCGGGTCGCAGTCCAGATCCACATGTCTGCGGATATCTACCATAAGGCTGGAAAGCACCTTGATCTTTCTCTCTTCACCCTGGATCCATACATAGGGAACCGCTGCGTTCTGAATATTTTCAGCCAGTTCTTTTGTCACGTTGGTTCCCTCTTCCGCCAGAATTTCTCCGGTAGCAGGGTCCACAACGGTTTCAGCCAGCTTATGACCTACGATCCTCTTATTAAAATGAAGTTTCTTATTAAATTTATAACGTCCGACTTTGGCAAGATCATATCTTCTGGGATCAAAAAACATAGACATGATCAGACTCTCTGCGCTTTCTACCGCCAGCGGCTCGCCGGGACGGATCTTCTTATACAGTTCCAGAAGACCTTCCTGATAATTTGTAGAAGTATCCTTGGTAAAGCTTGCGAGAATCTTAGGCTCTTCACCGAACAGCTCCACGATTTCCGCATTGGTGCCGATACCAAGGGCACGAATCAGCACAGTGATCGGAACCTTTCTGGTCCTGTCTACTCGTACATAGAACACATCGTTGGAATCCGTCTCGTATTCCAGCCATGCGCCTCTGTTGGGGATTACGGTACTGGAAAACAACCTTTTGCCAACTTTATCATGTGCAATTGCATAATAGATTCCAGGGGAACGCACCAGCTGACTGACAATAACACGTTCTGCACCATTAATCACAAAAGTACCTGTCTCTGTCATTAATGGAAGATCACCCATGAAAATCTCGTGTTCATTGATCTCTTCTGTTTCCTTATTGATCAGCCGCACGCGAACCTTCAAAGGCGCGGCATAAGTTACGTCGCGTTCTTTACACTGTTCAATCGTGTATTTCGCATCCTTTGCGTCAAATGTAAAGTCGATAAACTCCAGGCTGAGCTTTCCGCCATAATCCGCGATCGGAGAAATATCATCAAATACCTCTTTCAGCCCTTCATCGAGAAACCACTGGTAAGAATCCTTCTGGACTTCGATCAGGTTCGGCATTTCCAGGACTTCTTTTTGTCTCTGGTAGCTCATACGCATGCTTTTTCCAGTTTTTACAGAACGAATTCTGTTTTTTTCCATTGACGTTTCACCCCTGTTTTTTTATTTATTACAACATGATCCCATTTGTACTTTTGGACAAACAGGCATATCTTGCCATAATATAGCATTTTTCACTATAGCATACTGCTGTCAAGCTGTCAACATTTTTTTATTTTCTTTTTCACCGATTCCTTATTTATCCTGTCAAATCCGGCAAAAAAGAAAACGCAGGAACACTTCTCTGCGTTCCTGCGCACTTTCTTCTGTCCAAAAAGACTTATTTCAGAGTAACCTTAGCTCCCTCTGCTTCCAGTTTTGTCTTGATGTCCTCAGCCTCTGCCTTGGAAGCTGCTTCCTTAACAACCTTCGGAGCACCATCAACTACTGCTTTCGCTTCTTTCAGACCTAAGCCGGTAACTTCACGAACAACTTTAATAACCTTAACTTTGTTCGGGCCAACGTCTGTCAGCTCTACGTCAAACTCGTCTTTTTCTTCTGCTGCTTCTGCTGCGCCGCCTGCTGCTGCAACTACAACGCCTGCTGCTGCAGATACGCCGAACTCTTCTTCACAAGCTTTTACTAATTCGTTTAATTCTAATACAGATAACTCTTTGATTGCTGCAATAAATTCTTCTGTTGTTAATTTTGCCATTTTGATTTCCCTCCATTATACTTTATTTCATTTCTTTTTTAATACAGAAGCGAAAAAATTTACTTCGTTCACGGGAACCGCGAACTCCGCTTCGCTCCGTTTGCGTAGCGAAAAAATCTACTTCGTAAATTTTTTCTTTACTCTGCTGCCGGTTCTGCCGCAGCTTCTGCGTTGCCTCCCTGTGCTTCAGCGATCTGATTAAGCACACGAGCGAAGTTGCTGATCGGAGACTGGATGCTTCCAAGAAGTTTTCCAAGAAGTTCTTCTCTGGACGGAACCTGAGAAAGAGCCATAATGCCTGCCTGATCGTTGTAGTTTCCTTCAACCACACCGGCGATCAGTTTCAGAGCCGGATACTGTTTTGCAAATTTTGCAAGGATTCTTGCCGGAGCTGTCGCATCTGTATCAGAGATAGCCAGAGCGTTGGTTCCTTCCAGATGCTGACGCAGTTCTTCACAGGAAGTTCCTTCAAAAGCACGGTTCATCATCGTGTTCTTGTAAACTTTGTAGTTTACGCCGGCTTCCCTTAATTCCTTACGCAGAATAGTATCCTGTTCCACTGTCAGACCACTGTAATTTACCAGTACTACGGCCTGTGCATCTTTAATGTTATTTGCGATTTCTTCTACGATTGGTTTCTTCAGTTCAACTTTTGCCATAAATGGTACACCTCCTTATAGATTTTGATATACCGCCGTTATGAACATAAAAAAGCCCTTGCCGCATCATGACAGCAAGGGTTCCTGAATCTCATCAGAATACTAAGTCCTCGGTAGGCGTTTTGATCCTTATGCCTTACGGCACCTACTGTCTTCGGCAGCGTTCTGTATTAAAATACCATGGCAGAAACAAGATGTCAAGGATTTATGAAAAAAAATATTATATTTTCTTTCATGGCTGATATTTCATTTTTGTTAACTTTCTGTTATACTTATGTAATAATTTATGATAACAATAAAATTATCGTATAAAAACCTGATCTTAATATAATACGGAGGAATTACCCATGAATCATTCAGCTTCTTCTGCCGACGAATATTCTCTCGGCAGCAAAGCGGCGGGCCGCCTTGAGGTAAAAACCAGCGTGAGCCCGGATCATCTGCTCACTTTTACAATAGAATCTTTTTCACCGGACCCTGACGCCGCGATCCGCCTCATATCCCAGGAGAAAGGCTCCGAAACTCTTCTCTACTTCGACACGGAGCAGACGGACGCACATCAGTTTACGATCAGCCTTTCCTTATTAGAAGGGCTTGCCGTATACAAACAGAAAAAAAGCTACCGTTTTTTTCTGGAACTGACCACAAAAGAGAAGTCTCAGATTTTTTCTATTACAGAGGATTTCTCCTCGCTGCCTCCCTCCTGCCGTTACCGGATCTTTATGGAAAACATCCGGTTCGAAACAGATGACGGCTCTGAAGCTTTGGAATACATCGGCGCTCTTTGCACCGAAGAGGAAAATTATCTGTGCGCGGTTCTCTGCAGCCGGAACGCTTTTGCGGAATCCACTCTCACCTGCGCGCTCCGTTCTCTGAAGATCCGTAAGGGAATTCTTACTTTAAAGTTTGACCTGGATCCCGGTATTTATTCCTACGAAAAAACAGTATTCAGTTTCCGGAACAAGCTTGCCGAAGACGCCGCCCTGTATGAATTCACCACAGATGTCCGCGCCGGAAAGAATGGTCTTTCCTGTATTACGGCAGTTCTTGATCTTAATAAGACTGAATGGAAAAGTCTGTACTGGGACGTAAGAATTCTGCTGTCCCTTCCGGAAAAGTCCTCAGTCTGCCAGATTCCCATTACAATGGATACAAAGTGCAGAATGTTTCACAAATTTCTTTATAATGGTTCTTATCCCGGCGAAAACAACTTTTTCCTTTATCCATATTATACCGGCAAACAGACCCTGGCTTTCGTCTACCGCCAAAAGGGAAAATACGACGGTATGGATATTGTTCTGAAAGAATTTTTATCCATTTTTATCTACCGGATCACAAAACCCTACTGGAAAAGGCGCCATATCTGTCTTGTCTGCGAGAAATTTTCCGAAATGGCTCAGGACAATGGATTTTACTTCTTCAAGCATTGTATGGATGAAGACGAAGAATCCTATCTTGGGAAACAGATCTACTACATTATTACAAAAGACTCTCCTGACCGTCAAAAGCTGGAGCCCTATAAGAATCGTCTGCTGGATTTTATGACTATCCGTCATATGTGCTATCTGCTGGCCGCAGATCTGATCGTCAGCTCAGACTCCCGCTACCACACCTACGCCATGCAGAGCCGGCATAGTATTTTTAACCGTTATATCAAAAAAATACCTTTTGTTTTCCTTCAGCATGGAGTGATCGCCCTTAAACAGGTGGACTTTTTTTACGGAAAGGGAAAACGGGGAGGATGCGATCTCTTTGTGGTATCCACAGAAGCGGAGAAAAAGATCATTGTGGACAATTTCGATTATCTTCCCGAAGAGGTCATCAACACCGGTCTTCCGCGCTGGGACGTGCTTCATGACAAATCCCAGGACCGGAGGGAAATACTGATCATGCCCACCTGGAGAAACTGGCTTGATTCCGTACCTGACGAAGACTTTGAGCAAAGCGACTATTTCCGCCATTATATGGAACTTCTGAATTCTAAAAGGTTTGCGGAAATCCTGGAAAAGTATGATCTTCAGGTCAACTTCTATCTTCACGCAAAATTCCAGGACTATGTGGAAAACTTCCGTTCCAGGGAAAGCCGTATCCATCTGATCTCCTTCGGCGAAGCGGCTGTAAATGAAATGCTGATGCGGTGCCGCATGCTGATCACAGATTATTCCAGCGTAAGCTGGGATGTACTTTACCAGGACAAGCCGATCCTTTTCTATCAGTTTGATCTGGATAAATACGAAGAGGCCCAGGGAAGCTATCTGAATATGCGTACAGAACTTTTCGGGGACCGGGCGGAACACTGCGAAGAACTTCTTGATATGCTGGAAGAACAGATCCAGAACAATTTCCTCATGAAACCTAGATATGAGGAAATGCGCCGGATGTATTTCAGCAATCCAGATCATACGCACAGCCGCCAGATCTGCGAATGCATCAAAAAACTGCTGTAAAAACAGTTTTCCAAAAATAAAGAGAACGATCCTCCCACTGACAGGAGAATTGTTCTCTTTTTTTACAAGCGCAAAGGCCGCATATACTATTAAAGCCCTCTGTCTCTAATGATGTGTCTCACAAAGTTCTGTCCGCCCAGCACACCAGCCAGTCCGATACCTTTCCTGTAATCTGCCGGTAATGGAACAGCTTTCTTAACCCGTCAAGGATAAAGGAAATGCCGATGCTGACTCCAAGAAGGAACAGCCAGATAGAAAACGCGTGTTTAAAGGAATATGTCACATCTGTAAGCCACATTGCCCTTACAAACGTATGGGTATAGAAAATATCGGACGATCGTTTTCCCAGGAATTCCAGAATCTGCCGTATCACCGGAAGTTCTATAAAAAATTCATAGGCCCAGTAGATCAGCGTCACAGGGATCAGCCCGTTAAGGGCGAACTCAAACCGCTGGATTCCCCAGGAGCTGTCATAAAGCAGGAACATACAAATCAAAAGGAAGGTAGTGATCAAAAATTTCAGGAGTTTATTCAGCGCATGGTTTTTCACTACGGCAAATCCCTTCAGCCGTTCCAGGACCTGCCCGTCCGCAAAGCATACGGCAAGGGGAACCACAAAAAAGTACTTTGTCAGATGAATGTGCTTTTCCAAAAGGAAACTTCCGGGAAGCAGCACCATCATCACGATCAGCCATCCGTATTTTTTATAAAGTCTTACCGCAAATGGCAGAAATACGATCAGCAGAACCTCCAGGCTCAGATACCACCAGGTTGCGACCATGGTCTGCGTACCGAAAAGATGGCCCAGGCAGAAGATATCCATGACCGCGCTGAGAATATTTGCCCAGACGATCCCGCTTCCGTAACGGGAGGTTCCTGTGATCAAAGTGATTCCCGCGCAGAAACAGAACGGCAGGAAAAACAAAAGCACAAGATTTACATATCTTTTAAACACAAAAAGCGTCGCCTCATGGGCGGAAAACTGAAACTGCTCATACTGCTTTTTCATAGATAATGTAAGGCCATATACGGACAAAAAGGCAAAAAGCCCTACACAATGGACCATACAGCGGCTGATCATCATAGCCATGTCCTGAGACAGCGGCCAGAAATCCACGGTATGTCCGTACAGCCTTGCCTCATTGGAGAAGCAGTGATAACACAGCAGAAAAATAACGGCAATGCCTTTCACTGCCAGGGTGTTCTGTTTTGTAAATCTCAGTTTCTTTTCCATCTTCTTGTTTCCTCTTTCTAAACCGGCATCAGAAAATATCGTCTTCTCACATCAATATCCTTTTCCGGCAATATAAGCATAAGTTCTCTCACAGTTGTAATGGTCGCGGTAGGCAAAATAGGAGCTTCGCATAGCTGCATAGACTTCTTTTTCCAGGAATTCGTCCCTTATATATTCCTCCAGCTTTTCCACCAGCTCCTGTTCTTCTGTGCATCGCTGGCCGAAAAGCTCTTTTTCCATATCTATATAGCTTCCGTTCGTCTCCATATAAAGTTTCAGGTCAAACTGGTAGAAAACCACCGGTTTTTCCTGGTAGTACACATCCCAGCAGGCGCTTGAGTAATCCGTCACCATCATAGAACATTCCATCAGAAGTTCGTTCAGCGGCCTTTCCCCAAAGGGAATCAGCTTCACCTGACTGCTCTCCGCCTCGAAATTTTTCATAAATCTCCGCAGCTTGGGGTGTATATAAAAGATCAGCTCCGCCTTATTTTCCTTCAGACAGGAAATCAGCTTCTGATTTCTCATCAGAGAGGCGTACCGCCTGTAATAATCACTTTTGCAGAAATCCTCGTCGCATAGGTCTTCCAGCCAGGAACGCCAGGTAGGCATAACCAGTATTTTTTTCGCATCCGGCCGCGCCCTGTTTTCAAGAACATCCCAGCGGGCCAGCCCCACAACAGGCACATTTTCCGGTTCATACCCGAAATTCTGCACGATAATCTGCTGTTCATACCGAGAGGAAGCGGTGAAATAAGTTACCGGACAGGCACCTTCCTTTCCAAAAAGATCTTCCACTCTTTTCAGTGCCAGAACGCCATGCTGCAGGAAATAGATATCATGTCTGTTGATCTCTCTGGAGATCAGATTCGGTTTAGGCTGCCACAGATATCCGTGTACTCTGCTGTCCGAAGCTACATACAGGCTGGCAGCCAGCATATACAGGATATGGCGGAAGCTCATAAATGGTATCACATTTTTCCGGTATTTTTCCACTTTATTCCACTGTGCGGAATCCCTGTCCAGTATAAAGAAAATACGGTTTCTGTCCTCTTTTCCCAGCCTTTCCATACAGTACCGGAAAAAATAAAATCCATTGTCCTGAGCGGATATGCAGTATTTTTCATATACGATCCAGATACGCTTTCTTTTCCAAAAAGGGCGCAGAACTCTGTAAATTCCGTATGCTAGGAATTCCTTTATCCTTGTGCTCTGTCCATCGTACTTTGTTTGCCGGCGGCAGCGCAGGATCAGCCGGTGACCTGTGCTTCCCATAGGAAAGAGAATGTATGAGCCTTTTTTTATCTGATAACTGCCAAGAATCAGAAGCGCCCTCACTTTTCCGCTTAAGATCACCGGGAAAAGACTCCGGGACTGGGGTTCCAATCCAGGGTTCTCCTCTCTGTTCTCTCCGTCGTATACCACAACTTCCCAGTCAGCTTTGTCTGTTTCCATTTCCGAAGTGTCCAGCACTACGCTGATGGATTTTTCCGACCTGCTTATATGCCGGAAAGGAAGAAGCCTGTTTTTCTTTTCCGAAAAGCCAGGAGCTTTTTTCTCCAGATACACCTGTGTCCCCGCCAGACTTCCGGAGGAAGCCAGCGTAAGATATAGTTTTGATTTCCGTATTTTTATACGCTCCGCATATACCGGTTCCATAAATGAAAACCCTCCGTCTCACCCTTCTGCAGAAATAAGCACAGGGTTCAGGATTTCTGTCCCCTCTTTTCCAAGAACATCCTCCAAAATTCTGACATATGTTTCATAAGAAAGACTTCCGTCCGGAGTGATCAATTCAAAATCTGTCCCATAAACATTTACAAATACCCCGGTTTCCTTAAGTCCGTTTCTGAGATAAAAGGCTTTTCTGCGTTTCCGCTCTTCCGCATTGTCTGCAGCCGCATCCTGTTTTTCAATCTCAAATATATATTTCTGGCCGCGAAAATGCTCCAGCAGAAGTTTCAGGCTGCGGCTTCCGACTCCTCCTCCTCTTCTCTCAGGAGCTATGGCAAAATAATCCAGCAGGGCAGTCCCGCCATCCATCATGTTCACTGCCAGACCGAGAAACTCTCCGTTCTCTGTAACCGCCAGGATCTCCATTTTCCCCTGTAAGGAGAGCTCTTCCATCAGTTCAAAAGGCTTTCTCTCGATTTCCGGAAATGCCTGGTGATATAAGGCATATACCTTGTCTCTGTATGATTTTCCTTCTTTTTGAATATTCTGTAATTCCATTGCTATATCTGATTAAATCCTTTCTCTCTATAATTTAAAAATCATCCCGCCATATCCGGCCAGGAAAGAATCTCTCTGGAGATCACCTCTTCATAATCTCCCTCGATGTCTTCGCTTCTTCCCGCGGCAAATATATTTGTTTCTGCTCCCCAGACCCGGTCGCAGTATTCCCATACATGAAAAGACAGTCCGCGGAACAGAAAGTCGAGACTGCCGCATCCGTCCTCTTCCGTATATTTATAATCAATATTTTTCTTTTTTAATGCGTCTTGTACTATTTGAAGTCTCATTTTGTCCCTCCATGGCAGAAGCACCAGATATTAGTTTTCAGCTTTTCAAATTTCATTCTACCTGTCAGGCCGCCGAGTTGTCAATAGCGGCGGCTCCATTCCGTTACAATATGTTTTCAAAAAATATTGACATTCTTTCAATCATCACATATAATAATCACATCAAAATAATTTGATGTGAGGAAAAACCATGGAATCAGAATATCAAGAACAAGCGAAAGTGTTTAAGGCTCTTTGTGACCCTAAACGCCTCGCGATTCTGGAGCAGTTAAGGGGCGGAGAAAAGTGTGCGTGTGTTTTGCAGGAGCCGCTGAATCTAACTCAATCCGGTCTCTCTTACCATATGAAAATTCTCTGTGATTCCGGCATTGTTGTCAGTCGGCAGGAGGGAAAATGGACACACTACCGATTGAGCGCTCCCGGCAGAGAAAAGGCAGTAGAGCTACTAAGGAAATTAACGACGCCTGATAGTGAGCAAGAGAAAAACTGTTCAAAGTGCGGTTAGGAAACGCCATCTAAGTCCGGATGGTGTTTCTTTTGAAGATACACATCAAAAAAAATTGATGTATTTATTAAATTGAAAGCGAGGATTTTATATGGGCGTATGGGATTTTATCCAGGACCAGGTACTTGGGATGAGATGGCTTAATAAACTTATCGGAATGGGGCTGTCAGCACTTGGCTTAGATGTGAATGGACGCATAGGCGGCAGCGTACAGTTTTTCATTTATGATATTTTGAAAATCACAATTCTGCTTTGCATATTGATATTTGCTATCTCATATATTCAAAGTTATTTTCCGCCAGAACGAAGCAAACGTATTTTAGGCCGCTTTCGCGGAATTTGGACGAATATCATTTCTGCTCTGTTGGGAACAGTAACACCATTCTGCTCCTGCTCGTCTATCCCGCTGTTCATTGGATTTACAAGTGCAGGGCTTCCGCTTGGCGCAACGTTTTCATTTTTGATCTCATCGCCCATGGTGGATTTGGGAAGTCTTGTATTACTCGTTAGCATTTTCGGCGCAAAGGTAGCAATTATTTATGTTGTGCTCGGTCTTGTTATCGCAGTGATCGGAGGCACGATCATAGAGAAATTGCATATGGAAAGCAATTTGTCAAGGGTGTTTTTTACCAAAACCACGTGTGAGACAACGAGGCGAGTAACACGAATGTTCCGTCTACAATCTGCAATATACCGAAGATAAAAAAGTGGTTCCTTTTGCATCAAACCGGGCGTTCCCCTGGTGGGCCTTTGCCACGGCCCGGATGGAGCTGAGGCCCACGCCGGGCGCACCCATACGCTTGCTGGAGAGAAATTTCCCGTCCTCCTGCCGCGCCTGCCCGTCAAAGCTGTTGTCCATGGTGATAGTCAGGACGCCGTACTCCAGGGAGCTGTTTAGCCGGATAAATTTCTTGCCCCCGGCCATGCGTCCGCAGGCTTCCACCCCGTTTTCCAGCAAATTGGCGAACACGACGCACAGTGCGCGGTCATCCAGAGTTTCATTCTGCGCGGGGACCGTCAGCCGGGCGGTAAAGGCGATACCCTCCTGCCGGCAGCGGGCGGCATAGTGGGACACCACCGCATTGACGGTGGGATTTTCGCAGTAGTCCTGAACGGCGGCGGGGATGTCCCGGATCAGCGTGGCGATATAGTCCCGCAGCTTGGAATTTTCATCCCCGGCCATGGCCTGGATTGCCGTCAGATGGTGGCGCAGGTCGTGGCGCATCTGCCGGGTCTGCTCGGCGGTCTCCATCAGGAGCAGGCTGCGCTTTTCCTCCTCCTCCATCTGCATCTCCAGCAGGCGGGATTCAAAAACCAGCCGCTGCCGCAGGGCGGCCTGCTGTTCCAGACCCTCCAGGGATTGCAGCAGCACATAGTAGATGGCAAAGACGCAGACCAGCAGACCAATCCGGCAGAAGAGGAAAAAACCGCTGTCCACGCTGCTCTCCAGATAGGAATCGGTAAAGATCAGCGCCAGAATGGTCACAAACGCCGGTACCAGCCAGATGATCCGCCACAGCCGGGGCGCGTCGGTCCGGTAGACCAGATTGGCCACCTGCCGGAAAAACCGCAGCAGCAGCGGCAGGGTGACACCGTAGAGCAGGATGCAGACAAAGCTGCTGCCCCACCCCTGGATGGGGATGCCAAACACCTGCACAGCAAGCACCGACACGATCCCCCGGATAATCAGCAGATAGTCCACAATCAGCAGATAGGTGAACAGCATTTTGAAGGGGCTCAGGCGCAGGAAGCAGCAGTAGATCAAAAATCCCATCCCCGCAAACAGCAGTTCCAGGTTGCGGAAATACAGCCCGTTGGACAGGCAGTAGGCGGCAGCCGCCATTTTGCACAGCACATTGACCGTCACCAGCGCCAGAGCCAGCCTGCGGGAACGCCATTGGAAGTTCCAAAACAGGACAAAGGGGATGATGTGGCTGGGCAAGGTGGTACAGAAGATATAAAATAACTGCCCCATCATCTCTCCCCCCTTGTCCGTGCAAACAAAAAGTCCTCATAGGCTCGTTTGGCCTTGGAACGGTTGGGACGGCTGATGGGGACGTTTTTTCCATCAGCCATCTCATAGCACTGATATTCCTCGTTGATCCCCCGGACAAAGGCCAGATTGACGCAGTAGCTTTTGTGGGGGCAGAAAAAGGGCTGCCCCTCCAGCTGGGGCAGCAGGTCGGACAGCTTGCCATAGAGCTGGAGCGTGCCGCCGTCCCTGCGATACAGAAACACATGATGGGCCTTCTGCTCCAGATAGAAAAGCTCGGAAAGGGGGATTTTTTGCGTCTCGCCGCCTTGCCGGATGGCCAGCCGGGGAGCGCTGTCCCTTTGCAGCTTCACCAGATGCAGCAGGTCGTTGATCTCTTTTTGCCGTACAGGCTTTTCCAAGTATTTCAGCACCGAAAGGCGGTAGCTCTCCAGGGTATGCTCGGTGCTGGTGGTGGTAAAGGCGATGGGGATTGTTTCGTCCATCTCCCTTATTTTCCGTACCGCCTCCACGCCGGTCATGCCGTCCATATAAATATCCATCAGCAGCAGATCGAACCCGCCGGGGCGGAACGCTTCCAGCAGTTCCTCACTGCTGGCGAACTGGGCGCAAACGGTGGCGATGGGGGCCTGTTCCAGCAGGGCGAGCAGGGCTTCCCGTTCCTCCGGCAGATCGTCGCAAATGGCAAGTCGTAGTGGTTCCATGGTTTTTCTTCCTCCTGATTTCCTATTTTACACCCGATGCACAAAAATGTCAATTTGTCAAGTACCAGTTTTGCCGCGGGTTGCGGCATCTCTCGTACTGGAAAGAGGCACAAAAATCCCATAAAATATTTCTAATAGCGCAACGAGAGCGCCGCCGGAGAAAGGAGAGATCATGGTCAAAGCATACTTTACCGCCTGCGAGCAGGCGTTTCCAGCCAAACGCACCCAGCTGAGGCGGCTCTCCCTGGCTCTGCGCCGGGGCGGAGTGGAGCACATGGAGCAGCTTTGCGCCATACAGCGGGCAGGACCGGAAAAGTTGTTGGAAATCCGCTCCATCGGGGAAAAGAGCCTGCTACTCATCGCGGCGGTCTGCGCCCGATATGAAGAAAATAAGACACCATCACAAGGGGGCGCCCCCTTGCGTGAGACAGGTTCCTGTCTGACGCAGGAATGCCCTACTGCTTTAAGGAGGAAGGAAGATTGGAACAAAAATGGAAGCGGCCACTGGCGCTGCTCTTGTCAGTGGCCATGATGTTTTCCATGTCCGGTACACCTGTGTACGCTGCGGATATGGAAACAGGGGCTTCCGCTGTATGCCCCCATCATGTGCACGATGAGACCTGCGGCTATTCCGAGGGTACGCCTTGCACCCACGAACACACCGACGATTGTTACACCCTCGTGACCCAGTGTGTCCATGAGCATACGGCGGAGTGTTACAGCGACGGGATACTCCCTGCCGAGGGCGAAGAAAAAGCAGCCGACGCCTGTACCCATGTGTGCAGCGAGGAAAGCGGCTGCATCACAAAAGAATTGAACTGTCCGCACGTCCACGATGAGACCTGCGGCTATTCCGAGGGAAGTCCCTGCACCTTTGACCCGTCGGACTGCGAACTCTGCAACCCGACGGACAGCGGCGAACCGGAAGCGCCGGCGGAATGTATCTGTGAGACCCTTTGCACGGCGGACAGTGTCAATCCTGACTGCCCGGTGTGCGGCGCGGAGGGCGCGGACCTGGCCGCCTGCGCCGGAACCGTGGAGGAAGGAGACGCTGCGGAGGAAACGGATCCCGCCCAGAACCCGGCGGAACAGACCATCCTCTCCTGGGAGTGGATCGGGGCGGACAACCTCAACGAGGGCGTGCTGCCCCTGCCCGGCGTCAGCGCAGAAAACCCCGTGGATCTTGACGCGGTGGTTTCTATGCTGCCCACCGGCATCACCGCCACGGTGGACGGCAGCGAGGAGCCGGTGGAGTTGACCATCACCTGGGCCTGTGAGGACTTCGTCAGCCCGGCCACCGGCGGTACATACACCTTTGCGGCTGCTCTGCCCCAGAGCTACACCCTGAGCGAGGAAACAGCGGCCCTCACCGTGCCGGTCATCCTGGGCGGAGACTTGCTGCCGGTGGATACGCTGGCGACCGCATCGTGGTATGGACTTTCAGTTGCAGGTACCAGTATCTCTGGCGGGGGCTATTGGCTGAATGATTCCAGCACTGGCGGAATTACAAACAATGGCGCCAGTGCGAGCAACTACAACGTCCACTTTGACGCCAATACAAATACCCTGACCTTGAATAATGCAAACCTGACAAAGGCATCAATGCAAGGTGCGATCCTATTTGTCCATGCTGCGAACACAACAGACGTTACCATCAACCTGATTGGGGACAATGTTTTGGAGAGCAGTAATATCTACGGCATCTATACAAAAAACACCAATATGACCATCACCGGCAGCGGCAGCCTTACGGTCAGCGGCAGCCAATATGGTATCGCTGAATCTGACGAGCAACCATCGAATAGTACTTTTACTTTTACCATAGCCGGCGGAACCGTCACAGCGACCGGAGGCATAGCCGGTACAAGGCTTTCGAGTATTGGATCCATCCAAAATACCCTTTTGTTGACCGGCGGCAGCCTGACCGCTGAGGGCGGCAAGTACGGCATCCATATGCGCGGAAGACATCCGGGGGATGAGAAAACGATCACCGTTAGCAGCGGAGGCTCTCTGGTGGCCTCCGGCGATACCTACGGTATATATTTTGACGCTGAAACTAGTGGGAATCCAGCGTGGCGTATCAATGTAAATTCCGGCGGCAGTTTGGTAACGAACAGCACATCGGTCACACCGACAGGCTCCGGGGGATGGCTGCTGTACGGCGGCAACACGCCGACCGTAAATGGAACCGTAGCGCTGCCGATGGACCTCACCATCTCAAAGGGCACTGCCCTTTCCATTGCCAAAGGCAGCAACTTTATCATCCCTGATGGAGTGGTTTTGACCAACTACGGCATAATCGGTAATCAGGGTACCATCAGCGGTAATGGACAGATTATCAATTACGGCGGCATAAACAGCTTCAACGGCGGTACCAACAACGTTGCTAATACCGTGAACCGCAGTGTGATGACTGTCACGTCCAAGCCTAACACTAGGAATATCCCATATGGAATTTCCGTGACCTTTACCGCTGCGCTCTCCAGAACCGATGCCGGCGGCATGGTTCGATTCAAGCTGGACGGAGAGATTGTGACAGAAGCCGTGGTGAGCAATGGCAAGGCCAGTATTACGCTTGAAGGCCTGGAAAAAGGCAGTCATACGGTCACTGCGGAATACACAGGAGACGGAACCTATGCGTCGGAAACGGGCAGCTATCAATTTCAAATCGTTGATGGCTATACCATTACGATGAAGACCAATGGCGTCGGCTCCATCAAACCAAATAACAATACAATCCAACCAGTGGCTGAAAACAAATATGCCTATGCAGCGGGAGAAAGAGTCGACCTGAGGACAACTGCACCTATGGGCTACGAGATTAGCTACGTTACCGTCGAGACGGAAGATGGCCGGGTGATAACCCCCAATATTGTGTTAAGTCAGGTTTTCTTCACAATGCCGGCGGAAAATGTGACTGTCTACGCCAGTTTTGCAGCAGAAGCGGATGTCTTCGCGGTGAATCGTGCCCATAGCAGTATAGAATTTTTTGTAATGAAGGACCTCAAAATTTCGCAGGAAGGCCTTGCAACACAGGATGAAGAAGCCATTGAGGCCTGGCTCGAAGCGCGGATGAACTCAACTGTGAACGACGATACCGTGACGTGTACCGCTGAGGTGACCTCGTTCACGCCCGCTGTAGCCGGTACGCCGAACAATCCGGCAGGTACCAACGGCAGTTTTTCCGTTGACTGGTCGGTGCGCAAGGGTGACGCGATGAAATCAAGCACCAGCGAGGGAACGATCACCCCTACAGTCTTCCAGGCAGAAATAAGTGGAATCGAGATCAAGACCCAGCCTACTAAAATGGACTATTCCTTCGGCGAAACATTGGATCTTTCCGGGCTGGTCATCACGGTGCATTATGAAGGCACCGATGATACAAAGGAGGTCGCCTGGAGCGCGGACAGCGGCATCACCGCTGACCCGGCAAACGGCACAGCACTGTACGCCTCCCAGCACAACGGCAAGCCCGTTACCATCACCTATGAGGGCAAGACCGCCACGACCAGCGCACTCACCGTCGGCAAGGCTGACCAGACCGGCTTTGCCTTTACAGGTGAACCGTACAGGGCCGTCGCCTGCGGGGACGAGCCGTTTGCCGTCGAAGCCACCGGCGGACAGGGCAACGGCACCGTGACCTATGCCGTCACTGAGGGCCAGGACGTTGTCAGCGTCAGCGGCAGTACCGTGACCATCCTCAAGTCTGGCACGGCCACCATCACCGCCACCAAGGCGGCGGACGAGGACTATAACGAGGCCACCGCTACGCTTGTTGTGTATGTAACGCCCAAGCAGGTCGACGGCGTCTATCAAATTGGAACGGCCAATGACCTGTTCTGGTTCGCGGGCCTGGTCAACGGCACCCTGGAGAACGTGGAACAGGACACCGCCGCCAGCGCGGTGCTGACTGCGGACATCGACCTGAGCGGCAAGACCTGGACCCCCATCGGCAATTACAGCGCAGACAACAGCAACCAATACACCGGCGCCTTTGACGGTGCGGGCCACACCATCGACCACCTGACGCTCAACAGCACCGCCGACTACCAAGGTCTTGTGGGCTATCTGGGCAATGGCGGTGCCATCAAGGATCTGACCCTGGGCGAGACCTGCTCCGTCACCGGCGGTGAATATGTGGGCGGCATCTGCGGCTACAACGTCAGCGGCACCATCGAAAGCTGCACCAACGCGGGCGCCGTCACCGGCAGCCGCACTGTGGGCGGCATCTGCGGCTACAACAACAGCGGCGCCATTGAAAGCTGCACCAACGCGGGCAGCGTCACCAACAGCGTTGCCCTCGGCAGCAGCCATGTGGGCGGCATCTGCGGCCGCAACAACAACGGCGGCACCATCGAAAGCTGCACCAACGCGGGCAGTGTCACCGGCAGCAGCAATGTGGGCGGCATCTGCGGCAACAACTTCAGCGGCACCGTCGAAAGCTGTACCAACGCGGGCAATGTCACCAGCAGCGCCGTCACCGGCAGCAGCTATGTGGGCGGCATCTGCGGCTACAACAACAGCGGCTGCACCGTCGCCAACTGCTATTGGCTGGGCACCGCCTATACGGGCAATGGCATCGGCACCGACAATGGCACCAGCACCGGTGTGGAGCAGAAAACCGCCGACCAGTTCGCCTCCGGCGAGGTGTGCTGGCTGCTGAACGGTTCCACCAGCGAGGGCACCCTGGCCTGGTACCAGAACCTGGACAACGACCAGGATAAGGATACCTACCCCGTGCTGGACAGCAGCCACGGCATCGTCTACTGCATTGAGGAGGACCCCGTCCGTTACAGCAATGACCCCAACGGCAAGCCTGCCCAGATCATCAGCGTGGACATCACCTGGGGAGAATTAAGCTTTACTTACAGCGACGGCACCTGGAATCCGGACACCCATACTTATGATGGCG
>ERZ1643247.55-NODE-55-length-160745-cov-21.703958_pt1 | contig 160745 bp, 159 predicted proteins | sample MGYA00579264_ERZ1643247 | MGnify/ENA primary metagenome ERZ1643247 (study PRJEB29033, sample SAMEA4952262) | chicken gut metagenome | biome: Broiler Chicken; feature: Gastrointestinal Tract; material: Caecum | place: Ireland | collected 2018 | study: Broiler... | reverse complement strand
AACGCCAGGGATACCGCTCCGGCCATTATAAACGAAATCTCCATACTGCCGCAGGGGAAGTCGAGCTGAAGGTTCCTAAACTGAAAGGGGTTCCTTTCGAGACTGCCATTATCGAAAGATACCGTCGCAGAGAATCTTCTGTGGAAGAAGCCCTTATCGAGATGTATCTGGCCGGTGTTTCTGTTCGACGTGTAGAGGATATCACCGAAGCCTTATGGGGAACGAAGGTATCTCCCGGAACCATCAGCAACCTGAATAAAAAGGCTTATGAGCATATCGAAACCTGGCGTACCCGTCCGCTTTCCGGGGACTATCCCTATGTTTACGTAGATGGTGTTTACCTGAAACGCAGCTGGGGCGGTAAGATCCAGAACGTTTCTGTGCTCATTGCTATTGGTGTCAGTCAGGATGGCTGCCGGGAGATCCTTGGCGCCGCTGAAGGGGTGAAGGAAGATCGTGAGCGCTGGCGTTCTTTCTGCGTATGGCTGAAGGAACGCGGGTTTACTGGTGTTCGACTGATTATTGGCGACAAGAACCTCGGCATGCTTGAAACTATTCCGGAAGTCTTTCCAGATGCCAGATATCAGCGCTGTACAGTTCATTTTTACAGAAATATATTTTCTGTTACACCCCGCAATAAGATGAAAACGGTAGCTCTTATGCTCAAAGCAATCCATGCGCAGGAAAGCAAGGAGGCTGACCGTGAAAAAGCAATCCAGGTAGCGGAGAAACTCCGGGCCATGAAGCTTACCAAAGCTGCCCAAAAGGTGGAGGACGGAATTGAAGAAACCTTGACCTATATGGATTTTCCTACACAGCATTGGTCCGGACTAATAACGCGATTGAGTGAATATTACGGTGCTGCAGAGCCGCCAGTCCGGCGTGGCGTGAGCCACCTGTCCGGACTAACGGAGCCGCCTGTTTATAGTTACTCGGCCTGAGCAGGATCCAAGCCATATACCTCTCTCATGGAAAGGTCTTTCGATGGATCGATGCTCTCAATGTTGATTTTATATGAATCGTAAGAAATACGATCCATGATGGCATCTGCAAGAGTGCTCTCACCGCTGCAGATCTGCTGGTACCACTCGCTTTCCCGGAACTGGGAGCAGAAGATGGTCGATGACTTCTTCCTGCGTTTGTGGATCAGCTCGAAAAGATTTCTGGCTTCGGACTCGGTCAGTTTGAGCAGGAGCCATTCATCAATGATCAGCAGGACTGGCTTGGTGTATTTCTTTAGTACACTGGCAAAAGCACCGGAATCTCTGGCTGCCTGGAGATCAAGTAACAGGTCTGGAAGCCGGACATACTTCACGGTGTAATAATGTTTGCAGGCTTTAACTGTATTCACATCAGACGATGTGTTCTTACAGTATAAAGGAAATCTATGTAATAGAGCCTAATGTGGCTCTGAATTACCGGAATATATGGCTCTCATTCTCCGGAATGGTGGCTCTCAAAGTCCGGACAGGTGGCTCAAAGAGCCCCGGAATAATCATATATTACACAATTATTCAAAATATATTTTTCTCGTCTGTCGCATACACCAATAGGCAGTACTACTTTTCTTCTGTATTTTGTTCTAATTATCGTGTATACGATTAGTAACGGAGGGATATACTATAGGACAAAAAGAACTGAAAGTCTATCAACTCAAACAGATAATAGAAATTTGGGAACAGGATAATCTAATGTGGATAATACTATTCAGTACAAAGGCTATGCTGGAAGCGTAGAGTTCTATGAAGAAGATGGTATTTTCTATGGCAAAGTCATGGGGATTTGTTCCTTGATTTCTTACAAAGGGGAAAGCGCCAAAGAACTTCTTGACGATTTTCATGTCCATTCCCCTGGTGATCCAACATATGTTCAATCCCCAGGGGTTCTTTTTTCCTCTTATCCAAAATCAGAATTTTTTATAAAGTACAGATCAACCTCAGATACGGAATTTTCCTGCACAGTGACGTCAGCAGATAGCATACAGCCAGCAGCAGAATTGCGAAGATGAAATCACCCGCAAGATTTTCCGACACAGACAATTTTAAATAATATATATAGCAAACATCAGCAAGCAGACTCTGGAACAGGTAGATGCCCAGTGAATTCTGCGATATCTTTTGAATCACTTTCCGCACAAAGCTTTCTGATGAGTCAGCGCATAGAAGAGAGAGTCTGTATATACACAGACTGGCGACAAGAACAAATACAGTTGAGAATCCTGATGATACTGTATCCCATACGCTCTGTGCTGATACGGAAATCATCAATCCATAAAGAGTAAGGAATAATATAGATATCAGATAACTAATGACAGCGTATACAGACTTTATTTTTTCTTTGAAGAAATCAATCCTCTGAAACAAAATACCACCCAGGATAAAATATGCGAAGGTAAATGAGTACAGACCCCGAACGGGATTAAACTGATTGAAGAAGTCAGTCTCTTCAATAGGAATACTATGTCCGGTCAGAGCACAGCCCATACGCAGAAACATATTCATGCAGGAATTTCCGAATACAACTGCGAAGATGATGGCAGTAAAGAAAAATAAAACTTTTTTCTCGTAATTAAAAGCATATTTCATCAGAGGGAAAAAGGTATACAGCACAAAAAGTGCCATCAGGTACCACAATTGATTGCTCCAGCCCGATTCAAAAAGCCACAACTTATGAATATACCCGGAAAATGTAAGCGGCTCCTGATAAACAAACATCTTGACCGTTACATTGATAACATCCCAGACACATACGAGGAAAACGATATGGCACATTCTGATAATATGTCTTTTCAACTGGAACTCCTTATTAAACAGCAGACCGCCATGGGCAAGGAAAAACAGTGGGATAGATATGCTGAGACAGCTTTTGATGTAATAGTTTCCTATATGTTCATACTCTCTTACGTCAACGGAAGTTGAAAACACATGATAAAAAATAACAGAAAATATAGCGACTGTTTCTATAAAATCAATAAAATAGAACCGGTTTGTCTTTGGTATATTCATTACTACTCCCTCCTGTGAATCCTGTTCTCAGGATTCGGTGTCTTCAGATATACGGGTAAAGACCCAGATCAAAAATATGTGTATACTCATATCTGCTATCGTTAAAGAACAGGGCGGCCATGGTTCCTCCGCAGTTTCCTCCGATCAGAGATGTACACCGTGAAAGAAGAATAATAGATGAAAGATATTCCAGTCCCATCAAATAGTTATTGTTTTCTCTGTCAAAGTGCACATCCTTAATGTATTGAATGTTCTCCTTATAATATATATCATCATAGTACTGTCTCTTATTCTCCAGAATCATACCAGGAAAGGCCCGACAGAACTGATCTCGTATCTGTTTTTCCTCTGTTGCAAGATATATAGCATCATAGGAGTCCTTCCCTATCTTTTCTCTACACAAAGAGATTACATCCTCTGTCGGCGGCTGGACAGGATGTCCGGCCGGCCGCAGCCGCAGATAGTCCGTACCCCGGCAAATCACTCCCAGGACCCTTTTCTTCCCTTTGAAAACGGTCCGGTATTCATTCTCAACATAGGCGCAGGTTCGGGCATTGAGATGTATAAATGCCTTATACAACCTGCTCCACATTCTGATATATTCCGGCTCATATATATCTCTAAAACCAGGCTGAAAGGATGCGAATCTTCTGGAGCAGATCATTTCCGGCAGCATTCTGTCCTTTGGTAGAGGGATCTGCCTGAAATACCATTCCCACTGAATCATATCCTGATTGGATTCGTTTATACAAACCCTTGGATATGCATGGTGATAGACTGCGTAAAGCATGAGCGTAAGTATGTTGTGCATATAGCAAAAATTAAAGTATTCATAGAAAAACTCACCCTCTGTAATCTTCATAGTCCTGGTTGGATGAAATCTTTCAGAAAACAGATAGTCATCTGAAAGAGCAAAAGCAAATCTCCTGTACCGGGAAGCATCTACACATCGGCAAAGCTCATATAGATTGGGATATACCTTTTTCCTGTAAAAATCATATATCTTCACAATTTGGCTCCTCTCTTCTGTTGTATCCATTGCTCAATAATATATCTATTATTCAGTACACATCTGTATATACGATCTCCGGAATATTATTAAATCTCGGCACAAATCTGTTACTATTTCCTAAACCTCTTGACAATATCAGAGTATGGCCGGCTATTTCATACTGTCCGGATGTATAAGTGGGAAAGAATCCTTCATCCTGACTGAACAGAGGGCCGATTACAGGCAGTATGATCTGTCCGCCGTGTTCATGTCCGGACAGAACCAGATCCACATTCCATGTTTCCAGTCCCTTCCACAAAAGCATGCCGGCAGGGATGTGACACATCAACAACTTGAATCCGTCAAGCTGTTCAAATTCTTTCATGAAGCGGTATTCTGATCCATCACCAGAAGGCTCAATCAGACCATAGCTGGAAATCCCTCCTATATACATTTTATTTCCGTTTATCTCTATTTCCTGATACTCATTGTCCAGTACAACAGCACCGGCTTCTTCCAGCGGCCTTTTCAGATCTGTAGAGAAATTCTTCTCATAGTCGGTCTCATGATTTCCAAGGGAGAAAAATACTTTATACTTTTCGGCCAACTGTTTAATCAAGTCTGTTACAACAGTCAGGGATTCATCATCTCTGTTCAGCATATCTCCGACCATACAGACTAAATTTGGCTGAAGTTTATTAATCTTGTTAATCAGCCGGCGATTCTTATCACCAAATTCCATGTTGTGTAAATCTGTAAGCTGAACGATTTTGAATTTCTCCTGAATTTTTTTTGAATCTAACTCATATCCTGTAACAGTAAGACCGTATTTTGAAATAACCGTCATTACTACAATCAAGATAATCAAAATCAGCAGAACGATCCATGTAATCTGAAAGAACTTTTTTTCTTTTTTATTTCCCATTTCTCCTCCTGGATATGATTAGTCTTCTTTAGGGATACTTCCCAGAAGTGCCAGTCCAAGATATCTTTTTACTTCCTCTCCTGACCGAATCTTATGATCCTGCATGCTGTACAATACGGCGATCAGAAAAAACACGCTCAGGACGAATACGGAAGCCTGTATGATTATCTCATGAAGAATCGGATATTCCGGTTCCGCAGGAAAATCTGCCCTGTCCGCAATGACGGCCCATTCCCCGTCCATGATATTGTTGATTTTTTTTACAGTAGCCTGGCAAACCGCATCAGTCAGCGTCTGGGCACGCGCGGCATCAATATCGGCTACAGTCACTGTCATGAGACGGCTCTGATAATCTGTATAAGCATACATCTGTTCACGCAACGACTGAGCGGTAAATATATCCTGGAGATGGCAATTCAAGATTGCTTTCTCCAGCACAGGCGTACTCTGGGCAATCTCTACCCCATCCTTTGTCAAGTCTTCACCAACCTGAACACTTTCTGACAGATACCCTCGTCCGCCGGTATATGGCCTGACATATATTCGGGCCGAGGAGTAATATACTTTCGATACGCCGAACGCCGCATACAAAGCTCCGGTCATCGTCAAACATACAATAACAGCAGTGATCCATACCCAGTATTTTCGGAAAAACTCCAGGATTGTCCGAATCTGCTCAAATAATTCATTCTTTTTTGATATCATATTTCTTTATTGCCTCCTTCAGAAAAATTTCATCCACGCAACTGATCAGTATACAGAGGACAAGTGTGATCCCCCAAAGCACAGTTGCCGTAATCTTTCCGTGAAAAATATTTTCCAGTACTTCCAGGAACAGGGGATGGAGACCATACATCACGACCGAGGTGCTCCTGCAGAACTTTCCTGCCTGTTTTTGACTTTCCAGGGGATACCTAAGCCCTAGCATAAAAGTAAAATATATAGTAGGAAGCAGTGTGAGGGTAACTGTAGTACCAGCGGCAATACCTGTTTCCATGACAAAAACCGTTTCAGCTATATTCACAAGCATGCTGATAATCCATGCGAACCAGAGAATACGGTCGTGGAGCTTGTTTTCCCAGTAAGCGCAGGTATAGTAGATTAGAATACCAAGAAACGCGGCTGGCAGTGTTAGTCCGGCAAATCTTCTGATATATTCAAAATCAAACCACTCCATGAGCCGGTCTAATCCTGGTATGAACATCTGTCCAATCCCGTTCCAGCCATAAGTAAAAACGTCAAATATATATGCTGTAAAGGCAAATCCCCCCAGAAACGGAAGTACATGCATCCGAAACCCTAAGTAAATCACAATTAGGGAGAGGATCATGTAAGGGAAAAACCATAAATGATAGTACGTTCCATACAGCAGGAAGCGTTTCAGGATTGTGGTGACAACTGTTACCAGTTCCATGCCGCTGAAGTTTCCATTCACATAGTCCCATGTGATATAAATAATACTGAAGACCAGGTAATATCGGATCAGCGACAGTATCTGGCGTCTCAGCGGAGATTTACCTTCCATTTCAGCTTTAAACAAGAAGAAGCCTGAAACACATGCGAAAAACGGAACGCCCATTCTTCCAACAGCGCCTGTGACTGCCTCGCTCAACAGCCGACTGACATCGCTGAATAGTTGTGCGTGAATCCCCAATACAAGACATGCGGCTATCAACTTCATGATATCAATGGAATAATATCTCTTACTTCTCATTTTTTCTCACCAACAGCTTCCATATTTTTCTTCCGGCCCGTTTCATTGGACCATCTTTTGTGGCTTTATCAATACAATACTGCAGGTCATGATCAGGCAAATATTTAAAGAACAGATCTCTGGAGAACTCATCCCAGGGAGACTGTTTCAGACTGGAATTGTACTCCATTGCCCGAGATAACTCTACAGGGGTGGATATGACCTGGTCTTTGATTTCATTCCACATTTCAACTCCTCTCATGCTCTGGATGATAATCAAAGAATATCCCAGATCCTCCGTCCAGTTCTCTGCGATTTTTTCCGAACCCCACAGATCTCCAAGGGTAATATCACTTGTCCTGTGAATCTTGCGGAACCTGCAGGAAAAGCAGGATGGCCGGAGGTTCAGATTTTTCAAGAAAGACTGCAGATATATATCTTCTGTCATGGGCACGCAGCTCACCGATTTGTCTGCCCAGCTTACTTTCATGGAAAATTTCCTCCATCCGTTGGATTTATCACGAAAAGAAATATTGTTTGCCTGTTTTCCTTTTCCCGTCTCACTAAGGTATTTACGCAGCACCGCCGGAGAACTGATTCCGTGACAGATAAAGTCAACGGTAATAAGGCGGCTGTAGCCTTTTTTTAAAACACTGTGCAACCCGGCGATCTGACAGGGCGTACCTGAAAAGAGTACCCAACGGCCTTCCTCCAGATATCTCACTACGTGTCTATATGCTTTCTCTGTGCAGCTCTGTACATATTTTGATCCTCTGAGTCCGGGAATATCTCCTACGTTTTCTATTTCTCTCGTAGTAGCACGGTCCCCTTCCATCGTAACGCCAAACACTATACCGTTCTTTTTTAACACAGCCTCCGCAAGATGAGTGAAAATTCCTCCGGACGAACTCGCTCTTTGTATATCAGGATTCCGACTGTATCCGGCAAGGACAGCCTGTATCTTCTCATCGTCCTCCGGTTCTGCAGGACAGTTGCGAAGGCAGATTCCGCAACGGATACATTTCGTATGGTCGATCAGCGGATATGGAAATCCTTCTTCATTTTCCACCATCTGAATACATTCCCTGGGGCATGTGGAAGCGCAGGCGCCACAGCCGGTACAGTTTCTTTTCCCGGCAATCTCGTATAATTTTTTATCTTTTGAAAATTCTATTTTTAATCTGTTCAACTTGTTCTTTCTCCTCTTTGTGAAATCCAAAAAGACAAAGACACAGGAAATATACGATCAGGAACATCCCTCCTTGCAGGATAAATGCAGGCCAGGAATCAACCGCAAAGAATATCTTTACAATCAGGCCTTCCGCCGCCGCCACAGCCAGCGCCAAGGTTGGGCGTGCCATATTTCTGAAAAATCCTGGAATATCCAAATTTATTTTCCTGTAATAATACCAGTTCATCAGCAGTATATTCCCAAGCAATGTTGCCACGGCTGTTCCTGTCGCTGAACCGATGGCTCCGAATTTCCATGACAACGGTATGGAAATAACCAGATTCAAAAGAGCAATAACAAAGTAGGCGATGGAACGGAATTTATGTTTGTTTTCCGCTCTTTGTATCTCTATCCCGATATTCTGAATCAGAGGGATCAGCATCGGGATCATGATGATGGCTCCCACATAATAGGCCTCCTCGTATCCTTCGCCGGCCCATTTTCCAATAAAGAACTGCCCATACAGAAGATAACCTACCAGCACGCCTGCCAGAATGATATACTGGATGCGTCCGATCCTTGTAAACAGATCCGAGAGGGTACGGTCGCTCTGATGTTCCGCCACCATTTTATTGACCCGGGGAATAAACACATTAGACACTGCGGACGACATGTTTAAGAAATACTGGTTGAACTGGCTCCCCACGGAGAAAATGGCCACGACCCCTGTATTCTGGGTAATCCCCAGGATAAATTTCCCCACGTTCCAGTTAATCTGAGTGGCAATTTCGTTTAAGAATATGTAAAATGAAAAGGCTCCTACGCTTTTCATCACATGCAGCTCCATGCCTTTAAAGCAGAATCTCATGTCCAGCTTCTTTACACAGTAATAAATGTTAAAGGCAAAGCGGAGGATAGACAGTAACAGATTGGCCACAACAAGAGACATGGACCGGTATCCCATCAGCAGTAGCGGCAGGGTAACGCACGGATTCAGAACATTTACAGCAATCAGAAGGATCCTCTGAAAAATGTATTTCTCATGAGCGGTAATATAGCAGTCAAAGATGATATTGGGAAAGGTGAGCGCTGTCGTAATCACAAGAACCAGCATCAGCCATCTTATCTCTGTAATCTCCCCCACTGTAAGACTGTTGCTGAAAAGTGTGTCAGCAGACAGGATCAGTCCGCCTCCCAGTACAAGACAGATACATGCCATCGTACAGAACACCAGCAGGAAGATACTGTTCAGACGCCTGATTGCGTCTTCATCCTTCCGGACCCTGTATTGATAGTAGAAGCGGACATAGGAGCTGCCGAATCCAAAACTCAGCAGGCCCAGGTAGGAGACCGCTGAGCTTCCCAGCTGATACAGGCCATATTCACTCTGTCCCAGAAGCCGCAGCATGACGGGCGTGTAGAGGATTGCTATTAAGTTCTGGATCCCGATGGATACATAGCTCAGGATGGTTCCCATTTTCAATTGACTGACTTGATTACGCATTGCCCTCTCCTTTACTTATTTTCAGTAAATAGTTTTTCATTTTCTCACGCATCATACTGATAATGGAATCAGATTCCGAAAAATCCATCTGCAGGAGCATGCTCTTTTCAATCTGATCAGCAGTCCTGGATTCCATATGGAATAAGGCCAGCAGATCAGTCATTCTCGAACTCATATCCGCAAAATTTTCCTCCCGCTTATACACTACAAACGGACGATGAAAGATAGTGGAAAAAATAGTCCCATGAAAAGAATCCGTACATATACAGGCTGCGTGATCGATAAGATAAAGGAACTCATCCGGAGCCACTGTATAATGCTCCGGCGTCTGAAGCTCATAGATATCCAGGTCATAAGCCCGGGCCATCTCCTGTATCTGCCGTCTATATTTTTCCGTACACTGTCCGAGAAAGTATGTCAGGATATATTTCCCTGTTTTTACCGGAACTTTTTTCTCTATGTTTCTCCATTGCTGTGCTGTAAGGTATAAAGTGGGATCACCCAGCACCTCCGCATCCCTGCCGCACAGATCTCGGATCAGGTCGGCTCCCTTTGTCTCCCGGACTGACAGCAGCCGGAAATCAGATATCCATCTTCGGAAATCTGCTTTCCTGTCCTCCGGTATCTGATCTACGGCAATACTCGGAGACAGAGCGACTTTCTTGTCATAAGTCGTAAAAGTCAGAAAGTTTGCCTCTGTACAATATTCAAAAAATGGGTTCCACACCTGGTCGCTTCCCGCGATAAATACCTGGTATGCATCGTCCAGTCCCTCTGGAATATCTTTGTCGATTACAAACCTGCTTCGAGTAATATATTTTTTCGTGAATCTGTGAAACTGCAGTATCCTCTGTTCCTTCTTATCAGAATGATAATGGAGGAACTTCTTGATCCGATATTTTCTCAGATACTTTGGATGTTCCGCATCAAATACATTGGTAGTCTTGTGGATAGTTTCCGGTTCCAGTCCCACACTTTTCAGCGCTTCCTGAACGGCGTAATTCTGGAGCCGGTTTCCATAGTTTTCACCGGTGGTGATGGTGATGATACCAGCCTTCATAGCCCTTTCTTCCTTTTCATAAATCTCTTCAGCCCTGTATAAACATAATGGATGAAGTAATAACTGAGAAAATATCCCTGATCCAGCAGGAAATGGTCTACTTTGTTGATCCGCCTGCAATCCCATTCATATTTCAGAAAAGATCGAAAACGGGAATCTTTCATAATTTTTCTGATCTCTCTGTACCGAAGGGAGAAGGGCAGATCCTTCCAGATCGTCAGATAAGCCGCTGCCGTGTTGATCCCCTGTTTATAAAAATATGGGTTGATCTTCCGGAGCGTTTCCTCTCCGAGACCATAGCTGTTTCGGACCATATCCAAGATCTCACGGTCAATCTCCATCTGCATCTCAAAGGAATCTTCATAATAACTGCTCCCTGCCCCTTCGCCCTGACGGATATGATAGATAAAAGCTGAAGAAGGCTGCACAATATATTTATCCACGCAGCAGAAATACCGCAGATTGAAGCGGATATCCTCTCCGTATACAACTTTCAGCGGGAACTGCACCTGCTTCGCCTGTATGATCTCAGTCCGGTAGAGCTTCCCGCAAGAATACATGAACAGGCCGGAATTCAGGAGTTCGGCAAAACCTTTCTTTCCGTAAAAATAAGTTTTTTCCGTTACCCATATCGCTTCGGTTGTGATCTCCTTAGCCCCCTCCACCTGCTTCCGGTAGTTCATAACGACCCACTGACAACTGTTGTCCGCTGCATCTTTCATTATCTTCAAAGCATTTTCATCCAGTTCGTCATCTGCATCCAGAAAATACGTCCATTCTCTGTCCGCGGCCTGGATTCCCATGTTCCGCGCAGCGCTGACGCCCTGGTTTTCCTGACGGATGATGGTAAAGCACGGGTTTTTCCCGACCATCTCCTGACAAATTAGAAAAGTATCATCCACGGATCCGTCATCTACGATGATAATCTGGCAATCTGCATATTCCTGTGAAAGGATGGATCTGATGCAGCGCCTGATATGACCGGCGCCGTTATAAACGGGTATTATGATAGTTATTCCCTTTTTCACCTTTTACTCCTGTATAAATATTTTTTCATTGTCGCATAGGTTTTGTGAAGCACATGATACGTAAGCCCCAGGTTTCTCTTTAATAGAAAGAAATCCAGGAAGTTAAGTTTTTTTAAACGGACTTCCTTTTTCAGTATATTTATAAAAAAACCGGAGGAAGTAATCTTCCTTATCTCATGTTTTTTTTCCTTTCGGATCAGACTTTTCTCTTCGGCAATGCGTCCCAGGGCTGCGCATGCCTGATCAAAATAGAAGCGGTTCATCTGATCACACTGCGCTTGACCAAGACCTAGTCTGTTCCTGCACAGGTCTTCAAGATATGAGCAAAACCTGATCTGGATATCCCATTCATCCTTTATGTACCGGGTGCCCAGCCCCTCTCCGAACCGGCAGCAGTAGATGTAAACAGCCTCCTTCAGGATCACAAATGTATTTACATAGGGAAAATAGTCCGCGTTAAACAGAAGATCCTCTCCATAATCACAGGATTCATCAAACTTTATATTGTTTCCTATGATGATATCTTTCCGATAGAGCTTGCCCCAGATACGGTTGAAATTCCTTGAGACACAGAGCATGGGCAGCTCACTGCGTTCCCCGCAGTGAACCTCCTCTTCAAAATACTGAAGATGCAGCTCCGGCTGTCCTGTTCCCGGTATAATATTCATTTTGTAGTTCCCGATAATCCACTCGCCTTTAGTGTGGTGATCCATTAACACTTCAATAGACCGGGGAGGCAATTCGTCGTCCGCGTCCATAAAAAACAGGTATTTCCCCTGGGCATGTCTGATTCCTAGATTTCTTGCCGCGCTGACGCCCTGATGCTCCCCATTGATCATTCTGAGCCTGTCGCAATGGCAACAGTATTCCTGACAAATCCGTTCCGTCTGATCCGTGGATCCGTCATTGATGATCAGGACCTCAAGATCCGGATAGGTCTGCCGGCTGATGCTGTCCAGGCATCTATGTATGTCTTTTTCCGCATTATAAGCGGGAACGATCACTGTAACTTTTTCCATTTCAATCCTTCCCCGTTATATTTCTATATAAAATATACAGGCAATGCAACCGTATTCGGAGCAGCAGCCCCAGTATACGGTCTCTTTGTTTTCCCGTACCCCATCTTATAAATGAGTAGAAACAGTTTGAAAACTTTTCAAAATATATGCGGTAGTCTTCTTTGTACCGTTTTCTGTCCGGCTCACGCAGGATTGAAAGGAGAAGGAAATAATAATGAACCCCGCAAAAATTCTTCATATAAGGTTCCAGATCCGGATGGTCCTTCATGATCCACGACGCGATCTGGGACAGGTGGCAGGTGACAATCTGAAACGCCTGTGAATAACCGGAACGTGTAATGCTTCCGGTACGCTTTCTGTAAAAATACAGTTCTCTATCCAGAAAGACCACCTTCCGACTCTGCATCAGCAGCCTTACCACAACACAGGTATCTTCATTGATTTCCCCCTCCGGGAAACGAATATCTGAAAACATGCTGCGCAGGAATAATTTGTCCCATACGCTTTCAGATATCTGTCTAAGGAAAAATCTCTTCAGAGCAGTTTTCTGAGACAAACTGGAGAAAGTTCTTTCTCCGCCTGCAGCCACTCCATCGTCTTCTCCATAGACTTCCCGGTATCTGCAGGATACGATCTGCGCCTTCTCGGATTCGGCCAGATCATAAAGCTCCTGATACATTTCTCCGGATACCCAGTCATCGCCGTCGACAAAGCCTATATATTTTCCGGAAGCCGCGGCAATTCCTGCGTTTCGGGCAGAAGAGATTCCGCCGTTTTCCTTGTGGATGACATGGATCCTCGAATCCTTCTGCCTGTATTCGTCGCATATCCTGCCGCTTCCATCGGTGGAACCGTCATCTACCAGTATGATCTCTATCCCGGAAAACGTTTGTTCCAGAAGGCTTTCTATACATTTGGCTACATACGGAGCGATATTATATACGGGAACGATGACTGATATCTTTATCCTGCTCTCCATGGATAATTTCCTCCCCCCTGATTCTGGTTTCTACCGGATGGATCTCTCTTGCCGGAACACCGGCTATAACCATCCCTGGTTTGAGAAAAGAGCGGTTCACAACCGCGCCTGCGCCTACCACAATATCATCTGCAAGCTCTATACCGCCTATGATCTTGGCGCCCACGCCTATATCAACCCGGTCGCCAATCCGTGGAGTCTCTTCTGTGATCCCGTTGTTTCCGATGCAGTTATCACCATGGAGCAGGCATCCCCTTCCGATCTTTGAATATCCGTTTACAACGATATTTCCTGTATGGAAGATGATCAGCCCTTCCCCAAAAGAGCCTTCTGATATCTCGATTCCAAGTCTGAGTCCCAGACGGTTCTTCCTGCGCCTTGCCAGTGTGTAGAGCAGGATTTTTTTCAGCCCTTTCTGGCAGGAATAATATTCTGTATAACGCAGCGCTTTCTGATATCTCCATATCCTTACACAGGGATCTCCAGTGACCCGCTCGATCACCTGATCACGGAAGGGTTTCCCTGAAATATAATATTTTTTTTCTTCTTTCAGACAGTCTTTCAGCTTCTTTTTCGTATCCAGCATATTTCTCTACCTTTCCTTTTTCCTGCAGATAAATGGAACGGCCAGTATAAAGAAGGCCAGATATCCGCTGTTTTCCACCCTCAGCGCATTGTTGTAGAAACATTGGATCAGACAGACAGCCGCCATGATCATCGCAGTCAGACACAATGTCTTTTTGTCTGCCGGCACTGCCCTGCTGTATTTCCAGGCCAGGACTCCGACAGAGACAAAAAATCCCAGGAAGAGAATCAGTCCGATCCAGCCCGTCTCCAGCAGGGTAAATGCATGCAGAAGATAGTTATAGTGAAGCTGCTCCCCATATTGGAGAAAGAATGTACTCTGAAAATAGGATGAAGTCTCACAGCTTCCCAGTCCCATTCCCAGCAGTAGCTCCTGGGGATCCCGCAGGTAATACTGTGAGACTGTCTGCAGGGCAGTGATACGGTTCAGGTCGGTTTCCGTACTGTAACCTCCGGTTCCCGCATAATCCATAATCTGATCCATTGTAAATTCCCATCCGGGGAAATAAGTGTTAAAAAGCTGCAGGCCGATGAAAAGCCCGATGCCGGCCCCTACGACCATCAGTACGACACGGAATGAGAATCTTGAGATAAGAATACTCATAAACAGGATGAACACGTACTCGATAAACAAAAATTTCAGTTCGCTTAATGCCGCGATATAAAGACTGGCTCCTGATACGATCAGGAAATATACAAAGGACATCCTGCGGGCCATATACTGCACACATACGTAAGCCAGATAAATACACAGAAAAGTATTCAGGTGTCCGTTGCACCCCATATCCGTTCCGAAAATCCCGCCCAGGTTATCCTGTTGGTACCCCTGAATCCAGAACTGAACAGACACAACAGCAACGTTTATCCAGAACATAAATGTAAATATCTTCAGCATATTTTTTACATCTCTGCTGCTCAGCAACACCACGCACGCAAAAAAGAATAAAAAGAACCGCAGCAGGTTTCTGTACGACCAGAGAGTCAGCAGAACAGGAACCTGATGAATCATAGCGGATACTGTTCCCAGTAAAAAGAAAGCTGCTGCGATTATCATAGGAATCAAGATGTACGTCTTTTCCCGTCTCTCGTAAAGCTGTTTTATCGCAAAGAAAAAACTGAATATCATCAGAATATCTGTTGCATAATTGATCATATCTGGTGCCCCGAACTGAGATATGATAAGTTTATTAAAGGAACAATATATAATCTGTAGATAAATCAGCCATGAAGGTTCCCTGGAGGTAATAAGCAGAATCCCAGTCCCGGCAAACAGAGCTGCTTCAAGCCCGACGATATCTTCTTTGATACCGAAGAGAAGTATTCCTGCTGTTATGATAAAACCGATGATACAGACTGCAGCCTGTTTAAATGATATTTTTCTTTGCATGTTTTCTACGTTTCCTTCTTGCTTTATTAGTCTTTACTGTATCATTCCCTATAAAAGGTATACTCCCCAGAGTGTCGAGACCGAGATAATATCTGACATCGTTACTATCCCAGAGCGCATTGTCAATCAGTGTTCGCCAGATAACGACGAGCATTGAAAGAAGAATACCAGTCATCCCTCCGACAACTCCGTTACGCACTAAACTGGGACCTTCAGGAGAGTCCGGAATCTCAGCCGGTTCTATTACATGAATCGTCTCCACTTCCATCACCTGCCGGATCACTTCCATAGATATATCGCTGATCTTGTCGGCGATCTCCGCTACGAGATAGGGATCCTCTGCCGTTACAGAGATAGAGATGATGCTTGTATCAACCGTAGCTGTCGCAGTTACTTCCTTCAGTAGTTCTTCATAAGACATATCAAGTCCTAACTCAGATATTGTCCCCTCCAGAACAGTTCTACTACGGATCACTTCAATATAATCCTGGGTGAGAGAAGCACTGGATTCCATATCGCTGATGCTTACCGTGGTCTGGGAATGTCTGGACAGAACAAAAAATTTTGTTTCGGCCTCATACTCTGGCGGTATAAATAACTTGGTAAAAAGAATTAACACAAGTCCAAGTAAAATACCGCTCAGGACAATAAGCAGAGCATTATCCCATAATCCTCTCAATATTCTTCTCTGTTCCAGTTCATTTTTCCTTTGAGATCTGATATTTTCCTGTATGTACATCTGCTTCGCCACCTTATTTTCTGATCTTCACACGTAAAAATTATTTACGGGCTTATTGTCTTTTTGTCTGGAGAAGCACCAAAAGATAACACAGTGCGAACGCCTTTATTTTAAGCAGTCGGATCAGTATCCTTCGTTCTGCCGAATCAGCATTAAAATATCGGTTCCTGCTGAGTACATTCTGCAGATCCGTATCTCCTGCAATTCTTCTAAATTCTTTTCTCTTATCGAAAGATTTCAGATCTGATCTGCACAGGATCTTAAGCGTGCCAATGGTATTGGATATAAGGTTATGATCCAGACGCTTTTTCACTTTTTCAGAATATCCCAGTTCTTCACATAAACTGCGTGCGTCATAGAAAAATCTGGTAATCCTTCCATATCTCTCTCTGTTAAAGGTCTGTGTCAGAGATCCACTGTTTTCACAGTAAAAATAAAGTGCTTCTGGGAGTATTGCTGTACGGCAGACATGTTTGTACAATATTAGCAAAGAATAGATGTCTTCAGAAATATATTCTCTTTCAGATACAAATCGCCAGCCAGTCTCCTCAATCAGTTTTCGCGAAACCATTGTGGCCCATGCGCTCATGATCAGATTAGTCGTCTCACCGCTGACTGGATCTGGTGCAATCAGGTCCGCTAGGAAATCCTCCCGTATCTCTTCTCCGTTATATAATTCTTTTTTCGTCCGGGGTACTGATACACTTCGAATCTTACCGTGAGCGTTAACGGCACAGGAACCATAACACACGACATCAGCGTCTGTCTTTTCTGCAAAATCCACAACTTTTTCCACCATGTCCTGTGAAACATAGTCGTCGCTGTCCACAAAGAAAACATATTTACCGGAAACATTGTCGATTCCGGTATTACGAGCCATGCCGAGACCAGCGTTCTTTTTATGTATGACCTTGATCCGTCTGTCTTTCGCCGCCCAATTATCGCAAATATCTCCGGACAGATCAGTGGATCCGTCGTCGACCAGAATGATTTCCATGTTCCTGTATGTCTGAGCGACAATACTGCAGATACACCGTTCCACATATTTTTCCACATTATATATAGGCAGAATAACGGATATCAGTTGTTCATTTTTCATCTTCATACCCCATTTATATTTTCCCAGAGTTGTTTATACTGACGCTCCAGTATCTTGTACGCCACCTTAATGTCAAATCTACTGTTTAAGATATTCGTTCGGTTGTATGTTCTTTTCCGTCCCTTCGTTTTCAGAATGGCTTCTGCCCACTGGTCAGCAGAACTGTTGAGGCTGATAAAATGTACTTCTTCATTAAACTGTACCTCTGTAGGAACTCGGTCGGAAAAAAAACAGGGAAGATCTGAAAACTGTGCTTCCAATCCTACCATGGGAACTCCTTCAAACAGGGAAGGAAGTACAAAGACATCCATCACCTGATACAATTCATTGACATCCGATCTATTCTCCAGAAACCGAACGTTTTCCTGCAAGCCGGATTCCAGGACATATTTTTTTATCTCGTCTTCTTTTTCTCCAACTCCTGCCAATAAAAGCACAGATTCAGGACATCTGCGCCGCAGTTCCCGAAAAATATCAATCAGAAATCTGTGGTTTTTTGGATAACAAAATCTTCCCACATGTCCAACAGTAAATTTATTCTCAAGTCCTAGTTCCCTGCGTTTCTGTTCCCTTAAGCCGCCGTCAAACCAGAACCGGCGGGCATCGACGGCATTTGGTATGATCTGGAATGGTTTTCCACGGAACAGAAATTTACCCGCAGCTTCTCCACAGGCAAATCGACGGTTAGCCACACTATTCAGTTCCATGCGGTAGAACTGCTTTAAGATATATTTATAATCCCTATCAATCGAAGTGCTATGACTATGCGCAATCCTTACCGGAATACCAGATATCCTGGCCGCCAAAAGCGGCAGGAAACTCATAGCATCAATATGTGAGTGGACAATCTGATACTCTCCATGGCTTTTAAAGAACTGATACATCCACCTGAAATAAGACGGATAATTCTGAGGATAAAGTCTGGGAGCGTAATACATCCTGCCGCCCATATTCTCAATCTCGTCGTCAAAGTCGCTTCGTTCCGGTCTGTGGGTCAGGAAATCAAACTGAATCCTGTCCCTGTCCATATTTCTGTAATAATTCATGATCATCGTCTCCAAACCGGCACGATGCATATCATTTACACACTGCAGAATTCGAACCATCATACTGTCCTCTGTATAACTGAATCGTCCTATCGACAACATCGCTCCAGTTATAATTGTCCAAAATATACTTTTCTGCTTCACCCTTATATTTTTTTACAATCTCAGGGTGGTCACACAACATTTGCAATTTTTCCCTCAGATCATCGGTATCGCCTCTATGGAAGAGGATTGCTTTATCACCTACCACAGAAGCACATTCGTCTATATCGGATGTCAGACAACAATTCCCGTAACTCATAGCTTCTAACAAACTCAATGGCATTCCCTCAAGATCAGACGGAAGAGTATAAAGGTACGCATTGCTATACAGTTCTTCCAGAATCCTGCCCTGGACAAATCCGGTGAAAAGAATCCTGGAATCACTCCGGGCAGCTTCTTTCATCTTGTCTGCAAAGGCACGGGTATCTGAACTTCCTCCGGCAATTACCAGTTTTTTATTTGTTCTGATATTCCTGAAAGCGTCGATCAGATATTGGATTCCTTTTTCCGGTACAATTCTGCCCAGAAAAAGAATGTAACTGTTTTGATCCAGCCCAAACCTCTCCTTAATTTCCACAGCTTCCTTCCATATGGGAGCGTTCACTCCGTTTGGGATGAATCTGGTCTGCCTGCGATATGTATTGAAAAAGTACTGTTGAATATGTTTGCTTAAGACAATAATTTCATCTGCATATTTGACCGCACTTTTTTCTCCCATCATGATATACTTGCTTGCCTTCTTTCCCCATTTCGCTCTCTGATGGTCAAGCCCGTGTATGGTCACAATCACCCGTTTGCCAAACAACTTGGGAAGCCAGCACATGGCTGCTGGACCTTCCGCGTGGATATGCACGATATCGTATTTTCCAAAAGCGCAGGCCAGTGAGGCAAAGAAACTGGAGGATACAGCAGACAGCCCTTTCCAACTAATCGTCGGTACATATTTTTCATGAACCCCTTTGTATTCCGATATTTTAGGTTCGTCATATTTCTTGCCGCAAACATGATGGCAAGAACGATTATAACAGGTCACATTGTGTCCCATAGCTGTCATTCTTGTAGACAGTTCCGTAACAACAACTTCTACTCCACCGGACCTGTCACAATTCTTCTGTCCGAACATAGCGATCGTCATTTTCTCTCTGTTTCTACTCTTCATCAAATATCTCACTTGCATAGTTTCTATCTGCTGTACTTTCTAATTCTAATGCGAAAAATTATTTATATTTATAACTTATCTAATTATAGGCTTAAAAATAAAACAGACTCAAACATCCGCAGAAAAAAATTATGTGCTAAATAACAAATTTTTCCAATCGAATTTATTCTAGCACAGTCCCTATCAAGTGTAAAGATACAAAAATGCTCAAAAATCGACCGTTTTAACTCTGTAGTCGGCTACATTTCTCAAAATATTCCCTGTAATTTATTATGCCCATATCTGAAAATTATAAAAACAGTAGACTTGTATAGAGTAAGTAAAGGAATTGTTTGTCATCTCTCCCTCCCCATGTTAAAATAAAATCATCAAATATCCCAATCGGAGGTACATCCATGGCTAAAAAGAATCTAATCGTCGGACAGTCCGGCGGACCAACTGCAGTAATCAACAGCAGCCTTTACGGAGTCGTTTCAGAAGGTCTGAATCACCATGAAGAAATTGAAGGGGTTTATGGAATGGTAAATGGCATCGAGGGCTTTCTGGAGGACAGGATCCTCGATTTCCGTCAGGCTCTTCCCGGTGAAACGCTGGAATATCTTAAAACCACCCCCGGAGCATATCTGGGTTCCTGCCGTTATAAACTGCCGGAATCCCTGGAGGATCCCGTTTATCCCCGGCTTTTTGAAAAATTTGAAAAACTGAATATCGGCTGGTTTTTCTATATCGGCGGCAATGATTCTATGGATACGGTCAGCAAGCTTTCCCGGTACGCCGCGCGGATCGGAAGTTCTATCCGCATTATCGGCGAGCCGAAGACCATCGACAACGACCTTGTAAACACGGATCACACCCCTGGCTACGGAAGCGCCGCCAAATATGTAGCCTCCACAGTGAGGGAAATTGTTCTTGACGCTTCTGTTTATGAGAAAAAATCTGTCACTATCGTTGAGATCATGGGGCGCCATGCAGGATGGCTCACTGCTGCAGGCGCTCTTGCACGGAAGTATGAAGGGGACAATCCCCGTTATATCTATCTCCCGGAAAGCAATTTCGATACAGAGAGCTTTCTGAAAGATATTGAAAGCGCTCTGGAAAAGGACTGCTGCGTGGTAGTATGTGTTTCCGAGGGAATCCATGACGCTTCCGGAACCTTTATCTGCGAATATGACAGCGCCGTTGGAACCGATACCTTCGGACACAAGATGCTTGCCGGATGCGGAAAATATCTGGAAAACCTTGTCCGCAACCGTCTCGGCGTAAAAGCCCGCTCTGTGGAGCTGAACGTCAGCCAGCGCTGCAGCGCTTCTCTTATGTCTGCGGCAGATCAGCGCGAGGCCGTAGCGGCAGGTAAGTTCGGTGTCCAGGCGGCTCTGAAGGGAGCCACCGGGAAGATGGTTTCCTTTATCCGGCGTGTGGACGCAGACGGCACCCGCCGTATGGAATGCTCTCTGGAAGATGTCAACGCCATCTGCAATGAGGAAAAGACTGTTCCCGCTGACTGGATCATCCATAACGGTTCCGATGTTTCAGAAAAATTTCTTCAGTATGTACTTCCTCTGGTGCAGGGCCGCGTAGACGTTCCCTTAGGAGAAGACGGACTGCCTGTCTTCGTGTACCGGAAGTAATTTTCAACATCCGGATTCCCTGGACAAGAAAAATCGGAGATAACTGGCTTCCGGTCAGTTTCTCCGATTTCACTGGTTTTCTCCTTTTCCTTTATCATCAGGGTCTTGATCATATCAGGACCACTTTATTTTTCCCCATGTACCTTTTCCAGATCCGCCTCAATCTCCTTATCCCTCTCCTCTTCCTCTTTTTTTTCCACCCTGCTTTTGGGAAGGATAATGTTCAAAAGGACTGCGATCAGTGTTGCCAGCACTACCGGAGATTTTCCAAAAATCGTAGTTACCCATTCCGGGAAGGTAGCCAGAGCCGCTGTTGCCTGGGAAACGCCCATGCCCAGCGCCGCCGCCAGACCTACGATGGAGGAATTCCTGTAGTCCATTTCTGCGGAAGCCACCAGTTTCATACCTGTCATGGCGATGGAAGCAAATACGGAAACTGTAGCGCCGCCAAGCACACATTGAGGAATAGTTGTCAGAAGCGCGGAAAACTTCGGCACAAAGCCCGCCACCGCCAGGATCAATGCCGCAAGTCCGAGAACACAGCGGTTGATGACCTTTGTGGTCGTCACGATACCTACGTTCTGGCTGTAGGTGGCTGTTGGAAGACAGCCAAACAGAGCGCTTACGATATTTGTAATACCATAAGCCACAATGCCGTTCTGCAGCTCTCCGTCTTTCGGCGTGCGGTTCATGGCTCCGATCGTCGTAGCCGAGTAATCGCCGATAGCCTGAACAGAATTAATGGCAAAAAGAATCCCGATGGCGACGCAGGAGGAAATTTCAAATTCCACTCCAAAATGCATGAACTGAGGAAGCTGGAACACTCCTGCCTCCCCCACACTTGACAGATTCACCATACCGAAGGGAATAGACACAATATATCCGGCGATGATACCGATCAAGATGGAAGCCAGTTTGAAAATCCCTTTTCCGAAATGATTTAAAGCCGTTACTACCGCCAGAGTAAAGAACGCCACCAGCCAGTTCTGCCAGGAACCGTAGTCTTCACTTCCTGTTCCTCCCGCCATATAATTGATGGCCGTGGGATACAGGGAAAGTCCGATGGTAAAAACCACTGTTCCAGTGATCAGAGGCGGGAAAAACACCCGTATCTGACGGACAAGAAGTCCCATGACCAGAGCTACAATACCGCCTACGATCTGAGCCCCGAAAATCGTCGCCACTCCGTACCCTTCCGCAATGGCCTGCATACTGGGCACATAGGCAAAACTGACGCCCATGATCATAGGAAGGCCGGATCCTATAGCAAAGCCTTTCTTTCCTCCGATGGGAAACAGTTGGACCAGCGTGGACAGCGCAGACATCACAAGTGAAGCCTGGATCAGGATAACTCTGTCTTTGGCGTTCAGTCCCCCTCCGCCTACCGCTCCGGCCACAATGATCGCCGGGGTCACGCAGCCTACGATCATAGCCACTACATGCTGCAGTGCCAGAGGACAGGCTTCCTGAAGACGCGGAATGCCGTTAAGCTCAAAAATACTGCCTTTTTTCATGATACCCTCCGATTTCTCATGTTTTGCTGAAAACCACCCCGTACGTCAGTATACAAAAATTCAGATTTTTATACGGACTTCTCACTTTCAGAAAACCATGTGTATTTGATCTTAGTATATCAAATCGAGGGTATAAAAACAATTAGGACGCCTGAAAATTTTTGCAGGCATAACAGCTAAATTTGCAAGTACATTTTTATGAAATTTTACCAGTAATTATATTTGCAAATAAATATTCTTTATATATAAATTCTAAAATTCTATCCTCTTTCTGGGTCTAAAATCATGCTGCAGATCAGGTTAAAAGCTCAAAAGTATGGTACAGATCCACTTTTCCATACCCCCATTCCCGGTTGGGATACTGCATATCCTCATCGCGGACTGCTCCCCTTCTCAGATAATTTTTCACACTGTTTCCGGAAAAGTAGGGTTCGTTTCCGCGGATAATGGCCCATTCAAATAAAAGCGCGGCGATTCCTGCCGTCTGCGCCGCCGCCAGACTGGTTCCCGAAGCCTCTCCGAATCCTCCTGTCCTCCCTGCCGCCGCTGTCTTTACTTCCACTCCCGGCGCCGCAAAATCCGGTTTTACATGCTGGGAAGCCGTATATCCGCGGCTTGCTTTTGTATAAAGGCTTCCGTCTTTCTGCCGGTAGGCTGTTACTGTCATTCCGTCTGACGCGTCTCCGGGAGAAGTCACGGTATATTCCGGGGCAGGTTCCAGGAAATACGTTTCTTCCGAGATCATTCCCTGGACAGGCAGCCAGATATGAAAGCGGGCCGGACTGTTCATTCTTCCCTGGATTTCCAGTTTCCAGATTCCGGGAGCCGGATGAAGGAATCGAAAGAATACAAGTGTATTCCCGGAATTTCGTTCAATAGGCACGTAATTCACCTGTACCTTTGTCTCCACAAACACAAAAGAAAGCTCCTGTGTTCCATACTTTAAGGCCGTACTGACTTCCAGTCTTTCTCCTGTGGGAGACTGGATCGTGATTCCGTACAGATTCGGCGACTCTCCCCAGAATTCCATGGAAAAGCCTCTGCCCGACTCTTTTTCGCCTACACGCAGCTCCGCTTCGCTGAAAGGATCCTCCGGACTTATCTCTCCCATAAAGTGATGTCTGGATAATCCTTCGTTTCCGGCCGCCACAGCCACTGCGTTCTGGCTGAAATTCGCTGTACTGTCGATCAGTTGGCTGAGAGGGCTTTCCCCTCTGTGGGAGCCCTGGCTGCTTCCGAGACCGATGCAGATGGATAAGGGCATCTGGTTCTGTGTAGCGCATTTCATAGCATAAGCGATCGCCAGCATGATATCGTCCTCCTGATAGGCTTCCGCTTCCGGAGCGATCAGGTAAAAATCGCGGAGATACTGTTTCGCCTGTTTCAATTTCACGATCACAAGCTCCGCCTCCGGAGCCGCTCCTGAAAATCCTTCTTCGGGAATATTTTTTCCGGCTGCGGCCCCGGCCAGCATGGTTCCATGTCCGTTGCTGTCTATAGAGGGGACGATCTCCAGAGGGTTTTCGCTTTCCAGGGCGCGGTTGATATCTTCTTTTGTAAAAACCTGCCCGAAGGGCGCCGCCTCCGATGGTCCTCCCGGGAGGCTCTGATCCCAGATACTGACGATCCTGCTCTGATTTCCGTTCCGGAAAGCCGGATGCCTGTAATCAATTCCTGAATCAATAATAGCGATCATTGTCCCCCCTCCTCTCAGTTTAAGATAAGGATGGTCATGAAGCCTTGTGACTCCGGATGCAGAAAGACCTCCCAGATCCATCAAGGTGTAGCATTTGGGAATTGACGAGTATGTGTAGCTGGTAAACTCAAGTTCCGACACCTGCTGGGCAGGCGCATAGATGATTCCAAAACGCTCGTTGATGATCTGGAAGGTCCTGTCTGATTCATAGTCTATCAGACCATTGATATTCTGATTGTATCTTACGATAAAATTCCGGTACTGCTCGTTCTGAGCAGGAACAGGCTCCTTTTCTCCGTTTTCCTGTTCCTGCTGCTGGGCGCGGAGCTCCTCTTTTGGAACGCCGCTTTCTTCTTTAAAATTCGCTTCATAATCCTCGCTTCTCAGCATATCAGTTCTCCGTTCTTAAAAGCCGGCAGCGTAATATTATTACAGCCTATTCTATATAAGAACACAATATACCTGTTTCAACGCATGTATCCCAAACCGACTTAGCTCATACACTCCTTTTCTTCCTGCATTTCAGCAACAGTACAACTCCCACAAGAAACGTAAAAATACTGATAAACTGAGAGGTGGAAAGGCTTCCCACACTTCCGCGGATCAGATCCCCCCGGAAAAATTCCAGGATAAAACGGCCTGCGCTGTAGAAGATCAGATAGCAGGCTCCCACCTGACCGTCTGCCGTTTTTTTCCTTGCCACAAACAGCAGCAAGGCAAAATGGATAAAATCAAGAATACTGGAATAGATCTGGGTGGGAATAAGGGCAACGTCATTGGGCGCATAATCAGAAGCATGAAAAGTAATGGAAAATACGCCGTCCGTTTCTTTTCCGTAGCAGCAGCCTGCAAGAAGGCATCCGATCCTGCCGAAACCCTGGGCCAGCGCTACAGACGGAGCCATAAGGTCAAAATATTCCAGAAACTTGAGATTCTTTATGCGGCAGTACATCCATCCTGACAGAACTCCTCCGATGATTCCTCCGTATACTACAAACCCGTCCGCCATAGTTTCAAAAAGAAAGGCCGGATCTGCGGCGATCTCCTTCCATTCTGTGATCCAGAAAAGGATTTTTGAAAACACAAGTCCTCCCAGCAGACACCAGAGTACCAGAAAAAATACATGCTCGTCTTTCATTTTCAGCTTTCTGGCCCGGTATTCCGCCGCGATCCACGCCGCCATCACGCCCAGGGCGATCATCAGTCCGTATCCGTAGACGGTAAAGGGACCGATGCTGAATAATTCATTTTTCATAAATATCTATTCTCCTTTTATTCGTCTTTTCGCAATTACAGTGATTTTCAACGTTATCCTCATTTCGCGTACGTTCTTTATCGACCGTCTTGACCCCTTGTACATGAACACGCTGCATCATCAGGAAACAGACTTCCGGTATAATTCCAATAGCGCCTGGTTCGCTCTGTCGTTGCAGAGACTTCCTCTTCCTGGTTCCGCTTCCCCGCAGACATCCATTCCCAGTATGTTTTGGTTTTCAAAAAGCAGCCCCAGATATTCTGTTAATTCCGTCAGTTTCATATCGCCCTGGCTCCAGGCAGTCACAGCGTCCTCCGGACACAGCACATCTTTGTCCACAGACAGATAAAGCGGCAGATCGCCGGGGATCTCTGAAAAAAATCCTGTGATCTCCTCTTTGGAAAGCCCTGCCAGCTTTTCCCCGGAAAGGAACCGCACTTTCTCCCTGAGCTTTGCATCTGTCTGGGAAAAAGCCTCCTCATCCGGTCCCACAAGGATCACCTCTTTAAGAGCCGGAACGGTTTCCAGGGCTTCCGCCGCCCAGCCGCCGCAGGAAAGGAGTCCTCCGAAAGCCGGCGGCTGCATGTCTGTATGGTTATCAAAGAGCACCAACCGGAAAGGCCTGTCTATTTTTTCCAGCCAGAAAAGGCTCATATAATGATAATTCCCGGAATCCAGAAAATGAATCCCCTCCGCCGGAAGCTCCCTCATTTCCTTTCTCAGTATCCCTGCGGCTTCTTCATCACAGTAGCAGCTGCATCCTGTCAGATGCGAAAATTCCAGCCATATGGGATCTGTCTCCCTGTAAAACTCCTGTTCTTTATATATATCCGTAAAGTTCATAAGAATGATCTTATCTTTCATCTTCTCCGTACTCCTGACTTTTATGTTTAAAGATTGTACAAAACCACATCTGTGGTATAATTCCCGTTTTCCAACTTGGTACAGACCGTTCCAGAATACTTCCGGGCTGCGCGCACCACATTGCGCAGGCCTGTCCCGTATGGCTTCATCGTCTTTTCACGGCAGGGATTTTCCATATGAAAAAGAAGAGTGTTCTGCTGATACACAACCGAAAGTATAATTTCTGTTTTCTCCCCGCAGACGGCGCAGGATCTCACTGCATTATCCAGCAGATTCCCCAGGATCGTAACCGTATCGGAAAAAGGAAGAGGAAGATTCTGGGGAAGAGAAAGCTTTGGCACACAGCGTATTCCTTTCTCCTTCATTTCATTTAGTTTTATTCCCAGAAGAGCGTCTATATAAGGATTTCCGCTTGCCGCAGGAAGCTTCGCCTGCTGCAGAAAGGCGGTAGTGGAGTCAATGTATTTCAGCAGTTCTTTTTGACTTCCGTTTTGGTAAAGCAGAGCGATAGTCTGTAAATGATTTTTCATGTCGTGGCGCACTGCTTCTATCTTTGAATTTATACGCAGAAGCTCTCCATAATGTCTTTCCTGATATTTCATCTGCTGTTCCAGAAGACTCCGTTCCTTTTCCTTTTTATAATGAACACTGAATCTCCGGAAAAGATCAAAGACAGCAATGTTTACAAAAAGGAAAGTGGCCTGCATAAACAGATGCATAAGATCCGGTATCGGTCTTTCCAGACTGCTGTCCCTTAAAAACCAAAGCAGTATAACGGAACTGGACAGCGTAGTCACCGGAATAAAGAGAAAAATGATCCACAGGGACAGCGGCATCTCCGCCTCCGCCGCCTGACATAATTTCAGGCACAGAAACAACAGAAACCACAATCCGATATGGTATCCGATCAGATACCTCATAACCCATATTTTCTCCCCTCGCGGAATTATGTTGGTAATATCATTCAGCATAAATACATAAGAAAACACAATGGTAAACAGACAGCTTTCAAACAGAAGTTTTTTCTGGAAATTCTTTGGATAAAACCCCAGGATCAGGAAACTGACCGGAAGCGTAAAAAAGCTGTTGTCATAATGCGCGGGCAGAATCATCAGCAGAACAATCCCGGCATAAGCAATGCATGCCGCAGTTTTTTTGTATTTGACAATCGGTCCGTACATCCTGCTCATAAGTTTCATCAGAATATACATATCTGCTGAACAAAGGAAAAAATTCAGCAGAAGGTCATAGCGTGTCATATAGATCATTCATCCGCCCTCCATTTGAGATACTGCAGATGTTTTTCCCGAAGTTCGTTTCTGTACCGTTTGCTTACCGGAATCACCTTACCGGAGCGGAGAGTAATACAGGTATCGCTCATACAGCGGATATATTCCATGTTTACAATATAAGAAGTATGAGTTCTCGCAAAAAACATAGTATCCAGAGAGTTCATAACCTCCGGTATCCTGCCGTAAAATTCATAAGAGGTATCCATAAGGTGTAAAGTAATCTGCCGCAGCCTGGATTCCAAGAACATAATTTCCTGCATGAGAATCTGGTATTGCTTCTTTCCAATATGGAAATAAAACATTTTGCACCTGTTCCAGATATAATTTACAGCGTCAGAAAGTGCCTTTTCTAATTTTGCGGCTTCCACCGGTTTTGTGATGAAACGGAATGGAAGAGTTTCAAAAACCTGGTATACATATTCTTTATAGTCTGTAATATAAATCAGCAGCGCGTAAGGATCCCTTTCACGGATACGGGCGGCGGTTTCAATTCCGGAAATGCCGGGAAGAGAAATATCCATCAGATAAATAGAATACTTTACTTTTTCATTTACAAGTTCCGCAATCAGTTCTTCGCCTGTTGAATAGACGTCCACAGCCGCGTCCGGGAGAAATCCGGCCGTAAGTTCCTCAATCTGCGCCTGCATTGGAACGCTGTCCTCGCATATTGCTATCGAAATCATAGAAATTACTCTCCTAAAGTCTTAGCGTGTTTCCCCTTGTACATTAACGCTAAACACATTATAAATGGGAAACCGGTCGGACGCAAGCTGTCTGAAATGTCAAAAATAGCAGATTGCCCAGCCAATCATTACAAGTCCGGAAAATTCTGTCTTAAAAATGATATGATAAAGCTGAAGGGAGAGTGAAAATGCTTATGAAAAGAAAGAACAACAGAAAAAAACTGCTTATAGCTTTAACAGCAATGATATCTTCCGCTCTGCTTACAGGATGTTCCCCTGCTGCTGGCCATTTCCATAATTTTATATCATTCTTTACCCGGGTACTGGATCATGCACAGGAGGAACGGAAGCACGACTGTTCCATCACGGTCAAAGATGCAGAAGGACGGATTCTTTATACCAGTAAAGAACAGGACGTGATTGACTTTTTTGCGAATATCGTAACGCAGATCAGCGAGGTCAGTCTGGAGACCCCGGCTCACGGAGAACTGCTGTATGAATATATCGCGCGGGACAATGAAAATCAGGTTTCTTTTTATTTATATGAACCGGGAGACGTATTATCATTTGGTTATGGCGGTATCAGTGTATGTCTCCGCATCCCGGAAGATACGGGTGCCCTTCTCGCTGCGCCGGAAGAATGGATGATGGAGTCTTCTACGTAAAAAACAGAAGCCGGATCCTTGCGGATCCGGCTTCTGTTTTTTCTCAGGCTTTTCCTACAGAACCGAAAAGCTCCATTTTTTCTTTTACAGTCGCTTTGATCGCTTCAAAGCCGGGAGCCAGAAGTTTACGCGGGTCGTAGCCCTTGCCCTGCTGGTCTTTGCCTTCTTCGATATATTTACGTGTAGCTTCTGCGAAGGAAAGCTGGCACTCTGTATTTACGTTGATCTTGGAAACGCCCAGGCTGATAGCCTTCTTGATCATGTCTGCCGGGATTCCTGTGCCGCCGTGAAGAACAAGAGGCATATCTCCTGTCAGCTTCTGGATAGCGTCCAGTGTCTCGAAGCTCAGTCCCTGCCAGTTAGCCGGATATTTTCCATGGATGTTGCCGATGCCTGCTGCCAGGAAGTCGATCCCCAGATCAGCTACCATCTTGCATTCCTGCGGATCCGCGCACTCGCCCATGCCGACTACGCCGTCTTCCTCGCCGCCGATGGAACCGACTTCTGCTTCCAGAGACATTCCATGCTCTGCGCAGATCTTAACCAGTTCTTTTGTCTTTGCAACGTTCTCTTCGATCGGGTAGTGAGAACCGTCAAACATAATGGAGGTAAAGCCTGCCTCTACGCATTTCAGGCATCCTTCGTAGCTGCCGTGGTCAAGATGAAGAGCAACCGGAACAGTGATGTTCAGTTCTTCCATCATTCCCTTCACCATGCCTACAACGGTTTTATAACCAGCCATATATTTTCCGGCGCCTTCGGAAACACCCAGAATTACCGGTGAATTATTTTCCTGTGCTGTCAGCAGGATTGCCTTTGTCCACTCAAGGTTGTTGATATTGAACTGTCCTACTGCATAATGGCCTGCTTTTGCTTTTTTCAGCATTTCTGAAGCATTTACTAACATAATAAATTCCTCCTAACTTTTCTTTAGACACAGTTTTCACTATGCCCGAATATAGTTCTAGTTTAACAGATGAAATCTGATTCGTCTACTGTTTTTGTGAAAATCTGCCAAATCACGACCCGGTGCTTCTGTGGTAATCCCTTGTGAAATTTTCCAGCATAGAATCAATATTCCGGTTATGGACGTGAACCTTCGGCTTGTTCGCAAAATACGAAAGCTCCTTTTTGACGTCCTTAAGGATCTCCGGATCTGCCCCCAGTTCCGCCGCCTTATTTTCATATTCGGCAGGCGTACGGATGCTGTGAAAAGCAAGAAGATAACATTTCAGAGCCGGACGGCTATGATTTTCCTCATAGGCCATACGGAAACATTCCAGAGCCTTTTCCATCTGAAACAAATAACTGTACGCACAGCCCAGATTATGGCAGATGCTTTCTTTAAGTCCCTCTCTCTCTTTATCCAGGTTTTTCTGCTCCAGAAGTTTCTGGTATACCCGGATCGCATGAACGTACATCCCGTTTTCCACCAGTGTGTCGCCCTTCTGTTTTTCCCGAACAGCCGGCGTTTCCGCATCCAGCTTCTGTATTTTATTATTCAGCGCTTTCAGTTCTTCGTAAGTAAGATAGTTGATCTCTTTAAAGACAGGATAGAGAAAATCCTCCGCGCTGACAAATTTTCCGATCTTTGCCCGAAGCTTGGCCGCCAGTTTTGGAAGCTGCAGCTCCTCCTGGATCCAGGTGCAAAGACCTTCGTTCATAATCGTCTGATCCACCAGATAAAGATTGTTGTATAAATAATAGCAGAGTTCTTCCAGAGAGTAGATATTGGTGCTGATATTTTCAACAAAATAAGGAATCTCCGCCTTCTTCGTCTGGCATAAAATATAACCGCTCACTTATGTCCCCTCCTTTACCACTGGGCCGTTTCTTTCCATACCTTTACGCTTGCAGGGAACATTTCTCCAAAGCCCAGATCCTTTACTGTGATCTGACATTCTTTCTGGGAAATATACTGAAGCTCCAGAGAAAGCCTTGTGGTCTTATTTGGACGCTTCGGAAGACCGGGCAGCGCCATGGCGACCCTTTTTTTCTCCGTATCCCCCATCTTGCTCACAATAAAGACAAGTTCTTCCACATTGTCAAGGATCAGTTCGCAGGACGCCTTGCAGTCGTACCAGTTGCTCCCCGCCTCGATCAGAGAATGATAAGTAGGAGCTCCCATAACCCGCATATCCATGCCTACGTCCGTCAGTACAAGAGAACGGCTCAGATAATGATAACCTTTCAGGTTCCTGTTGATCAGGCGCTCGGCTCCGGCGGCGCAGGCTCCGCTGGCAAAAAGATTGCTTCCGAAAAATACTTTCCTTTTCTGATAACAGAGCAGTTTTACGGATTTTACCGCCCACTCCTGATCAAAGCCCTCTCCGTTCATCTGGATGCTGGAGTAAAGATCCGAGCCCAGGGTTTCTTTTATGAATTTAAAGAAATCCTCGTCCCGCTCCTCAGGGACTTCTCTCAGATCCGTCTCCTTCGGATCTTCCAGACGGACAAGAACAGGCTTTGTTCCTGAATTCATCACCATTTTCCGGAAGGTTACATGATTTCCGTCAAAACTGTACCATCCCACGCTTCTGTTCCATGTCTCCACTTTCTGGGTCAGCACATAATAATAGAAACTTTCTTCATAGTCCAGGAAGCTGTAGACGTCCTCCGGGAATCCCAGAGACTGGCAGGCTTTCCGCAGGTTTTCCACCTGTACGGCGTCCAGAGTTTCCATGGCAATGATCAGCGATTTTGTATTGTGGACCACATCCATGATTCCAAGGAATTTTAACATTCCGCGGAAAAAATGCGCCAGAATTTCCCAGGGCATAAGGGTATCTCCCGCAATCTGCACCGGTTCCCTGTCCGCTGCGATCTTGTAGAGATCGTCCAGCAGAAATCCGTCCTTCTCTCTGGCGAAATATTCTGCCTCCAGACCGATGCTGTAGGCATCCTGATCCGCCCGTCTGCAGAGACAGGTAGGCGTTTCATAAAGGCTGCTTCCCACTTTTACAGGAACTGAGCGCGGTTCCTCTGCCTTACGGTCGTAATAGCAGATCTGTGAATATTTTTTTCCGAAATCGATCCCGATAATCAAATCCCTTGTCTCGTTCATTTCTCATGTTCCTTTTCTATGATAAACATTTCCTTCACGTACTGTTCCTGGCGGAGATAGTGTTTCAGCCCTTCCGTTACCTCCTGCCTTTTGTCAAGCCTTCTGGCGGACAGAAGCTGGTTCAGAAGCTGGTATTTGCTTCCCGGAGTGCCTTCCACCTTCTTCATGGTGATCACACGCTCCGCCGTTTTTCTGGAATCGCCGCGGAAGTCGATCTGGAAATAGTAGTGAAGGGATTCTCCGTAAAACAGAGTAAAGGTCTTTGTAAAAATCCCCTGATAAACTTCTTTGACGGGAGTGCTTTTGTACTCTTTTTCTCTTCCGAGTCCGGTATCCAGAGCATAAAACAAAGTGACTCTCGCTTCCGGATTGGCGTGGCATTCTACAAAGGTTTTGTCGTCAAGCTGATAGGGGCTTAAAAGCTCCGGGGAAATTCTTCTGAAGAATCCGAATACCATATTATCTTTTGCACATTCTTCCAGAAGCATTCGTTCCATTTCTATATATTTCTCATTTTTTTCTTTGGATAGTTCTTTCAGAAGGGCAAGTCTGCATACCCTGTTCACCGGCCAGTTATGCTTCAGGGCATATTCCAGTCTCTCCCGGATAAAGGGCGTCATTGTATATTCTTTTACAAAAATCCCGTAAGCCACCTGAGTGAGATAGGCCCCTATGATCCTCTCCTTGCCCGACTGGTTTACATAGGATTCCAGAACCGCCTCCCCTTCCTTGCGGAAGTCGGAAGTAAACATCAGAAGGCTTAAGATCCTTTCCTCCAGATCATATGTATCCATCTCAAAGCCCTTCGCGCTTTTCCAGATGGAGATCAGCTCATCCAGAGGGCCAAAGCGGTACTGCATCAGATAGTGAAGGATCACTTCGTCGTATTTGCCGCTTCTGTAAACCTCGGAGGCAAGGGCCAGAAGTTCTTCATCCTCCGCCATATCGGATTTCAGAATCATCCGGCTTGTCAGCTTGAGCAGACTGCCGAGAGACAGTCCTTCGTAGCCGAACTCTTCCACGATCCCCATTGCCTGGCGGAACATTCTTCTTGAGATCAGCACCTCCAGAAGAATCGGCCGGTCCACAAAGGCATATTCCCGGTAATTCATTTGTTTCAGATAATGATCCAGATCCTCTCCCTGTACATGAGCCGCGTAATAATCCAGGATTTCCTTACGGATCTCCCCGCGGAACTCTTCTGTGAAAGCCGTGGATTCAGCCATCCTCTGGTAATACTCAAGGCTGAGGGAATCAAGAGGATTCTCACTGCAGTAATGGAGAAGGACTCCAGGCTCTGTCACTCCCATTTTTATCAGGGCAGGAACTGCCTGGCTTTCGTCTGTAAGCTTTTTCAGGTTATAGTGGATCGTAGATACATACCTTCTCTGCTTATCGTCCTGAAAGAGGATCACCGCGTCATCGGTGTAGATTCTCGGATACGCCACTCCCTGCACGCAGGGATAAACCTCTTCCTCCTTCATCTGGCTGTGGCAGACGATCACCTGGCGGATCTTGGGATCATCGCAGTACAGGCGGTGAGTAAAGAGCATTCCCGCCGTCTGTTCCGCCTCCTCAATGGTTTCCGGCTCAAAAAGGAATTCCTGATAAACAGACGCATAATTTTCATCTATTTTTCCTTCCGCGATCTTACGGCGGGCAAACCGCTTCATACTGTCGCAGTAGCTTTCATAGATCAGAGGCTCTTTTTCTTTGTGGGCGATCACGCTGGCGTAAAGAAAGGCTTTTCTGGTATCTCCCAAGGTGTTGTCATTATAGTTGAAATACATCAGAAGCGGCTTCGGCAGCTCCCTCTGATAGGAAATATCCATTGTTTCCACATAATATTCGAACAGTCTTGTAAGTCTGAGCCCATGACTTACCGCCAGGGAAAACCACCGGAAATACTGAGGCTTTCTCGGATTTCCCTTCATAATATATTTGCAGACCGCCTCCAGGACATCATCGGAAGGGAATTTCTCATATCCCGCGGCCAAAGCCTGATACAGCACATTGCTGAAGGTTTTTTCATAGCCGGAAAGATAAGCCAGACGCATAACAAGCTCTTCTGTAAGAAGATTTCTTCTTCCGGCATAACAAAATACCTGCATCCAGAACGGACTGATCCTATGAAGCAGAGACATATCCCTGCTGACCCATTTCCATGCTTCCATATATAAAAGAGGACTTGTGCATCCTTTTTCAAACAGCTCCTCCATCATAAAAATTCCCATCGAGGGACTATTCTTATAATAGCTGTCCATCCGCAGCAGAAGCCAGAGAAGCTGGAAGCTGTCCTCCTTCTGCATGTAAAAATTCTGGATTCTCCACAATGCCTGGGTTTTGTCTTTATACAAACCGGTAAGCGTGCAGAGATACAGATAGACTCCCGCCAGCTCCAGCTCATCCCGGGTAAATTCCCGGTCCTGGTATTTTTTCAGTATCGCTACCGCTTCCGCATCCTTTTCTTCCAGATAATCCACATAAGCTTCGTATAACTGGTACTCCGGATATTCACAGCCGGATTCCCGAAGCTGGTTCAGAATAAAGTGCGTGCTTCCCGCCCACGCCTTAAACTCCAGGCGGCCTTCCCGGTAATCCATGTAATCCTTTATCATGGATATTCTGGCTTTCTTTTCTTCCGCATGAATGTCCACCCGGACATTGGAGCCTCTTGACGCTGTCACATGGTAAATAAGTTCCTGGTATGGACTTCTCACCACGATCTCTCCAAGCTGCGTTCCCTCTTTCAGTTTATCCGCCTGGATAATATAATCGATCCGGCAGGTGCTTCCTATAAAATCGTCCTCTGTGAGCACGCGGCGTTCCGCTTCCAGAAAACCGCCTCTCGTTTCAATATCCACCCTTAAATGTCCCCAGCCGCTTTTCTGGATATCAAAAGATTCCTGCACCGATTCGCTGATGCCATAAAACTCCGCTTCCGCTGCTTTCAGCACAAGAGACACCGGTTCCTTTCCCTTCAGTCCTATGAAAAACTCTTCCAGATGCTGATAGGTAACAGGCTGTCTGGACATTCCCGCGTATAAAGCCTTCTCCCGGTTTCCGGCTCCTGCCATGACTACCGGAAAATATTTGTCTGTAAAAAGGCGATAAGCCTCCCGGAAATCCCTTCGGGCGATCTCCCGGAAAGCTTCCATATCTTTAATTTCTCCTTCGGAGCTTAAGATCTGTTCTTTTTTTGCTTCAATAAGAAAAGGGATCTTATATTCTCCTATATTGGAAGTGACGCAAAGCCATCCTGTACACTGATCCCCGGGATTCATCCCTGTTCCGTCCGCTCCATAAGGCAGACAGATCGTAGTCCCGGAAAATTTTCCGTTGCCCGGAACAAGTCTCCTGCTGGAAGAGGTGATATATCCCTGAATTTTCTCATTATCTTCTGTACCGAGATACAGCTCGCCCCGTACTGTCTCTCCGGCCTCCAGGGTGATGGAAAGCCTTTCTTTTGAAAAGAGAAGGCGAGGCTGCTCGTATCTGAATTTCCCGCTTAGTAATTGTTCGATCTTTTTCTTCAATATGGTTCACCATGCTATCCTTTAAGTTACATTCTCTTACATTTTACGACAAGCCTATTATACACTACAAAATCAACGGGCGCAAGAAAGTATGATGCTCTCCTGCGCCCATATAAGGCTTTGTACGCGGCCGGAAGAAAGGGAACTTTTCTTCCGGATCACAGATCAGTGTTCTGCACTTCCTCTCTCAGAGGAATAGATGCCGTAGCGCCTGCTCTGGAAACTGCAATGGCGGACGCTTTCGCCGCCAGTTTCAGGCCTTCCTGTACCGGCAGGCCGTCTATCAGGGCCGAAATGAAATATCCCGTAAACGTATCTCCTGCCGCAGTAGTATCCACGGCTTTTACTTTATAAATACCCTGGCGGTAAACAGCGCCCGTCTCGTCCTGATACACCGAGCCGTTGCCGCCGAGAGTAAGGACCACCTTCGCCTTCGGGTAGATCTCTCTGATCTTCTCAAGGATCCTGTCCGGTTCCTTTTCTCCTGTGATCTGGTATCCTTCGATCTCATTCACAAGAAACAGGCTGACTTTTCCAAGATCGCACTTTTTCAGCCCGTCATCATAAGGAGACGGATTCAGAATGATCATCATTCCTTTTTCATATGCCCTGTCAATGATATAATCCAGCTCGTTGATCTCGTTCTGCAGAAGGATCATGTCTCCGCTTTCAAAAGCGTCCAGGACTTCATCTACAAATTCTTTCGTAATGCTGCGGTTGGATCCCCCGAAGAGCAGGATGCAATTCTGCCCGTTTTTGTCTACCTGGATAATGGTATGTCCGCTGGGACCTTCAATTTTTCTGATAAATTGTGTGTTCACTCCGTTTTCCCTGCATGTCTCCAGAAGAACGTCTCCCTCTTCTCCGATCATTCCCGCATGGTATACCGGAATTCCCGCTTTTGCCAGCGCAATGGACTGGTTCAGACCTTTTCCTCCGCAAAAAGTCTGTCTGCCTTTTGACGCCTGTGTTTCTCCCGGAACAAGTATGGTTTCCACCTGATAGGTATAATCCAGATTTAGGGAGCCGAAATTCAATACTTTCACGCTGCCGCCTCCTTTTTTCAGAAATATTTGTTTTCAGTATACTGCCTGCCCCTTTTGCCGTCAAGATTTATTGGAAAAGCACGAAAAGCCAGTCCTTTTCATAAACTATAAGGAAATCCCCTTTGAGGTGAAGCTTTGAAGACCTTCCTGAAACCTTTGACATCTGCCGAGGAAAAACTCTATCTTCAACGTTGCCGGGAGGGCGATTTGGAAGCAAAAAATATCCTGATCGAGCGCAATCTCCGCCTCGTGGCCCATGTTGTAAAAAAATATCAGGGTGCCGACGAGGAGCTGGATGATCTGATATCTATTGGAACAATCGGGCTGATCAAGGCGGTATCCACCTTCGACGCTTCAAAATCCGCGCGGCTTTCCACCTACGCAGCCCGATGTATCGACAACGAGCTTCTGATGATGCTCCGCTCCAAGAAAAAACATTCCAGAGAAGTTTCTCTCTACGAGCCTATCGGAACAGATAAAGAGGGAAACGAGATCAGTCTTCTTGATATTATCGAAAGCCCTCCTGTGGATATTGTGACAGAATATTCTACACGGGAAGATATCCGCCGCCTGATGTCCTCTATGAAAGAGCTTCTTTCCCCAAAAGAATATCAGGTGATCTGTCTGCGCTACGGTCTCTTTGGAGTTCCGGAGCAGACCCAGAGGAAAATAGCCGGAGAGCTGAATATCAGCCGGTCCTATGTATCCCGCATTGAAAAAAACGCGCTGAAAAAACTCAGAGGCATCTTTGAGGAGGACACTTCCGGACCGCAGTCCCGGAATGAGGGAAACAGCCATTGAAAATTTCAAATAAAAAAGCGGAAGAAAAAAGTTTTCTTTACAGACTTTCTCTTCCGCATCCTTTTATTCTGATGGAGCTTCCGCTCTCCGGAGCAGGTCGTATTTTTCCACATTCACGCCAAGGTCTACCGCCAGCTTCTGCTGGGGATGAGGCGCGCTCTCCACAGAATTCCCGTCTCCGTCGTAAATTGCTTTTACTTCAACTGTAAGATCCGTTCCATCCGGCTTCATCACCTCTATCGTTTCCCCTACGGTAAACTTATTTCTCTGGGTAATGTGGACCAGGCCCTTTTCGTCCACTTCCTCCGCATATCCCAGATAAGTATACTCCTTCACATAAGTATTGCTGTCATAAATCTGGGCATCTTCATCCGGTTTTCCGTAGAAAAATCCGGTGGTAAACTGGCGGTAGGTACAGTTGGATATCTGATTTTTATACCAGTCCATATTGGCTCTGTATTTTTCCGGAGACTCCAGATAGTCGTCAATGGCTTTCCGGTAAGTCCGGGCCACTGTAGCCACATAAAGGGCTGTTTTCATCCGGCCTTCGATCTTCAGACTGTCTATCCCGCTTGTCAGTATGTCATCCATATGTTCGATCATACAAAGATCTTTGGAATTGAAAATAAAGGTTCCCCTTTCATTCTCAAATACCGGCATATATTCTCCCGGTCTTTTTTCCTCCACCACGGAATATTTCCAGCGGCAGGGATGGGTACAGGCGCCTCTGTTTGCGTCTCTTCCCGCCAGAAAACTGCTGAGAAGGCAGCGTCCGGAATAAGAAATGCACATTGCGCCGTGAATAAAGGTTTCAATTTCCATATCCTCCGGAATATGTTTCCGGATCTCCCGGATCTCTTCCAGTGAAAGCTCCCGGGCTGTCACTACTCTTTTTGCTCCCAGCCTGTGCCAGAAAAGGTAGGTTTCATAATTGGTGTTGTTTGCCTGTGTGCTGATATGGCATTCGATTTCCGGGCAGATTTCTCTGGCATAAGTAAAAATTCCCGGATCCGCGATGATCAGGGCGTCGGGCTTTATCTCCTTCAGTTCATAAAGATACTCCCGCACTCCTTCCAGATCAGCATTGTGGGCCAGGATATTCACTGTCACATAAACTTTCGCCCCGTGTTCATGGGCAAAGGCAATCCCGGCTTTCATATCCTCCCGAGAAAAATTTTTGGCTTTCGCCCGAAGGCCGAAAGCCTCTCCTCCGATATATACAGCATCCGCGCCGAAGACCACTGCAATCTTCAGAACTTCCAGACTGCTGGCCGGCACCAGTAACTCCACATTCCTCATCTTTCCTCTTTCCTGCCGTGTATTTCGGCATCCAGGTATGCCTTTGGCATTTCCTCTTTCCTGCCGTGTATTTCGGCATCCAGGTTGCTTATTTGTTTATGGTTTCATTTCACCTTCACGCTGAGAGCCGCTCCGTCTCCAAGCGGAAGGATACTGGTGGTCATACGGGAATCATGCTTCAGGACATAAAGATATTCCCGCATTCTTTTATAAATCGTCCTGTCTCTTCGCTCTACAAGATAATGAGACTGGATCAGTTCTCCTTCCTGGAGGACATTATCAGAAAGAAGGATCCCTCCCGGCTTCAGAAGTCTCAGAACGTCCTCCAGCCAGTGTATATACTGGCCTTTTGCGGCGTCCATAAAGATCATGTCGTATGGCCCGGAAAGTTCTCCGAGAATACTTCCCGCGTCCCCTTCCATAAGAGTGATCTGTTCTTCCCTTCCGGCCCTGCGGAAATTTTCTTTTGCCAGAGGGATTCTTTTCTCATAATTTTCTATAGTCGTAATATGAAGATCCTCCGGACCGTACTCGCACATAAGAAGTGTGGAGAAGCCTACGGCTGTCCCCACCTCCAGTATCCGCTCCGGCTTCTGAAGCGCCAGAAGCACTTTGATAAAACTCTGCATTTCCCGCCGGATAATGGGCACCTCCGCCTCCAGAGCCTCCTTTTCCAGTTTTTCCAGAAACGGCGTGTTTCCTCTGTCCAGAGAATTGATAAACGTTCTCATTCTCTCTTCTACGATCACGAGTCTGCTCCTTCTTGATCCGCATCTCCCGCCAGGATCCCCATGATCCTTGAGGGAGTATAGGCAGTGCTGAGAAGATATGTTCCCGGCTTCATCTGCCCGCTGTAGTTGGAAAGCTTTTCCTGTACCCAGAATACAAGGGCGTCCTCTACAAGGCCCTTGCTCTCCAGCGTTTTGGCGATATCATAAACCGAATCATCCTCTTTTACGACCACCGTGACTTCCTGTCCTTCCCCCGGACTCATGGCCTGCTGATTAAATACATCATATCCAAACTGATATGTAACTTTTCCTATCCAGATGATCAGAACGACCACGCAGACATACAGCGCCATTCTGAAAGCGCCGCTGGCAACGGCCACTCCTGCATTTCCCATCCTGTCTCTTGTATCTCCCATAGGTTCCTCCCTTCCGGTGCTCCTTTCTGACTGCTTCATCAGAGAGGAGGTATGTTCATATCAATTCCTGCGGTGAGGCTTCTGCATATATGCTGCATGAGCCTGCAAAGAGCAAGCTCCGCGTCAAGATATGCGTTTACCTGAGGAATTCTCCGAAGCTCCGCCGATTCCCTGGAAAGCTGTTCCGCCGTACTGAAAAGATTGTCCCGGCCGCATTCGTTCTGGAGCCTGAAATTGTCCGCCCGGAACTGGCTGACTCTTTCCGCCAGTTCCGGATTTTCATTCAGTATTTTTTCCTGTTTTTTGTATTCCTGATATATATCGCTTCTTTTAATGGATACCAGAAGTGTATGGATATTCTTCTCAATAGCATCCATGGATCATGCCTCCATGATGATCGGCAGGATCATAGGTCTTCTCTTGGTACGCTTCCACAGGTAATCTCCCACAGCGTCCTTTACCACCAGTTTGATCTTTCCCCAGTCGGTGATATGTTTCTCTATGCAGGTATCCAGCGCCTGCTCCACCACTTCCCTGGCGTGATCCATCAGATCTTCCGATTCTCTCACATAAACAAAGCCTCTGGAAACGATATCCGGTCCGGCAAGTACAGTATTGCTGTGACGCTCCAGCGTCATCACAACGATCATAATGCCGTCCTCCGCAAGATGCTGGCGGTCACGGAGCACAATGTTTCCTACATCTCCTACTCCAAGGCCGTCTACCAGGATCCCGCCTGTCTGTACGCTTCCTGTAACCGCCGCGCCGTACTCGTCCAGCTCCAGCACATTTCCTGAAGAGAGAATGAAAATATTCTCTTTAGGGATCCCCAGCTCCTCAGCAAGATGCTTCTGCGCAGTCAGATGACGGTATTCTCCGTGGATCGGCACCGCATATTTCGGCCGTACCAGGGAATAGATCAGCTTGATCTCTTCCTGACAGGCATGTCCGGATACATGAACATCCTGGAAGATAACCTTCGCGCCTTTCATGTACAGCTCGTTGATCACCTTGGAAACCGCTTTCTCATTGCCCGGGATGGGGTTTGAACTGAAAATAATAGTATCGTTGGGCTTGATGGTGATTTTTTTGTGGATATTGGCCGCCATCCGGGACAGAGCCGCCATGGACTCGCCCTGGCTTCCGGTAGTTATCAGAACCACCTTATCGTCCGGATAATCCTTGACCTGATCCACATCGATCAGCGTATTGTCCGGTATTCTTAAATATCCCAGTTCCGACGCCGTACTGATGACGTTCACCATGCTCCTGCCTTCCACCGCAACCTTTCTTCCGAAACGATAGGCAGTATTGATGATCTGCTGCACGCGGTCCACATTGGAAGCAAAAGTGGCGATAATGATCCTGGTGCTGCGGTATTCATTGAAAAGATTGTCAAAAACTTTTCCTACTGTTCTCTCGGACATGGTAAATCCCTGGCGTTCCGCATTGGTACTCTCGCACATCAGAGCAAGAACCCCTTTTTTTCCGATCTCCGCAAAACGCTGCAGGTCGATAGCGTCGCCGAACACCGGAGTATAGTCCACTTTAAAATCTCCTGTATGGACAACGATTCCCGCCGGAGAGTAGATAGCCAGAGCAGAAGCGTCCTGGATACTGTGGTTTGTCTTGATAAATTCAACGGAAAAATCTCCCAGATTGATCACCTGGCCGTGTTTTACTTCTTTCAGCTTTGTGGAACGGACCAGATTATGTTCTTTCAGTTTATTGGTGATCAGCCCAAGCGTGAGCTTTGTAGAATAAATGGGAACGTTGACCTCTTTCAGCACATAGGGAAGCGCTCCGATGTGGTCCTCATGTCCGTGAGTAATGACAAATCCCTTGACTTTTGAGATATTTTCCTTCAGATAAGTAACGTCCGGAATTACGAGATCGATCCCCAGCATATCGTCTTCCGGGAAAGACAGGCCGCAGTCTACTACTACTATACTCTCTCCATACTCAAAAGCTGTAATATTCATTCCGATCTGCTCAAGACCGCCCAGAGGAATGATCTTCAGCTTTTCCGTGTTTCTTCGTCCTCTGCGTCCGGACGCCGCCTTTCCGGCGCCTTTTCCCGCCGTTTTCGGCATATTGTTTTTCAAAGCAGCTTTCTCTGCGTATTTTCCTGCGCTTCTCTGTTTCGGACGATATTTGTTATTTTTCTGCTTCGCAGTCTGTTTTCTTGTATTGTTCCCGGCATTTCTTGTATAAGTGCCGTTCTTTTTCTGTCTTTCGTGATTATTTGTTCTCATATTATTATCACTTTTCAATCAATGCACCTCCGTCTTTTTTATGGCACACAAACTTAGGAATACCTGCGGCATTCCTTCAAGCTTCCATTCCATTTTTAGTTTTACATTTCCAGATTCACGTCCTCCAGCATCTGTTCAAATACTTTATAAACTGCTTTCAGTTCTTCTTCGTCCTCTACCATCTCGTAGCACGCCTCCGGGCTTGCGTCTGATGATACGTCCTTTAAAATATAGGCTTCCGCCTCGTCGGCAGGAGAATCCGATACCAGAAGGTAAGAAATACCTCCGATCCTGGTCTGCTCCTCTATATAAAATTCCTCTTCTGTTCCATCCGGAGACTGAAATTTAATTTTTTCCATGTTTTCTTCCTTATCTCACTGCAGGGAATCAAGATATCCCTGTAAAATAAAAACCGCTGCGATCGAATCCAGATGTTCCTTTCTGTTTTCTCTGCGCACTCCGGCTTCTATCAGCGTGCGTTCCGCCGCCGCTGTCGTAAGCCGCTCATCCCACATTACAACAGGAATACCTGTCCTTTTTTCCAGCATTTCTTTAAATTCCAAAGTTTTTTCCGCACGTTCTCCCATGGTATTGTTCATATTTTTCGGAAGCCCGACCACGATCTTTTCCACTCCGTACTCTGCTGTCAGTTCTTCAATACGAGCCAGAGTCCTGCGGAGCTTGTTTTCCTGCTTCCTCCAGATAGTCTCCACCCGCTGCGCGGTCAGTCCCAGAGGATCGCTGACTGCCACGCCAACTGTTTTAGACCCGTAATCCAATCCTAAAATACGCATATCTTTAACGTTCCCAGGATTTATTCTTGATATACTCGTTTAAAAGCTCCTCTACCAGTTCGTCTCTCTCCACTTTCATGATCATGCTTCTTGCGCCTTTATGGCTGGTAATGTAAGTGGGATCTCCGGACATAATATACCCCACGATCTGGTTGACCGGGTTATATCCTTTTTCATCCATTGCATTGTACACCAGGTCCAGAACTTCTTTTACTTCCAGTTCCTGCTCCGGCTTTGTTCTGAAATACTGTGTATTTCCCAAACTGTTTTCCGCCATTTTCTCTCACGTCCTTACTGTTATTTCTTTTCTATATGATAACTGTCCATAAACTGCACAGTTACAGGCAAATTTTAAATTCCGTCCCGCCGGTCAGCTCTCCCGGCCATTGGATAATCATTATTATTTTAATATATTTCCCGGCAAAATACAAGAAAAAATCTATTTTGCCAGAAGGATGTGGTTTTTCAGAACCTTTACGCCTTCCGCGCTGATAAGATCGTTTACTTTTAAGCCGCCCCTTTTTTCCACCGCTGTCTTTACATATTCCCGGCTGTGTCCGATCAGGTACTGCCTGCCGTCCACTTCCATCTCCTCTTCCAGAAGGATTTCCAGTTCTTTTCCAACCATAGCGTTCTCGTATTCGCTTTCCCTCTGCTCATTCAGAGCAAGAAACTCGTCGCTTCTCTGCGCTTTTACCGCCTCTGTAAGCTGTCCTTCCATAGCTGCGGCCTTTGTTCCCTGTCTTCTGGAATATTTGAAAATATGTGTTTCATAAAAATGAATGCTTCTTACAAATTCCAGAGATTCCCGGAAATCTTCTTCTGTTTCGCCGGGAAAACCTGTGATAACGTCTGTTGTAAGCGCGGGGGCGGAATAATATTTCCGGATCAGCTCACATTTTTCACGGTATTCCTCCGCCGTATATCTCCGGTTCATCCGTTCCAGAGTTCTGTCGCATCCGCTCTGAAGAGACAGATGAAAATGAGGGCATACTTTCGGAAGCGCCGCAATGCCTTCCATAAATTCCTCTGTGATGATCCGGGGTTCCAGCGATCCCAGCCGGATTCTTCTGATCCCTTCTATATTGTGGACGGCACAGATCAAAGACAGAAGATTTTCTTTTTCCTGATCCTTAAAATCCACTCCGTAGGAGCTGAGATGGATTCCTGTAAGAACCACCTCCTGGTATCCCTTTGCCGCAAGTGTTTTCACCTCGTCGATGATCTCATCCGTCCTGCGGCTGCGCACCCGTCCTCTGGCATAGGGAATAATGCAGTATGTGCAGAACTGGTTGCATCCGTCCTGAACTTTGATATAGGCTCTTACGTGTTCCGCCGTATGGCTGATAGATAATTCTTCGTATTCCCTGGTCTTATTGATCTCGATCACATGCAGTTCTTTTTTCCGTTCTTTTTCATATTTTTCCAGAACTTCTACGATCTGACGCTTTTGATTGTTTCCAAGGATCAAATCTACCGCTCCGTCCTTTTTCAGATTTTCCGTATCCGTCTGGGCGTAGCATCCTGCCGCCACCACCACAGCGTCCGGATTCATTTTTCTGGCCTTATGGAGCATCTGGCGTGATTTCCGGTCGGCGATATTCGTTACCGTACAGGTATTGATCAGATAAACATCTGCTTTCTCGCCGAAGGGCACGATTTCATAGCCGGCCTCTTCCAGTAGCTGCTGCATAGCCTCTGTTTCATATGCGTTTACTTTGCATCCCAGGTTGTGAACTGCTGCTTTTTTATTCATATTTTCCCTCTTTTTGTCTAATTTTAAAAATAACTTTCTTCTGTTTACGGAAATTTAATGGCATTTCCCTTGACTTTTCACAAATGTACAGGTAAGATAAATACGAAGATGTAACTGTAAATGTGGGGAACAGTTACAGTGAAGAATAAATTTTCAAGGGAGGTTCTCACAATGAAAACGTTAAAAATCTCACTGAACTCTATCGATAAAGTGAAAGCATTTGTAAATGAGATCAGCAAATTTGACTGTGACTTTGATCTGGTATCCGGAAGATATGTGATCGACGCAAAATCCATTATGGGTATTTTCAGCCTGGATCTGTCCAAACCCATCAATCTGAACATCCATGCGGAAGGAAGCCTTCTGGATTCTATCCTGGCTATTGTTGAGCCATATGTAATCGAATAAGTTTTGCTTTTTTATAAGACAGGAGTCTTTACGGCTCCTGTCTTTTTATTTTTGCCGGGTGAATGTCATCCGACCTCTATGATCTCCACACTCTCCAGCGCTTCCTTCATCAGCTGGTCGATCTTTTCATCCAGTTTTCTCTCGGATTTATGGATCACATTAAGATTGGGCTTTGTGACAGGATGCTTTGCCACAAAGATCGTACAGCAGTCCTCAAAAGGCTGGATGGATGTCTCAAAGGTGTCGATCTTCCGGGATATCTCCACGATCTCCTGCTTGTCAAAGCCGATCACCGGACGGTATACCGGCAGCGTGCAGACTTCGTTGGTAGCCGCAAGACTCTGAAGCGTCTGGCTTGCCACCTGTCCGATACTCTCTCCTGTGATCAGTCCGAGACAGCCGCTCTCTTTCGCAAAATGCTCTGCGATCCGCATCATGTAGCGTCTCATGATGATCGTCAGCTCCTCATGGGGACACTGATCATAAATATAGAGCTGGATGTCTGTAAAGTTTACCACATGGAGACGGATCGGTCCGCTGTAGCGGGCTACCAGCCCTGCCAGATCCACTACTTTCTGTTTCGCCCGTTCGCTGGTATAGGGCGGCGCATGAAAATAGACGGCGTCGATCTTTACGCCTCTTTTGGCGATCATATATCCGGCTACCGGGCTGTCAATGCCGCCGGACAGAAGAAGCATAGCTTTTCCGTTTGTTCCAACCGGCATTCCTCCGGGTCCGGGAAGCGTTTCGGAATAAACATAGATTTTCTCGCGGATCTCCACAGACAAAGTCAGCTCAGGATTGTGTACATCCACCGACGCCCCTGGAAAAGCGTCCAGGATCACGCCGCCCAGTTCCGCGCTTACTTCCATGGACGGAACCGGATAAGATTTCTTCGCTCTTCTTGTATATACCTTAAAGCTACGGTCAAATCCCGGATATCTTGCCTGCATATAGGACAGGACATCTTTTTTCATCTGTTCCAGTCCCTGATCTTCATAGATCACCACCGGACTGATCCCAACGATTCCAAACACTCTCTGAAGGGCTTCCACCGCCTCGTCATAATCATACTGTTCCGGGCAGAGCACATAGACCCTTCCCTGTTCTTTTACCACCTGGAAATCTCCCTCTACCGCTTCCAGGGCAAGGCGCATCTGTTTTACAAGGGCGTCCTCAAACAGATATCTGTTTTTTCCTTTAATGGCAATTTCCGCATATTTGATCAAAAATGCATGAAATAACATAATCTTTCTCCTCTTCTCTTTATCTCCGTGAATACCGTCTGAGCATAGGAACGATTTCTTTCATTGTCTGAAGGAAATAATCCGCCTCTTCCACAGTATTCTCCTCGGAAAAGCTCAGTCTTACCGTACTCTCGATCTGATCCTTTGGCATTCCCATTGCCGTCAGAGCGGCGCTGGGCTTTCTCTTATGGCTGGAGCAGGCGCTTCCGGCGGAAATGTATATGTTCCGATCCTCCAGAGCATGAAGCAGGACCTCGCTTCTGACCCCCATAACACTGATGCTCAATATATGAGGAGCCGCGTCTCTCAGAGGCATTCCGTTGATCCGTATATTTTCCATTTCTGAAAGTCCTGCCGCAATGTGCTCCTTCAGCCTGTACAGATGCTCGTTTTTTTCTTCCAGATCCTGATAGCTTTCTCTGGCCGCCACTCCAAGACCTGCGATGCCCGGTACGTTATCTGTCCCGGAACGCATGCCGTTCTGCTGGCCGCCTCCCAGCATCAGCGGCTGGACTTTCGCTTTTTCACTGATATATAAGAATCCCACGCCCTTTGGCCCGTGTATCTTATGGCCGCTGACAGACAGAAGATCGATACCCTCTTTTCTGGGCAGGATCCTGTATTTACCAAACGCCTGGATAGCGTCTACGTGAAAGAGGGCTTTGGGACTTTTTTCGTGTACCAGCTTTCCGATCTTCTCTATCGGCATTACGGCGCCGGTCTCATTATTGACATACATTACAGATACCAGGATCGTATCCGGGCGGAGAACAGATTCCAGAACATCCGTTTTCACTCTTCCCTCTTTGTCCACCGGAAGATACGTCACCTCAAAGCCCTGCTCCTGAAGGAAGGCCGCCGGCTGGCTTACCGCCGCATGTTCCACCGCTGTTGTCACAATGTGGTTCCCGCTTCTTTTGTTTGCCAGCGCACCGCCGATCAGGGCCAGATTATTTGATTCTGTCCCGCCGGAGGTAAACAGGATTTCTTTTTCCTGCACCTTGAGAATACCTGCGATCGTTTTCGCAGACTCCTTCATGTACCGCTCCGCTTCCACTCCCTTCCGGTGCATGGCGGAAGGATTTCCGAAATCTTCTATCATGGTTTTCACCACTATATCCTTCACTGAATCATAGCATCTGGTGGTAGCGGAATTATCAAAATAAACTTCCATAATCTTACTCCTATTTTTCCAGTTGAAACATCAAAATGGACAAGACCGCAAGTCCGGCTGTTTCTGTTCTCAAAATCCGTTTTCCCAGCGTAATGGGACTTGCGCCTGCCGAGACTGCAGCCTTTACTTCTTCTTCCTCAAAACCGCCCTCCGGGCCGATAAAAATCCCCACGGACTGTCCGCTTCTGATCTTCTGCAGGATCTCTTTAGTTTCAGCCATTCCGCTGGCAAGTTCATAGGGAATAAGAAGAACGTCCATGCTTTCAGCATAATTTAAAGCCTCTTTATAGGAAAGAACCGGATGGATCCGGGGAATCAGCATACGTTTTGACTGTTTTGCGGCGCTTTCCGCGATCTGCTGCCAGCGGGCCGTCTTCTTTTCCGCCTTTTTTCCGTCCAGCCGCACGACGCACCGCTTCGTTTCTACCGGAATGATCTCATACGCTCCCAACTCTACCGCTTTCTGAATGATCAGCTCCATCTTATCCGCCTTAGGAAGCCCCTGGAAGAGATATATACGGTTTGGAAGCTCGTAATCCGGCTCCTGAGCGTAAAGAATATGAAGGAGCACTTCTTCTTCACTTAAGGATTCGATAACGCAGTGATATTCTTTTTTCCCGCCGTCGCTGACCCAGAGTTCCTCCCCTTTTTTCATTCTCAGCACGTTTACAATATGATTTACGTCCCCGCCGGTAATATGGATAACATGGGCGTCATCGTCAATCTGACAGGGTTCTGCAAAAAAACGCTGCATATTTTTCCTGCCTTTCTTCAGTCTTTTCTGGCAGTTACGGACACCCATTCTCCCTGACGGGTCACTTCCACCAGCGTCAGCCCTGCTTTCCTGACCGCTTCTGCCACAACCTCTTCCTTTACGTCCAGGATTCCGGAGGTAATATAATAAGCCCCTTTCTTCATCTGGTGAACGATCACCGGCGTCAGAGGAACAAGAACGTCTGCCAGGATATTGGCGGTGACAACGTCATATTTTTCATATCCCACCTGATCCTGTACTTCTTTATCGTCAATGATATTCCCGATGAGCATATCAAAAGCTTCATCAGAAATATTGTTGGCTTCTTTATTTTCCGCAACAGCCGGTACCGCGCAGGGATCCAGATCTGTTCCTGTTACATGGGCGGCTCCCAGTTTAAGAGCCACGATTCCCAGGATCCCGCTTCCTGTTCCCACATCCAGGATCTCCGCTCCTTTTTTCACATACTTTTTCAGCTGGCGGATCACAAGCTGCGTTGTCTCGTGCATTCCTGTTCCAAAGGCTGTTCCGGGATCAATATGAAGGATCATCTTGTCCTTATCCTCTGCCTTTACTTCCTCCCAGGAAGGTACGATCAGTATATCATCCACATAGAACTGATGGAAATATTCTTTCCAGTTATTGATCCAGTCCTTATCCTCTGTCCAGGACTCTTCAATGCTTCCCTCGCCGATATCTGTAAAGGAACGCAGCTCCTCCAGAACATTCTTTACATTTTTCAGGATATTTTCTCTGTCAGCGTCTTCTTCCAGATAAAAGCTGAGATAAGCGATTCCGTCATCTGCGGGGCCTTCCGGCATGATATCCACAAACATCTGGGCTTTATCCTCCTTTGTCAGAGGCTGTCTGTCCTGAATTTCCACACCCTCAACGCCTACATCGGCCAGAGCGCTGATCACCAGATCTTCCGCGTCTGTTTTTGTCTTAATCGTAAAACGGTTCCACTTCATATTTTTCCTCCTCTTGACGGCTTTCAGCGCCGTCCGGGTAATTTTCTGTTTTTAGGCTTTATCCTTTATCATACATGAAAGCAGAAAAAAAGAAAAGAGGGAATCCCTCTTTTCCTGAAAACTTTCTTATATTTCCAAGCCTTACTCTTCAAAAGCTTCTTTCACTTTATCCATAAAGCTCTTTTTCTTCTTTCCGGTTTTCTCCGGTCCGTTTCCTTTTTCTCCGCCGGACGGCCTGTTTCCGCAGGCTGCGTCAAACTGACGGAGCGCTTCCTTGGCCTCTTCGCTGAGGTTTGTGGGAACCTGAACGACCAAAGTCACATAATGGTCTCCACGTATGTTCTTGTTTCTCAAAGAGGGAACGCCTTTTCCCTTCAGCCGGATGCGGGTGTCTGTCTGGGTACCCGGCTTCACTTCGTAAGCCACTTCACCGTCTACTGTATTAATGCGCACTTCGCCGCCAAGAGCAGCCTGAGCATAAGTGATGGGCGCTGTGGAAAAGATGTTCATATCCTGTCTCTGGAAGATCGGATGGCGCGCGATATTTACCTCTACCAGCAGATCGCCTCTCGGACCGCCGTTCGTTCCGGGCTCGCCTTTTTCGCGGATACGGATACTCTGACCATTGTCAATACCTGCCGGAATGGAAACCTGGATCTTCTTTCTTGAAGAAGTATAACCGGTACCGCGGCAGGAGCTGCATTTCTCTTTGATCACTTTTCCTGTTCCGCCGCAGTCCGGACAGGTCTGTACGTTCCGGACCATGCCGAACATAGACTGCTGGGTATATACAATCTGCCCTTCTCCATGACATTTCGGACAGGTTACCGGTTCTGTGCCCGGTTTTGCTCCTGTTCCGTGACAGGCAGTACACTCATCCTTCAGGACGATATCCAGTTCCTTGTCGCAGCCGAATACTGCTTCCTCAAAAGTAATATTCACTCTTGCGCGGAGATTTGCCCCTTTCATAGGACCGTTATTGGCACGTCTCCTGCTTCCGCCGCCAAACAGATCACCGAAAATATCGCCGAAGATATCGCTCATGTCCGCGCTGTTAAAGTCGAAACCGCCGAAGCCGCCGGCTCCGCCGCCTCCGTTTTCAAAAGCTGCGTGACCGAACTGATCGTACTGTCTTCTCTTTTCCGGATCGCTTAAGACAGTATACGCTTCCGTAGCCTCTTTAAACTTTGCCTCTGCATTTTTATCACCCGGATTTACATCCGGGTGATATTTCTTGGCTAATTTCCGATATGCTTTTTTCAGTTCTGCGTCGCTGGCGTTTTTTGCAACTCCCAGGACTTCATAGTAATCTCTTTTATCAGCCATGTTATCTCTTTCCTATGCTTTCTTCTCAGACTTCTTTGTAGTCTGCGTCTACCACATCGTCGCCGTAAGCTTCGTTTCCGCCGCCCTGGGAGGAAGAAGCTCCGCCGCCCATGTTCGGTCCGGACTGGCCGCCGCCCTGCTGGGTCTGCTCATACATTTTCGCGAACAGCTTCTGAGCGCTTTCCATCATCTTTTCCTGTGCAGCCTTGATATCTGCCACCTGAGCGTCTGTAAGCTCAGCGTCCTTGGTCTGGTTCAGAAGATCCTTCAGTGCGTTCAGATCTGCTTCTACGGCAGCTTTATCGTTTGCTTCCAGTTTATCTCCGGCTTCCTTCAGCGCGTTCTCAACCTGGAATACCATAGAGTCAGCATTGTTTCTGGTGTCGATCGCCTCTTTACGTTTCTTATCCTGAGCCTCGAATTCAGCCGCTTCTTTCACTGCCTTGTCGATTTCCGCATCGGACATATTGGAACCTGCGGTGATGGTGATGTGCTGTTCTTTACCTGTTCCCAGGTCTTTTGCAGATACATTTACAATACCGTTGGCGTCAATATCAAAGGTAACTTCGATCTGCGGAACACCGCGGCGTGCCGGCGGGATACCGTCCAGACGGAACTGTCCCAGAGATTTGTTGTCTCTTGCGAACTGACGCTCGCCCTGTACAACGTTGATATCTACAGCAGTCTGATTATCTGCCGCTGTGGAGAAGATCTGGCTCTTCTTTGTAGGAATCGTAGTATTTCTCTCGATCAGGCGGGTAGCGATACCTCCCATTGTCTCAATGGACAGAGAAAGAGGTGTAACGTCCAGAAGAAGGATATCTCCTGCGCCTGAGTCTCCTGCAAGCTTGCCTCCCTGTACGGAAGCGCCCAGAGCGACACATTCATCCGGGTTCAGAGATTTGCTGGGCTCTTTGCCGGTAAGCTGTTTTACTTTTTCCTGAACTGCCGGAATACGTGTGGAACCGCCTACCAGAAGTACCTGGCCAAGTTCGGATGCTGTGATCCCTGCGTCAGACAGTGCGCGGCGCACCGGTTCTGCTGTCTTCTCTACCAAGTCATGAGTCAGCTCGTCAAATTTCGCTCTTGTCAGGTTCATATCAAAGTGCTTCGGTCCTTCTGCAGTAGCAGTAATGAACGGAAGGTTGATGTTGGTAGTTGTTGCGCTGGAAAGCTCTTTCTTAGCTTTCTCCGCAGCTTCTTTCAGTCTCTGAAGAGCCATTTTATCATTGCTCAGATCTACGCCTTCTGCCTTCTTAAACTCGGAAAGCATCCAGTCTGTGATCTTCTGGTCAAAGTCATCGCCGCCCAGACGGTTGTTTCCTGCTGTGGAAAGTACCTCGATAACGCCGTCGCCGATCTCAATGATGGAAACATCGAAAGTACCGCCGCCAAGGTCGTATACCATGATCTTCTGTTCTTTCTCGTTGTCAAGACCATATGCAAGGGCTGCCGCCGTAGGCTCGTTGATGATACGTTTTACATCAAGGCCCGCGATCTTTCCTGCGTCCTTGGTCGCCTGACGCTGAGCATCGTTAAAGTATGCGGGAACTGTGATTACGGCTTCTGTTACGTTTTCTCCCAGATATCCTTCTGCGTCTTTTTTCAGTTTCTGAAGGATCATTGCGGAAATTTCCTGGGGAGAATATTTCTTGCCGTCAATCGTTACACGGTAATCTGTTCCCATCTCTCTTTTAATAGAAGAAATTGTTCTCTCTGCGTTTGTGACAGCCTGACGTTTTGCAGGCTCGCCTACCAGACGTTCTCCATTCTTTGTGAATGCTACGACAGAGGGTGTTGTTCTTGCGCCTTCTGTATTTGCGATAACGGTTGGCTGTCCGCCTTCCATAACTGCAACACAACTGTTTGTTGTACCTAAGTCAATACCAATGATTTTTCCCATGATAATTTTCCTCCTCTATTATTTGTCTATCTATAATGTTGTTCGATTCACTAGATCCGTCCTTCCCTCAGGTCGGGCTCATTAAGTTCCTTCGAACGATCTTGGCACTGGATTCATTCTTCGCCTTCGGCTTGAATTCAACAAGTGCTCCAGATCAGTTAGCAACTTTCACCATGCTGTGGCGAACTACAAAGCCTTTATAAGTGTAGCCCTTCTGGAGTTCTTCCACCACCATGTTCTCACCGACGTTTTCGTCCTCCACATGCATCACTGCATTGTGGAAATCCGGATTGAACTCTTTTCCAACGGCTTCGATCGCTTCAACTCCCAGTCCCTCCAAAGTGGTGAGCAGCTGTTTGTAGATCATCTGCATGCCGTCTGCGAAAGCGTCTCCTTCCGGCGCCTGCGCAAGTCCACGCTCAAAATTGTCTACCACAGGCAGGATCTTTTCAATGATCTCTCTTGCGCCTATGATGTACATGCTGGACTTTTCTTTTTCTGTTCGCTTGCGGTAATTATCGAATTCCGCCATACTGCGCTTCAGTCTGTCAGTCAGGTCTTCCACCTGCTGTTCCAGTTTATCTTTTTTCTTTTTTCCAAAGAAAGAGGTTTTGCCCTTTCCCTCTGTTTTCGCATCTTCCTCAGGAGTATTCTTCTGAGGCTTTTCCGCCTCTTCCTTCTGTTCCGGCTCTTTTGCCGCTGTTTCCGGAGAACCTTCTGCCGGTTCCTTCACAGCTTCGCTTTCAGGAGCCTCTTTTCCGGTTTCCTCCTGCACTTCAGATGTCTTCTTGTTTTCTTCTGACACGTGCTCTCTTCCACCTTTCTATATCTACCTATTGGCTGTCTTCCTTCTTCTTTTTTCTTCCAAATACCTGATCCAGCTCATCCTTGAGGGTTTTCAGATTGTCTACCACATTCTCGTAATCCATACGCTTTGGTCCTACGATACCGATGGTTCCATGCATTCCCTCTCCAAGCTCATAGGTGGCAGTCACAACGCTGCAGTCCTTCATGGTGTCGATCGGAAGTTCGTCTCCGATATAAACCTGAACGCCTGTGTTGTCCGTATCCGCCATCCGCTCCTTTACAAAGTCAGCCAGCTGCTGCTTTTCCTCAAAGGCGGAAATCAGCTCCGTAGCTTTTGTCTTATCGGAAAGCTCAGGATATTTGAAAAAGTTTGTCGCTCCTGAAGTATAAATCTCCAGATCGTCCTCATCTACCTGAATGGTAGCCGCCACCGCGTCAAGCACTCTCGCTACCAGTCCGCTGTGGATGCCGGCCTGCTCCTTCAGTCTTGCGATCATTCCCAGGTTGATGTCCTGAATAGGAAGACCGTTCAGATTCGTATTCAAAAGAAGATTCAGTTTCAGGATCGTTTCATCATCCATCTCCTCGTCAAGATCTATGATCTGGTTACGGATGACGTTTCCCTCACAGACCACTACCGCCACAAGCTGCAGCTCATTGACTCTGGAAAGCTGTATGAACTTCAGACGGCTTCCGCTGTACTGGGGCACGGAGATCATAGCCGCGTAATTGGTGTTCGAGGCAAGTACCCGCGCTACTTTCTTGAGTACTTTTTCCATCTTGTCGGTCTTCTCGATCATCAGATTACGGATTTCCTCTATTTCCGCTTCCTTTTCCTGCATCAGCTCATCTACATACAGACGGTATCCTTTATCGGAGGGAATCCTTCCTGCCGACGTATGAGGCTGTATGATGTAGCCAAGGTCTGTCAGGTCTGACATTTCATTCCGGATGGTGGCTGAGCTGACATTCAGGTCTGTGTACTTGGAAATCGTTCTGGAACCTACCGGCTCGCCTGTTTCCATATAAGTTTTGATGATCGCTTTCAGTATCTTTCTTTTGCGGTCGCTCAATCCTTCTTCCACATTCTCAGCTCCTTTCCGTTTTGTTTGTTAGCACTCATCACTTAGGAGTGCTAACATCTACATTGTTAAGATAGCACCGTTGTAAACATTTGTCAACATTATTTGTAAAATTTTTTTGAAAAAACTGTGTCTGATTGACAGCATATATAATATAGGATAGGAACGAGGAGGAGTTTTCCCGGAAAATACGCTTTCGGGAAAACTCCTCCTCTCTCTCAGGGTTCACAGGTCATAGCCCCTGACATAATACATACTCCCCTGGCCCCGGCGGCCAGGGTTTTTTCTATCTGTATCTGATCCAGACGGATCCCGCCGATGGCGTAGACCGGAAGAGAAACAGCCTGACAGACTTCCCTCAAAAACTTCACCCCTCTGGGCGGAAGATCTTTCTTGCATTCCGTGGTGTAAATATGACCGGCGATCAGGTAATCCGCCCCTAAAGCCGCCGCTTCTTCAGCCTCCTGTACGCTGTGTACCGAGCATCCTACCGCTGTTTTTTCCAAGTCCTCTGCTCCTCCTGTACTGCGCAGTACGGGAAGGGAAAGATGCAGGCCGGCGGCCTCTGTTTTTACCGCCGCCTCCCTGTAAGTATGGCAGTAAAAAGGTACCTGATATATATCGCAGATTTCTTTTACTTTTCCGGCCAGCCGGGTATAGGCTTCCTGTTCCAGATCTTTTTCTCTTAACAGGATCCTCTCCGGCCTTTTCTTACACAGGATCTCGATCTGTTCCAAAAAGGGCCGTACAGACAATTTCCGGTTTGTCACAACTGTAATCCGGGACCAGAGATCTTTTTCCATTGTTCCCCTTTCTTTCTTACACATAGACATACTCCGCCATCACCGGCTGAAGATCTTCTTTCAGCAGACTGTCATAGACCTCCCGGACGGACCGTTCATCCGAGATCTCAAACTGAGCGTCCCCCTTATCCTCCAGCTCTTCTACATGCTCTCCGATTCCAGTGCTCACGCCGGCAGAGATCTTGGTAGCGGCGATCTTTACCAGGTTATCCCTTACCCTGGCACACTCTCGTGTAGAAATAGTGATCCCTGCAAAAGGCATAAACAGACGGTAAGCGCAGACTACCTGAAGAAGCTGGGCCTCGTGAACGTCCATAGGGTTGATCTTATCGTTATTAATAATAGGACGGAGCCGGGGACAGGAGAAAGAAATCTCTGCCTGGGGATATTTTTTCTGTAAATACCAGGCGTGCATACCTGTGGCAAAGGCGTCTTTCCGAAAATCGTCCAGTCCCAGAAGGGCGCCGAAAGCCACACCCCGCATACCGCCCATAAGAGCTCTTTCCTGGGCGTTGACACGATAGGGGTAGATCCTCTTATGGCCTGCCAGATGAAGAGTCTCATACTTGTCTGCATGATAGGTCTCCTGGAAAACAGTCACATAGTCTGCTCCGCATTTATGGAGATAAGCATACTCATCAGAATTCATAGGATAAACCTCCAGACCGATGACCCGGAAATATTTTCTGGCGATCTTACAGGCCTCTCCGATATATTCCACCGTAGATTTTTTCCTGCTCTCTCCTGTAAGGATCAGGATCTCCTGAAGGCCGGACTGGGCGATAGCCGCCATTTCCTTGTCGATCTCTTCATAGGTAAGCTGGGCTCTTTTGATCCTGTTATGGCAGTTAAAACCGCAGTAGATACAGTAATTTTCACAGTAATTTGCTATGTAGATAGGGGTGAACATATAAACGGAATTGCCAAAGTGTTTTCTGGTCTCCTTCTGGGCGCACTGGGCGATCTCCTCCAGCAGAGGCAGGGCCGCAGGAGAAAGGAGGGCCTTAAAATCTTCCGGGGTCTTGTAATCATGAGCAAGGGCTCTTTTTACGTCCACCTCGGTATACAGACCGTAATCATAATTTTTTGCAGCCTCCCGGACTTTATCCATTACATCGCTTTGGATTATCTCCATATCCGGCAGATATTTCATAGGATCCGACCGCTTTCCTTTTTCCAAAAATTCTTTTACTTCTTCATTAATGATACTTTCGTTTACGTGATTTTCCTGACTCATAATCTCTACCTCCTAGTCCTGAAGATATCCTGTAAGAGGTGAGGAAGGGCTGGCTCCTTTTTCCATAATTCTTCCCAATCCGGAAAGATAAGCTTCTCTTCCTGCTTCTATAGCCTTGCGGAAGGCGTCTGCCATAAGAGGCACGTCTCCTGCCGTTGCAATGGCGGTATTGGCCATCACTGCTGCCGCCCCCATTTCCATAGCCTCGCAGGCCTGGGAAGGCCTTCCGATACCGGCATCTACGATAATCGGCAGATCGATCTCGTCAATGAGGATCTGGATAAATTCTCTGGTACACAGACCTTTATTTGAACCGATGGGCGCCCCCAGAGGCATGATGCAGGCGGCGCCTGCCTGTACCAGATCTCTGGCCACATTCAGATCCGGATACATATAGGGCATAACAGTAAAGCCTTCTTTTGCCAGGATCTCTGTAGCTTTTATCGTTTCCTGGTTGTCCGGAAGAAGATATCTGGTATCCCGCATGATCTCAATTTTTACCAGGTCGCTGCCGCAGACTTCTCTGGAAAGCCTGGCGATCCGTACGGCTTCCCGGGCGTCTCTGGCTCCGGAAGTATTCGGCAGGAGGCTGACTCCCCGGGGGATATAATCCAGAATATTGGCGGCGCCTCCTTCGTTTACCCGACGAAGAGCCAGCGTAATGATCTGGGCCCCGGCCTGCTCTACTGCCGCCTTTATCAGATCCAGAGAATATTTTCCGGATCCCAGGATAAACCTGGAGGTAAATTCATGGTTTCCAATCTTCCAAGTGTCTTTTGTATCGTTCATTTTTCTTCCCTCATTTCTTTTTCGTATCATTCAGTATCAGTTCCAGGATCTGGTTTGCCTCATGGGAGGCGCATAGAGCTACCCTGGGCGCTGCCAACCCCTGCCCTTCTTCGATCCCGGAAGTCCCGTCTCCGCAGAGATAGAAATTTCTTCCCACCTGTCTGGTGATGATCGTATTGCTCCTTCCAAAGCCTCCCATGCCACTGGCGCATATCAGAGGTTTTTCAGGAAAAAGCTCCAGACAGCCGTTAACAAGCATAGCCTTATTTTCCGGCCTGTCAAAAGCTTCGCAGATAATATCTGCACTCTGAAAAAGCCGGGGAATATTCTCTTCCGTGACCCTTTCACAGCTGGTCCTTATATCCAGCCATGGATTGATCTGAAGAAGCTGTTCTTTCAAGGCTTCTGTTTTATCCATACCCAGGTGGGAAATAAAATAATGCTGCCGGTTCAGATTGGTCAGATCCACCTTATCGAAGTCAATAAGGTGAAGATGCCCCACTCCTGCTCTGACCAGAAACACTGACACATGGGAACCCAGTCCTCCAAGACCTGCCACCGCCACCTCCGCATTTCTCAGCTTTTTCACCTCTTCCCCGGTACACCGGGCAAGAAGGGCATTTTGCAGCTCTTCTCTGCAAGGGATCCTTTTCTCCATAAGATCAGCCTCCTCCCACAAAACTGACGATCTCTATCTGATCCTCTTCCAGAATCTCTTCTGTGGGATAATTTTTCTTCGGAACAATCTTTCCGTTTTTTTCCACAGCAACCCGGTCTGTCCGGTAATTTCCTGCTTTCAGAAGACTCTCCACTGTCAGACCGGCCTCCCAGGCTGTCTTTTTTCCATTTACGATCATCTTTTTCTCCTTTCCGGAATCATTGTCACCCAGAGAATAAAAAAGGGTTCATAAAGTAATACACCCGTGGTGGTGTACCCCTTCATGAACCCGTTGGCTCACTCTCAACTGTGATCTGTATTCTGTTTTTATATGGAACCATAGCCCGAAACCTCTCAGATGTCTGTCCTCTGGGGTATCGCATAAAAAGAAAAAAGAGACGGACGCTGCCATCTCCTGAAATCTCGTCTTTCTTCCTACGTTGGCATTATCCAAATCAGGTTCCCGGGTCGAAGTTCACAACTCCCTCTCAGCCTGTTTACAAGCTCCCCATATTTTTTACTTTTTCAGTATAAGCTTCTTCCTCTTGTCTGTCAAGACAAATTTTTCTACCGGACAGTCTTCTCCTATCTGCATTTTTTGCACAAAAGACCGGTAAAAGATTGCCCCTGCCGCTTTTCATCCCCCGCAGGAAGCAGTCCTTACCGTTCCTTCCGGAAAGCTGGGAAACGAAATACTACGATTACTTCAAGCCGAGGAAAATAGACGAAGTGGCTGAGGAATATTTGATAGCTGCATGACAACACTATACAGAAGAAATGATAAAAAATCACAGAGGTACACCCGAACATTTGTACTTTTTTGGTTTTCATCCTATATACTTTTATCGTTATCTTTGCTATAATGTGCCAAAGGCCATCGCCGAGTTGGTATTTGAAGAAGGATTTTTTAATGGCAGCTGATATTGAACGTTACAAAAAAACTGTCACCGGCAATTTTCCTGTATGTATGGTATCAAAAGTTACAAAGGAGTAGATTTTATATGGATCATTTTGAATTAGTATCAGAATACAAGCCTACCGGCGATCAGCCAAAGGCCATCGCCGAGCTGGTAAAGGGATTTCAGGAGGGAAACCAGTTTGAGACCCTTTTGGGAGTCACTGGTTCCGGAAAGACCTTTACCATGGCAAACGTCATCCAGCAGTTAAATAAGCCTACGCTGGTGCTGGCTCATAACAAAACCCTCGCCGCCCAGCTCTACGGCGAGTTCAAGGAATTTTTCCCCAACAACGCGGTGGAATATTTTGTCTCCTATTATGATTATTACCAGCCGGAGGCCTATGTTCCTTCCACGGATACCTATATCGCCAAGGACGCTTCCACCAACGACGAGATCGATAAACTGCGTCTTTCCGCCACAGCTGCGCTCTGCGAGCGCCGGGACGTGATCGTCGTGTCGTCAGTGTCCTGTATCTATGGTCTGGGCGCCCCCCAGGAATTCTTTGATATGATGATCTCTCTGCGTCCCGGCATGGAAAAGGACCGTGACGAAGTGATCCGGCAGCTTATCGATATCCAGTATTCCCGGAACGAAATGGATTTTCACCGGGGTACCTTCCGGGTAAAAGGCGATGTGCTGGAGATCTTTCCCGCCAATGCCACAGACCGGGCGGTCCGGGTGGAGTTCTTCGGCGATGAGATCGAACGCATTACGGATATCGACGTGCTGACCGGAGAAATTAAAAGTGAAGAAAGCCATGTAGCCATTTTCCCCGCCTCCCATTACGTAGTTCCCCAGGAACAGATCCGGCGGGCCGCCGACGCTATTCTGGAAGAAATGAAGGAGCAGGTGGAATATTTCAAAAGCGAGGATAAACTTATCGAAGCCCAGAGGATTGCGGAACGGACGAATTTTGATGTGGAAATGATGAAAGAGACCGGCTTCTGCTCCGGGATCGAGAATTATTCCAGACATTTGACCGGACTTGCGCCGGGGCAGCCGCCCTATACTCTTATGGATTATTTTAAGGACGATTTTCTTCTGATCATCGATGAGTCCCATAAGACTGTCTCCCAGGTAGGAGGCATGTATGCCGGAGATCAGAGCCGCAAGCAGACCCTTGTGGACTACGGCTTCCGCCTTCCCTCCGCTAAGGACAACCGTCCTTTAAGTTTCCAGGAATTTGAAAGCAAACTGGATCAGGTACTTTTTGTCTCCGCCACTCCCGGACAGTACGAAGCGGAGCATGAGCTTCTCCGGGCGGAACAGATCATCCGGCCTACGGGTCTTCTGGATCCCAAGGTAGAGGTCCGTCCTGTGGAAGGCCAGATCGACGATCTGATCGGCGAGGTCAATAAAGAGGTAGAAAAAGGCCACAAAATCCTCATCACCACTCTCACCAAAAGGATGGCGGAGGATCTTACCGATTATATGAAGGATGTGGGGATCCGCGTCCGTTATCTCCACTCGGATATTGACACCCTGGAGCGGGCGGAGATCATCCGTGATATGCGTCTGGACGTCTTTGACGTTCTGGTAGGGATCAATCTTCTCCGCGAGGGTCTGGATATTCCGGAAATCACTCTGGTAGCGATCCTGGACGCAGACAAAGAGGGTTTCCTCCGTTCTGAGGTTTCTCTCATCCAGACCATCGGACGGGCCGCCCGGAACAGCGAGGGCCATGTGATCATGTACGCGGATGTTATGACAGACTCCATGAAAAACGCCATCCGGGAAACGGAACGAAGACGAGCCATCCAGGAAGCCTATAATAAAGAACACGGCATCACTCCTACTACCATCAAAAAATCTGTCCGTGACCTGATCACTGTTTCCAAAGCCGTAGCCGAAACGGAAGTGAAACTGAAAAAGGATCCGGAGTCCATGAACAGGAAAGAGCTTACGAAGCTTATCAAAGAAGTGGAAAAACAGATGCGCCAGGCTGCCGCTGACCTGAATTTCGAACAGGCCGCAGAGCTTCGTGACAAGATGATCGAGTTGAAAAAAAGTCTGGCGGATATGGACAACGACTGATCTGCAGACATATCTGTTCATCCTTTGCGGCATCTTTTCAGAAAACTTTTCTTGTGTTCTATTCTGGGGAATGTTAGAATAAAAAGAGCTATTTTATACGAAAGAAGGATAATAAGATGCGTTTTTCAAAACGACTGGACAGATTTGGAGACGAAATCTTTGCCGCTCTCAATAACCGGAGAATGGAACTGGAACGGCAGGGAATGAAAATTTATAACATGAGCGTTGGAACTCCGGATTTCAAAACCCCGGAACACATAAAAAAAGCTCTGGCGGAAGCGGCTATGGACGACGATAACTGGAAATACAGCCTCCGGGATATCCCGGAGCTTCTGGACGCTGTCTGCGAATATTATCAGAAGCGTTTCCAGGTAGAGATCACCCCTGATATGGTAATGTCTGTTTACGGAAGCCAGGAGGGAATGGGACATCTTGGCATGGCGCTCTGTGACGAGGGAGATACGGTTCTTCTGCCGGATCCCTGCTATCCTGTGTTTGCCGCAGGAAGTCTGATGGCCGGAGCGGTTCCCTACTACTATCCCCTCACAGCCGAACATAACTTTCTTCCATATGTAAAAGGCATTCCGGAGGAAGTGGCAAAAAAAGCCAAATACATGATTGTCTCCCTCCCCTCCAATCCGGTGGGAAGCATAGCCGAACCGGGGCTCTATGAAGAAATTGTGGAATTCGGAAAGAAATATGACATTCTCATTATTCATGACAATGCGTACAGCGACATTATCTATGACGGAGCGTACGGCGGAAGCTTTCTGGCGACACCCGGCGCAAAGGAAATCGGCGTGGAATTTTTCAGCCTTTCCAAATCCTTTAATGTCACCGGAGCCAGAATCAGTTTTCTGGTTGGGCGTCCCGATGTGATCGCCGCCCTCCGGAAACTGAGAAGCCAGATTGATTTCGGTATGTTCCTTCCCATCCAGAAGGCGGGCATCGCAGCTCTGAAAGGTTCTCTTGACAGTGTAAAAGAACAGTGCCGCCTGTACCAGGAGCGCAGAGACGCTCTCTGCGAAGGGCTCAGAAATATCGGCTGGGATCTGCCCAATGGAAAAGGCACCATGTTCGTCTGGGCCCGGATTCCCGGCGGGCGTATGGACAGCATGAATTTCTGTATGGAGCTGATGGAAAAAGCAGGAGTGATCGTAACTCCCGGAGCCAGCTTCGGCCCCCATGGAGAAGGATATGTGCGCTTCGCTCTGGTGCTTCCGCCGGAAAAAATACGGGAAGCAGTTGAGGCCATACGCAGAAGCGGGATCACTGACTGAAAATAAGGCTAAAAGCCGCTGTATTTCAGGTTTGTCCGAAATACAGCGGCTCTTTTTTCATATAAGCTGATTTCTGAATTACCGGGATCCGCTCAGATCACCGGATGGGGCAGACGCCGTTCACACATTCACTCTCGCCGATATCCAGCTCAGATTCCTCCTGTTCGTATTTTGAGATCAGAGAAGGATTAAAAGGCTTCATCTCCTGCTTCCGCTTTTCATATTCTTCTTTTGTGATCTCCTCGTAAGGAAGAAGCTCATAGAAATTATCGTCATAGCTCAGGAAAGAAAGGGCGACTACGTCATCCCAGTTGTCCCATACCCACTCTTCCACTTCATCCCATTCATTGTCCCTGACATGAACGGTAATCGAGCAGTTATGATCCACATAGTAAGTCATGAACATCTTATAATTTTCCAACTGTTCAATAGCGGAAACATCTGCTTTCACTCTTCCGGCAGGCGCCTTTACCGGAAACTCTACTACCTTTGTCCTGCAGGTTTCCGCGTCCTGTCCCACCTCCGGAAATACCGGATATCCCAGTTCCTCACATACCTTGCACAGCGGATCCGCAGATGAGATACGGATACGGCGCACATAATAAGGCGCGTGGGAATAATGGACTCCGCTGGAAACAGTAGGAAGCAGGGACAGCGTTCCTTCCGGTTTTACTGTAGTCACCAGAAGAGGCTCCCTCTGATTCAACTGGCGGGCCAGTTTCTTCGCTGCGTCGTGAGCTGTCTCTCTCAGCTTCTTGAGAAGGGTGATCTGGCCCTCCCTGTTCATCCCTGTGGCGTTTACCATATCCTGCCATCCTGTTAAAGAACAGCCAAGGAGCCTGTCTCTCTGCTGTACGCGGTTCCATTCATGCATTTCCAGTTCCCGGCAGGTCATCCGGTATCCTGCTCTGGCGGAAAGCCTCTGAGCCTTGAGAAGCGCCGTCTCGTCCAGCTTTCCGTCATGGACGAAGGCCATCACATTGACTGTAGTCAGATTACACATTCCATGACTGTCCAGAAGGATCTCTCCGCAGGGATTGCAGCCCCGGAAATCCGCTCTTCTCTTCAGTCCGGCCTCTTCATTTACCCATCCGGGCTCCCCGGAATAGCGCATCTGCTGCAGGTGCCAGTGGAGCTGCGCCCTGGTGGGTTTATGACGGTAAAAAATAGAATTGTTGCTCATCTGACGGTGGGCGATGCTTTTATCAATCTCCCAGTGTCCGTTTACCTGCCGGTAAAGATTGCTCTTCGCCTGAATACATTCCTCATCGTTCTGGTCGATAAGTCCTATCTCCGATGTACGCCGCACGCCGCCGGAAACCACGTTCTCCCCGATGATATTGGCAATATCCAGAAGATCGATAGGAGCAAGATGGATATATTTCTTCCCTTTACGAGCGCCTGCGGAAACAATTACCTTGTGGATCTTATCCAGCATCGTCATCATAGATTCGTAGCCGCTGGCTGTACCGCCGAAAATGTGAAGCCTTTCACCCCTGGGACGGATGCTGTCGTATTCTACAATAATGGTGTTGATCTTTGCGTATTCCCGGTTGGTGAGGAACTGGAAATAGTGATCCAGAGCCTGTGCCCATCCTTCTTTCGAGTCCCCTACCGCCATCGTCACCGTGTCTCCGGAAAAATCCAGATTCGTATATTCCAGACGGTTCTCAGGATCCCTCGGGGAATAAGCCTTGTGAAGGATCTTCATATCTGTGCGGATCTTCGGCAGCTTCCGCGCGTCCTCTTTTAACACACGGACTCCTACGCCGCTTCCGATCATCAGGAGGTAAAACAGATCGTGATAAGCGTGAAAATCATCGATCACTTCAAAAGCGCAGTTATAGTTTGCCATAGGATAGGCGTCCGCCACCTTGGTGTTTCCCACCCAGAAAGTACGTCCGGAAAGGAACTGCCGCAGATGATAAATATTGTCGTAAAGAGTTTCTGCCTCTTCTCTTGTAGTGGGCGCCAGAGAACAGTTATATTCCACTGCCCGGCGGACAGTTTCCCACCAGAACTCCCTCCGTCCGTACCGGGGGATATAGCGGGAATAGGTTCTGGAATATACAAAGGCACCAAGCTGTTCCATGGGATTAGGCGTATGTTTGTACGTGCTTAAAAATTCTCTGGAAAGAAGCCCTGACTTCCACTCTTCTCTTGTATGCTCTTTTTCTCTTCTGTACAGAATATACGCCTTGGCTGTGCGGAATCTCTGCTGCTCAAAAAGGCATTCCTCCACCATATCCTGTATCGTCTCAATTCCTATGATATCTTCCTGCATGGCCAGAAGCTTCTGCTCGATCATATCTGTGGTCTTTTCTTCCATCTCCTCGTCCTGCTCTCCTGCCGCCGCTGCCGCAAGACCGATAGCACGGAAAATATATTTTTTGTCAAAGGGGACAACCGCCCCATTTCTCTTTCTAACCTTCATATTGGTTCCTCCACTTCCTGTATTCTTCTATGTCTCCGGAACTGCCTTACAGAGTTTCTTCTCCAAAGGCCGCGCCTTTCGCCGCAGTCTTTTTCTATTATATCCTTCCGCCCTCCAGGCGTCAATCATCAGAAGGCGATATTTTTCATCTTTTTTACAAGATATAGTGTTTTATATATTCGTGAAATACATTTTATGCCATTTTTATTCGGATATCCAGGAAACGAAAGGAGAGACTGCAGAATCACCTGCAGCCTCTCCCTTCAGAGTAATGCATCCTATATATTTATTTTTCCAGAGCTACTGTTTCAAAAGGTCTCAGCACAATACAGCCGCTGCCGCTCTGAACTCCCTCATAATTTCCCACAAGTTTACGGTATTCCTTCCACGCCGCCTCTGCCGGTACAGTGATCTCTTTTCCGGTCAGATTGTTCAGTACGATCAGTTCCTCTTCTCCATAAGCTCTCCGGTAAGCGAGAACATCTTCATTTTCCTTCTCCAGAAACTCGATGGTTCCTTTTGATATCACATCTTTTTCTTTGCGCAGGGCAACCAGATTTTTATAGAAAGAATAAATAGAATTTTTATCTTTCGTCTGTTTTTCCGCGTTGATATCTTTATAATTTGCCGTTACCTCCAGCCATGGAGTTCCCTCTGTAAATCCGGCGTTGGCTCCGCCGCTCCACTGCATGGGCGTACGTCCGTTGTCTCTTGATCTGGCAGCCAGTATCGTAAGAGCCTCTTCTTCTGTTTTTCCCTGATCCAGAAGGATCTTATAATAATTAAGGCTTTCTACGTCACGGTACTGGGAAATGCTGGTATAATGAGCGTTTGTCATACCCAGCTCCTCTCCCTGATAAATATATGGTGTTCCGCGCATCAGATGAATAGACGCCGCAAGCATCTCGGCGGATTCCTTCCAGTATTTATCTTCATCGCCAAATCTGGACACTGTACGGGGCTGGTCATGGTTGCACCAGAAAAGCGCGTTCCATCCATGTCCCTTTTGCATTCCCATCTGCCATTTTTCAAACAGCTTTTTCAGCGCCATCCGGTCCGGTTCCATAAGCTTCCACTTATCTCCGTCCTTATAATCCACCTTCAGGTGGTGGAAACTGAAGCACATGGACAGTTCTTTTTCTTCCGGCGCAGAATAGCGGATGCAGTTCTCCAGTGTGGTGGAAGACATTTCCCCTACTGTGATCATACTGTCGATCCCTGTATCTCTTGTCAGCTCTTTCAGATATTCATGTACATGAGGACCGTCCGTATAAAACCTTCTGCCGTCCCCTTCAAAATCGTCCTCAAAGACAGCCGGTTTTGAGATCAGATTCACCACGTCAAACCGGAAGCCCTTTACGCCTTTTTCCTTCCAGTAGAGGATCACTTTTTTCAGCTCATCCCGCACTTCCGGATTGTCCCAGTTCAGATCCGCCTGCGACACGTCGAATAAATGAAGATACCATTTTTTCAAGGAAGGCACATATTCCCATGCAGGACCGCCGAACTTTGACTGCCAGTTTGTGGGAAGCTTATCCGGGGTTCCCTCCCGGAAAATATAATAGTTCTGATATTTTTCGTCTCCCGCAAGAGCCTTCTGAAACCATTCATGATCTGTGGAAGTGTGGTTGAATACCATATCCAGCATCAGCCCCATTCCTCTCTGATCCGCTTCACGGATCAGTTCTTCCATATCGTCCATAGTTCCGAATCTCGGATCGATGCTGCGGTAGTCCGCAACATCATATCCATTGTCATTCTGGGGAGAAACAAATACAGGAGTAAGCCAGAGATAGTCTACGCCAAGTTCTTTAAGATAATCCAGCTTCTCAATGATTCCTCTCAGATCTCCCTGCCCGTCTCCATTAGAATCCATAAAAGATTTGGGGTAAATCTGATAAACTACCTTACTGCTAAAATCTGCCATTGGAATTCTCCTTTTCTGTCATATTCGGTTTAAATTATCTCATTCAAAGGACGCTACCTGAGTTTCTCCTGCCTTTGCCTGTATGCCGGTGGTAAACTGGATATTCTTGGCGCCGCCTTCCTCTGTGACGATGCACACGGTTACATCCGGATGTCCGGCCGCTTTGATCTTTTCTCTGCTGAAGCGCACCATAGGAGTTCCTGCTTTTACCTTCTGTCCCTGGGAAACAAGATATTCAAAACCGTCCCCGTTCATATCCACCGTGTCAATACCGATGTGCAGAAGAACTTCCATTCCATTCGCCATTGTCAATCCTACCGCATGTCTGGAGCCTTCCATTAAAACAGATACCTCTGCGTCTACCGGAGAATATAACGTCTCGTTTTCCGGTATAATGGCAAAACCGTCTCCCATAACGCCTTCAGAAAATACACCGTCGTTTACTTCTTTCAGAGGAATAACCTTTCCTGTTAAAAACGCCTTGAAAACTTTTTCGCTTTCTGCGCTGGCGCCTGCTCCTGCCGCGATCTCTGCCATTTCCGCTGCTGCTTCTCCATTTGCAGTCGTTTCTTCCGCAAGTTTCTTCTTACCCACGATCAATGTAAGAACAAGGGGCACTGCAATGGCGATGACCATACAGACAGCGAAGCTTGCCATATACTGAGGCTGGATCGAGAGAATTCCCGGAAGTCCGCCTACGCCGATGGCGTTTGCCGTAGTGGAGGTCGCTACGCAGACGATTGCCGCCAGAGCGGAACCGATCATACCGCAGATGAACGGAAATCCATGTTTCAGGTTTACACCGAAAATAGCAGGCTCTGTTACGCCCAGGTAGCAGGATACGCATGAAGGTACATTGACTTCCTGTGCAGCTTCATTTTTTCTCTGAAGAATGATCATTCCAAGTACCGCGGAGCCCTGAGCAATATTGGAAAGAGCGATCATCGGCCACAGCATGGTTCCGCCGTAGTCTGCGATCAGCTGAAGGTCAATGGCATTTGACATATGATGAAGTCCTGTAATAACAAGAGGCGCGTATACAAGACCGAATATTGCGCCGAAGATCACTTTGAACGGACCGGTAATTCCTGCGAATACTACAGCGGAGATCACGGAACCGATCTTCCATCCGATAGGTCCAAGAACGAAATGAGCCGCCATAACTGCAAGTACAAGGCTGCAGAAAGGAACCACGATCATAGAGACTACCTGAGGCGTGATCTTCCGGAAAAACTTTTCCAGATATACCAGGGTAAATGCAGCCAGAATAGCTGGGATCACCTGTCCCTGATATCCGATCATGTTGACTTTGATAAATCCGAAATCCCATTTAGGAATATCCGCCGCCGCTGTAGTAGCTACAGAATAGGCGTTCAGAAGCTGTCCGGAAACAAGGGTAAGGCCGAGAACGATTCCCAGCATCTGTGTAGTTCCCATTTTCTTCGTCACAGACCAGCATATTCCCACCGGAAGCATATGGAACACAGCTTCGCCGATCAGCCACAGAAAGCTGTCGATCCCGGACCAGAACTGACTGATATCACATAAAGTCTTTGTGCCGTTCTCAAAAAGATAGAGACTGTCAATACAGTTACGGAAGCCTAAGATCAGACCGCCTGTAATGATCGCCGGGATCAGCGGAGCGAAAATTTCCGCCAGAGCCGTAACAATCCTCTGAAGGGGATTCTGGTTCTTCTTTGCGGCCTGTTTTACCGCGTCCTTGGATACTCCCTCGATTCCGGCCTCTTTCACAAAATCATTGTAAAAGTCGGAAACCGTGTTTCCGATGATCACCTGAAACTGTCCGGACTGTGTAAAGCTTCCCTTTACTACTTTCATTGCTTCGATCGCTTTTACGTCCGCTTTTGACGGATCCACCAGAGCAAAACGCATTCTGGTCATACAGTGGGATACTGCCGCAATGTTTTCCTTGCCGCCTACAAGGCGGAGCAGTTCTTTTGCATCTTCTGCATACTTACCCATTTTCCTCTCCTCCACTTATCTTTTTTACAGAATTTTCCTTCGGACCGCCGCCTCTTCCCTGTCAGAAAACCATTCCTGCCCTGTGGATCCTTCTGTTCTTCCGCTCCCTGCGGAGTGTTTTTTGGTATGCTTTATATATATCATACTTGTTTAAACATGTCAATAGATTTTCAAAAATTTGTTTAAACAAGTAACAAAAAAAGCTATTGACATCCCATCGTCATGTTTTATAATTAGTATATCCGGGAAAATATGACGCCATTCACGTCAGAACAGCCCGTATTTTCTGAAGGAAGGATAATTTTATGCCCAAAGCGATCTATCAGGTGATTTACAGAGATCTAAAAGAAAAAATAGAAAATGACGAGTTTGCCTACCAGGAACTGCTTCCCTCGGAACATCAGTTGATCCAGAAGTATAAGTGCTCCCGGAATACCCTGCGGAGGGCTATCGGGTGCCTTGTGACAGACGGTTACGTCCAGACCATGCAGGGAAAAGGCGTCCGCAATATATACCGTCCTATTGAACAGACCTCCTTTACTATCGGAGAGATTGAAAGTTTCCGTGAATCCGCGGCAAGAAACGGTCTGACGCCCCGCACCCGGGTACTGCTTTTTGCTGAGCTGACCTTAGATGAAAGACAGGCCGCACATACAGGTTTTCCAGTAGGGGCGGAGGTTTATTATCTGCAGAGACTCCATTATCTGGATGAACTTCCTCTGATTTTAAACCATAATTATTTTCTGAAGGAAGCTGTGCCGGGCCTTACAAAAGAAATAGCAGAAAATTCAATTTACGATTACCTGGAAAATACTCTGCATATGACCATCGTAAACAGCAGACGTGTAATGACTGTGGAAAAGATCACAGAGATTGACGAGAAATATCTGAAACTGAACGTAGACGATTATAACTGCCTGGCTGTAGTCAGCAGCCATACCTACAACAGCGATGGGACTATGTTCGAGTACACCCAGTCCCGCCACCGCCCGGATTATTTCCGGTTCTACGATAACGCAGTAAGACGTTGATATACCGCGCGCAAAAAAGGATGCCATGAATCTGATATGCCCCCTGTCAAGTAGACAGGGGGCATATCAATCTCTTCACTGCATCCTTTTCTTTTATTTATGATCTTCTGTTTTCAAGCAAATTTTTCCTGGCCTTTTCACTGTACCGGACACAGGACTATGATTCTCTGGGGAGTGGTCTGAGGCGGGAGGCTTTTGGTGGCAGCCGTATAGAATACGAGCAGATCCTGACTTTCCGGACTGCAGAGAAAACGCTGTCCGTTCAGCGTTTCTATTCTGGTAAGCGGGGAAAGATTCAATTTAAGAGAATTGTCCTCCGCCGTCAGCGTGCTGTCGAAAAATTTCAGATCCACGTTCTGGCCGCTTCTCAGCGGAGCTACCAGCTCAGCCTGATACTGCGGCGGGAAAATTGCCGGAGCCGGAAGGCTGGTATCATAAAATACCGCTACCCTCATCCCTCTGCGCAGTCTTACATTATCCACCACTGTGGTATCTCCCGAGACAACAAAATTCACGATCTCCTCATCTACAGAGACAGAGATCAAAAGAGAACAGCAGGAGCCTCCGTTCTGAAGATTTCTGATCACTCCCGTCACCTTTTTATAAGATGAAAATGTCATAGCACTCAAAACCTTTTTTATTTAGGATATGAGAATATGCGCAAACGGTTCCATCCGGCCGGGGATCCTGCGTGTTTTTCCATCCTACCGTATATAGATTCCGTCTTTTCCCACAAAAGCCCCCTCCGGGCAAAGTTCTCTCCACAGGCCGCCGCCCTGCTCCGTCAGGAATCCATAGTCCTCTTCCATCAAGTGACGGAAGATCGTTTTTGGCATGCCGAAGCGAAGAGTTCTTTCCTCTCCTTCTTTTCCTTCCTGAGTAAAACACGGAAGCGCAACGGCGGCTTCCGCCCGTTCTCCCTCAAATCTTATTCCTGCCCCGCATTCCAGAAGGGTCTCAAAAACAGGCCGGTAATAGGCTTTCAGAAATTGTTCCCGATAAAACTGTACCGCCTCCCCCTGTTTCGGTTTGGGATCCCGTACTACGCCGCAGAGATAGCTTCTCTCATAATATGTCATACATACGGCTGCAGGATCCGGGCTTTTTCCGTTTACAGTGGCAATGGCTTCTACCTGCTGCCGTCCCTTCCTCAGGGCCTGTTCCCTGCGATTGCTGCCGCCTTTTGCTTCCCAGACGCTCCAGGAATCCTTATCTATACAGTAGCCGATCATGTCCGGCCTCCATTCACCGGCAAAAAAGTCGATAAATCCGTCCCCGTTCATTTTTTCTATCAGATTCAAATGACAAAGATAATCCACCCCGTAAAGGCGTCTGCTGATCAGCTTTGTAAAAAACATTCCAAGATAATAAGACATTACGCTTTTTTCCGAAGAATCCAGGTACGCGATCTTTTTTGACTTTTTCAGGCGATCCCCCTCGGTATCCAGGGCCGCTTCCACAAGAAAAATTTTGTAAAGCAGCTCCGCTTTCCTTTTTGCAAAATAAGCGGGAGTCAGCCGCTGCACCGGCATCCCGCAGGTAAATACCGCATGGAGCAGTTCCCTGCTGCTGAATTCCAGCTCCATCGTTTCACTGGACAGCCCCGTAGTATTGTCGCAGTCTTCAAGTTCCAAAGAAATCGTATAAGTTTTATCCTCTGTTAAAATCATTACTTTCCCCTTATATACACAGTCTGTCAAAAATCATAAGTAAGCTGCAGACAGCATCTATTTTTTTAAATTATATCATTTCCCCAAGGATGTGCGCAAGAACAAAGCTGAAAGGCGGTTACGATAAAACAAAAAATCCCTTTCTGCGAAAGACGCGACATCATGTCTGTCTATTGACCGCAGAAAAGGATTTTCTTTTTCATGAGCTTTCTATTTCATATAAGTTTTCAGCCAGGAGTAGACCTTCTCCTGTCTGGTCCTATAAGCGCCTACCTGATTTCCTGTATCTGTCTTCAGCGCATCATAAATACTATCAAGGGTGACCGGACGTTTTGTTTTATTAAGGATTCTGGTAACCGCTCCGTATCCTCCCTGATGCCGGACATTGATCAGCATTCCTACTGCTCTTGCCTCTGTGATCCCCAGTTTTCTGATCTCCTGCTCGTATTCTCTGATCTGCTCATACATAAGCTGATCCTGGCAGGCTTTCCCCGCATCCGTAGCAAGAATCTTCTGGATAATTTTCGCTCTTCCCGATTTTTTTGAAATTCTGTATGTAGACCAGTTTTTATTTACAACATCATTCCATACATAATTTTTAGGATCACATGCTTTCCATGTATCCGGATACTTATCATGAATCAGTTTCAGCAGTCTCTGTGCTTCCGTCGCGTACCACTGTCCTGCTCCGATGGTGATCGCATGTTCCGCACTGCTGTTAGTGTACGCTTCTGTAAAATCATCGTAGACCTGATTTTCATAAATCTGGCCGCCAGTCTCTACTGCATAAAGAATTTTTTTCATCACATTAAGCTGATAGCTGTTAAATTCAGAATAGCTGTTGGACGAAGATCCATTTGAGGAAGAGTTTCCTTTTGGCGTCGTAACGAGCCGGCTCTGAGTCATAGGCGCCAGATATCTGACATTTCCGCCTTTCTTATAAGCCCGGACACAGTATACATATTTTGTTCCGCCGGAAACTGTGGTATCCGCCATAGAACGCCTTGTTCTGTTCAGAACAGCGATCTGTTTCCATTTTTCACCTGCCGCTCTCCGGTAGACATAGTATCCGTCGCATCTGGAAACTCTTGTCCAGCTTATGTTTACTCTGCTGCTGGAAACAGCCCTGGCGATCACCGTAGTTTTTAACGGACGGGTAGCTCCTATCACAGGAGCAAAGATACTGTAAACATTCTTCCCGTTTTCTTTGCGGTAAGCGCGTACTCCGTACTGATAAGGCTTGCCGGATGTAAGATTGCGGTCAAGATAGGAAGTCGTGTTCCTGCTCACTACCCGTAGTCTTTTCCATGGAAGTCTCACGGACTCTCTCCGGTAGATCACATAACCCTGCGCAAGGGAGGATTTGTTCCACCGGATTCTGAGGGCAGCCGTACTGGAAGCCTGTACGGTTGCTGTTATCCGCTCATTTCGGATCGTTGCAGCCGCGTTTACCGGAACATCCGTGTAAAAAGCCGCGCTGACCATAAGCAGGACGGCCAGAGCCAGCGAAATAACCTGTTTATATATACTTCTTTTTTTCATCTTTCCATTCCATCCTTCCTTTCCCTCTTTTATAACACTCTTTCTATATTTTAAGAAATAATGGAATGAAAATCAAGTATTTTTTACAAAATATTATGGAATTATTACATTTATGTTAATATCTGTTTTTCAGCCGGAAGTATGTTTACCTTACATCGCCTACAAAAAACAAAGCCATGGTTCCCGGTCCGGAATGAGCCCCTATAGTAGCTCCTACATGATTGATGATCTGCGTCTGCACCGGATATTTTTCTTTCACTTTTGCCGCAAGAAACTCTGCTTCCTCCTGACAGTCGCCGTGGCTGATAAAAACAGTGTCGCAGGAAGAACCGTAGCTTCCGATCTTTTTTTCCATAAGAGAAACAAGTTCCAGAATGGACTTCTTCCTTCCTCGTACTTTTCCGATGGGAATCAGTTTTCCCTCGTCATCCACATGAAGAACCGGCTTGATATTCAGCATGCCGCCAAGCACCGCCGTTGTCCTGGAAACACGTCCGCCTCTGTACAAATGGTTCAGGTCGTCTACAGTAAAAAGATGGACGATATTCTTTTTATGCTCCTCCGTCCAGCGGGCTGTTTCCTCCATATCCGCGCCCTCTTCCTTCATTTTCTGAGCCAGATGCACCAAAAGACCCTGGCCCAGAGATGCAGCCAGAGAATCCACAACGATAATAGAACGTTCTGGATAGTCTTCCGCCAGCTCCTGAGCCGCAATCCGGCAGCTATTGTATGTTCCGCTCAATCCTGAAGAAAATGCAATATGAAGGATATCCTTTCCTTCTTTCAGATATGGCTCAAAAAGCGCCCTGGCGTCACTGGGATTTACCTGAGCGGTTGTAGGAAGAGAACCTGCCCTCATTTTCGCGTAAAATTCTTCCACAGGCATAAAGTTCTCATGAGAATAATGCTTTCCATCCATGGTATAGCTCAGATAAACGCATCCTACGCCATGCTGCGTATAATACTCTTCCGGAAGATCCGCATTGTTATCTGTGGTGATGATATAGTCTTTCATAATATACCCTTCCCGGTCCGTTCCCCTTCCCTTTTCTTTCTGTGTCTGAAAGGAAAGAAGAAAGCCCTTATAAATTTTGCACACCCTGTCTCCGAAAAAATTCTGACATTTTCAAAACAGGCATGTTATTTACATTCATCATATCATCTGAGTCCCCGGCGTGCAAGGAAAATCTGCCGTTCCGGGCCTTATCAGACTCTTGTCTTCTCCAGCCGGAAACGGCAGAACTCCCGCCGACAAACGCATCCTACTGTCCTTCCAGTATTTTCAGGGCCTCCTGAAGCTGATTGTCCTCCTCATGAGAGATTTCCTCTTTGTTCAGAAGCTCTGTGTCAAGCTTAACCTCAACATCCGGCTGGATCCCCACCTCATTGATGGAATTTCCCTTAGGCGTGTAGTAATTGGATACAGTCAGCTTTACGGCGCTTCCATCCTCCAGCTGATGAACTGCCTGGACCACTCCTTTTCCGTAAGTAGTGGTCCCCACGATCGTCCCGATGCCATAATCCTTTACCGCTCCCGCAAAGATTTCTGAAGCGCTGGCGCTGCTTTCATTGACAAGGACCGCCAGCGGCATCTCCAGAGGAGTTTTCCCTTCGGAATATTCTTCCTGGCGGTTTCCGTATTTATCCTCTGTATATACGATCAGACCTTCCGGCAGAATATCATTCAGAACTTCACAGACAGAAGTCAATAATCCTCCGGGATTGTTCCTGAGATCAATGACAAGGCGCTCCATCCCCTGTTCTTCCAGTTCTTCAAAGGTTTCCTCATATTGCCCCGGAGCAACTGCCGTAAACTGCGAAATCCGGATATAACCTGTTTTCCCGTCCAGCATTTCTCCAAATACAGAGGTGAGCTCCACATCCTGGACTTTTACGGAAATCTCCAAAGGCTCCTCCTGATCCTGTCGGTGGACTGTAAGCTTTACCTCCTTCTCTTGTGCATTTTTTATCATTTCCACAACCTGAGAAGCATCCATTTCCGTAATATCCTTTCCGTCTACAGCACTGATGACATCCCCTTCTTTCAGTCCCGCCTGGTCTCCCGGACCGTCCTCATAGCATTCCGCGATCTTTACTCCACCCTCCGGATTTTCCTGGATCGTTACTCCGATTCCTACATAAGATCCTTCCGTAGCGGAATTTTCCTGCTCATACTCTTCCTTTGTATAATAGCAGGAGTAAACGTCTCCAAGTCCGTAGACCAATCCCTTGTACAGACCTTCCGCCAGACTGTCCTCATCCTTTTCTCCAAGATATTCCTGGTCGATCAAAGCTTCCAGAAAACGCAGCTTCTGTACATGTTCCGGATCTGAAAGGACTCCTCCGGCCATCCTGGTATAGCCGAAACAGGCTCCGGCCGCTACCGCAGACGCAGCCAGAATTCCGGTGATCACTCCTTTGATATATGCTTTATGCTTCATGATATCTCCTTTTTTCGTGATAATGTTCAATAAAATATATACGGCATGAAGTCTGTTTATTTAAAACAAAACCTCATGCCGTATGTGATAAGAGACTTCTGCGGCCGCAGCTTAAACTCTCAAATGTTTTCTGGTGGTCCAGAAGCTTCCGATCAGACCGATCCCGATTCCCAGAGCTATACTGATAGGCACCAGAACGCGGTATATCTGCAGCACAGGAATAAAGTCCACCACTCCTGTCAGCACATTGAATCTGGTAAGCACATATTCTACCGCTGTATTATACAGGAAATAAAGAGCTGTCAGCGGGATTGCCGCGCCGATGATCCCCAGAAGCATTCCCTCCAGGACAAAAGGCGCCCGCACAAAGGCGTCTGTAGCCCCGATATATTTCATGATTCCGATTTCCTCCTTGCGGACAGAAATACCAACCGATACGGTGTTGCTGATCAGGAAGATCGAGATCACAAGAAGTATCACAATAATGATAATGGATGCGTAAGATACAAACTTATTAAAGGTTCCCAGCGTATTCGCCGCCTGTTCCGACTGCTCTACCTCGCGCACATGATCCAGACCTTCAATATAAGTGACCAAATCGCTCTGCATCTCTATCTGGTTCATATAAACCGCATAGTTGGCGGAGTTTACAAGAGGATTGTCATCCCGGAATCCCTCCGCCGCGTCTGATCCCTGAAAATACTGATCCTTAAATTCCTGCCATGCTTCATCGGCAGATGTGAATTCGATCTTTTCCACTTCCGGACGCTGCAGGATCTGTTTGCCGATCTCGTCGATCTGTTCCTGGGTGGTTCCCTCGTCAAAAAACACGGTAATAGGCACTTCCTGTTCTACCTTATGAGCAATGTTGTCCACATTGTTCACGATCGAATAGAACACACCCACCAAAAAAATACAGGCCGCCATGGTAAGAATCGACGCTATGGAAAACATCCAGTTTCTCTTTATATTTACAATTCCCTGTTTCAGGGTAAACCACAATGTACTAGGCCTCATGATATCCTCCCTCTTTCTCATCGCTGACAATGACGCCTTCCTGCATGGTAACTACCCTCTTCTTCATTGCGTTTACAATCTCTTTATTATGAGTTACCACCAGTACTGTTGTTCCGCGCTCATTGATCTGCTCCAGAAGCTGCATGATCTCCTCAGATGTCTTGGGATCCAGATTTCCGGTAGGCTCATCGGCCAGCAGAATATCCGGACGGTTCACCAATGCTCTGGCAAGCGCTACTCTCTGCTGTTCTCCGCCGGAAAGCTCATCCGGAAAAGATTTGTATTTTCCGGCAAGTCCCACTTCCTGGAGGACCTCCGGCACACGTTTACGGATCACTTTGCCCGGTCTTCCAATGACTCTCTGGGCAAAGGCCACATTTTCATATACATTCCTGTCCTTCAGAAGGCGGAAATCCTGGAACACAACGCCGAGCTTCCTGCGGTATTTCGCAACACGCCGGTGCTTCATCGTCTCCAGACGCTCTCCGCTGACGATCATCTGTCCGCTGGTACTGTCAAGCTCCTTCATCAGCAGCTTGATCAGTGTCGACTTGCCGGACCCGCTGCTTCCCACCACAAAGACAAACTCACCCTTGTCTACATGTAAGTTTGCATGGTTTACAGCCGGAAGGCCTTTTCCATAAGATTTACTTACATCAATCAGATCAATCATAATGTCCTCCTCTGTTTCTGTTCTGCTGCTCAAAAGAAATCCAGCGTTTCTTTTTCATCTATCTTTTCTGCGCCGCCTGTAAACATGAAAATGCTGCCAGAGCCTCCGGCAGCATCTCCCTGCATCTTGCGGCACAAATATATTAACGTTTTTGTAACAATGTTGTAACATATTTAGTGACGGATTGCAAGCATTTTTCTTGTATTTTTCAGGATTTCATAAAAATTTCATATATGAAGCAGTTCCTGAACAATGGATTTTCCGGTCTTAGTACTCCAGAGTTTCCATATATTTCATGTATTTTACCACCATGAGGGCGATCTTAAAGGTAATCGCGTCCTCAAATACTCTCAGATCCAGGCCTGTGCTTTTCTGGAGCTTATCCAGACGGTACACAAGAGTGTTTCTGTGAATATAAAGCTGCCTGGAGGTTTCGGAAACGTTCAGACTGTTCTCAAAGAACTTGTCGATAGTTACCAGAGTTTCCTCATCAAAATCATCCGGCGACTTGTTCTCAAAAATTTCCTTAATGAACATTTTGCACAGCGGTATCGGAAGCTGATAGATCAGTCTGCCGATCCCAAGAGAACTGTAAGCGATCACATCTTTTTCCCCGAAAAAGATCTTGCCTACGTCAAGGGCCATCCTCGCCTCTTTGTAGGAACGGGAAACTTCTTTCAGTTCATTGACAATAGTACCGTATGCAATATGCGTCTCTCCATCCTGGCTGTATCCCAGCGTATCCAGGATCGCGTGGGAAAGCTTCTCCATATCGCTGTAGTCTTCGCCGTCTTCAAGCTGCTTTACAATGATGATGCTCTTCTCATCCACTGCAGTGATGAAATCCTTTGTCTTTCCGCCAAAGAAGCTTTTGACGCTCTCCATGATATTGTGGTCTTTTTCCTGCTGCATCTCCATGATCATGACCACACGGCGCACATCCGCGTCTATATGAAGTTTTTTTGCCCGGTTATAAATATCCACAAGAAGCAGATTGTCCAGAAGAAGATTCTTGATAAAGCTGTCCTTGTCAAACCGTTCTTTATACGCGATGATCAGATTCTGGATCTGGAAAGCGGCAAGCTTGCCCACCATGTAGGTGTCTTCGTCATCGCCGTGAGCCACCAGTATATATTCAAGCTGGTAATCATCGCATACCTTGAAATACTGAAATCCTTTTACAAGCTGACTGTCCGCCTGGGATTCCACAAATGCCTGTATATCCCCCGGCTGAATCGAAAAATCGGAAAATGTAGAGGCCAGAACCTTGCCCTCTGTGTCAATAATACAGAATTCTGTTCTGGATATTTCTTTTAACCCTTCCAGGGTATTCTGAAGTACCTGATTTGATATCATTTGCTTACATCCCTTCCCATATCTTGTACATGCTTCTTTACAATTTCCCCACAAGAATTTGTACATAGAAATATTTTAATACAAAATCACCAAAAATAAAAGAGGAAAATAGAACTTTTTTACAAATTTTTGTGTATTTTTCCTATCTTTCGATAAAACCTTCCCCATGAACTTCCCGGACATCTCCTACAATGACGAAAGCGGAGGGATCGATCTCGTCCACCTTTTCCTTAAGGGCGATCAGTTGTTTTTTCCCCAGCACACAGTACAGCATCAGCTTTTCCTGGCCGGAATACATTCCTTTGGCGCTGATTCCCGTAACGCCCCGGTCCAGATCATTCATGATCATTTTGGAAATTTCATCCGGCTTTTCTGTGATAATGTAGACGGATTTTGAAAATTTCAGGCCCTCGATCAATCCGTCGGAAACCTTTGTCACAAGAAAAACAGCAATGATCGCATACAGAGCCCGTTCCATTCCAAACACAAAGGCTCCTACAAGGACGATAGTTCCATCTACAAACTGCATGATCTGGGCTATAGAATAATGTTTCAGGTATTTCTGGATAAGAGCGGAAAGCATATCTGTCCCTCCGGTAGTACCGCCGCCTAAGAATACCATTCCGATCCCCACACCCATGAGACAGCCTCCGTAAACCGCTGAGAGCAGCAGATCCTCAGAAAGCGCCCATCCCGGCAGCACAGCAAGCCAAAGGGTAAGCGAACCGTCTCCGATCAGCGCCTTTTTCGCAAAAGTCATCCCTTTCATCCTTATCGCCAGAAGGAACATGGGAATATTCAGGGTCATATTTGTCAGCCACAGCGGCACTTCCCAGCCGTACAGATTTCCGGAAGCAGCCTTTACCAGAATGGAAATGCCGGAAAATCCCCCTGTTACCAGCCCCGCAGCGTCAAAACAGGAACTGATTCCCAAAGCCATCAGTCCGGTTCCTATGAAAATAGTCAGATATTCGATATACCAGGGTTTCTTTCCTGTAAGTGCCATAGTCTCTCCTTTCTGTTCCGTTATTGCTTTGCCATGCTGAAGTTTTTCTAAAAAGACGAAAAGAACGGGCGGCGGCCAAATGGCCGCTTCCCGTTCTTATTCTGCCCTATTTCTTCGGCATGTTTACAAATTTCACAAAACGATAGCTCTCTACGATCTGGAAATATTTTACGATTCTGGGATACAGCGGCTCTGCCGCCTCTCCGAATTCTTCTTTTACAAGAGCCGCGATATCAGCCACAGTCCTTTTTCCATCGATCAACGGCCAGATAAAGCTGCCCTGTCTGTCCAGATGAACCTTGGTAAAACGAGGTTTGCTGAAGACTTTCTGAGCGATCGTATTCATGATACCAGTATTTTCCACTTCCAGGATCACACGTTCTTTCAGGTCTTTATGCCATCCCAGAGCTTCATTTCTTTCTGGAATCAGATCCAGATAGTTAATATCATTATTCTGTTTTTTATTTTTTTTTCTCATCAGGCTTTTCTTTTATTCCACAGTGAGAATTTCAGCAGAAGGAGGATCATCAGGATCATGATCACTACGCCGCCGATATTGCCCAGACTGATCACACCGGAAATATCCAGGCTGATTCCTGCTACTGTCAGAATCGCAAGGGCTATACCTACCAGACCCTCTCCTGCGATCATACCTGCACAATACAGAGTACCGTTGGTGGACTGAGACTCTCTCTTTTCCTTTGAAACGTTCTTTCTGCCGTCCATGAACAGACGTACAACGCCGCCGATCATAATGGTAGCGTTCAGATAGATCGGAAGGTAAAGACCGATCGCAAAAGGCATTACCGGAATTCTCAGGATCTCCAGGCCCAGTGCCAGGAACACGCCGATGAATACCAGGTTCCACGGAAGATTTCCGCCCATGATTCCCTCTACGATCATCTTCATCAGAGCTGCCTGCGGAGCCGGTACGTTTGCTGTGCCGTATCCCCATGCCGCATCAAGAAGATAGAGAACTCCTCCGATGGCAAGAGCTGCGATAACAACACCCAACATCTCACCGATCTGCTGTTTCTTCGGTGTCGCGCCTAAGAGATAACCGGTTTTCAGGTCCTGTGAAGTATCGCCGGCGATCGCCGCAACAACACAGATAACGGAACCGATGGCAATAGCGCCTTTCATACCGTCAATACCTGTCTGTCCGCTTGCCTTGATTGCCATTGTGGCAATCAGAAGCGTCGCGATGGCCATACCGGAAACAGGGTTGTTGGAGCTTCCGATCATACCTACCATGCGGGCAGATACAGTTGCAAAGAAGAAGCCGAACACTACGATCAGAACTGCACCCAGGAAAGTTACCGGAATTGCCGGAACCACCCAGATAATGAATACCATGGCAATGATTCCCACAAGAATAGCAGCCATAGAGATATCCTGTTCTGTTCTCAGAGCACTCTTTGCTGAACCGCCCTTCATGTCTCTCATGGAGTCGCGGAAAGTTCTTACGATCAGCGGCAGAGACTTGATCAGAGAAATAATTCCGCCTGTAGCGATTGCTCCGGCACCGATATATTTTACATAGTTTGTCCAGATATTAGCGGCTCCCCCTTCCGCATAAAGCTGGGCGATAGTCACGCCCGGATCTGCCGGATACAGCCAGGTATCCGGTCCGAACAGGCAGATCAGGGGAACAATTACCATCCAGCCTACCAGAGAACCTACAAACATAAAGGAAGCAATCTTCGGTCCCACAATATAGCCCACGCCGAGAAGCGCCGGGTAAACTTCCATACCAATTTCACCCTTAAAGGATTTAAAAGCCGCAGCTACGTCTGCAGGCACTACCTTCAGACCGTCTACTACAAATTTAAAAGCTGCCGCAATTCCCATTCCGGAAAATACGGTTGCCGCATTGGAGCCGCCTTTTTCACCGGCAAGAAGCACGTCTGCGCAGGCTGTTCCTTCCGGATAAGTCAGTGTGGCATGTTCTTTTACGATCAGCGCGTTACGCAGCGGCACCATAAAGAGCACACCGAGAATACCGCCGCAAAGCGCGATCAGTGTGATCTCTACAAGGCCCGGTTTTTCACACAGACCTTCTTCTGCCCATAAAAAAAGCGCCGGCATGGTAAAGATGGCGCCGGCCGCCAGTGACTCTCCGGCAGATCCGATGGTCTGAACCATGTTGCTCTCCAAAATGGAGTTCTTCTTCATAATTACGCGGATGACTCCCATGGAGATAACTGCCGATGGAATTGAAGCAGATATCGTCATACCGACACGAAGGCCAAGATAGGCATTGGCCGCGCCGAATACGACAGCGAGAATCAGGCCCATAATTACAGACGTTGCCGTAAATTCCGGAGTAATCTTTTCCGCCGGAATGTACGGTTTAAACTCTTTGTTGTCGTTCATTGATTTCCTCTCCCTTTGTATAATTTTATAGACCATGTATCATTATAACCATAGAGAAAGGCTTTTGCAAGAGCATTTTTATCTAATTTGCCCAGTTTCGTACGGCAATTTCTTCCTTGCCGCACTTCTTCCTGTTATCCGTCAGATTCCAGCTGTTTCGTCAGATACCTTCCTACAATTTTAGAAAAATTACGGATGTCACGGATATATGCAAAATCTTTTCCGAATATTTTTTTCTCTGTGGCCAGGTCCTTTTCTTCTCCTGCAAAGACTCCCAGAACACTCACATTCAGGTTTCTGAGACGGCGTACCTCCGTAGCTGTATCTGCCACAGCCTCTTTTCCCTGATAAGGCCTGGGATTCCTTGCGTTCGGACGGTTCACGATCACATCGTAGGGCCTGCCGTCGCTGAGCACGATAAGGATCTTTTTCTCCTCTCCCCTCTGCAGAAGTCCGTATCCTGCTGTTTTCACCGCAAGTCCGTCTCTGTTGTTGGAAGAGGTGACGTAGTTGAAAATATTTTCATTGGCGGTTCTCGGATCGTCGTATTCCCGGAAACGGTGAAGGATCGTATAATCCCAGAAGGTACAAAAACTCATCACTCTGTGAGGAATATCCACATTGCTGAGCGCCTCGCTTATAATGTATGCCTGAAGGGCTACCTCTCCCTGACGGCTCATCTGAGATCCGCTGGCGTCGATAAGTACGTCCACTACAAAATCAGAAGCGTCATTTTTCAGCTCCCGCACGAACACCTTGGCGTCGCTGCTCCTTCCGATCCGCCACAATCTTGCCGGAACGATCCGTCCCCTGTCCGACAGCACAGTCTGAGGCTCCTTTCGCAGCACCAGTTCTTTTCTTAAGGTATCTGTCAGGACTTTGATATTGTTTTTTACAAGTCTGTGTTTGTCATGATACAGCCAGATATTTTTATTTCTCAGACGCTTCGCATATTCATACTGATAATTCCTCTTTACCGGATTTTTCAGGACGCCCTCTGTAAAATAGAGGCTGCAGTCCCCGTGGATTCCCCGGCACATCAGATGATTCATTCTTTTTTCTTCCATCTCGCTGAGATATGTTTTCCCATAATTCAGTTCCACATAAGTATGGGCCTTTTCCAGCGCTTCCGGAGACAAAACGGTGATCTTATGTTTTTTCCGGCGCTTTTCTTCCATCTCCTCTGTAACGGCGCTGCTTTCCAGGTTTGTCATATTGCTGGTAAGCTGTTTTACATAGCTTTCCAGAGCCTCCTCGTACATCTCCTCGGAAAGAAAATCCTCCCAGGAATATTCCATAAGTTCTTCCAGAGTTACGGAAAGCACCTTTTCCAGAGATCCATGTCTTCTTTCAAACATGGGATCGATCACAGAATTATACAGACGGTCGATGATCTTTATCAGTTCCATGGTATCGGAAGCTGTTTCCGCCTGCCTCACTATATCCAAAAAAATCCGGATACTTTTCTCCGTCCGGAATTCCGTCCCGTCCAGTCTTCTTCTTAAAACAGCGATCTTCAGCCTTCCCAGCACGTCTTCCTGGGAGGGCATCGTTTCAAACTCCTGATCAAGGATATCTTCAAATGCCTGCCTCTGCATTCTTCTGACGCCGGGACGTTCCGCGCATATTTTCTCCCCGATAGCTTCCTCAATGCAAAGCTGGGCAATAGAGGTAAGTTCCTCCTCTCCTGCCTGGCAGAAAATCTTTTTCACAAGATAAAGCCCCAGCATGTCCTTGTCGTAATAGCGCGCAAAAGCGCCCTCTTTGATCCCGTCGTAAAGGGCGATGGCCTCGGATCTTAAAAAAAGCTCTGTATTGGGTTTAAATTCCAGGGTATAATCGCCGCTTACTGTCCACAGAAGATTTTTTATTCTGTTTTCCAGCTCCAGCCGTCTGTCTTCAAGCTCCGGGATTCCGGAATCCTCTTTATTCATAAACATCCTCTTTTGTCCAGTCTTTTGGTATCCTGGTACGGACTATATCTTCTATGATTTCCTTTTCAAATGCGTCAAAAGTTTTATTGACGACTCCCATCTGAAGAGCTTTCCATGGAGAAAGTCCCGCGCTTACGATCTTCATAGCCGCCAGAAGCCCTCTTAAATCCAGTGACTTTGTGGATATCTCCCCGTTCATCGCCTTTAGCTGAATATCAAGAAATACGCCGGCGAACTGTTCCACCGCATCTGGTTTTGCCGCCGGAAACATCCTCTTAAAGATAAATTTCAGGGATTCTTCCGTCTGGGCCGGCATATCGATCACCAGAAAACGGGATACCAGGGCCTCGTTCAGTTCCTTTGTTCCCGCATATCCGTAGTTCATCGTTCCGATAAATCTCGCCGCCGGATGAAGATCGATTTTATCATATCCGGGCACGTCAATGGAACGGCGGTAATCCAAAGTGGCATGAAGAACGGAAACCGCATCGTTTTTCGCCATATTGATCTCATCCAGAATACCGAACCCTCCGTATTCCGCGCACCGGTATATGCTTCCTTTCCGGAGCTTCACCTGATTATCCTCAAAGGTATCCGTTCCGATCAGATCCCCGCTGTTTGTATTTACATGAAAAGAAACATTATAAGACGGCCGGTTGAAAATATAGGCAAGATTTTCCGCCAGCACGTTTTTTCCCGTGGCCTTCGGTCCTGTAAGAAGGAGATTTTCCCCCTCAAGGATTCCCGCAATAGCCATTTCCAGTATATCCTTTCCAAAAAAAGGTATCGCAGGCTTTACCACCCGGCCGGCAGCCTCCGCCGGCACTTCGTACTGCCGGCGGAATTTTTCCACCTGGGAGATCAGCTCAGGGGATACCTTTTGTTCCTCCAAAAAATTCAGTTCTTCCATTTCTTCTCCTGATCCTTATACTTCAAAAATCAGATCTCCGTAGGACGGCATCGGCCACATTTCCTTATCCACCAGCATTTCCAGCTTGTCTACCGGGCTGCGCAGCTCTTCCATTGCTTTTACAACGGTTTCTCTGCAGTATACGGCTCTTTCCCGTCCTTCCGGCACCTTAAGGATCTTTTCTGTCACCTGGGAAAGTTTGTTCATATTTTCGTCTGTTTCCTTAAGAAGAGCGGAACACTGGTTCAAAAGATCCAGTTGTACGCTGACGTCGATATTTCCCACCGCCCGGACAGTGTTGATAGAATCCGCCAGCACAGTAGTATACTTGATCACCGCCGGAATGATCTGTTTTGTAGCGATGTCGATCATGGTCTTTGCCTCAATATTTACGGCTTTCGCATAAATCTCATACTGGATTTCCGCTCTGGACTCCAGTTCCGCCCTGGTAAATACGTGAAAGCTCTCAAAAAGCTCTACGGCTTTCTCTGTGGTAAGGGCCGGAATAGCGTCCACCATTGCCGGAAGATTTGGAAGTCCTCTTCTCTTCGCTTCCTCCTCCCATTCCGGAGCGTAGCCGTTTCCGTTGAATACGATCCGCTGATGTTCCGTCGCATATTCCTTGATCAGATCATGAACTGCCATGTCGAAATCCGGCGCCGCCTCCAGACGGTCGCAGGCTTCCTTAAACGCCTGGGCCACGATGGTATTTAAGACCACATTGCAGGAAGAAATGGAGTCTCTCGCTCCTACCATACGGAACTCAAATTTATTTCCTGTAAAGGCAAAGGGAGAGGTTCTGTTTCTGTCTGTGGCGTCCTTCATAAAATCAGGAAGGGTTTTTACTCCTGTCTCCAGCTTGCTGCCCTTTTTGCTGTGGGTAGCTGTTCCAGTGCTGATAAGCTGCTCCAGCACATCTTCCAACTGCTCTCCAAGGAACACGGAAATAATCGCCGGCGGAGCCTCGTTTCCTCCCAGACGGTGGTCGTTTCCCACATCTGCCGCTGATTCTCTTAAAAGATCGGCATGAATATCCACAGCCTTCAGAATACATGTAAGGACCAGAAGGAACTGGATGTTTTCGTGAGGCGTTTTTCCCGGATCCAGAAGATTGATCCCGTCGTCTGTGGTCAGTGACCAGTTATTATGCTTGCCTGATCCGTTCAGACCTGCAAATGGCTTCTCATGAAGCAAACATCTCATTCCATGGCGGCTTGCCACTTTTTTCAGGATACGCATCATGATCTGATTGTGATCCGCGGCAATATTAACAGGAGCGTAGATCGGCGCGAGCTCGTGCTGGGCAGGAGCCACCTCGTTGTGCTGTGTCTTTGCGGAAACGCCCAGCTTCCAGCACTCTTCATTGACTTCCTTCATGTATGCGGAAACTCTCTGGCGTATAGTGCCGAGATAATGATCGTCCATTTCCTGTCCTTTGGGCGGCATGGCGCCGAAAAGAGTACGTCCTGTATAGATCAGATCCTTCCTCTGCAGCCACTTTTCCTTATCGATCAGGAAGTATTCCTGTTCTGCTCCTACAGATGGAGTTACTCTCTTTGATGTCGTGTTTCCAAACAGGCGGATCAGACGAAGGGCCTGGGTATTGACAGCTTCCATGGATCTCAGAAGCGGGGTTTTCTGGTCAAGCGCTTCTCCGGTATAGGAACAGAAAGCGGTAGGAATGCAGAGAGTGCCGCCTGCGGCATCGTGGCGCACAAAAGCCGGCGAGGTGCAGTCCCATGTAGTATAGCCTCTTGCTTCAAAAGTAGCTCTTAGGCCTCCGGAAGGAAAGGAGGACGCGTCAGGCTCTCCTTTGATCAGTTCTTTTCCGGAAAAACTCATCAAAACCTTTCCGTTGTCCATAGGAGCTGTAATAAAAGCGTCGTGCTTTTCTGCGGTAACACCTGTCAACGGCTGAAACCAGTGGCTGTAGTGAGTGGCTCCCTTTTCGATCGCCCATTCTTTCATCTCATGAGCAACCACATCCGCGATCTCCATCGTAAGTTCTTTGCCTTCTTCGATGGTTTTCTTCAGCTCTTTGTAGACTTTCTTAGGAAGTCTCTCCTGCATGACAGAGTCGTTGAATACATCGCATCCAAAGATTTCCGTTACATTGATATAGTCTGACATCTGTGTTCTCCTTTTATCATTTTTTGTTTTCTGCTGCTGATTTCTTCTGTTCTTTTTACTCCCGGCTATTTGCTGTTTTTCTTACTTTTCAGATAGAGGTTCAGAGCCTTATGCATATTTTCAATCTCAACTGCGGTCTGGTTGCCTCCGAACTCTCCGTCCAGCGTCCAGGGTACTTTTTCTTCAGTTTCTATCACAATCTTTTTTGACTTAAATGAATGCACCAGATCTGTGTTGTCTTTTCCCATGACAAGCGCAGTCATGATCTCCTGAAGTTCCAGAGGATTCTTTGGCATCGTGATAAGCGTCACTTCGAAAAATCCGTCGTTCATATCCACGTTTTTTCCCGTAAGGTTCTTAAAGCCCCCGATGGATCTGGAATTGGTGACCATTCCCATAATAAAATCGTCCTCCACTTCCATCTCTTCCGTAACGACCTTCATGTGATAAGACTTGATATTGAAAAGGCTCTTAACGCCTTCCAGAATATAAGCCACATGGCCAAGAACGTTTTTCAGGTCCTGGTCCGTCTCATAAGAAACATCGGTAAAAAGTCCGAAAGCCGCCACATAGGCAAAAGTCTGGCTGTTGAACCTTCCGATGTCGCAGTGATACAGCTCCTCCTCCATGATCATAGACGCCGCTTCCACCATATTTTTCGGCACAAACAGGCTGGTGGCAAAATCATTGGTGCTTCCCGCCGGAATATAGCCAATGGGAACAGTGCTTTTCTGCTCCATGATGCCGGTAACCACTTCGTCCAAAGTGCCGTCTCCTCCGCTGCAGACAATAAGATCTACGGAATGAGCATATTCTTTCGCCATTTCATATGCGTCTTTCGGTTTCTGCGTACAGTGGATCACCACTTCATAATCATGCTTATTAAAAATGTCTACAATCTCCAGCAGGTGCGTCTTGATCTTTCCTTTGCCTGCTTTGGGATTAAATACGAAGAGCATTCTTTTTCTCACAGCCTGATCCCCTTTCTGTCATTTACCTTTTTATGATACAACAAAATCAAAAAAATGCCTAGAGGTAAAATTTATCCGCGTTTTGCTTCAGCCTTTTGTATGATCCCGGAAATATCCCTCCAAAACGCGGAGACTTTCTTCCCGGAGCACTCCTCCCGTCACCTGCGGTCCAAAAGGAGATCGGGAAAATATCATTTCCGCGCAGTCGTTTCCTTCTTCTCCCAGAATCCGGCACAGATCTCTGTCGCTTGCCCCGTATACAAGTCTTCCCAGCTTTGTCCATACCATGGCTCCGCAGCACATAAAACATGGTTCACAGCTTGAATACATCGTATACTCTCCAAGATCCGTGATTCCTGTTTCCTGACAGAACCGGCGCAGCAGACCGGCCTCCGCATGAAATGTCGGATCCGTGGACGTATAAATCTGGTTTTCATTTGTATACACGATCTCCCCGTTCTTTACCAGTACTGCTCCAAAGGGCTCGTTTCCATGCTCCACCGCAAGCTCCGCAAGTTCCACTGCTTTTTTCATAAATATTTCATCCTGTGTCATCTTCTCATCCTCCTGATATATTAGATTATAAGTATTATGTACCGTTCCCGGAAAGTCAAGTATTTCACTTCAAATATTTAGATTTCTTTTACCTGATCGAGAAGCTGAAGCAGGACATGGCTTTTCTGAAATGCAAGATCGCATAAGATTTTCTGGATTCATCAACAGCAAATATACATAAGATAAAATGAGCCGCACCGGTTTCTCTTTGATCCGCTGCGGCTTTCTGACATATATCTGATATGCAAAATCCGGAATCTTGGTTTTCCAAAATTCCGGATTTTCTTAGTAGCGAGAGGGGGAGTCGAACCCTCGACACTACGGGTATGAACCGTATGCTCTAGCCAACTGAGCTATCTCGCCATATTCGGTTTTCTATGGGGCCTATAGGGCTCGAACCTATGACCCTCTGCTTGTAAGGCAGATGCTCTCCCAGCTGAGCTAAGACCCCATAATTTACTGCCTGTCATGCGATGTTCTCCGTTTTGAAGTGTCCCTCGCTCAACCTGCTTTGCCATTATATAATTTAATTTTCTATTTGTCAACACTTTTTTTGAAATTTTTTACATTTAATTCAATTTCTTTTTTCAGCCTGATCTTACGCCCCGCTGCGGTCTCTCCATATACCGCGTTTCCGGCATATTTCTAAAGGTTTCCCACAAGCTTATCCTTGATCACTGCCAGAATCTCCCTAGGAATATAGATGAGCAGCCTCCAGGAACGATATTTCGAAGGAACAGGATATATTTTTCTGCATCCGCATTTTTTCCCAATGGCAACGCCCCGGAATACATGGAAATTATTAGTAACTACTCCCACGGAAGCATCCCGGTTTCCTATTTTCTCCAGGCTGAAAGAAAGATTCTCCTTTGTATTGACTGATCGGTCTTCCAGGATCAGACGGCTTCCTTCTATCCCATTGGCTGTAAGATAATCGTACATGGCTCTGGCCTCGCTTATCTCCTCTCCTTTTCCCTTTCCGCCGGAAAGGACGGCTTTTGTTCCAGGATTTGCCTTAAGATACTCCAAAGCCCTTCTGGTACGTTCCAGAAGGGCCAGAGTCAGCCGCGTGCCGTCCACATGGGCGCCCAGCACGATCAGATAGTCCAGATTTTCCGGTACTTTCATTATCTTCCGCAGCAGAATTTATATTTCTTTCCGCTTCCGCAGGGACATGGATCATTGCGGCCGATCTTATGCGGCTTTACGATCGTACCTGATTTTTTCTGCTCCATATAGAGTTCTTTTCTTTTTTCTTCTGTAAAGATGTCATTCCACTGCGGCAGATTGTACAGCCAGTCAGCTTTTGCGTCTACCATATTTTTGTACAGAAGCTCTTTGTCAAAAGCAAGATTCACCTTTGTGTTCTCATCCATGGTCTCGATCGGATTAGGAACCTTCAGGCTGTCGTTGATGCCGTCCAGGAATCCGACCATCGTCATAACGTCCTGTCCGTATTTTTCTGCCAGTTCTTTTACAGTGCCGCTGACTACTTCATCAGGATTGGACAGAAGCTGCTCATAAATGCCCTTCTCAATGTTGAAATAATTCGCCCAGAATCTCTGGAGTTTATTACGGTCCTCCTGCTGGTTGTAGGCCATTGCGCGCCACTGCTCTAAGATCGTCTTATCGCTCATCTTATTTCATCCTCTTTTCAAAATTTCTCTTTTTCGTGTACAGTCTCCCTGCCACCAAATTACTTTTATACAGTGAAAAGACACTGCTCTTCACCGCTCAGACCGACGGCTTTATACCGTCCAGGTGATTATATCATCTTTCCGCCAAAAAAACAAACATCTCGTTGATTTTTTTCTTCGCCGCGTTGGAAATAAAATTTTTTGCTGTGATTTTTTATTTTTGTATAAAACTGCTGTTACAGGGCTATACTATGAATGTTCATTGGAACCCCCTCTGATGAACCAGTCAACAAAAGACAACTTCAGAAATACTTATATCCTCCCCTTAAAGGTCTCAGGACTGACGCTTTGCCGCGGTTCTGGGGCTTTTTTCTGTCATGCAAAATATCCCCGTTATTTTACTCCAAGCTTTTCCAGGTCAGCCGCCGCCTGTTTGAACTCCCGGAAGCATACGGCATGGATCCCCTGTTTTTCTGCGCTGGCGCAGTTTTCTTCCATATCGTCTATAAACACGGATTCTTCCGGCTTCAGGCCGTATTTTTCCAGCAGCACTCTGTAAATTGCCGGCTCCGGTTTCAGTTCCTTCACCTGACAGGAAAATACGATTCCATCCATATATTTTAGGAATGTCAGTTTATCTGCAGTCCCTTTCAGCATATAATCGCTGTAGTTGGAAAGGATATAGAGGCGGTATCCCTGATCTTTCAGATATCTGACCCAGGTCTCCGCATAAGAATACGGGTGGATAGTCTTTGTACTTCCTTCGATCACTTTTCGGATATCTTCCCCATACTCCGGCGCAAGCTGTATAAACTGCCGGATATATTCTTCCTCATCATACAGTCCTCTGTCCCTTTCCGGCCATACCGGGCTTAAAAAAGTTGCCCTGGCGATTTTTTCGTATTTTTCTTCTGAAAATCCGAATTCTTTCAGGTATTCTTCCCAGTCAAAAGCTACTAGGACACGTCCCACATCAAAAATCACATTTTTTATCACGTTTTCTCCCTCTCTTTCCCGGTTTTTCTTATTCAGAAGCCGGTAGATCATCCAGATGGCATATCCCATCACCGCCGCAAACAGCGCGCCGAAAAAGGAGGCCTGAAACAGCCCCTGGGCAAACTCTCCTGTACGGATTCCCGCAAGAGCAAACACCATCGGAAGACAAAATACCGCCAGCAACAGAACGGCCGCCGCCAGTGCGGCAAAGCGTTTCCATTTTTTCATAAGCACCTCTCTGTAATATATCTGCTTTTCTGAACTCAGGCGAAAAACAGCGGATATAGCAGACACGCCGGAGACTCATCTCCGGCGCCCTGCATTCGGGCGGTTTCTGCGCCGCCTCGATCATTTTCTGTAAATAATGTCGTTTCTTCCCGGTCCGTTGGAAATCATGGTGATCGGGAAGCCGATATGCTCTTCCACAAATTCTACATATTTTCTGCAGTTTTCCGGAAGATCCTCATATTTTTTGATGCCGCGGATATCTGTTTTCCAGCCCGGAAGAACCTCCAGAACCGGTTTTGCCTTCTCAAGAAGACCTGTGGTCGGAAAATCTGTCGTAACTTTTCCATCAATCTCATATCCGGTGCATACAGGAATCTCATCAAGATATCCCAGCACGTCAAGAACGGTAAACGCAACGTCTGTCGTTCCCTGCATACGGCAGCCATATTTTGACGCCACGCAGTCAAACCATCCCATACGTCTCGGACGGCCGGTGGTTGCGCCGTACTCTCCTCCGTCGCCGCCTCTTCTGCGAAGCTCATCGGCCTCTTCTCCAAAAATTTCAGATACGAAAGCCCCTGCTCCTACTGCGCTGGAATAAGCCTTGCACACAGTAATGATCTTTTTGATCTCATAAGGCGGAACACCGGCTCCGATAGCTCCATAAGCCGCCAGGGTGGAAGAAGACGTTACCATGGGATAAATTCCATGATCCGGATCTTTCAGGGAACCCAACTGTCCCTCCAGGAGGATCTCTTTTCCCTCTTTCAGAGCGTTCCACAGATAAAGAGAAACATCGCCTACATAAGGAGCAACCATTTCTCTGTATTTTTTCAGTTCTTCCATAAGTTCATCAGGATTCAGAAGAGGCTTATGGTACAGGTGCTCCAGAAGCACGTTCTTTGTCTCGCACACCCGCTCCACCTTTTCTCTCAAAGTATCCTCATGGAAAAGTTCATTTACCTGAAAACCGATTTTTGCGTATTTATCTGAATAAAACGGAGCAATTCCGGATTTGGTAGAGCCGAAGGATTTTCCTCCCAGACGCTCTTCCTCATACTGGTCGAACAGAATGTGATAAGGCATCACAATCTGGGCTCTGTCAGAGATCATGATCTTAGGAGCCGGTACGCCCCTGTCCACAATCTCCTGATATTCTTTAAAAAACACCGGAATGTTCAGTGCCACGCCATTGCCAATGATACTGGTGGTATGATTATAAAACACTCCGGACGGCAGTGTGTGCAGGGCAAATTTTCCATAATCGTTTACAATGGTATGGCCTGCGTTCGCGCCTCCCTGAAATCTTACGATGATATCCGCCTCCTGGGCAAGCATATCTGTAATTTTTCCTTTTCCTTCATCTCCCCAGTTCGCTCCAACTACTGCTTTGATCATAACACTTTTTCCTCCTCGTGCCTTTCTTTGATCATCTCTATTTTATTTTTGCGGTCTGTTCCTGTTCTCATGAACAGCCGTACTTGTTCTGCTGTTTATACGTTGATCTCAGCCGTCATGCCCAGAAGCTCTTTATGAGCGTCCAGAACAGGCTGAACTGTCTTTGCCAGGAAGGTCTCTGTCTGCTCTTTCGCTCTTCCCACATATCTGGAGGGTTCCATAGTCTTCTGAAGTTCCTCCAGACTAAGATTAAAGGCCGGATCCGCCGCGATCAGCTCCAGCAGATTATTGTCTTTTCCTTCTACCTTCACGGTACGTCCTGCTTCCATGGAAAGCTCACGGATGCGCTCATGCAGTTCCTGACGGTCTCCGCCTGCTTTTACCGCGTCCATCATGATATTTTCCGTTGCCATAAAGGGCAGTTCCGAACGAAGGCGTTTCTCGATCACTTTCGGATAAACCACCAGGCCGTCCACAACATTCAGGCACAGATCCAGAATGCCGTCGATGGCAAGAAATCCCTCCGGTATGCTCAGTCTCTTATTAGCGGAATCGTCCAGTGTTCTCTCAAACCACTGGGTTGCGGATGTGATCGCTGGATTCAGGGCGTCTACCATTACAAATCTGGAAAGAGAAGCAATACGTTCGCTGCGCATCGGATTTCTCTTATATGCCATAGCGGAAGAACCGATCTGAGACTTCTCGAAAGGCTCTTCTACTTCTTTCAGGTGCTGAAGCAGACGGATATCGTTTGACATCTTATGTGCGCTTGCGGCAATGCCCGCAAGAATATTCAGCACTCTTGTATCCACCTTTCTGGAATAAGTCTGTCCGGATACCGGATAACAGCTTTCAAATCCCATTTTTTCAGCGATCATCGGATCGATCTTATCAATGGTCTCCTGGTCTCCGTCAAACAGTTCCAGGAAGCTGGCCTGTGTTCCTGTTGTACCCTTGGAACCGAGAAGCTTCAGGCTTCCCAGCACATACTCAAGATCCTCCAGATCCATCAGGAACTCCTGAGTCCAGAGTGTGGCTCTCTTTCCTACTGTCGTAGGCTGGGCCGGCTGGAAATGAGTGAAGGCCAGAGTCGGCTGATCTTTATATTTGTCGGCGAATTTTGACAATTCCGCGATCACATTTACCAGTTTTTTGCGTACAAGCTTCAGAGCCTCTGACATTACGATAATGTCAGTATTATCCCCTACATAGCAGGAAGTAGCTCCCAGATGAATGATCCCCTTAGCCTTCGGACACTGCACGCCGTAGGCATAGACATGGGACATAACATCGTGACGCACCTGGCGCTCCCGCTCCTTCGCCACTTCATAGTTAATATCGTCCGCATGGGCTTTCAGCTCATCAATCTGCTCCTGGGTGATATTCAGTCCCAGTTCTTTTTCCGTCTCTGCAAGAGCGATCCACAGTCTCCTCCATGTGCGGAATTTCATATCCGGCGAAAAGATATACTGCATTTCCCGGCTTGCATAGCGCTCTGAGAGCGGACTTACATATCTGTCTGTGCTCATTTCCAATCTCCTATCATCGTGGTAAATAAAGGACCGCCCCATCTGAGGCGCAGCGTTCCTTTATCATATGGTTTCTTTTCCTGTCACAGCGCCGCCAAAGGGCTGAAACCCCGCGTTTTTCCGCGTACTTTCCCCTTATACACTGACGCTACGCAGAAATTATATAACATCCCTTCCTTAAAAGCAATAGATTTTCCTTTTGAGTCCCCGTTTTCTTCCTGCTTTTCCAAGGTTTGTTCTTATCCCTGGTGGAATTTTCCAAGGAATTCCTTCATTCTGGCATTTCCGGAAGAGAACACTTCCTGAGGAGTCCCCTCCACTGCGATCACGCCGTCATCCATAAAAATGATCCTGTCCGAAATGTCTCTTGCAAAACTCATCTCATGAGTAACGATCACCATTGTGATATGAAGGTCCGCCAGGGAGCGTATAACCCGCAGGACCTCGCCTGTAAGCTCCGGATCCAGCGCTGAGGTGGGCTCGTCAAAAAACAGGATCCTCGGATTCAGCGCAAGGGCTCTGGCAATCGCCACGCGCTGGCACTGTCCTCCGGAAAGCTGGCAGGGATAAGCGTCCTCCTTATCAGAAAGCCCCATTTTCGCAAGCAGCGCTCTTGCCTCCTGATAAACCTCCTCTTTTCCCCTTTTCTGTACATGGATAGGAGCATCTGTAATATTTTTCATTACCGAATAATGGGGAAAAAGGTTAAAATTCTGGAACACCAGTCCGAAATACGACTGGATCTCTTTCAGTTCCGCTTTTTTGGGAACGGTCGGTTTCCCGTTCTCCATCCAGACGGTTTTCTTTCCCATATAGGTGATTTCACCGCTGTCTATTTCCGTCAGCATGGTGGCGCAGCGCAGAAGCGTTGATTTCCCGGAGCCGGACGGGCCTATGATCGACACGATCTCACCCTCTTTTACACGCAGAGAGATATCCTTCAGGACTTCAAGGCCACCGAACTCCTTTTTTATATGTTTCATCTCAAGAAGATCCATTTTTTCCTCCTTAATCCTTAATGGTAGTAATCCAGTTTTCTCTCAAACCATTCCATCACCCAGGCTACTACAAAATTAAAGATATAGTAGAACACGCCTGCGATAAAGAACGGCATTACCGTAGTTTCCGCCGCTGCGATCTGCTTTGCCAGAGCAAACATTTCTATGTAGGATACGGAATACACAAGAGAAGTATCTTTTACCAAAGTGATCACTTCATTTGTTACGGAAGGCAGCACGATCTTTACCACCTGAGGGAGAATGATCTTAAAGAAGGTCTGCTGTCTGCTGTATCCCAAAAGCCGGGCGGCCTCATACTGTCCTATGGGGATCGACTCTATGCCGGAACGGTAGATTTCCGCAAAATAGGCCGCGTAATTCAAAGAACAGCCCAGAATGATAGCAGTAAACTTATATCCGCCAATATTCATGCCCCACAGATAGAAGGGTCCGAAATACCACAGCAGAAGCTGGAGCATCAGAGGCGTTCCCCTCATAACGGAAATATAGAACTTGACCACCCAGCTCAGGGGCTTAAAGCGGCTCACCCTTCCAAAGTACACGATCATCCCCAGGGGCAGTGAGAATAAAAGCGTCAGGAAAAAGATCAGAAGCGTTGATCCAAATCCTGTGGTAAGTTCTCTTAGCATTACCTGAAAACTCATATTTTTTCCTCCATAAATGATGCTCCTTCGGAAAATCCGAGGAGCATCATGCCTTATCTGTCAAAAATTATTATATTCTGTTCCCGGCCGGGACAATGCTCCGGCTTTCCGGAAATCACTCAGCCTCTTCCGTGGTATCTGCTGCCGCATCATCTGCAGAAGCATCATCAGAGCCGGTGAGAGTCACCATATCTGCGATGTCATATTTTTCAGCCAGTTTAGCAACTGTACCGTCATCCGCCAGCTTCTGAAGGTCTTTGTTCACGATGTCGCAGAGTTCATCGTTTCCTTTTTTAAAGCCAATGGCATACTGCTCTGTATTCAGTGTCTCGTCAAGGATCTTGAATCCCTCTCCTCTGGATTTAAGCTGATAGTTCGCAACACCTACATCGATCGCCAGAGCGTCCAGCGCGCCTGCCTGAAGCTCGGTAAAAGCTGTATTATAATCCGCAAACTCATTCAGCGCCCCGAAAGTATCCGCCAGTTCCTTCTGTCCGCCTTCCTCTTCGCTCTGAAGCAGATCCAGTGCGGCGGAAGCAGCCTGAACGCCAACAGTCTTGCCTGCAAGATCTGTAAGCTTATCGATTCCTGAATCTTCTGCGACAACGATCACCTGGCTGTTATCAACATAGGGAACAGAAAACGTATAGTCATCTTCTCTTCCGTTCATAGTAAATCCGTTCCAGATACAGTCGATAGAACCTGCGTCCAGTTCCTGGTCCTTGGAGTCCCAGCTGATCGGCTTCTTTTCCAGTTCCCAGCCTTCCAGGTCGCAGACAGCCTGCGCCAGTTCCAGGTCAAATCCTGTATACTCTCCATCTTCATCCATATAGCCATAGGGCGGATACTCCGCGTCAAAGCCGACGATCAATGTCTTATCTTCAATTCCCGCCTGCACGTTCACTGCGGACACCATTCCCATTGCCATCAAAGCCGCCATCATTACTGCCACTGTTTTTTTCTTCATACCCTGTGTCTCCTCTTTTCCGTTTTTGCTCTTTTTTCCATTATCACATAGCCACTCTACCACATGAAAGTATGGTTATCGTATCATACCAGCAAACGTCTGTCAAGCCGTATTGACAAATCACAGGCATATTTCCGGGATTATAAAATATCTTTGTGATAAAGAATCGTAGCGCTTTTCGGCGGCATATAAAGACAGACTGATCCTGCCTTGGCGGTGATCTTCTCTTCCTTTTCCGTAACTCCTTCTCTGGTGGACTGGATCAGAACAGTCAGCACTGATTCCTCCAGCCTGCTTATCCCCGCTCCCCAGATTACCATCAGGATCTCTCTTCCTTCCTCACGATTATTGATGGCTACGATGATCTGCTCCGTATGAGAAAATCTTCCATAACACAATCCCTGGTAATCGTTCCACAGGAATTTCAGGGAGCCTGTGCGGAGTATTTTATATTTTTTATGAATGGCGATCATTTTTTTATAAAAAGAAAGAAGCTCTTTATTTTCTCTGCCCCAGGGATACGTCCTCCTGTTATCCGGGTCTGTAAATCCGCAGACGCCCGCCTCATCCCCATAATAAACTGTGGGGGCTCCTGGCCAGGTCATTTGTATGGCTATCGCCTCGCGCATAACGGCGTAATCCACGTTGCGTTCCGCAGCTTCCGGGCTCATATAGGATACCCGCCCTACTGTACGGTTTGTTCTCGTCAGAAAACGGGAATGGTCATGATTGGACAGTTCATTCATAGCGGTGTGGAGCGCTGACATATGAAGAGAACGCATATGGTTTTTCATAGCGTTTATAAAAGCATCGCTGTTTCCATATAGATCTTCCCGGTATTCGTCGCTGTGCTTTTCCATACCTGTCAGGAACCATGTCACCGGCTCCATAAAGGCATCGTAATTCATCACCGAATCCCACTCGTCGCCCTGCAGCCACCCTTCCGGATTTCCATAATGTTCCGCCAGGATCAAAGCCTCTGGATTCGCTTCTTTTACGGCTTTTCGGAAATCTTTCCAGAACTGATGGTTAAACTCGTTTGTATGTCCGAGATCTGCGGCTACGTCCAGCCTCCAGCCGTCTACATTATATGGAGGAGACACCCATTTTCTGGCCACTTCCAGTATATAGTCATAAAGCTGGCGCGAACCCTCATAGTTCAATTTCGGCAGGGTATCGTGAGTCCACCAGCCGTCATAGCTGGTATTATAAGGCCAGCCGTTTTCATCCCTGAAATCAAAAAAAGAGCGGTACGGGCTGTCCGCAGACACATAAGCTCCCGGAGCATATCCTTCCTGCCCTTCGTATATGCGCTCCCGATCCATCCACTTATTAAAAGATCCGCAGTGGTTGAACACGCCGTCCAGGATGATCTTCATCCCTCTTTTATGAAGCTCTTCCACCAGTTCTGCAAAATATTCATTTCCCGCCTCCAGATTCTGTTTATCTGTCACACGGCGGATATATTTTTCCGCATGACTGTTGTCGTGATCGTTTTCATTCAAAAGGCCGCCGCTGTCATTGAGGATCTTTCCGTAATGCGGATCCACATAATCGTAATCCTGACAGTCGTATTTATGGTTGCTGGGAGAGACAAAAACAGGATTCAGATAAAGCACTTCCACGCCAAGATCTTCCAGATAATCCAGCTTATCCATGATCCCTTTCAGATCTCCTCCGTAAAATTCCCTGACTCCCATAGCCGCCGGTGTTTTCGACCAGTCAGAGACTCTCTCTGTATGAGCGCCGATATAGGAGTACTCTCCTGTCTCTACATCATTGTCCTTGTCTCCGTTGCAGAAGCGGTCCACAAAAATCTGATACATGACCGCGCCTTTTGCCCACTCCGGCGTATGATATCCCGGATAGATCTCAAAATTTTCCCGCTCATGTATCTCTGTGCTGACGCCATGGCCGTTATAGTAGCAGGTGATCCACCCGTAATGGATTTCAAAATAATAACGGAATACCTGATCCGGCATGGTGATCCTCGTACCGTAGTAGTCAAATCCCTTCTGCGTCTTATATACCTTCATTTTATATTTTTTATCGCCGGATACCAGATATACAGAATTCACATTGTTTTTCTGCGTCCGAAAACTGATCTTTACTTTTTCTCCCGGTTCCGGCTCTGTAGGATTCCTGTAATATTTTGTACCGTCGCTAAACAGGGCATTTTTATTTAATACTGCTCGCATATTCAGGATATACTGCATTTTTTTCGTGATATCTTCTTTTTCACGGTCCATAGATCATTCCCCTTTATCATAAGCATATGCTTATTCTAACGTATATTTTACAAAGATACAACAGAAACCTGGGAAGTTGGATGCTTTCATTCTTTAACGCGCAAAGGCGTCTCTGACGTAAAAAAGGCAGCCGCGCCGGCTGCCTTTTTCGGAGAAGGTATTTCTTCTTATGGGGTGTAGCAAAAACTATATAATGTATTGGGGGGTTTTTACGATGTATATAATAGCATGGGGCAACGGAAAAGTGTGCACAAACTTCACAAATTTTGCTTTTACTTTTTAGCCATATTGTATATGCACAATTTCCCGCCCTGGCTTTTACGATGTAAAAAGTGCCTCAAATTCGTCTCTGTGGACTTTTTCCTTTTCCAGAAGAAGGGCGGAGCACTTGTGAAGCACATCCAGATGCTGCATGATAATTTCCTTTGCACGCTGGTGGCATTCATCGATGATCCTGTGGATCTCCTCGTCGATCTCCTTGGCGACTTCCTCACTGTAGCTCCTTGTGTGAGCCAGATCTCTTCCGATAAATACCTCGTCTCCCTCGTCTCCGTACGCAATTAAGCCCATCTTATCCGACATGCCGTACTGCATGACCATTGCCCGGGCGGTACTGGTAGCCCGTTTAATATCATTGGAGGCCCCGGTGGTGATATCTCCGAAGATGATCTCTTCAGCCACACGGCCTCCCAAAAGCGTGGTGATATCCTGAAGCATTTTATTTTTCGTGCTGAAGATATCGTCGTTTTCCGGAAGGGGCATGGTGTAGCCCGCCGCTCCCATTCCGGTGGGAATGATCGAAATGGTGTATACCGGATCCATATCCGGCAGTACATGGAACAGAATAGCATGTCCGGCTTCGTGATACGCCGTGATCTTTTTCTCCTTTTCAGAGATCACCTTGCTTCTTTTTTCCGCTCCGATGCCCACCTTGATAAACGCATGCTTAATGTCCATCTGCATTACATAGCTGCGGCCGGCTTTGGCTGCCATGATCGCCGCCTCGTTTAAAAGGTTCTCCAGATCCGCGCCGGTAAATCCGGCTGTTGTCTGAGCGATCTGGGTAAGATCCACATCTTCTCCCAGGGGCTTGTCTTTCGCATGTACCCTGAGGATTTCCTCACGGCCTTTGATATCCGGTCTTCCTACCGCCACTTTTCTGTCGAAACGGCCGGGACGGAGGATCGCCGGATCCAGGATATCCACCCGGTTGGTAGCCGCCATAACGATGATCCCTTCGTTTACGCCGAAGCCGTCCATCTCCACGAGAAGCTGGTTTAATGTCTGCTCGCGCTCATCATGGCCGCCTCCCATGCCGGTGCCTCTCTGTCTTGCCACAGCGTCGATCTCGTCAATAAAGATAATGCAGGGCGCATGCTTTTTCCCTTCTTCAAAGAGATCCCTGACACGGGAAGCTCCCACGCCTACGAACATTTCTACAAAATCGGAACCGGAAATGGAAAAGAACGGCACTCCCGCTTCTCCTGCAACTGCTTTTGCCAGTAAGGTTTTTCCTGTTCCCGGAGGGCCTACCAAAAGCACACCTTTCGGTATCCTGGCTCCCACGTTGGTGTATTTCTGAGGAGCTTTCAGAAAATCCACAACTTCCTCCAGATCCTCCTTTTCTTCCTGAAGTCCTGCCACATTCTGAAAAGTCACTTTTTTTTCATCAGGAAGCATCATACGGGCCCGGCTTTTTCCGAAATTCATCATTTTGGAATTTCCGCCGCCGCCCGACATCTGCCTGTTCATCATAAAAAACAGAAAAATCACAAAGCCTCCCGTGAGCAGTACGGGAAGAAGCGTCGTCAGGAACATGCTTTCCTGGGGAACATCCTTTACCTGGGCCGCGATTCCGTATTCATCCAGCATATTCTGGACATCCTTAACGTCTGTCACATAGACCCTTTTCTGTCCCTCGCTTTCTATATCTGCCGTTACAGAACCGGTAGGAACCTCCCTGTTCTGATATATCACCGCATTATGCACTCTTCCCTCTTCTGCCGCCTGTTCCAGTGCCTCCATTGTATAGTCGCTCTGAGATGTCACCTGGTTGTTCAGGTAAAAATAACCTGCGATCAGCAGGACAACGAGGACCAGATACAGGCCAATTCTGCTGGGCTGTCTGTTCACTTAGCTGAATCTCCTTTCACTCTCTGTCTAAATCTACTACTCCGATAAACGGAAGATTACGGTATTTCTGAGCATAATCCAGTCCGTATCCGACCACGAATTCATCGGGAATATTGAAACAGCAGTAGTCTACTTTTACATCCTTCACTCTGCGCTCCGGCTTGTCCAGAAGCGTACACAGACGTACACTGTTGGGATTGCGCCCTTTCAGTATCTCTATAAGATAGCTGAGGGTTCTTCCTGAATCAATAATATCTTCCACGATCAGAACATCTTTGCCGATCAGGGGCTGGTCCAGATCCTTTACGATCCTTACGACGCCGCTGGATTTTGTATCGTCTCCATAGCTGGAAACAGACATAAAATCAAGCGATACCGGAACAGTGATCCTTTTTGCAAGTTCGCAGGTAAAAAAGACGCCGCCTTTAAGAACACAGATCAGGTGAATCTCTTTCCCGGCATAATCTTTACTGATCTTTGCAGCAATCTGCTGAATTCTGGCTTCCACTTCTTCTTCACTGATTAATACTCTGATTTTTTCACTCATCCCTCTTCCTCCTTCTGTCCGGTATCTTTCGGACACACTGTACATTCTCAGAGGTTCTCCCCTGGTATTCAATCTGCAGCACTGTCCTTGTTACGGAAGTGATCCTGGCGCTTTCGCCGCTTCTTTCCCCCACGGCCCATAACACTTCGCTTCCGGCGGCAATCAGAGGGATCTGATCCCTGTATTCTCCTGGAACCTTATCATCGATCATACACCGGGTAAGCTTCTTCCGGTTTCCCTTCCCGTTTATCACCATGTAATCGCCGCTTTTTCTTGTTCGGACAGTTAAGCCGTATTTTATTTTATCACAATCCATCCATTTCGTATACTTTTTTTCCAAAATCTTCTGACCGGAATAAGAAAAAATCTCTGTCCGGAAAATTCCCAGCGGACAGCGCAGCTCCCCGGGAACCGGAAGAGACCAGACTTTCTCTCCGTTTTCGTCCTGCGGACTCTTTTCCTGCTTTTTTTCTCTTAAGATCACACCCTCATAAGTACGGGCAGCTTCCAGTCCATAAGGCAGATCCGCCCTTGAGCCGGTGCGTTTATTCTGCATTTCAAGCACTGTCTTTATGTGGATCAGCGAAAGATCCTGTCTCTGATCCGCCGTTTTTTCCAGGGCCTCTCTCACCGCATATGTCTGGATGATCTTTGGCTGGTCAAAAAAGGCGGGCCGGAACAGGAATTCTCCAGAGCCCGCTTCCGCGTTTTTTAAAAGCTTCCTGCCCTGACAGGACAAATATTCCTCCGTTTTTTCCAGAAGTTCCGCCGTTTCCGCCATATGGGAAACTGTTTTTTCGTTGATCTCCTGTTCCATTACCGGAATAATATGGTGACGGATCCTGTTTCTTGTATAATGATCCTCCAGATTTGTTCTGTCCAGAACATAGGATATTTTTCTTTCTTTTAGATATTCGTCAATTTCTTTCCGTTCTAAACATAAAAGAGGACGGATCAGCCCGCCGCTTACCGGTTTCATAGAAGACAGCCCCCTGATCCCCGCTCCCCTGGCAAGATGATGCAGCATTGTTTCCGCAAGATCGTTTTTATTATGAGCCAGAGCTGTAAGAATCCTGCCCTGCCCCCCTGTCTTTTGCCGTAAAATGTTTTCCGCGGCAAAAAAAGCCTCTTTTCTTACTTTTCTTCCGGCCTCCTCATATCCGGTTTTCCACTTGTCGGCAAGGTACGGAACATCATAAGTATAAACTCTGCAGGGAATGTCTTTCTCCCTGCACAGTTCCTCCACAAGCCTTTGATCTCTCTGCGCTTCTTCTCCCCGGATTTTATGGTTTACATGCACTACCTGGAGCCGGAATCCATACTCTTCTCTGAGACGGATCAAAAGATCCAGCATTGCCGTAGAATCGCCGCCGCCGGACACGCCTGCCGAAATTCCGGCAGCCTGTTCAAACATTGACGTCTCTTCCGCAAATTTTCGTATTTTACGATAGATTTCTTCCTGCATTCTGTTTTTCCTTTTCTTCTTTATACACAAACGGCGGCACAGGATCCCGCAGCTTTCATAGCGGCTCTGCCGGCCGGTTATTTGCGCAGCACACTTGCCACCAGGACCGTCATATCATCCCGGGCGCGGTAATCGCTGTATCCCAGCACTCTCTCAAGGATTCCCCTGCTGACCTCTCTGGGAGTTTCGTCCGGAACATCCATGATGATTTCTTTCATCGTCTCCTCTTCCCGGTCCGCGGGAAGCGCGTCCAGCACCCCGTCCGTCATCATGATTAGATAATCTCCATGATAAAGTTTTCTGGAAGATGTGTCAAAATCGATCTGCTGCATCAGCCCTGCCGCCAGGCTTTCCGACGAAATAGCCTCTACCCAGTGATCTCTTTTGATGAAGGTGGAGGCGGCGCCTGCCTTCAGGAAATTGCAGATTCCGGTATACAGATCCAGTGCGCAGATATCCACAGTGGAAAACATACCTTCTCCGCCTTTCAGCACAAGGGCGGAATTTACCATACGGGCAGCCGTTTCCTGGGAAAATCCGGATTCCAGAAACTGTTCCAGAAGCTCGACTACAATCTCGCTTTCCCGGCAGGCGTCCATTCCGGAACCCATGCCGTCAGAAAGACACATTACAAATTTTCCGCCCTCTTCCTGTCTGCATATATAATTGTCTCCGGACACTTTTTCCTCTTCCCTGGTCAGTCTGGCCACTCCATAGATCACCTGGTAACTGACATCCTCCACAAAATGGACGGTATGATACTCTCCATTGACAATACAGCGGCTGTCCTGCGCCGAAGTCATGGCGCATTCGCAGATTCCTGACAGGATCTGCGACACTTCCGTCACGGACACACACTGTCCGCTCCTGGCTCTCATATCGAGAAACATCTGCCGTCTGCCTTCCACCTTGTCCATAACCCACAGGTGCTTTAAAAGCACATGTCTTTTTTTCAGCGCCTTTCTGACTTCTTCCTGAAATTCCGGTTCCGCCGGAGCGATATCGTAGAGGTCCCGCGCCACTCTTTCCATGATTCCGGAAATTTCCGTCAACTGCTGGGCAACTGCCAGCCGGCTTTCAATCATACGGTTCCCCCATATCAGGTTCTGCCTCTCCTTTTGAAAACGTTCGCGGACTGTTTCCAGATACTGGACTGATTTTCCGCAGAACTCCGCCCATTCTGCCCGTATCTGTTCAACCTTATCCTCGTCTCCCTCTTCCAGTGCCCGTATCATTGCTTCTCCGCCCCGGTACAGGGAATCTTTCTGTTTTCCCCAGCAGATTTCCCGATGATAACACTGGCTGCACATACATTCGCCGGCATCCCTTAATATCTGTTCAACCTGTCCGGCGCTAAGGTAATCCTTCCGGTAAGGCATCCCGTAAAAGGTATCTGCAAGCTTCTGAAAGGACGCCGCGTAGCGTTCCACTTTTTCTTTTTGGGGATGGTTTTCCCTCAGAGGAAACTCCTCCTCTTTTTTTGACTTTCTCCCCGTCAAAATAGTTTTTGCCATGTCCCGAAAAATCAGCATTATGCTGATCACGAGCATGGCAATCATCCATTCCTGCATATTTCCCCTCCCCTTTAATGACTTTCATTAAGTGCTTATTATAGGGGAGAAAGAATAAAATATCTGTCAAACAGCGGCGATTATTCCAAAAAACTTTTCACCAAAATATCTTATTTTTCCTCTTCAAACACAATTTCATTGTCCTTTACAAGCCCCAGCCTGTCTCTGGCCACCTCGGCGGCATATTCGTCCGTTTCCATATATTCTTTCTGCGCGTCAATCTCCTTTGTACGCTCTTTTTCATTCTCGATTTTTTCTTCCAGTTCGGCAGCTCTGGCGTCATAAACAGCTACCTGTCCGCGCATATTTACGCTTTCAACCGCCAGACTTCCCAGAAGGATCAGCGCCACTCCAGAAATCGCAGCCATACCTATATAGTTGTTTGCAATCTTTCTTTTATTTTTCTGCTTTTTTGATTTTTTCAACACGACTGCTCCTTTTTCTGTTCAGGCTTCTTTTCTTCTTCGTCCTTTCCTGCCGGTTTCTCAAATAACATACAAAAATATTACATCGTTTGATGAAAAATAGCAACCTCTTTGTTGAAAATTTTACAAAATTCACAGGAATTCCCAGCACTGTCTCCATAGCTTTTTTTAACGGCGGTGCAAACGTAATACTGCACAGCCACGCCCCGAAAATACATCCCAGAAAGAAAAAACACCGGATGATCCCCTGATTGCACCGGTAGATCACGGAAAACAAAAAAATCCCCGCAGCCGTCCAATAACCAATATCTTCACATGCCGTAACGGCCGGATGATGGGGTATCAGTTCTCTTAAAACGCGCAGGACTTCATAGATCAGGAAAAGGAAAGCTCCTGTTCCTACAGCCAGGAGAAAAAGAAACGCTTCATATTTAATGTATCCGCTCATAGATCACCGGAACATTCTTTTTAAGAGAGAGTCTTCCTTTTTTCCCATGTTTTTGGAAAGATATGTAAGACTCCCTATTTTTCCCTCTATATCCGCCTCTCCCTTTTCCAGGTTCAGTCTTTTTACATGAAGCGCCTCTCCTTTTACAGAAAGCTTTCCCGCCTCTGTTTCCAGAAGGATCTCACTTTCATTAAAAGAATGAATATCGTGAACGCCTGTTACTGTGCCGTTTTGACGGTTTACCAGCGTCAGCCGGTGCGCAGACAGTACTCTCTTCTCTTCCACTGTCCGGCCTCCTCTCGCCTCTTTCCACTGTTAATCTATGTGAAAAAGAGGGCAAATAGACCTCCTGCCTCAGAGATAACGGTACATACTCTCCGCATCCTCTTTTCTCACCGTGTCTTTCACTTCCAGAACTTCCACCCGGACGTTCTTTCCGCCAAACTGAATTTCAATGACGTCGCCTGATCTGACCTGGGCGGAAGCCTTCGCAGGCTTGTCATTGATCAGCACACGGCCGGCGTCGCAGGCTTCATTGGCAACTGTCCGTCTTTTGATCAGACGGGAAATTTTCAAATATTTGTCCAGTCTCATGTTTACCTCCGCAAATAGAAAAAAGGGAGAACCTGCCGTTCTCCCTGCTGCACTCTTTATTATTTTTCGTTTACAAGATCTTTTAAAGCTTTTCCTGCTTTGAATTTCGGTGCTTTGGAAGCTTCGATTTTCATGGTTTCACCAGTCTGAGGATTTCTTCCCTCTCTTGCAGCTCTCTCGCTTACTTCAAAAGTACCAAAGCCCACTAACTGGATTTTGCCACCTTTTTTCAGCTCGGATGCCACGACATCGGTGAAAGATTTTAAAACTGCTTCTACGTCTTTCTTGGCAAGATTTGTCTCTTTCGCCATTGCTGCTACTAACTCTGTTTTATTCATGGTGTTTCCTCCTCTAAAACTCTCTTTCTTATAAATTTCTGCGTTTATGCTTCCTGACAAATACACGCTATTAAATATTTATATACCTTTTCCTATAGCTTGTCAAGACATTTCACCTTAATTATTCCCCGAAAAAGAGCATTTTCAACGTATTTTGTATTTCTCTTCTTTTTCTCTTTTTTTCAGTTCTTCCCAGGAAAGCCGGGCCGCCTCTTTGTCCTGTGGAGAGAAGATTTTCGGATGGCGGAATTTCATTTTTGAAGAAATTCCGGCAATAACGTCCTCTATTGTAAACAGTCCCTCCTCCTGGGCGATCACACTGTGAAGAGCCACCTGGAAAAGCACGTCTCCCAGCTCTTCACAAAGATTTTCACTGTCATGTGTCTGTTCTAAACGGTCGATCCCTTCCAGCACTTCATTTGCCTCATTTATCAGACAGGATTTCAGACTTTCGTGTGTCTGTACACTGTCCCATGGGCATTCTTTCCGTATCCTCCGGACCACATCCATAAATTCATCAAAATCCTGCATTTTTTTCCTCATTTTTCCGCAGCGCACACTGCCTTTTGTTTTTCTTATTATACACCTATTCTCCCGGAAAAGAAAGGAACCTTCCAAAACATTCCCGCCCAAACCTGTCCCAACGTTCCTTCTGCCGGATAATGGCTCTGAGCTTTTCTGTATTTTTTTCGGAGATCCAGGCTTTGTTATGGGAATAATAATAGTTTGCGATCTTCCAGTATTTATCCGGATAGGTAAAACGTATCTGAAGATATCTCCATTCCTCCGGAGAAATAGGCTGTTCTCTGCTGTAGCATTCCAGCATTTCTCCTGCCAGTCCGGAATCCCAGTTATATTTCTCGAGAATTTTTCTCATAAAACGGTAAAGATCCGCCATCTGTATATCAAATCCCCAATGATTAAAATTCACCACTGCTGTTTCCCGTCCAAGAATCAGAATATTATGCTGATTGTATTCTCCATGGCAGACCGTTCCTTTTTCCCAGGCCTGGGATCTCAGTTTTTCGTACCCGGATCCCGACAGCATCTCCAGCGCTTCCTCTCCTTTTTCCAAGAATTCCTCCACACTGAAAAGAAATTCCTTTTCAAAGGCACAGGACGGAGATTTTCTTCGGATAAATTTACGGATTTTTTTCATTTCCTGATTATGGCGTCTGTACTCGTCTCTCAGGTCAGGTTCTTTGTAATATTCCACCACAGGAAGTCTCATCTCCTTATGTATATTTGCCAGAGTCCTGACCCCTTTCAGAATATCCTCCCTTGACCTGGTGTCACATTCCCGGCCTTCATACCAGCGCTGTACTGTATAAGGTATATTGTCCCGGTCCCGGCTTACCAGCCCGCCCTCTTCATTCAGAAGATAGCTGTCCACCTGATATCCTTTCTGTTCCACTGTACACAGAAGCTCCTGCTGCTTGACCAGTTTCTTTTCGGAGCCTCTGAACTCCCTGATAATCACAGGTCCCTTCTCCGTATGACAGAGAAGCGCCCCTCTGATCCGGGAGGCAGTTTTTGCCGTCAAAGCGTATTGTTCCAGGATACTGAGTCCATAATCATACAATTGCAGATCCCCCTCATATTTTTGTACCTTCTATCTTATGTAGCGCGGGAGAGAAAATAGTACAGGAAAGAGTCTGCCCTTAAAGTACTTTTTTACATAAAAAGAATCCCGCCATGCAGGATTCTTTTCCTATTATAATAATGATAATAAAATTTCCTTACGGTTATCTTCAGGACATTCCAGGACATGCTCCAGAAGGAAGTTCAGTTTCTCTCCGATTTCCGGACCCGGACGGTATCCTGCCTCGATCAGATCTTTTCCATTCACCGCCAGCTCTTTCAGAGAAATGCACTGGTTTTCCTCCAGGATTTTCCGGTAACAGAGCGTCACTCCATCCAGGCGGGCTTCTTTTTCCGCTCTCTTGTATCCGCTCTGCGCCAGCATATCCGCTCTCTGCACCTCAAGATACAAAGGAAAAATATCTTCTCCGATACGATTGACCGCGCGCCTTACCTGTTTCATCTCAGGAAGAGGTCTCGCGTCATGCCACCGTATCAGGCGGCAGACCTTTTCTGTAGTATCATTGTCAAATTTCAGTCTGCGCAGGATTATCTTCGCCATCTTTTCGCTTTGGGCTCCATGGGTCTTAAAATGATCCCTGCCCTTTTCGTCAGTTGTTTTTACCGCAGGCTTTCCGATATCATGAAGGAGCATGGTCAGACGCAGCACCTTGTCCGCCCGTACGCCGGCCAGACTGTGCAGGATATGCTCGCCTACAGTCCAGCAGTGATGGGGCGTATTCTGTTCCGTACCCATACAGACGTCAAACTCCGGCAGAAACTGTCGGGTAACTCCCGTTTCATACGCTGTCCGCAGGTAGTCCGGATGAGAAGAAACAAGAAGCTTCACCAGTTCTGTCTGGATCCTTTCCGCACTGACACATTTCAGATTCGGAGCCAAAGCCCGGATTCCATCTTCTGTTTCTTTTTCCACTGCAAATCCCAACTGTGCGGAAAATCTTACCGCTCTCAGAATACGGAGCGCGTCTTCCTGAAATCGTTCCAGAGGGCTTCCCACACATCGTATCACTTTGTTCCGGATGTCGTCCATGCCGTGGAACAGATCAACAAGTCCACGATCCGGATGATAAGCCATGGCGTTGATGGTAAAATCCCGGCGTTTCAGATCTTCCTCAAGGCTGGATGTAAAAAGCACCTCTTTCGGGTGACGGCCGTCCTCATAATCCCCGTCCACCCGGTAAGTAGTCACCTCAAAGCCTTCTTTATCCATCAGCACTGTGACTGTGCCATGCTTAAGTCCCGTATCTATAGTTCTATAAAACAGTTCTTTCACCTGTTCCGGCTTTGCCGATGTAGTGATATCCCAGTCGTCCGGAGTCCGTCCCAAAACAGAGTCCCGCACGCAGCCGCCGACAACATATGCCTCGTAACCGTTTTCTTCCAGTATCCGAAGGATTTTTTCAGCATTGGATGGAATAGACAATTTCATTTTAATATGCTCTTCCCCAGTAAACCATCTTTTTCGCCGGTTTTCCGCAGCATACGCAGACATCGCTGATATGCTCCTGTTTAAACGGCATGCATCTGGAAGTAGCCTGCACGTCCTCTTTGATCTTTTCTTCGCATTCCAGGCTTCCGCACCACATTGCTTTTACAAATCCGGGTTTCGTGTTGATGATTTCTTTAAATTCTTCGTAATTTTCTGCCGTATATGTGTGGCTGTCCCGATGCGCTCTTGCCCTCTCCAGCATATCCTTCTGCATGGCGTCAAGGATTTCCTTTACTTTTTCCGGAAGCTCTTCAAAGGAAACCACGTACTTTTCTCTTGTATCCCTGCGGCAGATCACAGCCTGTCCGTTTTCAATGTCCTTGGGACCACATTCAATACGAACCGGAATTCCTCTCATTTCCTGCTCTGCGAATTTATATCCCGGACTTCTGTCAGTATCGTCTACTTTTACGCGGATGCCGGCCTCTTTTAAAGCCCCAAACAGCTCTTCCGCTTTTTCAAGAACGCCTTCTTTTCTCTGCTGGATCGGGATCACAACCGCCTGTACAGGAGCGATTCTCGGCGGAAGCACAAGACCGCTGTTGTCGCCGTGTACCATAATGATGGCTCCGATGATACGGGTGCTCATTCCCCAGGATGTCTGGTGAACATACTGAAGCTTGTTCTCTTTATCTGTATACTGGATGCCGAAAGCTCTCGCAAAACCGTCGCCGAAGTTATGGCTTGTTCCGGACTGGAGGGCTTTTCCGTCATGCATCAGAGCCTCAATGGTGTAAGTAGACTCTGCTCCCGAAAACTTTTCTTTGTCCGTCTTCTGTCCGCGGATCACTGGAATCGCCAGAACCTCCTCGCAGAAATCAGCGTAAAGGTTCAGCATCTGGATCGTTCTCTCCTCCGCCTCTTCGGCAGTTGCATGGGCGGTATGTCCTTCCTGCCACAGGAATTCTCTGGAGCGAAGGAAGGGACGGGTTGTCTTTTCCCAGCGCACTACAGAGCACCACTGATTATATACCTTCGGAAGATCTCTGTGGGACTGGATATCTTTCTGGTAAAAGTCACAGAAAAGCGTCTCGGAGGTAGGACGTACGCAAAGTCTTTCCTGAAGAGGTTCCATCCCTCCGTGAGTCACCCAAGCAACCTCCGGAGCAAAGCCTTCTACATGATCCTTCTCCTTCTGAAGAAGAGACTCCGGAATAAACATAGGCATGTAAACATTCTGTACCCCTGTCTCTTTAAATCTTTTGTCAAGCTCATGCTGAATATTTTCCCAGAGCGCATAGCCTGCCGGCTTGATGGCCATGCAGCCTTTCACGCTGGTATATCCGCACAGTTCCGCTTTTTTTACCACGTCGGTATACCACTGGGCGAAATCTTCCTCCATGGAAGTGATGGCTTCTACAAGTTTCTTTTCTTTTGCCATGATCTTATCTCCTTTTTCTTTTTTAATTATGAAATAAAAAAAGTCCCCGGATCCCTGATAGGGACCGAAGGACTTCGGCGGTACCACCCTGATTAGCAGTATGAATTTCTGATACTGCTCTCTCTTTTTTCCTTAACGCGGAAATCACGCCGTACTTCAGTTGTACGGAGCTCCGAGGCCGGTTCCATGATTCACGCACAGAACCCTCGCACCATACAGGTTCCTCTCTGAGATTGCTCCTCATGTACTATTCTCTTCACAGCTCTTATATCCTGTTCATTTTCTCTGCATGCGCCAGACACTTTTTCCCGGCGGACTGCCCCGCCTTTTCTGTCACATTTTCGATTAATGTCTAGTCTATACGAAATTTCCGGGAGTGTCAACCCTCACGCGTATAAAAATTTTCTTCTCAGACTGAGAAAGAGATTTCCCTTCCCGTCCGGTTGTAACGGTAATATCTTACTCCGGCCGCGTCCAGCATTCTCTTGGAAGCGATCACCGAGGGGGTGTCCTCATACTTGTCGCAGTCGTAGACAACTGTTTTGATCCCCGCCTGGATGATCGCCTTGGCGCATTCGTTGCAGGGAAAAAGAGAAACATACAGCTTCGCCCCTTCCAGACTCCCGCCCCGGTAATTCAGGATCGCGTTAAGCTCGCTGTGGGTTACATAGAGATATTTCGTATCAAGGGCCTCTCCTTCTCTGGCCCATGGAAATTCATCGTCCGAGCATCCCATGGGAAAGCCGTTGTATCCCATGGACAGGATCTTATTGTCTTTGCTGACGATACAGGCTCCTACCTGTGAATTCGGGTCCTTGGACCGCATCCCGGAAAGAATCGCTACACCCATAAAATATTCGTCCCAGGAAATATAATCCGACCTTTTCTGATTATGTGTTTCCATCGCAAAAACCTCCCCGCTTTTTTAATCTGTCTCGATCTGCTGGATCCTGCGTATATGGCGTTCATCGCCGGAGAAAGGCGTGTTCAGGAAAGTATCCACGATCTTCAGCGCATGGCCGGGACCTACCACTCTTCCTCCCATAGCAAGGATATTGGCGTCGTTGTGAAGTCTTGTAGCCTCCGCGCTGAAGCAGTCGGAACACAGAGCCGCCCGGATCCCCTTAAACTTATTGGCTGTAATGGAAATTCCGATTCCTGTTCCGCAGATCAAAATTCCCTTGTCACATTCTCCGCTTAAAATGGCTTTCGCCACTCTTTTTGCATAGATCGGATAGTCTGTGGATTCCAGGCTGTCGCATCCATAGTCGATATAGGGGATCTTCTGTTCGTCCAGATGTTTCTTGATCTCCTGTTTCAGCTCAAATCCTCCGTGGTCACATCCCAATGCTATCATTTTTCTTCCTCCTGTGATAAATGAATTATTTTATGTCCTGCCGCTTTCAGCAGCCGGTTCATGATCGCCTGTCCCATTCTGGGAGTATAAAACGCCTCTGAATAAATAGCGCTTACCTCGTCGCTGTCAAAATTTCTCAGCACTTCGTAGAGATGACGGGCGATTTCCTCTTCCTTATCTCTGCTTCCGATACTCCTGACGATCCCTTTGTTATATCTGGATGACGTCTCGGCAGAGGCGATGATCCCGATCCGCTGATTTTTCTTTTCCGCCTCGTCTGCCGCGGCATTGATATACCGGATCACCGCTTCCTCCGGGCCTTCTACTACGGCAAGATCCGCCTTCGGCGCATAATGGCGGTATTTCATTCCCGGAGCTTTTGGATGTACATTGCTGTCTGTGATCAGCAGACCTCTGTCCATTTTTACATCCCCGATAGTTTCTCTGAGCATTTCCAGCGAAATATATCCAGGTCTTAAGACAACGGGAATCTCTTCCGTAAAATCTATGATCGTGGATTCCAGCCCGATCCCAACCTGTCCGCCGTCCAGGATCATATCAATAGCGTCTCCCAGATCTTCCTCCACATGTTCTGCCATAGTCGGACTGGGGCGTCCCGAGGTATTTGCGCTTGGCGCCGCCACAAATCCGCCGGAAGCCCTGATCAGCGCCTGGGCCACCGGATCGCTGGGAAAACGGACCGCCACACTGTTCAGACCTCCTGTCGTTTCTTTCGGAACGATCTCCGCTTTCGGCAGGATCATGGTCAGCGGTCCCGGCCAGAATTTCTCTGCCAGGATTTCTGCCTTCTCCGGAATGTCCGAGACAATCGTCTTAAGCTTGTCCAGTTCCGCAATATGTACGATCAGAGGGTTGTCGGAGGGCCTCCCTTTGGCCGCGTAAATTTTCATGGAGGCTGTGGGATCAAGGGCATTTCCGCCCAGACCGTAAACGGTTTCCGTTGGAAAAGCCACCAGTCCTCCCTTTTTCAAAATCTGTCCGGCTTTCTCTATGATCTCCGGATCAGGATTTTTTTTATCCACAACTATAACTTCTGCCCTCATTCTGTATGCACCCTCTCATTTTTCTTACTGCCGGATATAGATTCCCTGAGACTCGATAAAATCATCCAGTTCCTGCAGGCCGTCCTGAGCCCAGGTCTCCGACATCACGAATTCTTCCGGAAAAAACATTTCCTCCGCCAGATGTTTTCCTGTTTCTGTACGGAAAACTTTCTTTACGCTCTTTTTCACAGTCTCCCTGTCCATCTGGTTCTCAAAGTAATTTACAAGGAAGTCCGCCTCCACCAATATCTGATAGTCCATTCCGTCAATATCCGTATAAGTATGATGATGGCCTACCAGATAGGAGACTCTTTTTATCACATTCTGCTCAAATCCCAGCTCTCTCATCATCTTCTCCGCCTCTGCAGGGCCTTCTTTTTCCTGAAGGGAGCCATTCTCTTTTCCGTATTTTTCCAACGCCGGGCGGATTCCGATATCATGGACATAGGACGCCGCTTCCAGTATATACAGGGTATTCTTGTCCAGGCCTTCCTCTTCCCCGATCAGCTTTGCAAAGCTGTGTACCTTAAGAAAATGCTGGATCCTGGCGGGATCGCCGCGGTAAAATCCGATCATTTTTTTACAGAGATTATTTAATCTTCCCATTTTTCCTCCTGAAATTATATGCGCATCTCTTCCCTTATCCAATGATTTTATCATTTTGCAGTCAGCGTCAGTATATTGTTTTCCTGTACACTAAAGTTATTATAAGTTATTTTCAGGCAGTTTACAACCTGCGTTTTGAAGGTCCCCGTATCCTCCGGTCCTCTTTTACGAATACACTTTTACAATGTATGTTTCATATGCCTCATCCTGGAAAACAACCTGTCCCATATTTTTCAGCATCTCATTGTTCAGGTTTTCTCCATATTTGCTCCGTTCGCAGGAGCCCACAAAAATATAGGCCACGTCATATTCTTCCAGAAGGGCCCTCACCTGAGCCTCGTCATCTGAAGTATAGATCGCTTCAATGTCTGCGGCTTTCGCGTTTAAATCGCTTACATCGTTTCGCCAGAGCCATTCATGGACATACCATCCCAGGATCGTGGGGAGGCCGGTCATTGCGGAAACCCTCTCATATTCCGTATAGCTGTCCCCGTTTGCCTCCAGCACCACAGGAGAACCTGTAATATGACTTTTCAGCCACCGGATCCCCGCCGCGTCTTCCGGAAAATCTGTTTCCAGAAATGCGGTGGCGTTCAGGCCCCTGTACTGCGAAGGATCCATAACGTTTCCAAACCAGGCGCTGACACTGTTTCCGAAATAACCCCAGGTACAGATCAGAAGGAAAAGCGCTGTTCCTCCTGCGGCCTTCAGAATCTTTTTGCGGAAAACGGCTATAAAGCGGAAGATCACATAAGCCATCGTCATAGCGAACATAATATATGCCTGGTATGTCAGTTTGAACATCGTATTTGCTCTTGCGCTTCCGTTTTCATAGATGTCTCTGACATATACCAGCTCCGGAATGAGAACCAGGCCAAGAGCGCAGAGTCCCATGATCACCGCAAACATATCCGGTATTTTCAGTGAGGCCAGAAAATGATACGGCGTCTTTTTTTCCGCTGTTCCAAGCTTCTGCACCAGAAGTATGATCACGAAGGAAATCACCAGTGCCGCCGGAAGCCCCCACAAAATAAGAAGCTGATGAATCATGGAATGATTCTGCGCAAGAGCCACTCCCTGAACCATTGTTTCAAACTGAAGCGTGAAGGGCATGATCACAATCGTGGCAATGATAAAGATCTCCGCCGCCTGGGCAGCAGTAACCGCAAGGATCCATTTCCAGCGTCCCTGAAAGAGAATAATATTGGAAAACAGCACTACTGCGCCTGTCACAACAAAGTAGATCACAAAATCCCAGTAATTTGTCCAGTGGAACATCCCAAGAAGAACGCCGGCAAGAAGCAGTTGGGGCATCAGAAGCTGTTTGGCCCAGAATTTTCCGGATTCCTCCTCTGAAGGAAATTTCTCTTTACGGACATTTACCGCCCATGCATAAAGGATCCCCAGAAGTAGCAGGACAAACATAATATTTACCACATGGGCATGAAGATCTCCCAATACAAACGAATAACAGGGAAACTCATGGATTGTTTTGTCGTCTACCTCCGGGTTGTATCCAATGTATCTGGTAGCGTCCGGGAACCAGTAGCTGTCCACTTCCTGGCCGGTAAGCTTCTGTATCAGAGGAACGATCCAGGCATAGACTACATAATGCATATTTCCTGCAATGGAAACAGATATCCCGGCCACCGCCGCAGTTATTGCTGGCAGAGGCTTTTTCCATCCTACCCGGAAATGGCCCAGACGGTCTTTTGTCATCTGATAGACAAGGGAGAAGGGAAGGATAAATGCCAGCCCTGCCACAAATGTCCGCATCAGATTATAGGTGATCTCTACACTGCTTCCTGTAAGCTTTGTGAGAAAGACCGCAAAATACTGTCCGCCGTAATAATAATTAATATTTCCCTGGGAATACCATAAGTCCACTGCCGGAAGCGTATCGCTGCGCATCATGGCTTCCATAAAGCCGTAATCCATAAATTTTTCTGTTCCGTAGGCCGCAGGATGGAATCCGGCCAGATAGGTCCATAAAAGGAAAAAAGCGAAAAACAGGATCTCCTCCCAGTAAACCAGTTCCAGGTGATCCAGCGGGAGACATTCCACTCCTTTTTTGTGCTGTCTGTATAATGCCAGAATACATGCCCCGCCGCAGAACAGAGATACTCCAACACACACAGGGGCGGTGAAGCGGAGGATTTTTACAGATACAAGGAACCATGTCAAAAAACCTGTAAGCGCCGTCATCAGTACCTTTGAAAACATCCAGCCCCGGTCGTCAAAGTTCCGGAAAAGCATACCGGTCAAAGGCATGGCAACGATTCCCATTACCGCCGCCAGGAGCCACCATGTCCAGAAGGTCCAGACGTCTCCTTTCAGAAGAAATCCTGAAAGCGCCAAAAGCAGTATTGCCGGAATCAGCTTTCCCATCGTTTTCATTAAATTCTCACGTTTCATATATTCGGATCCTCCCATCATCTGATTGATATACAAGAGGATAAAGCTCACGGATCGTATCCTCCCGGCAGAGCTCGCCCTCAAATTCCATTCCTTCTTCATAAAGAATATAAGTGATATTTTCCTCTTTTACCAGCTTCCGCACCGCTTCCTGGTCCATTGAGGTATAGATTTCCACAGCCTTCGCCGCCCGCCCATAAGTATCGTATCCTGCGGACCAGGCATAGTAAGGCCATCCCAGATACATCATAACGCCGGACATCGTTACTTCGTTTATACTGTACTCCGGCGTCAGGATAAGGTCTTTACTGTCCAGATTCTGGCAAAGCCATTCTGTCAGAGCGCTGTCCATAGAAACGGTAACCCGGTGTCCCGGCCCGTTATTTCTCAGAATGATCACAAAGTCGTAAATTCCTGTAGCCGTAAGAGCCACCGTCAGAATAACTGCCACCGCCTTTCCGAAATTCCTCTTCTGAAATATCCGCACTGCAGCCAGCGCCCAGAACATTGACAGAAACGCATAGGAGATCATAATGTATTTATGATTTACTGTAATATCCGGCGTCAATGACATGCAGAAGGCAAAAACCAACGGGAAAAGGAAGCTTACAAGGGCTGCTCTCTGAACTCTTTTTTTCAGGAAGAAAAAAAGTACGGCTGCGCCGAGAAAAAAGATGCCGCTCATTTGAAACAGATACCAGATCACTCCGGCAATGCTTTTGTCCTCCGCAAGGAATCCCCAGTAAAAGGAAGTTTCCACAGCGGAACCTCTGATAAAGATTTTGGACTGGAGTACGGAAAATAATACCGCTGCAGCGGCAGTAAGGAGATAATCCAGCTTTCCGTCCGAGAAAACCGCGTAGCCCATCAGTATCAAAAGACCGCCGATCACTGCCGCGCCGTTCCAGAAAGCGGTAAGTCCAAGAAGCATACCCGCTGCCAGGGCGCCCTCCAGATTGCGGGGCTGCCATGCCGCCGCTGTAAAAAAGCGGTCTTTCAGCCACCGTATCCCCCGCTCCTCATGTCCGGCTCCCGCCTCCACCCATTCCAGGTAAAACCATAATGTCATGGCGACGATCAGAAGTCCAAATGCCAGGTGTCTCTGATTCAGATAGACGTTAAAGTTCCACAATCCCCAGTCTTCATTAGGCGTATAGCCGATAAACGACGTATTGCCGGCAAGAGTGGAAAGGAGATCTCCCGCCTTAAGGTGTTCCCACAGAAAGCGGAAAAAGGTCAGAGAACTTCTGAAGAAGAAAAATACTACTGTCAGAACTCCTGCTTTCCGGCTTTTGGTGATCCTTCCGGCCAGACAGTATAAAAGCATCAGAAATCCAAGGAGAGAGAAAACACTCATCATATTATACGCCACATCCAGCCGCAGCCCCAGATATTCCAGGGTTCCTATAAGGAACTGGAACATAAAATGATATTTTACATCTTCTCCGCCAAAATGGGGATACTGGGTAGGGAAATTATTTCCTCTGGAAAAAGAACGCATCATAGCTGTATGAGGAGCATAGTCTCCATATACTGTGAAGCCGGAATACAGCGTACCGTCCTTAATATAAAACACATAGAACATGATCCAGGAAAGAAATACAAAAAGAATGAAAAAAAACAGCGCCTCTTCCAAAAATTTTCTTTTTTCTCCCTGGACTCTGATTCCGGAAAACAGACCTTTCCGGTCTTTTCTGTCTCTTCTCCAGTAAATGACAGCCAGAAAAACAAGCGCCGCGGTCAATACGATACGGTTCGCCCAGAACAGCGGTTCCTCCTGACCCATACATACACTGAGCAGAAACGCCGCCATATAGGTTGTCCATCCCATAGCCAGCGTTCCCGCTCCAAATGAAGCAGGCAAAAGAAGCCAAAGACGGGATTGCCCCGTCTTTGGCACAAGTTCTTTTCCCACTAAAAATATAAAGATCACATATATTATTCCTAGCATTGCTACTCCTCAGTACTCTACGGGAAAACTTTAATTTTGTATTTTATCCGTTCATTCCAGTATAACAAAATTACTCTCCCAGGCAAAGCCCATTCCTAAAAAAATCTTCAGTTTTTCACAATTTCCAGTTTTCTATAAGTCTGAAAGATATTTTTCTATCCCGTCTGCCAGGGCTTCTGCTATTCTTTTCTGGTATTCCGCTGTCTGCAGCAGCTCCGCCTCCTCAGGATTTGTCATAAACCCACATTCCGCGATCACCAGAACAGAGGAACTTCTCTTCAGAAGATAATAGCTTGTATTTCCTTTCGCTTTTCTGACTTTCTCGATCCCCAGTTCCTTATTCATCGTTTCCTGGATACATTCCGCCAGTTTTTTTCCCTCTGATGAGCTTTCATAATAAAAAACCTGAGGGCCTTTTACTGTCTGATCCTCATAGCTGTTTTGATGTATACTGACCGTCAGGACCGGCTTTTTTTCATCGATCAGCGCGATCCTTCTCTGAAGATCCTGGGCTTTTTTATTGTCAGCCGTCTCGTCATAAAGACCTTTGTCTGATTCTCTTGTCAGAAGTACGTTCCATCCCCTTTCTTCCAAAACGTCTCTCAGGATCAGTGAAATCTCCAGATTGATCCCTTTTTCCTCAAGGCCGCCTACGCCTACCATTCCCGGATCCTTTCCTCCATGTCCGGGATCTACCATGATCGTCTCCGTATTTTTCTGCTTTCCAAGTTCTGCCGATACCTGAGCGGCCTGTCTGGACAGGAAGTAGAAGCTTATCAGAAGCAGGCAGGCCATGCTCCATTCTATAACGTATTTCCGCACCAGCACATATCCTCCGGCATGTTTTCTTTTTAATATATGTGTCTCCGTGAATTCTTATTATATCCCTGTCATCCTATACCGGGAACCATGCCGCTTGCCGTCCGCTGCCCCACAAAGGTCTGTTCGCACATGTGCGGCAGCCGCCTGCCGGAATTATCCCGAAGAAAAACTCCGGAACGGACGCCGCATCTGCGCGTCCGCCCCGGAGTTTTCGGGCTGTGATTATCTTTATTTTCCTGCCGCGATATCAAATTCCTTCTGAATTTCCTTATCCGGCTCCTTTGTACAAAGAGAAACCACTACAATAAAAATACATGAGATGATGAAGGCCGGGAATAATTCATAAATTCCCCAAACGCCTCCCATGGGACTCAGCAGGTTCTTCCACACAAAGACGGAAATTCCGCCGGAAAGCATACCTGCAATGGCTCCCGCACGATTGATCCTCTTCCAGAAAAGAGAGAACAGCATAACAGGACCGAAGGTGGCTCCAAATCCTGCCCATGCAAAGGATACCAGGGTGAAAATAACACTGTCTTCGTCCCAGGCGATCACAAGACCAAGGAGAGCGATCAGAAGCAGCACTATCCTGGAAACATTCATGACCTTTTTGTCGTCTGCTTTTCCTTTTTTCAGGATACCCTCGTAGATATTCTTTGAAAAGGCGGAAGCCGCGATCAGAAGGTAGGAGTCTGAAGAACTGATGGTAGCCGCCAGGATGCCCGCCATGATCACGCCGGCCAGAACCGGAGGCAGCAGGTGCTGTGAAAGCACGACAAACACATTTTCCGCACCGCTGGCAGTTGCCAGAGACGCTTCCGCCGGAAACAGCGCACGGCCGATCACACCGATAGATACCGCCGCGAACAGAGAGATCACACACCATACGATAGCGATCCTTCTGGATTTTTTCAGTTCTTCTTCCTTGCGGATAGCCATAAAACGGAGCAGAACCTGCGGAACTCCGAAGTATCCAAGGCCCCAGGAAAGTGTGGAAATGATGGTCAGAAAGCCATATTTCCCGGCTTCACCAAACTGCGCCACCCCGTTTACCGCGATCTGGACTCCCTCGCTGTCCGTCTGAGGCGTTGCAATACCGATAAAGCTTAAAAATCCCGGAATATCTCTTGCATTGTCAATTACCGCTCCGATCCCTCCGGCAGCTGTAGTTCCAAGTATCAGGATCGTAAGAAGGGCGATCACCATGACCACCGCCTGCATAAAGTCCGAAGCGCTTTCTGCAAGAAAACCGCCGATAAAAGTATATACCACTACGAATACCGCTCCGGCGATCATCATGGAATGATAAGAAGCGCCGAACAATGTGGAAAACAGTTTTCCGCAGGTAACAAAGCAGCTTGAGGCATATACGGTAAAAAACACCAGAATAAACAGGGCCGAGATTCCCAGTATCACCTTGTTCTTTTCATGGAAACGGTTGCTGAGAAAGTCGGGAACTGTAATGGCGTCTCCGGAAACAGCGGAATACCTCCGCAGCCTCTTTGCCACGATCAGCCAGTTTATGTAAGTTCCAAGAGCCAGTCCAATTGCCGTCCAGGCCGCATCGGCAATTCCGCACCAGTATGCCACGCCGGGCAGTCCCATCAGGAGCCATCCGCTCATGTCCGATGCCTCGGCGCTCATAGCCGCAACCCACGGTCCCAGAGAACGTCCCCCCAGGAAATAATTTTCCGAGTTTGCCTGGGCGCGTTTTGCGAAATAAAGGCCTATGCAGATTACGATCAGCATATAGCCGATCATGGCGCATAAAATTTTTATTGTATCGCCTGACATTTTTTCCCCTCCTATAAGTTAAAATAATCTTTTCAGGTTTCCCTGAACATAGGCGCACTGACACATTAACACGATGCACTTTTCAGTATTCATGAATTGACGTATCAAAGCACTGCCGACAATATGCTTTAGATTTTAACAGAATTTTCACAATATGTAAACCCTGTACAGCAAAAGAATACAGCCGCAGGAGCTTCTTTTCCCACGGCTGCACACTTTTTACAGATATGCCTTCAGTTCTTCAATATTTTTTTCTTCAAACTTCTGAAGCTCTTCCATCAGATGAAGGATTTTTTTGTCTGCGTTCTTTTCATACTGATGCAGCTTCTTCACTGCGTCAATGATCCCCATGGTGCTGCCGTTGATCAGCATACCCGCCATATTTGACGCCGACCTATCCTTCATTGTCTGGACATTCACCATCAGATACGTCTTGATCTTGTCGAAAGATCCCAGCCCTTTCTCATCGCAGCCGTTTTCATTCAGAAGCTGTCTCGCCTCTTTATGAAAATGTTCGTATCCTTCCAGGTGTTTCCGGAGAAAATCCCGGAAAGAGCAGTCGTCTGTGGTCTCTATAAGCTGATTCAGGGTATCTGTCCCCATCTGAGAATTTTGGTAAATAAAATTCAGTAATTCCGCGTTTGCGTTCATGGCACACACTCCTTTTTTCTTTAGTATGCGCCGCTTTCACGAAATTATTTCATTCATATTTGACAATCTCTTTTTTCAGCCTTTTCATGATCCTCTTTTCCAGTCTGGAGATATAAGACTGGGAGATTCCCAGAAGATCAGCCACTTCTTTCTGCGTCTTTTCTTTTCCCTCGGCGCTGTTCAGGCCGAAACGGAGCTTGATGATCGTCTGCTCCCTGGGAGAAAGCTTATCAATGGCTTTCCCCAGAAGAACGATCTCCACTTCATCCTCGAGTCTCCGCGAGATCACATCCTCATCAGTCCCCAGAATGTCTGACAGCAGCAGTTCATTCCCATCCCAGTCCACATTCAAAGGTTCATCAATGGAAACTTCCATTTTTGTTTTGCTGTTCCGCCTGAGATACATCAGGATCTCGTTTTCAATACATCTGGAAGCGTAAGTGGCCAGCTTGATATTTTTTACCGGATTGAAAGTGTTGATCGCCTTGATAAGGCCAATGGTTCCGATAGATATCAGGTCTTCCACTCCAACTCCCGTATTGTCAAATTTTTTTGCAATGTACACCACCAGTCTCAGGTTATGTTCGATCAGGATCGCCCGCGCCTCTTTTTCCTGGTCGGTGCCCAGCTTACTGATCACATACGCTTCCCGCTGAGGCTCAAGCGGAGCCGGAAGAATATCGTTTCCACCAATATAATACAGTTCTTTCGGTCTTGAAAAAACAAGTCTCTGAAAAATCTGAAACGGATAACAGTTTACGCCTGCTGCTCTTGTCATATTGCGCCCCCTCCTAATGCAATAATCTGGAATTTAAAAGTACTTTGTACTCCTTTCCCAAAGCGGAGGGTTCAAAGGCCAGGGCAAACACCGGTCTGGAAATACGAACCGCTTCTTTGGGAGTATAGATACAAAGATCCTCTAGCGTAACCGCCAGCATCAGACATTCCGTATTTCCTACTGTCCGGCAGGAAAGATAACGCGGTCTTAAAGCGGCAATCTCTGTACTTTTCAGCTCCCCTGGGTTCTCTTTCAGGTGTTTCAGCTTGTCTACCAGTTCTCCTGACAGTATTGTTTCCAAAAGTTCCGGTTCCGCAATGGAAACCGGTTCGCCGCTTACAGGATCCGACAGCATATTTCCTGTGTCGTAAAATCCATAAGCCGCCTGTTCTCTTCCCTGCCAGGACAGGGTTATAGGATAGATGTTCTTTCTGCGGGCCCGTATAGAATCTGCAAAACAGACCGCCGCACTTATTCCCATATAGGTACAGAAAGCCAGCAGACCAAAGATCCACAGATTCATGCTGTCTCCGGCAGCCGCTTCCCAGAAGCCTCCCGCCAGGAAGGCCGTCAGATACAGTACCGTCATCGCTTTCAGCAGAAGTCCGCCTTTTTTGATCCCATAGGCAATACGGATCATCCCTGCGGCGCATATTCCGTGAAAAAAAGCTGAAATCAGCGGACCTCCGTCTACAGGTATATAAAGAATAAAGCAGGCAAAAAGAGCCCCTGCGGCCGCCGCTCCAAAGCATCTTCTGCCGCTGCTCTTCAGTCTCAGAATAAAGCCCAGTATCCTGAGAAGAATATAGTCCATCAGAAGATTTGTCACAAAGACCACATCTATGTAGATCGCTCCAGACATAAAAAGCCCCCTATGACCTGTCAATCCTTCACTTTGGTAAGTGAGTTCATTATAGGTTATAGAGGGTGCGTATTTTGTCAAAACAGAGAGGGGGGTATCCAGAATTTCTCGTGAAATTCCGACAAACATTTAAGTTTTCTCAGAGCAGATTTTTCTCTTCCTTTTTTCCGTTTATATTTTTCTGGTGAAGGGCCTTCATCATTGTCCGCAGTTCCTGAATGGGAAACTGTCCGGGAGCCGAGGAGGCGCCTGTTGTAGCAAAGGTTACGGCGGAGCCGAAATTTTCTCCTGCGATGCGGCTGATGGAACCAAGGCCGCCCATAGCCATGGAGATCACCGGCTTATCCGTATATTTATGGACCATCTCGCTGGTCACCTGCATGATTGCCGCTACATCGTCGAATTCTTCCGGCATAACGGCCATTTTTAAAACATCAGCACCTGATCTATCCATTTCCTGAAAACGTTTCAGAAGAATTTCTCTATCGTCTGTTTTCTGGAAATCGTGACTGGAAGCGATTACCTTTGCTCCCTTTTCCTGAATCGCCCCGATCAGTTCCAAGGGATTCTCCTGGGAAAAGATTTCCACGTCCACCAGGTCCGCCAGGCCGCTTTCCGCCGCCGCCAGATTCACTTTTCTGTATTCCTCCGGCGTGATCTCCGCCTGTCCGCCCTCTTCCTTTGTGCGGACAGTAAACAGAAGCGGAATTCCGGAAAGGATTCCTGCAATCTCTTTTAATGTTTCTTTTATCTTCTCTTCATCTGAAAGATACTGGAAAAAATCTGCCCGCCACTCTGCCATATCAGCGGAAGCCGCTTTTGCCTTTTCCGCTTCCCGGCACAGTGCCTCGCAGGTATCTCCGGTAAGAGGAACGCATATTTTAGGCGTTCCGTCTCCCAGAGAAAGATTTCTTATCATGATCGGCTTTGTCATTTTCTTATTCTGTCACTTCTACTTTTCTGTTTTCTCTGTTCTTGATTTCTTTCTTCACAGCACAGATAAATTCGTCAAGAGGTTTCGCGCCCTCGTCTCCCAGAAAACGGCTGCGGACAGACACTTTGCCTTCTTCTTCCTCTTTTGCTCCTACTACCAGCATATAAGGGATCTTCTGAAGGCGGGCCTCACGGATCTTATACCCGATCTTTTCCGCACGCGGATCTATTTCCGCGCGGATTCCGGCCTCTTTCAGTTCCGCCAGGACCTTCTCTCCGTATTCCATATGTTTTTCAGAAATCGGAAGGACTTTTACCTGCACAGGAGCAAGCCAGGTCGGAAATGCGCCGGCAAAATGCTCGATCAGGATACCGATAAAGCGTTCAATGGAACCGAATGCGACTCTGTGGATCATGATGGGGCGGTGCTTCTCACCGTCAGCGCCTGTATATTCGCACTCAAAACGCAGCGGAAGCTGGAAATCAAGCTGAATCGTACCGCACTGCCAGGTTCTTCCTATGGAATCCTCAAGATGGAAGTCGATCTTTGGACCATAAAAAGCTCCGTCTCCTTCGTTTACCACATAGTCAAGGCCAAGATCGTCAAGAGCTCCTCTTAAGCCTTCTGTAGCCATCTCCCAGTCCTCGTCGCTTCCCATGGAATCTTCCGGACGGGTGGACAGTTCTACATGATATTTGAAGCCGAAAAGCTGGTATACACTGTCGATCAGTTTTGCCACGCCTTTGATCTCATCGCGGATCTGTTCCGGCATCATAAAGATATGTGCATCGTCCTGAGTAAAGCAGCGCACACGCATCAGACCATGAAGCTGGCCGGATTTTTCATGACGGTGAACAAGGCCAAGCTCGCCCATCCGCAGAGGAAGATCCTTATAAGAACGGGGTTCTGACTTGTACACCAGGATGCCGCCCGGACAGTTCATCGGTTTAATGGCAAAATCTGTATCATCGATAACTGTCGTATACATATTTTCTTTATAGTGATCCCAATGTCCGGAAGTCTCCCACAGATGGCGGCTCAGCATGATCGGTGTGGAGATCTCTACATATCCGGCTTTTTCGTGAATCTCTCTCCAGTAATCCAGAAGAGTATTCTTCAGGACCATTCCCTTTGGAAGGAAAAACGGGAATCCCGGTCCCTCTTCCCTCATCATAAACAGTCCAAGTTCTTTTCCAAGCTTTCTGTGGTCGCGCTTTTTTGCTTCTTCCAGGCGGGTGATATATTCCTCCAGATCAGCTTTCTTTGTGAAAGATGTTCCGTAAATTCTGGTAAGCATTTTATTTTTTTCGCTGCCTCTCCAGTAAGCGCCGGCAAGGCTGGTAAGTTTGAAGGCTTTTACCGGCTTTGTGGTCATCAGGTGAGGGCCTGCGCAAAGATCTACAAATTCACCCTGCTGGTAGAAACTGATCTCCGCGTCTTCCGGAAGATCCTCGATCAGTTCTACTTTGTACGGCTCATTTTTCTCTTTAAAATAAGCGACAGCCTCTTCTCTTGGCTTTGTAAATCTTGTGATGGCAAGATTTTCTTTTACGATCTTCTTCATTTCCGCCTCGATCTTTGTAAGATCCTCTGCGGTAATGGGCTGCTCGCTGTCCACATCGTAATAAAAGCCGTCGTCAATAGACGGTCCGATGGCGAGTTTCACATCCGGATAAAGACGTTTGATCGCCTGGGCCATAATATGAGAAGTCGTATGACGGAACGCGGCTCTGCCGCCTTCGCTGTCAAAAGTAAGGATATTCAGCTGGCAGTCTCTGTCGATCACGGTACGAAGATCTACAACCTCTCCGTCCACTTCGCCGGCGCAGGCTGCCCGCGCCAGGCCTTCGCTGATATCCGCCGCAATATCAATGACGGATTTCGCTTCGGAATATTCCTTCTTCGACCCGTCTTTCAATGTAATAATCATTTCGATTGCCTCCTTCAATTTTACATCATCCGGGACGGCTGTCCCGGATGATACTCCGACCGGATTCTTTTGCCGGTTCCTCCGTCAGACTATTTTATTTAAAGTACTCGACACCGGACTCAAAGATACGGATATCCTGTTCTCCGTAAATATTGACCGCAACGCCGTTGTCGCGGCGCTCACTGTGCGCCATCTTGCCCAGCACGCGGCCGTCCGGGCTTGTGATTCCCTCGATATTTGCGTAGGAGCCGTTGACATTCCACTCCTCGTCGCCGGAAAGTTCTCCGTCCGCGCTTACATACTGGGTAGCTACCTGTCCGTTGGCAAAAAGCCTGCCGATCCACTCGTCACTTGCTACAAAACGTCCCTCTCCGTGGGAAGCCGGATTGCAGTAAACGCCTCCCAGCTCTGCTTTCTGGAGCCATGGAGATTTATTGCTTACTACCTTTGTATAGACCATCTTGGAAATATGACGGCCAATGGTATTATACGTCAGTGTAGGAGAATCTTCTTTCTGTCCGCAGATCTCGCCGTAAGGCACAAGTCCCAGCTTGATAAGCGCCTGGAAACCGTTGCAGATTCCAAGAGCAAGGCCGTCTCTTTCATGAAGAAGCTTCATGACCGCTTCTTTTATCTTCGCGTTCTGGAACGCGGTGGCAAAGAATTTCGCAGAACCGTCCGGCTCATCGCCTGCGGAGAAACCGCCGGGGAACATAATGATCTGCGCCTGGGAAATGGCCTTTTCAAACACTTCCACGGAATCGTGGATATCCTCAGCCGTCAGGTTGCGGAACACTTTGACATCAACCTCGGCTCCTGCCCTTTCAAAAGCGCGGGTGCTGTCGTACTCGCAGTTGGTTCCGGGGAATACCGGAATAAATACTCTCGGCTTCGCCGCCTTATGATTGCATACATAAATCCTGGATGTACGGTATACGCCGTTTTCGATCACACTGTCCGGATCTTCCGGCTTCACTATGATGCCTGTAGGACCGTCTGAATTTTCATCTGAAACAGTGCGGAATACTCTTTCCAGAGTGCCCTTCCATGCCTTTTCCGCCTCTTTCAGAGAAATTTCGGTATTTCCGTATGAAAACCTGCCGTCGTCTGTTACTTCGCCGATCACTGTATAAGTAATGGAGAGAGCTCCCACTTTTCCATCCGGGACTTCCAGGATCAGGTCTCCGAAGCCCGGCGCAAAGAAATCTCTCGGATCCAGATTATGTTCGATTTTTACGCCGAATCCGTTTCCAAAGGCCATTTTGGAAACAGCGGCAGCGATGCCGTGGCGGTCCAGAGCATAAGCGGAAAGAACATAACCTTTCTGCATATCCTCATGCACCTTGCCGTACTGTTCCATAATTCCCTGATAATCAGGAAGATCGTAAGCATCTCTGGGCGCCCTGAGCCAAACCAGTTTGCTTCCGGCTTTTTTAAACTCCGGAGTGATCGCATCCTGAAGCTTTCCTGTGTCTACAGCAAAGGATACAAGTGTAGGCGGAACGTCAATATCGTTAAAGGTTCCTGACATACTGTCCTTTCCTCCGATAGAAGGAAGCCCGAAGCCAAGCTGGGCGGCGTAAGCGCCGAGAAGAGCTGCAAAAGGCTGGCTCCAGCGTTTCGGATCTTCCGTCATCCGGCGGAAGTACTCCTGGAATGTAAAGCGGATCTTACGGTAATCTCCTCCGGTAGCCACGATTCTGGCAACAGATTCTGTCACCGCATAAGCGGCTCCGTGATAGGGGCTCCAGGAAGAAAGATAGGGGTCAAAGCCGTAGCTCATCATTGTTACCGTATTAGTGTTTCCTTTTAATACAGGAACCTTGGCAACCATAGCCTGAGTTTCTGTCATCTGATATTTGCCGCCGTAGGGCATCAGTACGCTTGCCGCTCCGATAGAGCCGTCGAACATCTCCACAAGACCCTTCTGGGAGCAGACGTTCAGATCAGCCAGTGTTTCCAGCCATTTTGCTTTCACATCCGGTACGTCTTTGCGTTCTGTAAGCATACAGCCTTCCCGGTTCGGGATCTCCACTTCCACAGCGGTTTCCTGATGAGCGCCATTGGTATCCAGAAAGGCGCGGGAAATATTAACGATTTCTTTATCTCTCCATACAAGGACCAGTCTGGGCTCTTCTGTAACAACAGCCACAGGAACTGCTTCCAGATTTTCCTCATTCGCATAGTTCAGGAAGGTATCCACATCTTTTGGATCCACAACAACCGCCATACGCTCTTGGGATTCGGAGATAGCGATCTCTGTCCCGTCCAGACCTGCATATTTCTTCGGAACTTTGTCAAGATTTACCCGAAGGCCGTCCGCCAGCTCGCCGATTGCCACAGAAACGCCGCCTGCGCCGAAATCGTTGCACTTTTTGATAATGTGGCTGACTTCCTCTCTGCGGAACATTCTCTGAATTTTTCTCTCGGTAGGAGCGTTTCCTTTCTGGACTTCTGCGCCGCAGACTTCAATAGAAGCCTCTGTGTGTACTTTTGAAGAACCAGTTGCGCCGCCGATACCGTCTCGTCCGGTACGTCCTCCCAGCAGGATAATGATATCTCCCGGATCGGAATTTTCACGGATCACCGCGCGTCTGGGAGCTGCGCCTAAAACAGCGCCGATCTCCATACGTTTTGCCACATAATCCGGATGATAGATTTCTTTTACATAACCGGTGGCAAGACCGATCTGATTTCCATAGGAACTGTATCCGTGAGCTGCTCCTCGCACCAGTTTTTTCTGCGGAAGCTTGCCCTTTAAAGTTTCTTTCACGGAAACTGTCGGGTCGGCTGCTCCGGTCACACGCATTGCCTGATATACATAGGTTCTTCCGGAAAGCGGATCGCGGATCGCTCCGCCAAGGCAGGTGGCTGCTCCGCCGAACGGTTCAATCTCAGTAGGATGATTGTGCGTCTCATTCTTGAAATTGATGAGCCATTCCTCTTCTTTGCCGTCCACATCTACCGGAACCACGATACTGCAGGCATTGATCTCGTCAGACTCCTCCTGATCCTGAAGTTTGCCCTCCGCCTTCAGTTTTTTCATTGCGGTCAGAGCCAGATCCATCAGGCAGACAAACTTGTCGCTCCGTCCTTTATACAGTTCTTCTCTGTCCTTCAGATACTGGCGGTAAGTATTTTCGATCGGTTCTTTGTAATCGCCTTCGTCAAACTTTACGTCTGTAAGTTCTGTAGAGAAAGTCGTATGGCGGCAGTGATCAGACCAGTAGGTATCCAGAACACGGATTTCCGTCATGGAAGGATCGCGCTTTTCTTCTCCTCTGAAATAATTCTGAATATGAAGAAAATCACGGAAAGTCATGGCAAGATTCAGAGAATCATAAACTTTCTTCAGTTCTTCCTCAGGCATATCCTTAAAACCGTCAAGAATCTTCACATCCTCCGGTTCCGGAAATACTGTGACCAGAGTCTCCGGCTTTTCCATGCCTGTTTCACGGGAATCCACCGGGTTTATACAGTGATGCTTAATAGATTCAAATTCTTCGTCAGTTATGTTTCCTTCTATTACATAAGTGGTGGCAGAGCGGATGATCGGCTGCGCCTTTTCATCCAGGAACTGTACGCACTGTACTGCTGAATCCGCTCTCTGGTCAAACTGTCCGGGAAGATACTCCACAGAAAAAATCCTGGCGTTTTCTGCCGCGTCAAATTTTTCCCGGAAAAGTTCATCTACAGGAGGCTCTGCAAATACTGTTCTGCAGGCTTTTTCAAAAACCTCGTCAGAAATGTTTTCCACATCGTAGCGGATCAGCACTCTTACAGCGGAAACTGCCTGAATTCCCAGATAGCTGCTTATTTCATGTTTCAATTCTTTTGCCTCGACGGCATAGGCAGGTTTCTTTTCTACATAAACGCGTCTTACGTTACTCATAAGAAACTCCTTTCTCTGTCCGGCCTGTCGGCCCTTGTATTTTGAGAGCTTGGTTTTTATTGAATGCCGCGGCAGACGCGGCGTTCATTTTCTGTCCGATATACCGTTTAGGCAGGAAGATGATTCTCTGCCCCTTCCAGATACGTATTTGTCACCTGATGGAACAGACCCTGATCCGCCTTTTCAGCGAACTGCGCCTCCACCGGCATTTTCCCCAGGACCGGAACCTTCAGTTCTTCCGCAATCTCATCAATATGGCTCTCGCCAAAGACCTTGATCTCTTTTCCGCAGTCAGGACATTTTACATAGCTGTAATTCTCTACGATCCCGAGAACCGGAATTTTCATCATCTCCGCCATGTTATACGCTTTTTTCACGATCATGCGGACAAGATCCTGAGGGGAGCTTACGATCACGATTCCGTCCACAGGAAGGGACTGGAATACTGTCAGAGGAACATCTCCTGTTCCCGGAGGCATATCCACAAAAAGATAGTCAAGCGGTCCCCATACCACATCTGTCCAGAACTGTTTTACCATATTCGCCAGGATCGGTCCTCTCCAGATTACCGGCGTATCCTCGGTAGGAAGCATCAGGTTAATAGAGATCACTTTGATCCCATTCTCTGTTTCCATAGGGTAAATGCCGTTATCATCCGCCTGGGCCGCACCTTTCAGACCATACATTTTCGGAATGGACGGTCCTGTGATATCCGCGTCAAGAATACCGACTTTCATTCCCTTTGCCGCCATGCGGTTTGCCAGAGACGCTGTTACAAAGGATTTTCCTACGCCTCCTTTTCCGCTGACGATTCCCACAACATGCTTCACAGCAGACAAAGCGTTGGCTGCGGCTCTCAGATCCTGAGGCTTATTTTTCTGTGAGCAGCCTTCACAGCTTGACTTGTCACATGTAGTACTGTTACATTCTTTTGCCATTTTACTTCTCCTTCTGATATCTTTATTTATCTGACATCGGCACATATCTGTTTCTTTACTGTGTCTCCGTTCAGGTATAAAATCTTATTTCATGAATCTGTCGATCGCCTTCTCCAGTTCCTTTATGGCGTCCCTGTCCCCATGCTCTACGGCATCCACGATACAGTGTTCGATATGATCCTGGAGAATGATCTTTCCCGTATTATTAATGGCGGATTTCACTGCCGAAAGCTGGATCAGAACCTCAGAACAGTCCCGCCCGTCCTCTACCATACGTTTGATGGATTCCAGATGGCCAATGGCTCTGGAAAGGCGGTTAAGTACAGCCTTCGTCTGTGCATGGCTGTGATGATGTTTTTCATTTTTTTCGCTCATGTTTCTCCTTTCCGCCGCACAAATGTCATTATAGCACAGCACCTAAATTTCTGTAAAGGAGCATCTCTGTTTTATCTGGGACGTAAGAATGTCAAAGATCACCGTTCCGTCCTCCAGCACTGTCTTTTCATAGGAAACGTCTTTGCCCTGGAACTTTTTCTTTATATATTCCTCCGGGTCTTCAATCTCCACTTCTTCCACAAACACGTCCCGCATCTGATTTCTGGGACATTTATTAAATATTTCCCAGATCACTTCATATTCCTTCATTTTCATCACTCTTTTCTTTTTACAGTTTTATCTGATAAACGCCCTCTATTTCCTCCGGAAAATTCTCCATGACTTCCGACATCCTGTCCTTCTCTTCCGCCGGAACAGCCCAGGCAAGTCCGCAGCTTGCGGAAATTTCCCGCGGCACCGGAAGAAGACGTCCCGGAAGCCCCTTCGCTTTACAAAACCGTTCCACGGCAATAGCTCCGCTGGTATTGTAAAAGGTAAGGATCCACCTTTCTGTTTTGACGATCATGGCTTTATCACTTTTGACGCTGCGGCAAGTGTCTCTACAATATCGTACATGTTCGTCACTTCTCCCACCTTCAGTTTATCAGAAATACCGTAATAATTCAGGCAGGTGCCGCAGCTTTTGATTTCTACGCCCTGAGCTTCCAGATTTTTCAGATCCTCAATGGAATCTGACCCCTCTGTTGTCAGAAGCACGCCTCCGTTATAAAAAAGCATTGTCTTGGGGAGCTTCTCAAGCTGTGTCACCGCAAAAAGGAAGCCCCTCATCAGCACCTTTCCAAGTTCGTCGTTTCCGTGTCCCATCACGGCCGTATCCACTGCCACTACCAGGTTTTCTTCCGGCTTTGCCGTCTCTGTATCTTTCTCTGCTTCCGGCGCCTCTTTATGGGCAGCTCCGTTTACAGAGAGGATAACCTGAAATTCATGCTCGCCAAGTCTCTTAGCTGCCACTTCCGCTCCTGAATTTTTTCCCATTCTTGTAAGATTCTGAACTGCTGTCTCGTTATCCACCAGCACTGTGACTACAGCTTCTCCCTCAACACTGTCCAGCACTTTTTTGGTTTTTATGACCGGAACCGGGCACTGCTCGCCTCTGGCGTCCACAATATATCTATGTTCCATTATTGTCAGCCTCTTTTCTCGTTTTTTTCATTGTACCAGACCTTTCCGGCCAATGCAACGCCGCCTGACATAAGATTTCCAGATTCTTCCTGTGCAAAAAATTTACAGAAATTTGTCGAAAAGAATTGAACTTCCTATTGGAATAGCGTATAGTAGATATACCTTAGAACGTAAACAGACCAAAGGAGAGACGCCATGCAGCTTTTAAAAGACCGTATTCTGAAAGATGGAATTGTAAAACCGGGAAATATTCTGAAAGTAGACAGTTTTCTGAATCACCAGATGGACATTACGCTTATCAACGAAATCGGCAAAGAATTTAAAGCCCGTTTCTCAGACTGCCCTATCACAAAAATCTTAACTATCGAGGCTTCCGGTATCGGGATTGCCTGTATCGCAGCTCAATATTTTCATGTTCCCGTTGTTTTTGCAAAGAAAGCCCAGAGCCTGAATCTGGACGGAGAAATGTACTGTTCCAAAGTAGAATCCTTCACACACAAAAAAGTATATGATGTGATCTTATCTAAAAAGTTTCTGGGACCGGACGATCATGTTCTCCTGATCGATGATTTTCTGGCCAATGGCTGCGCCCTTCTGGGACTGATCGAGATCGTAAAGGAATCAGGCGCCACTCTTGAGGGAGCCGGCATTGTCATTGAAAAAGGATTCCAGGACGGCGGAAAGAAGATCCGCGATATGGGCGTCCGCCTTGAATCTCTTGCAATTATCGATTCTATGACTGACGATTCACTGACCTTCCGGGAAGCCTGATCTTCTCTGAACGGCAGTTCCTGTGTTAACATGTAAAAAAGTATATCAGATTACAATATCAGCCCGGAAGTTCTGCCATCAGGCCGTTCTCCCGGGCTGTTTCTATTGCCTTCATTTTTCCTGCTCTGTCTCATCCGCCATCTTAAGTTTTGTCCTCTCCGCCTTCTTTTCTTCCGGCGTCGGAGTCGACTCTTCTTCATCCGGCGTTGGGGTCGGTGTCGGTTTCGATGTCACTTTCGGCGTTGACATCGGTTCCGGCGTTGATGTTGGTTCCGGAGTCGGCGTCGGTTCCGGCGTCGGCGATGGTTCCGGCGTTGGGGTCGGCGTTGCCTCCGGAGTCACTTCATCTTCTGTATAATAGCCGTTATCGATCAGGATCTCATAATTATCCGCGTCGATCACCTGTGATTCACAAAGATACGCGCCTACGATCTTCACTCCGTTATCATAAGATTCATAATCGTTTACTTCCGGCTCCTCGGCCTCAGGATCCTCTTCCCGCACAAGATATGCGTCCACCATGTCCTCGCACCGCGCCGCCATTTCTCTCGGATCCATAAAAATACTGAAGGCCAGCCTTCCTGACGCAATGCTCTTTACTGCCTCCGCGTCACAGCCGACTCCTGTGATCATCGGCCACGCCTCGCTGCCGGCGGCAATCCCATGCTGATCCAGTACAGAGCAGATCTGCAGAGCAGCTTCGTCAAATCCTGTACAGATAATGTCAGGGGCTTCTCCTGTTTCGTAATACTCTTCCAAAGTTTCCTGCATCCTGCTTTCCGCCAGACTTCCGCTCCAGCGCAGAAGACCGGTATCGTCAAAAGAGAGTTTTCCGGAAGGACATTCCAGAGTTCCGTCATCCAGATAAGGCTGAAGCACCTCCATCAGCCCGTTATACAAAAACAGCGCCTGGGAATCGTCCAGTGAACCCATAAAAAATTCAATTGTCCTGGAACCTTTCTCCTCTCTGACTTTATCCAGCTCCTGACGTTCTACGATCTCTTCGCCGATCTGGCGCCCTACCTGACGCCCTCCGAAAGCAGTGTAATAATTTACGGCGTTCGTATCCATGATCAGCTCATCATAGGAAAACACCGGAATGTCCGCTTCTTTCACATCGGCAAGAACATCAGGAAGCCCATAAGGATCCACTGGCGCTATGATAAAAGCGGCCACCTTTTCTTCTGTCAGTTCCTGGATCTGGGACACCTGTCTGGATACGTCTCCCTCTGCATAATCAATAAGCGGTTCATAACCGTCTTCCTCAAGATTGCTCTCCAATGCCTCCGCATCTACGGACCATTCGTCCTCATCCGGAAGCAGTACCGCCACCTTCAGCGCGTCCTCTTCATCCTCTGTTTCTTCCTCTTCTTCTGCTGCCTTATCTTCGGAATCCGCTTCGCCGTTTTCCTTCTTTTCTTCTTTGTTTTTTTCCGTTTTTTTATCTCCGTTTACACCGGCATCTTCTGTTTTCTCACCATCTTCCGTAATCTCTCCAGAACCTTCGCCCTCTGTCTGGGCGCTTTCGCTGGCTGCTTCTGTCGCTTCATTTTCGCCGCAGCCGGCAAGAGAAACGGAAGCAAGGAGGATTCCCAGTAAAATACCTGCGGTCTTTTTTTTCATGCTTCTGTCCTTTCTGTCTACAGTCCTTTATAGTCCTTTGCCAGGATTTTCAGATAATCACGATAGGCAGACGCTATTTTTTTCGGTTTCACAATATGTACATCCTGCCCCATTGCGGTCAGCCATCCGAAAAAATACGGTCCGGATATCTGAGGCGCCGTTACGGACAACTGTCCCGATGCTTTTATCTTATACTTTCCTATATTGCCGAAGTATTCCCTGACCTCCTCTTCTCTTTCTTTTTTGCAGAGAAGCTTCATAGTTTTTCCGGCTTCAAAGATTTCTTCGCCTCTTACCCTGGGATTTCCACAGATCTCTTCCGCCCGGCTGTCTGCCGCATCCTCCGTATCCTGTCCGCAGGCTCCACTGTCCTCAGGGACATCCTCTCCGGCTTTTTCTTCCGCTTTCGGCTGCAGGTAATAACCGCCTGTCCGTCCCCTTTTATATTGAATATCGTATCCAAAATCCCTCAGCGCTTCCATATCGTCATAAATACTTTTTCGCTCCGCGCTGATGCCGTACCGGCCCATATTATCCAGGATTTCCTGCATCGTCACCACTTTATGTTCCCCGGTATCACCAAGCAGTTTTTCCAAAATTAGAATCTTTATTTTCTGATTATGTGATTTTGCCATGCCAAACCCCTTATCTATATTCCGAAAAGAAGAAAGGTGTCAAAAGCAACTTGCTTTCGGCACCCCTCCCCGAATCTTAATCTTCCGGTACAAATTCCTCTTTGCCTACTCCGCAGACCGGGCATACCCAATCTTCAGGAAGGTCTTCAAATGCAGTACCCGGCTCGATACCGTTGTCCGGATCGCCGATCTCAGGATCATATACATATCCGCATGGTTCGCATACATACTTCTTCATAATAGTTAACTCCTTTCAGATTAACAGTCTGAATGCGGACAGCCGTCCGTATTCATAGTTTATTATACCGTCCCCCAATTTTGAAATCAAGTACTATTTCAGAAATCTACTGCATATATATGCATTTGCTTCCTTTTCCTGCCTGTCGTCCAGCGGCGTCAGTTCCACATCATCCCCGTATTTTTTCTTCAGCGCCCGTAAGATCAGCCAGTCGGCAAGCTGCGGGTTTTTTGGAAGAAGAGGTCCGTGGAGATACGTTCCGATCACATTTTTATATACTACGCCTTCATATCCCGTTTTTCCATCATTTCCCGAACCGTAAAGAACCTTTCCAAGAGGCTTGTTATCTTTTATATATGTTCTGCCGCCGTGATTTTCAAAACCCACCACCGGCATTTCAAACAGCTCGCTCTTTAATATGATATTGCTGATCAGTCTGCCCTGGCCCTGCTCTGTATACATATCCACCAGTTCCAGTCCGGTGATCGTTCCCTGGTCTGTTTTATAGTAATTGCCTAAAAGCTGATAGCCTCCGCAGATGGCGATCACAACGCCGCCGTTCTCCACATATTCTTTAAAATCCTTCCGGATTTCTTTAAGCTTTTCACAGACAAGCATCTGCTCCCTGTCTGAGCCGCCTCCAAGAAGGACAATATCAAGAGCGGAAAAATCTATTTTATCGTTCAGTTCATACACGATAGTTTCCGCCTGGATCCCTCTCCACTGGCACCGTTTCATCAGACACTGGATATTTCCTCTGTCACCGTACAGATTTAAAAGATCTGGATATAAATGTCCTATCGTAAGCTTCATTTTCTCTCTTCCTCCAGTCTTTTCAGTATATTTCTTGTGCTGAAAAGCGCCGTGTAGTTTACAAGCACATACAGATTTCCTGTTCCATCGGAAATCCTTTTACGGATTGCGTTTTCCACATTTTCTTCCAGTTCAGAAGAGATATCCACATATTTCAGCCTCAGCCTCATGTCATAACACCGGATACCGCTGACCGTAATGGAACGGATGCTTTCCTCCCGGAAAAGATCAAAGTCCACATCCCACAGCCAGGAAATGTCAATTCCGTCCTGAGCGTTATCATTAATGACGATGATCACGTCTTTCGGCGCTGTGTCCTGCATTATGGCGGAAATATTCTGATTGAATCCTGCCGGGTTTTTCGCCAGATTTAAAGTAACGCCTGTGCCGCTGATGCGGAACTGTTCCATTCTCCCGTTTTCCGGGTTAAATCTTTTCAGCATATCCTGGAAATGCTCTGCTGAAAATCCTGCGCTTCTTATTCCCGCATAGGCTGCCAGGATATTGTAAACATTATAAAATCCTTTGTAATCAGCGGAAATCAGCCTGTTTTCCACACGGAAAGACAAACGGTCCCCTACCTTCACGTCATAAGCGTCAAAATCCGGATCCGGTCTTTTAAATCCGCACTCCGGACAAAGGTAATCTCCAAGCTGGCTGTAATGGTAAAAACTGTACTCCAGCTTTGCCCCGCATCTTTTGCAGAACCGTCCCTCCCGGATCTCATTTGTTTCATTTTTCATTACCGGCTGGCTGATCCCGTAAAAAATACAGGGATTTCCGCTGTCCATCGCAAGGTAGGCTGACAGGGCATCGTCGCCGTTGACGATCACTTTCATTTCCGGAAGGGTTTTTATCATAGATTCCAGAATGTTCATTGTGATGTCAATTTCTCCGTACCTGTCCAACTGATCCCGGAACAGATTCGTCATTAACATATAATCCGGCTTTATTTCCGGAAAAATATATTTCGTAGAAGCTTCGTCCGCTTCAATACAGGCGTAATCTGCGTCAATATGTCCGTTGAGCCGTGCTCCCAGAACAAAAGCCGCCGCCACGCCGTTCAGCATATTGGAGCCTGTGTGATTACAGATCACTTTCTGTCCTTCTGCCTCCAGAGCCGCGCAGAGCATATTGTTCGTAGTGGTCTTTCCGTTTGTTCCGCAGACCGCAAAGATTCCTTTCCGCACCTCTGCCGCCATCTCCTGAAGTATGGGAGGATATATCTTCAAAGCGATCTTTCCAGCCCATGTGACACCCTGTCTTCCCATCTTTTTGCAGATATAGCCTGCGGTTTTAGCCGCCCATACGGCTATGATTCTTTTCACATTCATATTTTTCTGTATCCTCTGATGTATTCTGCCAAAAACTGCTTTCTTTCCAGGTAGTATACCCTTTTTGATCTTATTTGTGCGCTTTTGCCATAAACTTCTCTATTTCTTCCGGTGTCTTTGGAATTCCCCTGGTCAGCACATCGCATCCGTCTTCCGTAACCAGGATTGTATCCTCGATCCTGATTCCAATTCCTAATTCCTCAAAGTAGAGTCCCGGTTCCAAAGTAAACATCATATCTTTTTCCAGAACCGCCTCATCGTTTCCTACATCATGGGTATATAATCCGATGTAATGTCCGGAGCTGTGAAAATAATATTTCATGATTTCTTCCGGCTTCTGGATCATCCCAAGGCGCATCAGTTCCCTGGCCATTACTTCCTTACTGATTTCCTGCAGTTCATTTTTAGGCTGTCCGGGCTTTGTTTTAGCAATTGCCGCTTCCAGGCCCTTCAGCACAACCTCATAAAGCGCCCTTTGCTGATCTGTAAAGCGGCCGTTTACCGGAAATGTTCTGCTGACGTCAGACGCATATCCTCCCCACTCCGCTCCAAGGTCAAAAAGGATCATATCGCCGTCCTCCATCCTGCGGTTATTAGCCATATAATGCATAATGCAGGCGTTTTTTCCGGAAGCGGCTATTGTAGAAAAAGCATGTCTGGCATTCCTTGATTTTAAGGCAAAGTCAAAATGAGCCTCTATCTCATACTCATGCATTCCCGGTTTCAGATTTTCCAGGATAGCCTTCACACCTTCTGTAGTGATCTCGCAGGCTTTCCGGTGAAGGTCGATCTCTTCTTTTGTTTTTACCTGACGCATAAGCGCCAGATCCCCAAAGGTGTTATGCACTTTCAGATAAGGATAGCAATCCAGTACCTTCCGTGTGAATTTCTGTGCAGGATTCTGGGTAAATCCTTCCTCCCAGTTGGCAATATCTACATAAAGATGCTCGATGGCATTTCTTCTTCCAAAAAACGGAAGTTTTTCTTCAAATCTTTCCAGATACTCCACCTGCTGGATTCCTGTTTCGCTTTTCACTGTATCTTTGTCGTATGAGATCCCCTGCCAGCGGGCTTTCATTTCATCCGGATGATCAATAAACAATGTCTCTTTATATACTCCATGAATTTTAGATGCGACAAAAACAGCTTTCGGCTGGTCAAATCCAGTAAGATAATAAAAATTCGCGTAAGGGGTAAAGGGAAACATCTGATCTCCCCGATCCTCTTTTTCTTCTCCGGAAAAAACGAAGCCTATGGAGTTGTCTTCCAGCAATTCTCTGTACAAGCTGCGCCTTGACGCATGAAATTCCCTGCTTACCATTTTTGTTTCCTTCTTTCTCTTCTGTCATTTTCATTATGATTTTACGATACTTCTTTCAGAATATCAATAGAAACAGGGCCTTCTGCGCTTAAATCCGCAAAAGGCCCCGACATATTTTCTAATTTTTATTATCCAGATACTGAAGATATTTCTCCTGAACCTCTTTCATATAAGTCCGTGAAATCGGTATCACCATATCCTTCATGATAATGCTGTTGCTTTTCATCCCGATAACGCTTTCCATATTTACAAAAAAACTCTGGTGGCATCTGATGATATGACTGTTTGTAAGCTGCTCCTCAAAATCCGCAAGCTTTCCCCGGCAGTGAAATTCTTTTCCGTTTATCAGATGAAAGTTCACCGTATGAAGGCTGCTCGATATATACATAATCTCCTGATGTCTGATCGTATAAATTCTCGCTCTGTAGCGAAAAACAACCGCAGGTTCTTTGACCATTCCCAAACGGTCCAGAACAGCTTTTACTTCTAAACCGGCTACTGGCTTTAACAAATATTGAAACGCAAATACATCAAAAGCTTCTCTGTAAAATTTATCGCTTTCAGACACAAACACGATAGGAAGCATTTCATCAATCTTCCGCAATTCTTTTGCTGTATCGATTCCATTTTTCTCTTTCATACAGATTGCCAGAAAAACAAGATCATACAGATGGTCCTGTTTTTCCAAATCCTCTAACAATTGATTTCCCCTTGTATATTTTGTAATTCTGCTGTCCGCAAGAATATTTCTGATACAATTTTCCAGAATATCCGCATCCTGCAGAGAATCATCACAGATGGCAACCGCGAACTTCTTCGCAGTGTTCATCGTCCGCATCACTCCTTCTGATATTTCTCATGAAATATGAAATATATCTTCCCACTATACTATTAGGTAATATTATAACATATTTTATGCGCCGGTTTTACCCCCCCCCTTATTATTTTTTGACATTTATCCGGTTATTTATGCCTTTGTCTTTATTTCATATGAAATTTAACCTTTCACACATTCATAGCGTCAGCATACAAGATGACAATACGGTGGAGAAAGGGCTGATTCCTATAAAGTGAAGAAAAGGATATCCGCACAGACGGATATCCTTTCTCAATTTCATTAATTATACCAGTTCGATCAGAACCTCCATAGCTGCATCGCCTTTACGCGGTCCGATCTTTACGATTCTTGTATAACCGCCGTTGCGTCCTACATACTTCGGAGCTACTTCTTCAAACATCTTCTTAACCATGTCGACGTTTTTGGTGTTTTTCTTTCTTCCTGCGCCTTTAGCCGGCACTTCTTTTACAGGATAGAACACCTTCATCATCTGACGGCGTGCATGAAGTCTGGAAGGAGCATCTTTTGTGATCTCTTTCTGAACTTCGTCATATACGGTTTTCTTTTTGCCGTCTACGACTTCTTTTACTCTCTTGCCGTCAGCGTCCTTGCGGGCAACTTTTGCTGTAACGGTAACAGTCTCAAAATTGTCCTTTTCACGAACAGCCATAGCGATAAGGCTTTCTGCGATCTTGCGGATCTCTTTAGCCTTTGCTTCAGTTGTAACAATTTTTCCATGATACAGAAGGTTTGTCACCTGGTTTCTTAACAGAGCTTTTCTCTGATCAGAAGTTCTGCTTAATTTTCTATATTTTGCCATTTTATTTTCCTCCATCTGCGGGACATCAGAACACGCTTGTTCGGACTTACTGCCCTGATGCTTTGGCACCCCGCCCTACATTTTATTATTCCTCGGTGGGCTGAAGCTGCAGTCCCAGTTCTTTCAGTTTCGCCAGCACTTCCTCCAGCGACTTGCGGCCCAGATTACGAACCTTCATCATATCGTCAGGAGTCTTATTGCAAAGCTCTTCTACCGTATTAATGCCAGCTCTCTTGAGACAGTTGTAGGAACGAACAGACAGCTCAAGTTCGTCAATGCTCATTTCCAGAACTTTCTCTTTTTCATTGTCCTCTTTCTCGATCATTACCTCAGCAGTTTTCGCATTCTCGGAAAGGTCGATGAACAGGCTCAAATGCTCGCTTAATACTTTTGCTGCAAGGCTTACCGCCTCATCGGGATCCAGCGTGCCGTTTGTGTAAACATCCAGTGTAAGCTTGTCAAAATCTGTAACCTGGCCTACACGGGTATTTTCCACGATCATATTCACTCTGTCAACCGGAGTATAGATCGCGTCCACCGCGATCACGCCAATAGGCATATCCTCGGTTTTTCCTTTGTCAGCGCTCACATAACCGCGGCCCTTGGTGATAGTCAGCTCCATCGCAAGCCTGCAGTCTTTGCCGCCGTTTAATGTTGCGATCACCTGGTCCGGATTCATGATCTCAATGTCCTGATCTGTCTGAATGTCTGCGGCAGTTACAACGCCTTTTCCCTCGCACTCAATGTACGCGGTCTTCGGTTCATTGTCCGTGCTGTTGTTTTTGATCGCAAGACTTTTCAGATTCATAATAATCTCAGTAACATCTTCCTTTACTCCCGGAATCGAACTGAATTCATGCAGCACACCGTCGATCTTTACCTGGCTCACGGCTGCTCCCGGAAGGGAAGACAGCATGATTCTCCTGAGAGAATTGCCGAGAGTAGTACCATAACCTCTTTCCAGCGGTTCCACTACAAATCTGCCAAATTTTTTATCTTCTGATATCTCAGTAATTTCGATTTTTGGTTTATTAAAATCAAACACTATAAGATTCCCTCCTTCTGGAAAGCTACGCTGCGCTTTTTAGGCTTTATTTAGAATACAGCTCGACGATAAGCATTTCGTTTACCGGAACGTCGATTGCCTCTCTGTTGGGAAGCTCTTTGATCGTTCCTGTTAACGCTTCCTGGTTTACATCCAGCCATTCCGGAACAAGTCTTCCACCTGTTACTTCCAGAATTCCTTTGTATCTGTCAGAACCTTTGCATTTTTCTTTGATTTCAATAACATCTCCGGCTTTTGTAAGATAAGACGGAATGTTTACGCACTTGCCGTTTACAAGTACATGCTTATGGTCAACGATCTGACGTGCTTCACGTCTTGTTCTTGCAAATCCCATACGGAACAGAACGTTGTCCAGTCTGCTTTCCAGCATGACCATCAGGTTCTCACCTGTCTGGCCCGGCATTCTGTCGGCTTTCTTATAGTAGTTACGGAAAGGTTTCTCAAGAACTCCGTAAATGAATTTTGCTTTCTGTTTTTCTCTTAACTGTAAACCGTACTCAGAAACTTTTCTGTTTGCACGTTTTAACTGTCTTGTGGATTTTTTATCAATTCCCAGATAAATCGGATCCAGACCAAGAGATCTGCATCTTTTCAGAACGGGCACTCTATTTACTGCCATTGCAAGCTACCTCCTCAATTAGACTCTTCTGCGTTTTGGTGGACGGCATCCGTTGTGCGGAACCGGTGTTACGTCACGGATACTTGTTACTTCAAGTCCGCATGCCTGAAGGGCGCGGATTGCAGCTTCACGTCCGGAACCCGGACCTTTCACCATAACATCTACAGTTTTTAATCCATGAATCAGAGCAGCCTTTGTTGCAGTCTCTGCTGCCATCTGTGCTGCATAAGGGGTAGATTTCCTTGAACCTCTAAATCCCAGACCGCCGGCACTTGCCCAGGAAAGAGCGTTTCCTTCGTTGTCTGTCAGTGTAACAATCGTATTGTTAAAAGAAGACTGGATATGTGCCTGTCCGTGTTCAACGTTTTTCTTGACACGACGTTTTGTTGTCGTTTTTCTGGTTGCTTTTGCCATTTTAAAACTAACCTACACTTTCCTTTGATTTGTCAATATGTCATTAAGTACTCTGCTTATTTCTTTTTGTTTGCTACTGTTCTCTTCGGACCTTTGCGGGTTCTTGCGTTTGTCTTTGTCTTCTGTCCACGAACCGGCAGTCCTTTACGATGACGAATACCTCTGTAGCATCCGATTTCCTGCAGTCTCTTGATATTCAGAGCGATTTCACGGCGAAGATCACCTTCAACCATCATTGTCTCATCGATTACAGCGCTGATTCTCTTAACTTCATCGTCAGTCAGATCTCTGACACGTGTGTCAGGATTTACTTCCGCCTGAGCAAGGATCTTGTTTGCGCTTGGTCTCCCGATACCATAAATGTAGGTAAGACCGATTTCTACACGTTTTTCTCTTGGTAAGTCTACACCAGCTATACGAGCCATGTACTGTTTCCTCCATTTTCCGTTTTCTGAAAGCGTCGCATCGTACACCACTTGCAGCATGCAAGGTGAAATGGGGTGCATCTTCTGTTCCGCTTCCGTATTCTGTTCCTAATTGGGGTGCCTCGGTAAAACACCCAGCCGTCCCTGGCGCGAGACAGCCTTTCCGAAATTGCAGCTATACTGCCGCTGTTGCCTCTCGGTATTAGGCAATACATGCTTTCATAAGATTACTAAACAGTCCGAACAACCCATCCGGGTGTATCAGACTACAGCCGCACGTTTCACAAACATTAACCCTGTCTCTGTTTGTGTTTTGGATTTTCACAGATTACTCTGATAGATCCTTTTCTTTTGATGATCTTGCATTTTTCGCAGATCGGCTTTACAGATGATCTTACTTTCACTGGAAATCCTCCTTCCGTAATTTAGGCTTGAATCTGCAGTTATAGACGCACTCCTAGCGCGTTCGCATTATAGTCTATCATTATCTTCCTGGAATTGCAAGCGTTTTTTTCATTTTTTTGCAGGATTTTACCCGTTTCAATAGGATAAAATCCCGCTGTCTTTAAAATATGGATTTTCCTCCTATTCTCCTGCGCCCTGGAAAATCTCTGCAATGGGAGAATCTGCCGACAGGATCACTGTCTTGTTTTCACCCTTCATAGAATTTTTCAGCGCGTCGAGACTGCGGACAAAGGAATAAAATTCTGTTCTTCCTTCTTCTCCGTACGCTTCCGCGAGGATTTTCATATATTCCTGTTCGCCTTCCGCCTCCAGGATCTCCGCCTGTTTTCTGGCGTCGGAAATCTGAATCGCAACTTCTTTATCAGTAGTATTGCGGATCACTTTCGCTTCCGAACTTCCTTCTGCCGTATAGGTGGCGGCAATATTATCGCGCTCGGAAATCATCCTCTCATATACGGCTTCTTTATTATCATCCGGAAGATCCAGCTGTTTTGTCTCAAATAGGATGACGGATACCCCGTACTGCGCCATATTGTCATCCACCGCATTCATTACCATTTGGGACAGCTCTCCGTCTCTGCTGGTGATCACCTCGTCCTGAGACATACTGCTGATCGCGTTTTTTGTAGCATTGTAAACGGCTGTGTTGATCCTGCTTTCTCCATTTTCAATAGACGAATTCAGCGTCTGGGCGAATTTCAGCGGGTCTGTGATCTTCCAGATCACATAGCTGTCCGTGATCATAGTCTTTTTGTCTCTTGTGATCACATCCGACGGCGCCAGATCGTAGAGGAGCGTCTGCTTTGGAAGCGTAGCCGTAGTTTCCACAAAGGGGATCTTCAGACTGATCCCCGGCTTGTCGATCACCCGCTGTACCTTTCCAAACTGGCGTACCAGCTTATATTCATTCTGTTTTGTCACTGTCAAAGACGCGCCTGCCGCAAAGAGTACCACAAGTCCTGCCAGCGTCATAATTATGCCTTTCTTCTTCATTACTGTTCACCTCCCTTGACATTCTCTGCTTCTGACGCAGAAGCTTTTCCTTCTGTTCCGGCGCTGTCTGCGGATTCCTGACTGCTTTCCGTTCCGGCAGCGCTGTCCTTCGATCCGCTTACAAAAGAATCCAGCGGAAGCACTTTCTGCGTTCCGTCCCCGTTATCAATGATCAGTTTCATATCCGGCAGCACATCTTCCATTGTCTCATAGAACATCCGAAGTTTTGTGACCTCAGGATTTTTTACATATTCTTCATACATGGCGTTAAACCGCGCCACCTCTGCTTCCGCTTCATTAATACGTACCTGCTTTGCCGCTTCCGCGTCCTGGATGATCTGATCCGCCTGGGCCTCGGCCTCCGGAAGCTGTTCGTTTCTATATTTATTCGCGTTATTGACTGCGGTTTCCTTGCCCTGCTTGGCAGTCTCCACAGCCTTAAACGCCCGCATAACCTCCTGTGTAGGCGGTTCGGAATCCTGGATCGTGATATTCACAAGCTGAATGCCTACATCCTGTTCTTCCATCTTCTCCATGATCATTTCCCGGATCTTTGCCTGGATCTCACTCTTTCCTGTAGTCAGCACATCGTCCACTGAATAACTGGCAATCACTGTACGGATACAGCTCTGTGCGATACTTTTCAGGATCTCTACCGGTTCCTGCGAAGTGTACAGGAATTTCACCGGTTCTGTAATTCTATATTCCACGAAAAAATCCACATCGATAAAATTATAATCTGATGTGATCATGATTCCTTCGTTTGTTACCACTTCATTGGAATCCTGCTGATATCCGATAGGAAATCCCTGGATCGTGGTATTTACCTTCTGTACCTTCTGAATAAGCGGTATTTTAAAATGAAGTCCCGTTTCCGTTACTGCTTTCGGAACGCCGAAGGTGGTAAGTACTGCCTGCTCCTGTTCCTGGATCTGATAAGTGCAGTCCGTTGCAAAAACTCCGGCCACCGCCAGCACAAGGATCACCGCAGCCGCTCTTTTCATCCCTTTTCCTACTTTTGGCTTTTTCGGTTTCCACCGTTTTCTCATATTGTCCATGTTCATATTAAAATCTTCCATGTTCCCTCCTTCTCACCGCCTTTTTGCGGCATTTTTTATACTTTTTCTCTTTCTTCGTCCCCTTGATCAGCATCTCGGTTCCCCTGCCTTCTTTGTTTTTTGTGTGAAGGAAAATCCTGTCACGATCTCCCTTTTTACGGAGCTCCACTCTTTATAGAAAAGAAAAAGACTTTTATTCCAGACAGTTGCTCTCTGTCCTAAAATAAAAGTCTTGCTGTTTACTTCATATCGCGAATATCTTGTTCTGATATCGTGCTGACGCCAATATGTACCACTGCCCAAAACACATTCCCGGTTTCAAACCCGTGGCCGCTACTCCCTTTTCTATGATCGGGATAATATCATATGGGGAATCAAATTGCAAGTATCTTTCATTAAAATCTGAAAAATCATGATACTGCACAAAAATGTCTTCCCTTTTTTGTATAAATATCGTTCAGACAGCCGCGGGAAAGCTGTTTCTAATATTTCAGTTCCACATTTTTTACATCGGTGATCATCATATGGCCTGGAGCATGGGTAATGGCGATGGATGGCTTTGACTCCATTACAACGTTCTGTGGTGTTACGCCGCAGGGCCAGAATACCGGCACTTCACCTTCGCGGATCGTTACCATTTCGCCAAAATCCGGTTTGTTGATATCCTGTATTCCAATCGCTTCCGGCGCGCCGATATGCACGGGAGCGCCGTGAACGCGGGGCATTTCTCCTGTTATCAGTACAGCCCTTGGAATCAGCTCATAAGGGATCGGCCGCATGCTCACCACCATATTTCCATGGAATATCCCGGCGGGCGTACATGGAATATTTGTCTTATACATCGGAACGTTGCAGCCTTCCTCTATATGACGTACAGGAACATTCGCTTCCAGGAGCGCCGCCTCAAAGGAAAAGCTGCAGCCGATCAGAAAACTCACAAAATCATCCTGCCAGAATCCGGAAACGTCCGTATACTCTCCGTCCAGTACGCCGTTGCGATAAATCCTGTATTTCGGAATATCCCTTGCAATATCCGCATTCTCTGCAATTGTATGAAAATAACGGCTGCCCGTATCGCTGACTTCCAGAATGGGACAGGACTGGGGATTTCTCTGTGTAAACAGAAGGAAATCATATGCCAGATCCCTGGGAAGCACCACCAGGTTTCCCTGAGCGTATCCCGCGCACATTCCCGCTGTGGGAGAAGTGATCTTCTGCTCTCTTATCAATTCACGTACTTCCTTTGGCGACATATTTGTTATATCCATAATTTTCCTCCTTCTGTCACTTTGAAATTTACATCTGTAAAAATTATATCTTATCCGCTGTGTCCGGGTCAAGATGAAATCCCGGGCACATTCCGCATTTCACCGTTTTTCGATGTTTATGCAGAAAGCTTTTTAGCCGTCCCGCTTACTTTTCTGCAATAAAACAGCAAAAGCTTCCATGCCCCCACTCCTGCTGCAAAAAGCAATACGCCGACAAACAGGATAAGAAGAAATTCCGCCGCCGGATTAATAGGAACTGAAGCGCCCATAAATATTCCCACGTTTTCCATATAAGGCAGTCCCAGACCTAAAATACGGTCGAGGAATTTCACTGCGCCAATAACCGGACAGATTGCTCCGCATACGACAAACACCGGAGCTATAACGGCAAGCGTAGGGATCACGATCATTCCCGAGAATCCCACCACACTGAAAAAAGCGCATGCTATCAGAAATCTGTTCAGGCTGAATCCTCTCTTTTTTACCAGGATATCTCCCAGATATGCCTTCGCCAGTTTCTTGGGATCGCCCAGCCTTTCAATAATTTCTTCCGCAGACATTCCATTTCCCTGCAATTCCTGCATTTCACTTTTGATCTCATTGATAATATCAATCCGTTCAGAAACAGCAACAGGTTTCAGATACTTTTCCAGTTTTCCAAGATAAGCGTTTAATTCCTTTTCCATAGTTATTCCCCCCGTATATCATTGATCGCATTCATTAGATTCTCCCATTCGACAGACATCGCCGCAATGTATTCCTCTCCTTTTTCTGTGAGAGAATAATATTTTCTTGGCGGCAGGCCTTCTGTCCCTTCTCTCCAGAAAGAGAAAATGTATTCCTCTTTCAACAGCCGCCGGAGCAGGGGATAAATTGTATTTTCTTTTGCCGCGATAATGGGATACTTATCCAGAATGCTGATGATCTCATATCCATATGAGGACTTCTGCTTGATCAGAAGCAGGATGCAGAACTCCAGCGTTCCTCTTTTGATCTGTGATTTCCAGTCGTCAATATTCATCTTCCTTGCCTCCTCTATATACAGTGTACCACACAGTATATTGTTAGTAAATAGTATATTGTTTTTCCGAGGTATGAAAATAACAAAAAAATCGGCAGGGGAAATCCCTGCCGTCTCCGCTTCATATATAAATTTCTCATGTCATAGGTGTTCCTACTTCGATCAGATTGCCGTCCGGATCGTAAAATCTCACGACTTTCTGGCCCCAGTCGTGTGTCATAAGCCGGCTGACATATTGAATAGAGGGATATTGATTTTCCAGTTTTTCAACAAATCCCTCTATATCTTTTTCTTCAAAATACAGTTCACAGGAATTGTTTTGGGGAATAACATCTTGTCTCAGAAATTTTCTCCAGATTTTTTCATCCTGCAGTACAAGTCCTTCTGTTAAGATCATATTTCCGTCATTGTCCAGCACCACGTCAAGACCAAAGAGATCATGGTAAAATTTTCTGGACTTTTCTATATCTTTTACAACAATCAAAACGTTCTTCAGCTTCATTACAGGTATCCCTCCAAATTTTCTTCTTTCCGGATCTGCCCGTTTTTCAGATGCCGGTTCCCGAATAAAATTTATCCAGTAATCGGCCCAGATCCTGAGGATTCTCCTCGTTTACTACATGTCCGGTATTCTGGATGATCTTTAACTTTGCATTTTTCATATTTTGCCGCAGATATCTTGCTGATTTCATATTGGCCCTGTCTTTTTTTCCGCAGATGATAAGGGCAGGACATGTTATGTCTTTTACTCTGTCGCTGAAATCCAGATTTTTCATGGAATTTCCAAGCAGAAAAGTATCTCTTTTATTGAACGCCATATTCTGAAAAACAGATTCCGGAAGAAATCTGAAAATCATATTTTGAATACGGAACATTATCTTCGGCACTTTATGAGGAGTACCGATCAAAACAAGTGTTTTTACTTTTTCCGGAAAATCCAGGGTGTAGTTCAGTGCCAGAATACCGCCCAGCGAAAGTCCGCATAAATGAATCCGGCCGTCAATCCTGCCGCAGTACTCTATAAATGCAGCGTATAAATTTTCATAAACAGCTTCTTTTCCTTTAAGAATCGAGGCCAAATCCGGACACAGAATATCTCCGCTGTTTTTCATACAGGACAGGGTGGCTTTCCAGCTTTCTGCCCTATGTCCCGAACCATGGATAAATATTTTTTTCAGTGCGCAATGTCCGCTCATATCTTTCATAAGAATATCCTCCCCTGCGTTGAAATTTTCAGAACCAATTTACCTTCTCTTCCCTGAACTGCGGAATAGGACCGTTGTCATAAGGATTATAATTATTACAGTTGCATCCAAACTCCTTCAAAGATTTTATTTTATTCTCTGCAGTCCATTCGATCAGTGACATCCCGTTAAATTCTTCAATTTTTCCTGTATTCATTTCATTTTTGAAATACCATTCCACAACCGTCTGGTTTTCTTTGTGAAAAAACTGCTTTATATCCCATTCGAGGACTTTCCCCCGCGTGTTCCACTCGACAAACCAGTGCTTTACTGTTTTTCGGTCCGTATACTTTGGTCCCCAGTTTTCCGTATACTCCACGTCTTCTGTAAAAATATGGTCAATGCCTAAATCCTTCTGGCAAATCCACATTCTGAACCATAAACGGATAATCCTTTCTCTTTCTGTCATTAAATCTCACCTCAGAAATCCAGCTTTTGTTGGAACGCTTCTATAACCGGAGCTAAAGAAACATAGTCAACAAAATCTACTTTTGAATTAAAGGTTTCTATCATAGCGTTCACCTCGGCAGTTTTCTTATCTTCCGGAAGCCCTTTTGCTTTGTGATATAAAAGCGTCATCATCGTCTTATGCCTGAAGCTCAGTTTTTGATAATCGATACCGCCTCTCAGATGAAAAATATCCGCAGACTTCATTATGTTCTCGGGCACCTGCTTCGCCATGGCTTTTCTGATATTATTTATATTTTCTTTGTCGTGCACATCCGCCAGGCCTACAGTCACGATCATCAATTTTACGCCATTTGGTAATATTTTGATTATTTTTCTTAATCCCTTTATCCCGCCTGCATATAACGCGCCAAAATACACGATTTGTCCGTATTGAGCCAGATCATTTACAGACTCATATGTTACTGCTGGAAAATGAACGATTTCAGAAAATCTTTTCGCATATCTCTCTGTTGTACCATACTGGCTTCCATATATAATTAAAGAATTCATATGCCGCTAATCTCTCCAATTCTTCTTAATTCCGTAATAAACGAAAGGCTACATTATCAGTTCAGAACAAAAATACTGTTCCTGAAATTTCCTCCATCGCAAAAGAAAATAAATTCCATGCCTTGTTATTCACCTTACATATTTTTTATATCTCAATTATATCAAACAATTACATTCTCCTCTACAGTTCTCTTCCGAAAAATGTCCCAGGCAGCACCCCGCCTGGGACATTCAAAAAACGGAATTATTTCATTAATTTCTTCAAATTCCCGTTCTTTATAAACTCAAGATTCTGTCTGATTTTTTCAATCGGCCAGTTCCACCATTTCAATTTCAAAAGATCAGAAATAGTATCCTCATCAAAGCGCCTGCGTATCTGCTTTGCCGGTACACCGCCAACAATTGTGTAAGGCGGTACATCTTTCGTAACAACAGCGCGGGTGCCAATGACAGCGCCGTCTCCAACAGTAACTCCAGCCAAAATAACTTAATGAAAAAGTACGTTATTTGTCTGAAATTCTCTGGGATCATTTTTAAAATCATTATAGATTGTATAATCACCAACGCAAATGCCAGGATCTGTCACAACATTCTTTAAATAGACAGTTTCTGCATCTCTTGAACGGGGATATATTTTCTTTTCCGATATAGCCATCTTAAATTCCTCCTTGATCATTTCGTATTATGCAGCTATATCGGCCATTACAATGCAGCGCTTCACCTTCTGTCACCTCATTTACAAATGGTTCATTTTCTATTTTCTCGGTTCTATACTTCAAAAATTATCTTTTTCTGCGCTTTCTGGCCCAACCGCCATACTCACTGCTTAGCATCGCCCTCCAGCACATTTTTTACTTTCTCTAAAGTTACATGCAGTTCATCTGCGATTTCATTTTGATCATATCCTTTTATGTAAAGCTGGAATATATTTCTTGCGATTTTTATCCCCTGTTCCTCCCCTATACATTTTCCCTGCTCCTCCCCTACACGTCTTCCACGTTCCTCGCCTTCTGCTATCAGCATATCAATCGCTTTGCACATGTCATATTCCTCCTTTTGTACGACTTCATTTTTCATTTTTTTCAATTCTCCCGTTTTTGACATAGATGCGATCATCTCATATGTGTCGTCTGTTAAGCAGGAAAACTCTTTTGTATTTTTTCTGATAAATTCTGTAAGCTCCTTAGGTTCTGATGTACGCTGCAGAAATCCAAATACCAGTCTCAAATCTGTACGAAAACGTTCTGCATGAGGATACCGCCTCACATCAATCAGGTGGATCGGATAATCTGCAATCATCTCCTGTACTGATTTCGGCAGATCTTTCAGATCCATCATTTCTTTCAGGCGCAGTGGACCATCCCATTTCTTTTCTCCGAAATACAGTACCGCACTGAACACAGGAGTCAGATGATCCTCTTTGCCAAAGCCGGAAATGTATTCCGCACCGGTCAGATCTTTTTTCTTTTGATGTCTTCGGCGTATTTCCCTCCATTGGTTATCATAAAGGGCAGTATCTCCATTCAATATTTTTAGAGGCATTGCATAGTGGATATCGCTCTGTTCCTCAATGGCAAAAAGGATAACCTGCATGCCGAAACTGACTTTCCTGACTATATCCTGTGCAACAATGCGCACATGAACTACATTTCTTTCATCCTTCAGCGTCCGCGCCGCCATGCTGTCCAGGTTCATGATGTCAGACGCACATACTACACTGCTGCCTTCAAAAAATTCGTTATTCAAAAGATCGGCGATCCTGTCCGCCGCTCCCAGGTAGATTTTGGATATAACATCCCTCTTACCCATAGTTCCTCCTTTCTCCGGGAGGAACGCTTCTCTTCTGTGTCCTCCCTGCTTTCTTAAATATTTCATTAAATTGGATTTAAAAGCATAGAAATTTCACAGATTTGAATTAAAATAAGATAGGTTCTCAGATATATAGAAAATCATTTATGCTTTAACACGATGTTAGCACATATTGTTCTTTCTGTCAATAAATAAGAGATCTATTTCCCAAATCACATCAGAGAATTCAATATTTTACCATGATTATTTTCAAAATTAACTTATTCCATAAGTGTAACATCTATTAGAGCGATTTTTTCTTTCTTCCAGATTTGCCAGCCCAAATAGAAAAACAAGCTCCCCACTAAAAGCAAAAAAACAACTCAAACCATCGCATGAAATCTCCTCCACAAAATATAATTCTTTTGAAGTATTGTTCTATTTCTTTAAATTCTCTTCCTCAAATCGAGTTTCACAGATTCATTTTATCAACAATAGCTGCAGGTTTTACGCTCATTTCTACCCATGCAGGAACAAAGCCGGTCTTAACAGCGTTTCTGACTGATCTGATATTGGACCAGGCTGTACAATAAAACGGCACTTTATCCCTGTTTATGATTTCTTTTGCAAGTGCGCTTGTCAGTGCTGAGGCGATTCCCTGTCGTCTGTATTCTGGCAGCACATCCACGCCGATCTGCCACATCGCTTCACAATCAGCCGAGCAGGCTGCTAATCCAACCAGTGTATTTCCATCGTATGCGCCTACTCCAAGAATATCCAGATCTCTGCGTTCTTTGCAAAGTGCATTGCTCCATTCCGGCAGATATAATTCCCCAAAATCCTCTTGTTTTAGTATGCGCGTTTCATAGCCGCAGGAAAGAACAGGTATTCTATTTATATCCGGCAGATAATATTCTGACATAAAACATATCTTATGGCCTTTTCTGATGAGACGTTCATTCAGCCAATGTATATTCGGCGTTTCAAAGCAATGATAAAAATCAAATTTTCCCACATACTCGGACACTTCATCTATTGTTTCATTTATTGAAGCTGCCACAATGTTATTTCCATAAGAAACTAAATTACAAGTGATCGGCTCCTTCAGATATTTACGTGCATGTTTCCCTAATTTAAAGTGGGAAACAACATTTTTATCTGTCTGAAAATCCTCCTTGCGGCATCCTATGTCTTCCGCCGACTGTCTCATGGCAATTTCCATCATTTCATGGTTTGTCATAAAATTCTCCCTTTGGACAATCAGTATCGAAAATCCCCGGCTCTTCGGCCGGGGATTTTCTTATTTATCTCTCCAGATTATTCTGCCCTTGGACAGATCATACGGAGAAAGTTCTATTGTCACTTTATCTCCCGGAAGGATGCGGATGAAGTTCATACGCAGCTTGCCGCTGATATGAGCCAGAACCACATGTTTGTTCTCCAGTTCCACTTTAAACATTGCGTTTGGAAGCTTCTCAAGAACAGTACCTTCCACTTCAATTACATCTGCTTTTGACATTATTAACCTCCTGTGTCGTCTGTCATTTTGTAAGAGTCAGAATTTCCGGTTCGCCGTCTGTGATCAGAACGGTATTTTCATAATGAGCGGAAAGCGATCCGTCCATTGTCACAACTGTCCAGTCATCATCCTCCCAGGCCACGTCCGCGCGGCCCATATTGATCATCGGTTCAATCGCCAGAGTCATGCCCGGAAGCAGCTTGATTCCGCGTCTTTTCTGGGGAAAATTCGGTATCTGGGGATCTTCGTGAAGATGAGTCCCGATACCATGCCCTACCAGATCTCTTACGATACCATAGCGGTATTTCGCTGCATAAGCTCCGATTGCCTTGGAAATATCGTTCAGATGATATCCCGGTTTTGCATATTTGATTCCTTCAAAGAAACTCTGCTTCGTCACTTCCATTAACTGGCGGGCCTCCGGCGAGACTTCTCCTACCGCATAAGTACGGGCTGCATCGGAGTGATATCCCTTATAGATCAGTCCGGCGTCAATTTTTACCAGATCGCCTTCTTTTATGATCTTTTCCTTAGATGGAATCCCGTGTACCACCTCGTCATTGAGACTTATACAGAAAGATCCGGGAAATCCCTGATAATTCAGGAAATTCGGAGTACAGCCCAGAGAACGGATCATTTCTTCTCCAATACGGTCCAGTTCCTTAGTGCTGATTCCTGGTTTAATATGAGCTGCCAGTCCGTCATGGACTTTTTCCAGAAGATGGCCGGCCTCTCTCATAAGTTCTATTTCATGTTCTGACTTAATTGAAACTGACATTTATATCATTCTCCTAAAACTCCCACGATCTCCTGGAATACTTCCTCAAGAGAACGGGTTCCGTCTACTGTTTTTAATACGCCTTCTTTAGTATAATAGTCGATCAGCGGCTGTGTCTGCTCATGGTAAACTTTCAGACGTTTGGAAACAGTCTCCGGTTTATCATCGTCACGCAGCACAAGAGCCTCTCCGCAGGTGTCACAGATTCCCTCTTTCTTCGGAGCCGCATAAACGATATGGTAGGTTGCGCCGCACTTCAGGCAGGCTCTTCTTCCGGACATACGGTTGACGATATTCTCATCCGGTACATCCACATCAATAGCATAGTCAATTTTACTCCCCAGCTTGTTCAGCGCATCTGTGAGGCATTCAGCCTGGGGGATCGTCCTTGGAAATCCGTCCAGAACATATCCGTTTTTCGCGTCGTCCTGCTGGATTCTGTCCACTACCAGATCACAGGTCAGTTCATCAGGCACAAGAAGGCCCTGATCCATATAAGTTTTTGCCTTTTTGCCAAGCTCTGTTCCATTTTTGATGTTCGCACGGAAAATATCGCCTGTAGAAATATGCGGAATACCATATTTCTCGGCAATTTTCTTTGCCTGTGTTCCTTTTCCTGCGCCTGGCGCGCCCAACATGATAATTCTCATAAACATACCCTCCTTTTTTGTAAAACATATAGCAAATCAAGGCTGCGGCATCTAAATACCGCAACCTTCATTTCTAATTGTTCAGGAAGCCTTTATAATTGCGGACAAGCATCTGTGACTCAATCTGCTTCACAGTTTCCAGAACGACGCCTACTACGATGATGATAGAGGTTCCGCCGAAGGAAACATTCGCTCCGAAGACGCCGTTAAAGAAGAACGGGATCACGGCCACAATAATCAGACCTACTGCACCTATAAATATAATATAACTCAGCATTTTCGTCAAATAATCTGATGTAGGTTTTCCCGGACGGATTCCCGGAATAAAACCGCCCTGCTTTTTGATATTATCTGCTACTTCCAGAGGATTAAAGGTAATGGAAGTATAGAAATATGCAAAGAATACGCAGAGAACCACATATACAATAAGCCCCCAGCTATATTTGATCTGGGAAGGATTACACCAGTTACTTGAAGATAAGCCCTTGAGAATCTCACTTCCGATTCCTGTTCCATTCGCTTTTCCGGCAAACTGAGCGATCAGTCCCGGGAAAGACATGATAGATGATGCAAAGATGATGGGAATAACGCCGGCTGTATTTACTTTCAGCGGAATATTGTTCGTCTGTCCGCCCATAAGTTTTCTTCCAACCATTTTCTTGGAGTACTGAACCGGGATCCTTCTCTCAGCGCCATTAAGAATCAGAACGAAAACAACTACAACAAGAATAACGGCGATGATGATCACACCCGCCAGCATACCTTTTGCAATCGTTTTTCCTTTAATAAAGTTTTCATAAAGAAGTCCCATATCGCTGGGAATTCTGGAAATAATGTTTACCGCCAGAACAATAGAAATTCCGTTTCCTATGCCTTTCTCGGTAATCCGTTCGCCAATCCACATCAGCATCGCTGATCCGGCTGTTAAAGAAACAACAACAACGATTCCCTTCAGAACGTTCATATCCTCGACAATATTTCCCCTGCTAAATGCAATCGTCATTGCTACTGACTCAAAAAGTGCAAGTCCAATAGTCACATAACGGGTAATTGCCGTAAGTTTTTTTCGTCCTTCCTCACCGTCTCTGTGCATTTCCTCCAGAGCCGGAATCGCAATGGTCAGAAGCTGAATGATAATGGACGATGTAATATAAGGCGTAATATTAAGAGCAAATACAGACATACTCTCAAAAGAGCCGCCGGTAAATGCGTCAAAAAAGTTGAACGCATCACCGGTATTGCTCTGGAACCACTGCCGGAACACATCACTGTCCACGCCGGGAACAGGGAGCTGAGATCCGATACGGATAACAAGAATCATCCATACTACGTAAAGCAGCTTACGCCTCATTTCTTTTACTCTAAAAACATTTTTGAGAGTCTCGAACATTAGATCACCTCTACTGTACCACCTGCTGCTTCAATTTTTGCTTTTGCTGTTTCGCTGACAGCGTTTACTTTTACATTCAGTTTCTTAGTCAGCTCACCGTTTCCAAGAATCTTCACGCCGTCACCAGCTTTGGAAATTGCGCGGCTTTCCAGTAAAGTATCAACGGTAACCTCTGCTCCGTCTTCAAAACGGTTCAGTACGTCCACATTGATCGCAATAATCTCTTTGGAATTTCTGTTTGTAAATCCTCTCTTCGGAAGACGTCTGTATAAAGGCATCTGACCGCCTTCAAATCCCGGTTTCTTATGTCCGGAACGTGCTAACTGGCCTTTATGACCTTTACCTGCAGTCTTGCCGTTTCCGGAACCATGACCGCGGCCTCTTCTGAAGTTATTGCTGTGCTTGGAGCCTTCTGCTGGTCTTAAATTTGCTAACTCCATGTTGGGCACCTCCTTTTATTTCTTCAAATCTGTTTCCTGTGATTACTCTTCAACCTTTACCAGATGCTGAACCTGTTTGATCATTCCTCTGGTAGCAGCATTATCCGGCATTTCAACTGTTTTATGCATTTTGGTAAGTCCCATAGCTTCTACAGTCTTTTTATGTTTCGGAACTGCGCCGATGGGAGACTTCACTAAAGTAACTTTGATTGTGTTTGCCATTGTTTTTTCCTCCTTATGCCAGAATCTCATCGACAGATTTTCCGCGAAGTTTCGCAACTTCCTCCGGAGTCTTTAACTGGCTCAATCCCTGAATAGTAGCCAGGACGACATTCTGTTTGTTTCTGGAGCCCATACATTTTGTACGGATGTTCTTGATACCAGCAAGCTCGATAACGGCACGGGCCGGACCGCCGGCGATCACACCGGTACCTTCCGGAGCACGTTTCAGAAGCATTTCAGCGCTTCCGAATTTACCGATAAAATCATGGGTGATAGAACCGTTTTCGTCTCTTGCTACTGTAACCAGTTTCTTCATAGCGTCTTCTTTTCCTTTGCGGATCGCTTCCGGAATTTCAGCCGCCTTTCCTAAACCTGCACCAACATGTCCATTGCCGTCGCCTACAACAACCAAAGCTGTAAAACGGAAGTTACGGCCACCTTTAACGACCTTGGTAACACGTTTGATTGACACTACTTTATCTTCTAATTCTAACTGACTAGCATCAATAAGAGTATGTTTCATGTGTCTTTTTCCTCCCTCTTAGAATTTCAGTCCAGCTTCTCTTGCTGCGTCTGCCAGTGCTTTTACCTTACCGTGGTAAATGTAGCCCCCTCTGTCGAAGACTACGCTCTCAATACCTGCTTCAACTGCTTTCTTTCCGATTACAGTTCCAAGATATGCGGCTGCCTTTACATCGTCTGTATGCTCCAGCTCTGCCTTTACATCTTTCTGAAGAGTAGAAGCTGATACTAAGGTTTTTCCCACGCTGTCATCAATGATCTGCGCATACATATGCTTGTTGGAACGGAATACAGCCAGTCTTGGAGTAGTAGCTGTTCCGCTGAGATGATGACGGATTCTTCTATGTTTCTTTTCACGAATTTCCGCTCTGGATGCTTTCTTAATCATGTTCTCACTCTCCTTATTTATTTCTTACCAGTCTTGCCGACTTTACGTCTGATGACTTCATCAACATACTTGATACCTTTGCCCTTATATGGCTCCGGTCTTCTCTTGTCTCTGATCTCAGCGGCATACTGGCCAACTTTTTCTTTACTGATACCGGAAACAATGATCTTGTTTCCATCGACTTTGGATTCCAGACCTTCCGGATCCTCCATCTCTACCGGGTGAGAATATCCCAGAGAAAGCACGAGCTTTTTGCCCTGTTTCTGAGCTCTATAACCTACACCGTTTACCTCCAGCTCTTTGGTGTAGCCTTCGCTTACACCAACCACCATATTGTGGATAAGGCTTCTTGTTAAACCGTGCAAAGATTTCATTTTCTTCAGGTCATTTGGTCTTGAAACAACCACATGGCCGTCTTCTACTTTAATTTCCATTTCTGTGGGAAGCGCTCTCTCAAGTGTTCCCTTCGGACCCTTTACAGTTACCACATTTCCTGCGGCTACATTTACTTCAACGCCTGCTGGAATGGCTACCGGAAGTCTTCCGATTCGTGACATAATATTGTCCTCCTTACTTAGATTGTCGGAGAGGAAGTGATTCCTCTCTGTTTTCAGTTTATTTACATATATTACAAGGAAGTATTAAGTACTCCCAGATTACCAAACAAACGCCAGAACTTCGCCGCCTACATGAAGTTTGCGTGCTTCTTTATCAGTGATAACGCCTTTGTTTGTAGAAATAATCGCGATTCCAAGACCGCCAAGTACTCTCGGCAGTTCATCCTTGCCTGCGTAGATACGAAGACCCGGTTTTGAAATTCTTTTCAGTCCAGTGATGATCTTATCGTTTTTGGTCTCGCCGTATTTCAGAGTGATATGGATGTTTTTGATTGCTCCATCCTCTACTAAATCATACTTTGCAATGTATCCTTCGTCAACCAGGATATTCGCAATAGCAATTTTCATTTTAGATGCCGGAACGTCTACAGTGTCATGTTTTGCAGTGTTCGCGTTGCGGATTCTTGTAAGCATATCTGCGATCGGATCGCTCATTGTCATGTTAGTTTCCTCCTCTTATCTTTCAGACTTTACATGATAAAAATAATAAAATAATAATAATGGAAGTTGCTTTCGATCACCAGGATGCCTTTTTCACACCCGGGATCTGTCCCTTGTAAGCCAATTCACGGAAGCAGATTCTGCAGATTCCGTATTTTCTTAAGTATGCGTGTGGACGGCCACAAATTCTGCAGCGGCTGTATTCTCTTGTGGAGAATTTCTGTTTGCGCTGCTGTTTGATTTTCATTGCTGTTTTAGCCATTAGAATTCTCCCTCCTATTTCGCAAACGGCATATTGAACTGAGTCAATAATTCACGTGCTTCTTCATCGGTCTTTGCTGTGGTAACGAAGATGATGTCCATACCTCTTACCTTGTCAACCTTATCATACTCGATTTCCGGGAAGATAAGCTGCTCTTTGATGCCAAGAGCATAATTTCCTCTGCCGTCGAAAGCGTTGGGATTTACGCCGCGGAAGTCACGTACACGGGGAAGTGCAAGGTTGATCAGACGGTCAGCGAACTCATACATTTTTTCACCTCTTAAGGTTACTTTGCAGCCGATTGCCATTCCCTCTCTGATCTTGAAGTTTGCAACGGATTTTTTCGCCTTTGTAGCGATAGCTTTCTGGCCTGTGATCGTTTCCATATCTGCGATCGCAGAATCAAGAAGCTTTGCGTTTTCCTTTGCTTCACCAACACCCATGTTCACAACAATTTTTTCGAGTTTTGGCACTTCCATCACGTTTTTATATCCAAATTTTTTGATCATGTTGTCCATGATCTCATTTTTGTAAAGATCTTTTAATCTACTCACCTGTCATGCCTCCTCTCTTATTTGTCGATTACCGCGCCTGTTGCTTTTGCAACGCGGACTTTTTTGTCTCCATCCATCTTGAATCCGACTCTGGTTGCTTTTCCGTCTACTACCAGCATCACGTTGGATACATGAAGAGCGGCTTCTTTCTGGGTGATCCCGCCTGCCTGATTTGCTGCGGACGGTTTATTGTGCTTTGTAACCATGTTTACGTTTTCAACGATTACAGTGTTGTCTTTTACGTTAACGGCAAGAACTTTACCTTCTTTGCCTTTATCTTTTCCAGCGATCACCCTGACGGTATCACCTTTTTTAATCTTCATAGCTGACATCAGGCACCCTCCTATAATACTTCCGGAGCTAAGGAAACGATTTTCATAAACTTCTTCTCACGAAGTTCTCTGGCAACTGGCCCGAAAATACGTGTTCCTCTCGGAGTTAAGTCATCTTTAATGATTACGGCTGCATTTTCATCGAAACGGATGTAGGATCCGTCTTTACGACGAGCGCCTTTTTTTGTACGAACAACAACAGCCTTTACTACATCGCCTTTTTTAACAACGCCGCCTGGTGTTGCATCTTTAACAGTAGCAACGATCGTGTCGCCGATATTCGCATATCTTCTTGTAGAGCCGCCCATAACACGAATACAAAGGATTTCTTTTGCACCAGTGTTGTCGGCAACTTTTAATCTACTTTCCTGCTGAATCATACTGGTTTCCTCCTTATTTCACTTTCTCTACGATCTCAACCAGTCTCCATCTCTTATCCTTGGACAGCGGTCTGGTCTCCATAACCTTTACGGTATCGCCGATATTGCACTCATTGTTTTCGTCATGAGCTTTGAGTTTATATGTTCTCTTTACGATCTTTTTGTAAAGAGGATGTTTTACATGGTCTTCAATAGCAACAACGATGGTTTTATCCATCTTATCGCTGACAACCTTACCCACGCGGGTTT